>Ga0302198_10007084_pt1 | contig 9927 bp, 5 predicted proteins | sample II_Bog_N2_2_FD_193521 | JGI IMG/M metagenome (GOLD analysis project Ga0302198, IMG submission 193521) | Peat permafrost microbial communities from Stordalen Mire near Abisko, Sweden - II_Bog_N2_2 | ecosystem: Environmental > Terrestrial > Soil > Wetlands > Peat | place: Sweden: Abisko, Stordalen... | reverse complement strand
GTCTGGATCGCCCCGCCGCCCACCAAGTGCGGGCAATCCTGCGCCACCTACTCTACCGATGCCTACGACGAGTTCCGCACCGGAACCCGATCCTTTCAGGATGTGACCGGCTACTTCGCCTTCTCCGGCCCCGGCAACCTCAGCCTCAAGCTCGGCACCAGCGCGCCCCTCCCCGCCACCGGCATCGACGTCATCGCCAATTTCTTTCAGGTCCTCGGCGTCCAGCCCGCCATGGGCCGGGTCTTCAATCCAGATGACGCCCGCGACGGCGCGGCACCCGTCATCGTGCTCTCCAACGCCTGGTGGCATCGCCAGTTCAACGCCGACCCCAACATCATCGGCAAGGCCTTCGACATCAACGGCCGGCAGACCACCGTCATCGGCGTCCTTCCGCCCAGCTTCGACTTCGGCGCCGTCTTCGCTCCCGGCACCAAGGTCGACGCCCTCACCCCGCTCAACCTCTACGGCCCGCCCCGCGACTGGGGCAACATCATCACCCTCATCGGCCGCATGAAGCCCGGCGTCACGCTCGCGCAAGCCACGCAGGATGCCGCCGCCGCTGCCCCGCATATGTGCTGGAACAACAAGAACCCGAACACCTGCGGTACCTACAAAGACCAGGTCGTCCCCGTTCCGCTCAAAGACTACGTCAGCGGCAAGCTCCGCCGCGCCCTCGTCGTCCTCTGGTCCGCCGTCGGCGGCATTCTGCTCATCGCCTGCGTCAACCTCTCCAACCTCATGCTCGCCCGCGCCGCCTCCCGCGCCAAGGAGTTCGCCATGCGCGCCGCTCTCGGCGCATCCCGCGCCCGCATCGTCGGCCAGTTGCTCACCGAAAGCCTCCTGCTCTCCGCCGCCGGCGCGGTCCTGGGACTCATTCTTGCCGCCGCGCTCCTCGCCTGGCTCGGCCACCAGGGCTCCATCGCGCTCCCCCTGCTCAGCACGCTGCACATCGACCTCACCGCCCTCGGCTGGACCGTCCTCATCGCCGTCTTCGCCGCCATCTTCTTCGGACTCATGCCCGGCCTGCGCATGGCCTCCGGCAACCTGCATGAGACCCTCAAGGACTCCGGCGCCGGTGCCGGCCAGGGCCGCAAACACGAGCGCCTGCGCGCCGTGCTGGTCGTCTCTGAAGTTGCGCTAGCCTGCGTCCTGCTCGTCGGCGCAGGCCTCCTGCTGCGCAGCTTCATGAAGGTCCTCGATGTCGATCTCGGCTTTGCGCCCCAGCACGCCGCCGCCATCCTCGTCGATTACGACGACAGCGTCCCCGCCGACAAAGACGGTTCGCTCACCGCGCAAAAACGCATCGCCATCTTCCAGCAGGTGCTGGCCCGCGTCGGGGCCATTCCCGGCGTCGATGCCGCCGGCATCTCCGACTACCTCCCCATGGGCCAGAACCGCAGCTGGGGCACCCCGTTTCCCAAAGGCGTCGAGCGCCCCAGAAGCCTCGAATCCGGTCCTCTCGTCTACGTCATCACCCCCGGCTATCTGCGCGCCATGGGCACCCGCATCAGCGGCCGCGACTTCACCTGGGACGACGGACCGAAGAGCCAGAACGTCGTCATGATCGACAAGGCCTTCGCAACCTTCCTCGCCCAATACGCCAAATGGCCCAATGGCAGCGCTCTCGGTCAGGAACTCACCGGCACCAACGGCGGAGACGCCCGCATCGTCGGCGTCGTCGATGACGTCCACGAGGAAAGCGCCGAGGGCGACACCGGCTGGCAGATCTATTACCCCGCCGGCCAGCAGGGCCCCAGCGCCGCGCAGCTCGTCATCCGCACCACCCTGCCGCCGGCCACGCTGGCCTCAAGCGTGCTGGCCGCGCTGCGCGAGCTCAACCCCAAGCAGCCCGCCGCCGACTTCCGCCCCATCCAATCCATCGTCGATCGCGCCAACTCCCCGCGCCGCTTCTTCCTGCTCCTGGTGGGCTCCTTCGCCGCGCTCGGGCTCATCCTCGCCGCCATCGGCATCTACGGCGTCATCAGCTACTCCGTCACCCAGCGCACCCAGGAGATCGGCATCCGCATGGCCCTGGGCGCCACCCGCGCCAACGTCGTCGGCAGCGTGCTCTCGCGTACGCTGCGCCTGGCCTTCCTCGGCATCGCCGCCGGCGCGCTGGCTTCGCTGCTCGTCTCCCGCGCCATCGCCGCGCTGCTCTTCAACACCGCCCCCGGAGACCCCGTCGCCTTCACCGCCATGGTCCTGCTCCTCGGCGCCGTTGCCCTGCTGGCCGGCTACGTGCCCGCCCGCCGCGCCGCCCGCATCAACCCCATGGTCGCCCTCCGCAACCACTAACGCTTGCTCAGCTGCGCCCCCGCAGCTGCACCTGTTCCTTCAGCACCTGGCACGTCTCCGTGCAATAAGCGAAGGACAGCGAAACCGTTCTGCCGCCCTGCGCCGGCTCCTCCCACAGCCTTCCCGGCTTGAAGGCGCGCGCATCCACAATGCGCCCCTCCTGCTGCATGGTCAACGCGTTGCCGGTGGGGTGAATCACAATGCGCAGAGTGGTTTCGATGGGCTGTCTCATGCCCCTGCTCCTTGCACGGCGCCTGCCAAAGTCTCTGCCCGCTCCACTGCGCTGTCCGCCGCTTGAAAACAAAGCACCTGCCGCGGCGCCGCGGAAGCTGTGCCGCGCCGTGTCCGCCGAGTGACGAAATCCCGGTGACGAAACTCCGCCACAGTGACGTCATCCGGTCACCAACCCGCCAAGAAGAAGAAAACTGTCGCCAAACTCTTCCCCTCCCGCTACACTCTCAGTGTTTATTGAGACGTCTCAATCCGGAGGCACAAAAGCCCATGTCCGCATCCATCCGCACCCTGACCCTCGTCGCTCTCGCCGCCGTGCTCTGCGCATCTCTCCACGCCCAGCAGGTCCCGCCCGCACTCGCCGCCCCGCCCGCCGGCCCGCCCGCCATCGGCTCCAACGGCCAGAAGCTCATCGGCATGCCCAAATTCCACGACCCCGCGCCCTACGACATCGACGACCACACCGGATTCAGGCAGATCTTCGACGGCAAAACCTTCTCCGGCTGGGACGCCGACCCCTCCATCTGGCGCATCGAAAACGGCCTCATGGTCGGCGAAACCCTCGAAGGCAAACCCAAGGGCAACAACTACGTCGTCTACCGCGGCGACAAGAGCCGCGACTTCGACCTCAAGCTGCAAATGAAGATCGAAAAAGGCGGCGGCGGCGGCATCCAGTACCGCAGCCTCACCGGCATCCCCTGGACACGCCCCCAGCCAGCCGGCCAGCCTCCCTATGACCTCAAGTACATGATGACCGGCCCCCAGGCCGACTTCTGGTATCCGGTCAACTCCCACGCCGCGTCCTACACCGGCCAGTGGTACTCCGAGAACACCATGCAGGGCATCCTCGCCTACCGCGGCCAGGTCACCCAGGCCCTGCCCGGCGAGCCCAATCGCCTGGTCGCCAACATCGGCGACATCAAGCCCCTCGGCGGCTACGTCAACACCGGCGAGTGGAACGACTACGAAGTCATCGCCCGCGGCCCCGTCATGATGCACATCATGAACGGCCAGCTCATGGCCATCTTCATCGACGACAACAAGGACTCGGTCAACAACCAGCCCGGCTACATCGGCTTCGAGATCGAATCCGAGCCCTGCAAAATCTCCGTCCGCGACATCTGGCTCCGCCGCTTCGACTAGCCCATATCATTCCCCGTTCTATGACTCACCTGATCGCTTCGAAGATGAGTTGGCGGCATTTTTGAAGGGTGGTCGCTTTCATGGGAATCCAAGGAACCTTGCCGCCGCAATGTCCGGTCTGCCGGAGTTGAGTTGGAAACGCTCGTTTGAGCGTTGCAGCGCTCATCCATACAAGACGGGGCACAAAATCCCCTCGTATTGGGACCACATGAGACGGAAATTCCCTGTCCGGCTGCGGGAGTTAGAGGAAGCCAAAACAGAGCTGGATGTGAAGATAGTTCTTGCTCGATCAAGGACCGATGACGCCATCTATCTCCACCTAAAAGACAATCCGGACAAGGTAAAGGAGTGGCTGAAATTAGGAAAGCCATCGGGCGCAAGGTTGATGGTCGCGCGGCATGCTCCCTCGTTTCGCCGCAAATGAAGGGCTGACCATTCAATCTGTCTCGTGAGTGAGGATAATTTTGAAGCAATAGCGCAGAAAGAGAAGATTCTCATTGACATAGCCAGCATTTGCGGGTCGAATTACCGTGTCAGCTCCGGCTGCGGCTGGAAAGAATGCCCGAGACGAATCCCCCTAAACAGTTGAACAAGTGAGGTCCCCGTCATGCTGAGTGTCCACTCCAACGCACACCTGTTTTCGAAGCTGATTGCACGCCTTTCCGCTGCGCTTGCTCTTGTGGCCTGCCTGGTTGTGCCTGCGGCGGCGCAGGTGACCTACACCGGAACCACCGCCAGCCAGAACTTCGGCTCTGTGGCGATAGGCACGTCAAAGACGGTTTCTCTCTCATTCAGCGTCGCGGCGGGGACGACAGTTGGCAGCATAGGAGTAGTCACGCAGGGAGCGCCGAACTTGGACTTTACCAATGCTGCGGCCACCACATGCACTGCGACAACCTATACTTCGGCTGCCACCTGCTCAGTGAGTGTGACGTTCACACCGAAAGCGGCAGGAGTACGGAGGGGAGCGGTCGTGTTCTTTTCGGCTGCCAACAACACGGGGACTCAACTTGGCAGTGCGGCGATTTACGGGCTTGGAACGGGAGCGCAGATCGCGTATGGGCCTGGCGCGGCGACGGCAATCGCCCCGACGGTCAACGGCGAGGGACTGGGCCCCTCCTGGGGAGTAGCTGTAGATGGTGCAGGGGATCTGTTTGTTGCTGATGAGCCCAACGGCCGAGTGGTGGAGGTGCCGGTTGGCGGCGGAGCACCGACTTCTATCGGCCCCACGGTGGGCGGTGAAGGGCTGTCCTATCCCACCGGCCTGGCAGTGGACGGCGCGGGCGATCTCTTCATTGCTGATACGGGAAACAATCGTGTGGTGGAGGTGCCGGCCGGCGGTGGACCGGCGATTGCCCTGGACCCAATCGTGAATGGGGCCACGCTCCTCGGACCCGACCTTTTGGCGATGGATGGACAAGGGGACCTTTTCATCGCGGATGATGGACACGACCGCATCGTGGAGGTTCCGGCCGGAAGCGGTGCGGCGACCGCAATCGACCCCACGGTAAATGGCGAGGGGTTGTATTTCCCGAGCGGCGTGGCGGTCGACGGCGCGGGCGATCTGTTCATCGCGGATTCGGATAATGATCGTGTCGTAGAAGTGCCAGCTGGCGGCGGAACGGCAGTTGCCATTAACCCGACGGTGAACGGCAAGACGCTGCACGACCCCACCGGCATTGCGCTGGATTCTGCGGGCGATCTGTTCATCGCAGATTTAATCAACTCCCGCGTGGTGGAGGTACCTGCCGGGGGCGGTGCGGCGACTGCCATCGAGCCGACGTTGGGCGGAGCAGCGATCAGTCCTACCGGCCTGACGCTGGACAGCGGAGGCGATCTGTTCATCGCCGACTACAACAACAGCCGCGTGGTGGAAATCCAGCACTCGCAGGTTCCCGCCGTGAACTTCCCGACGCCGACTCCGGTGGATTCAACCGACACCATCGACGGCACGCAGACGGTGCAGATCGTCAACATTGGCAATCAGCAGCTGGAGTTCGCGGGTCTGACCTATCCGGCGGACTTTCCCGATGCCAGCGCCGATGCCAGCGCCTGCACCAACTCGACCAGCCTCAGCGCCGGGCAGGAGTGCGATCTGCCCATTAACTTCGCTCCGGAAGAGGTCGGCTCACCTTTGAACGAGAGCGTGACGCTCACCGACAACGCGCTGCAAGTGACCGGTGCACAACAGATGATTGCGGTGAGCGGCACGTCCTTGCCGCCAACTGACACTCTGTACCTCCCGCCCCCCGGCAGCGTGTTGAAGGGGCCCGAGCTGACGTTCGCCTGGACACCGCTGACCGGGGCCACGGGATACTCCCTCTGGATCGGCAGCACGGGCGCGGGTTCGGACAATTTGTATAGTTCGCACGAGACGACGGCCACCTCCGTCAAGGTCGCCGGTCTGCCAACCAACAGCGAAACGCTTTACGTGCGTCTGTACACAACCTCTGGCAAGGCCACAGTCCATAGCGACTACACCTATACGGCGACGAAACAGGCAGCAATGATCTCTCCCGCCAACGGCGGGAAGGTGCTTTTTGGAACCAGCCTGACCTTTACCTGGTCTCCCGCAACCGGGGCAACGGGTTACTCGCTATGGCTGGGCAGCACGGGGCCAGGCTCCGACAACGTGTACGTGTCGCACGAAACGACGAATGCAGACGTGACGACAAACAGGCTATCGACCTTTCAAGGCGAGACGATCTACGCGCGCCTGTATACCACTTACGGAAACGTGACGGTCTACAGCGATTACACGTACACAGCGAATTAGCGTTGCTTGGAACCAGTAAGCTGTGGGTGCACCATCCTGGACGCGGCCTCATCGCGGTTGGACTGGGAAATGGGGGAATATGTATCATGTCCCAATACTGTCCGGTTAGATGTCGAAGAGAATCAATTGGTTAGACTGGGACATCAGGTCGATTTGGGAGATAGTGTGCTGCAAGGCGCATGAAATATGGGTTTTCTCGAAGACGGAGACCGACAGTATCTGTAGACAAGTGTAGAGCGAGGCTTCGAGTTTCAGTTCTTTCCTGATGATGGCGATCAGCACATAGGTGGCGATGGCGCACCATATCTGGGTCTTCACGGCGTTTTCGGTGGTGGCAAGAAACCGTTTGATCCTTAGGTGTTGTTTGATCCACTTGAAGAACAATTCGATCTGCCAGCGGCTCTTGTAGAGGGCGGCGATCGTCAAGGCAGGCAAAGCGGTGTTGTTGGTGAGGAAGAGCAGTGTCTTGCCCGAGTCGGGGTCCTTGAAGCGAATGCGGCGCAGTTGCTCGGGGTATTTTCCACTTGAGGAGCGTCCGTTCAGCAGGACGCGTTGATCGCAGATCACCCCGCTGTTGCGGTCCGTGGGGCTGGAGTATACCCGCCTCGCATCCATCGCGGACCTGGCTCGTGTCACGAAGAAAGCCCCAGACTGATGCATCGCGAAGAAACGTCTGAAGTCCAGATAGCCACGATCCATCACATAGAAGCTGCCGGCCTCCACCGGCAGAAAATCCAGCACGTTGACCTCGTTCAGCTTGCCATCGCTGATGTAAACGAAGGCAGGAATTGCGCCGCGAAGGTCCAGCAGCGTGTGCAACTTGATCGCCGCGCGGGTCGAGCAGAAGGGCGCCCAGTCAAATAAACTCAGGCAAAGGTCGATGGTCGTCGCATCCAGGGCATAGATCGTGGCGTCGATTCCCGGTACGGAGCAATCATGGGCATACAGTGTCCGAGCGCGTGCGATCAACCGCAGGGCCAGAGCCTGATAGATACGCCAGTCGCGTGCGTTCAACGCATCGGCCAGCGTGGATCGAGCGGGCGACTGAGCCAAGCCCATGTGGAACAGCTTGGACCGATTGGCTGCCAGGCAAGCCTCGATGTCACGCAGCGACTCGCGCCCCGTGAGTTGGGAAAACGCCAGCACTCGAAACAGATCCGCACAGCTCAGCGTGCGCACTCCGCTATCGCCCTGATGCTTCGCGATACTACGTCCGAAGCTCTTCCACGGCACAAACTCCATCACCTGCGCAAACAGCGTCTTGCCTATGTTCATGCCATCCTCCGGGTCGCTGAAACCCGAAAGCAGCGTAAAACCATGTCGCCTGTTTCAAATCGTGGACACCCCCGAATCCTCGGAAACCCCACTCAATACTCTACGTTGCGCCACCCCTCACAAAACGAACCGGACAGTAGTGATCATGTCCCCGTATTTCCCGAGACGAATCCCCAATCGACAGTTGAACAAGTGAGGTCCCCGTCATGCTGAGTGTCCACTCCAACGCACACCTGTTTTCGAGGCTGATTGCACGCCTGTCCGCTGCGCTTGCTCTTGTGGCCTGCCTGGTTGTGCCTGCGGCGGCGCAGGTGACCTACACCGGAACCACCGCCAGCAAGAACTTCGGCTCGGTGGCCATTGGCACACCCAAGGCTGTCTCCTTTTCCTTCAGCATTGCGGCGGGGACAACGGTGGGCAGCATTGGAGTAGTCACGCAGGGAGCACCGAATCTGGACTTCACCAACGCGGCAGGTACGACGTGCACCGCAAAAACCTACTCGTCGGCCACCGCGTGCGTGGTCGAGGTGGCTTTCAAGCCAAGAGCCGCTGGGCTGCGGACAGGCGCGGTTGTGTTCTTCTCCACGGCCAACAACACAGGGACCCAACTTGGCAGCGCACAAGTATATGGGGTTGGAAGCGGTCCGCAGATCGCTTATGGACCAAGTGCGGCAATTGCCATGGACCCTGTTGTGGATGGAGAGGGGTTAGGGCAACCCCTCTTTGTAGCGGTGGACGCAGCCGGTGACTTGTTCATTAGCGATAATACGAATCAACGCGCGGTGGAGGTTCCAGCCGGTGGCGGCGCAGCAATTGCCATCGACCCAGTGGTGAACGGTGAGGGCCTGGGCTCCGCCGCCGGTGTGGCAGTAGACGGCGCGGGTAATTTGTTCATCGGACATTTTGAACCCAATCAGGTGGTAGAGGTTCCTGCCGGCGGCGGCCCGGCCACCGCAATCGATCCGGAAGTGAACAGCGTGGGCCTCAATGTCCCGCTCGGGCTGGCCGCGGACGGTCCGGGCGATCTGTTTATTGCGGATACGAACAACAACCGCGTGGTGGAGGTGCCGGTCGGTGGTGGTGCGGCGAGAGCCATCGATCCCATCGTGAACGGCAGGGAGCTGTCCGGCCCCTGGGACGTAGCGGTGGACACCACCGGCGATTTGTTCATTGCGGACACATACAACAACCGCGTGGTGGAGGTTCCTGGTGGCGGTGGTGCCGCAATCTTGATCGACCCGACCGTAGATGGCAAAGCGTTGGATTATCCCACAGGTGTATCAGTAGACGCTGCGGGTAATCTCTTCATTTCGGACTCGGATAACAATCGCCTGATTGAGGTCAGAACAGGAGGCGGAACACCTGTAGCCATCAGCCCAATGGTGAATGGCCTTGGTCTGAGCGATCCGAAAGGCTTGGCATTCGACGGCCTTGGCGATCTGTTCATTGCCGACAGCGGGCATAGTCGCGTGGTGGAGATTCAACCCGCGCAGCCGCCCACGGTGAATTTTCCGACGCCAACATCTGTGGGTGCAACCGACACCACGGACGGCACCGAGACGGTGCAGCTCGTAAACATTGGCAACCAGCCGCTTGAGTTCACAGGAGTGAGCTATCCGGTCGATTTTCCAGAGATCGGCGGCGACACTAGTGCATGCACCAGTTCGACCAGTTTGATCGCAGGGGCGGAGTGCGATCTGCCCATCGAATTCGCTCCCGAAAACGTTGGCTCGCCACTGATGGAAGATGTGACGCTCACTGACAACGCGCTGAACGTGACCGGTGCGCAGCAGTCGATTACGGTGACCGGCGCTGTAAGCGCACCCGACACGCTTTACCTGCCCAGGCCGGGCAGCGAGCTGGCCGGGCCCGAGGTGACATTCACCTGGGAGGCGGCAGCAAGCGGAGTTACAGGCTATTCCGTATGGATCGGCTCGACGGGCGTGGGCTCACATAACCTCTATGACTCGGGAGAGCATACAGCTCCATCGATCAAGGTCGCGGGCTTGCCCACAAATGGCGAGACGATCTATGTGCGGCTCTACACCACTTCCGGCAAGACGACAGTCCACAGCGACTACACCTACACGGCGACTACGCGGGCGGCGATCACGACACCTAATCCCAGCGTTGGCCTAACGGGTGCCGAGCAAATCTTCAACTGGACGCATGTCACCGGAGCTACGGGGTACTCGCTTTGGCTGGGA
>Ga0302198_10007079_pt1 | contig 9931 bp, 9 predicted proteins | sample II_Bog_N2_2_FD_193521 | JGI IMG/M metagenome (GOLD analysis project Ga0302198, IMG submission 193521) | Peat permafrost microbial communities from Stordalen Mire near Abisko, Sweden - II_Bog_N2_2 | ecosystem: Environmental > Terrestrial > Soil > Wetlands > Peat | place: Sweden: Abisko, Stordalen... | reverse complement strand
CCCATCCGTGCCGTTTCGCGCGCCGGGGCTGCAGCTTGTGCACAGCCGGCCGCCCTCCGGCTTCCGCATGCCGCTGCCTGGAATGGCGGAAGCGCAGCTTGCCTTCGACGCCGGGCCGGCTGCCCGGGTGCTGCCGGCGCCGGAGGCCTCGCCTGACGATGCAAGCCGGTTCCCGCTGGGCGCTCCGGTGGCGCAGGTGCTGGACACCTACATCATTGCCGTGGCGGCGGATGGCGCGCTGGTGCTGGTCGATCAGCACGCCGCGCATGAGCGCCTGACGCACGAGACGCTGCGCGCCCAAATGCTGGACGGCGGCGTGCGCAGCCAGCCGTTGCTGATGCCTGCCGTGGTCGAGCTGACGCCAGCCGATGCGGCGCGGCTGCTGGCGCAGGCCGAGACGCTCGGCCGGCTGGGTCTGGAGATCGAGGCGTTCGGCACCGGCGCCGTGCTGGTGCGCGCTTTGCCCGCCGCTCTGGGTGCGCCCGAGCCCGCGCCGCTGCTGCGCGACCTGGCGGACGAGCTGGCGGAATGGGAGGAAGCCACCGCGCTGGATTCGCGGCTCGATGCGGTGATCGCGCGGCTGGCCTGCCACGGCAGTATCCGCGCCGGGCGGCGGCTCGCGCAGCCCGAGATGGCGGCGCTGCTGCGGTCGATGGAGGCGACCCCGCGCGCCGCCACTTGCAGCCATGGGAGGCCGACATTTGTGAGGTTGTCGCGGACGGAGATCGAGGCGCTGTTCGGGCGGCGGTGAGGGGCGGGGGTCTGACGCGCTGCCGTTCAGCGCCTCAGCGCCGCACTTGCCACGCCGGCGACGATCCCCCGCTTCCCGGCCAGCATCGTCCCAGCATGGCCAGCCGCGTCGCGCTCAACTGTTGCGCGGTGTCGAACTGCGCCGGCTTCGACAGGTGCGTGATGTCGCCTGTGTGGATCATGAAGGCCCGGCGGCTTCCCCACCGGGCCCACCTGACTCAATGCGTCCTGCAGCGTCGCGGTATCGGTCCTGGCCTGCCGCTGCAGGGGTCAGTCAGAACAGATTGGCCCTCAGCCAATGCAGCAGGAATCCGGCATCCGACGATATGTCCTTGGGCGTGTCGAGATTGACAGTGCATGTCATGCCAGCGGCGATGTCGATGGTTGGCGGAATCCAGTCGATATGAACGCGCACGGGAATTCGCTGGGCCAGGCGCACCCAGGTGAACACGGGATTGACGCTGGCGAGGCCGCCGGCGCCGGCCTCGGCATTCTGGTCCGAAATGCCATGTGTCAGACTTTCGACATGCCCTTTGAGCGGCTGGTCAAAGCCCATCAACTGAATGAAAACCGGCGCACCGGTTCTGATCTGCGGCAGCTTGGTCTCTTCGAAATAGGCGGCGATCCAGAACGAATCCTGATCGACCACAACCAGCGCTGTCTTGCCGCTATCGACGTAGTCGCCAACACGCAGCCGCAGGTTCGTCACGTAGCCGTTGACTGGTGAGCGGATCACCGTCTTCGCCAGATTGAGCCGTGCCAAGCTGACCTGCGTGAGCGACTCGGCATAGTTAGCAGCGGCGATGGCGGCGCCGGCGGAATATTGTTCCTTCTCCTCATTCGAAGCGGCCACCACAGTCAGCCTGGCGCGGCGATCGCTTTTCGCCTGGGCCAGCCGAAAATCCTGCTTGCGGCTTTCGGAAATGGCATCAGCCTGGGCCGCGGCAATACGAAAGCGCTCCGGGTCGATGACGAACAACACGTCGCCCCGGTGGACCATCTGGTTGTCGCTGACCTTGATTTCGGTCACTGGGCCGGAGATTTCCGGCGCGATGGTCACGGTCTCGACGCGCACGCGGCCGTCGCGAGTCCAGGGTGCCATCACGTAATGGTGCCACAGGGCGGCGACCAGATCGGCGGCAACGAGCAGAACGGCCAGGGTGATGGCAACGCGCAAAAACTGACGCGGGAGGGACATGGTAGGACGGCTCAGCGCAAAGCGACGACGGCGGACAGGATCACGCCGAACAAAGCGAAAGACAGCACGCCGAGGCGAGCGAGCATCCATCGGCAGAACAGAAACGCGGGGGTCGCCAACATCAGATACAGGACAATCGGCGCCACATAGATGCCGGTTAGGTCGATTTCCTTCAGCATTGCGATCTCCACGCGGGTTAATTGGTTCCGGTCTGGAAAAAACGCCGGTTGTGCCCGAGTAGCAGGGCAATTTCGAGCAGCGAGGCGGCAACCCGTCCGAGGTCCGCCGCGATGTCGGCGCGTTCGGAAACCGCGAGACCAAGCAGGCGATCCGCCGAGACCCGCAGCGCATGAACCGCAGCCGACGGGGCCGCCGACGGGGCCATGGTCAGCGTGTGTAACGCGTCCCGCGACGGCGCCATTGCCGCGGTGATCTGCGTGTCGTCGGAAAACCCGGCCAGAAGCCGGCGGACGCGAATGATTTCACGGCCGATTCGCAGGGACGCGAAGCCGCCGCGCATCAGGAATTCGTCGCGCATCTCGGCAACCCGCATGCGGCTGATCAATTGCAGCATGCGGTCATGCATGCGGGCTTCCCAGCCGATCGGTGTGCTCGCGCGCCGGTTGCTCAGCAGCGCCTGGATGTCGCCGCGGATCGTGCGGACCATGGCGCGCACGTGCCCGCGCGGATCGCTCGGCAGGATCAGACGAAACACCACCATTGTCAGGATCGCTCCGCCGATCATCGCGAGGGCGCCGTTCAGATAGAGCTCCGCGTCGTACACCATGGGATTGGTTGGGCTGAGCATTGTCAGAAAGAACACGGAAATGCCGAGGCCGATGAATGCGGTCTGCGGGTTGTTCGCCAGCATGACCGCCATAAACAGGCACGGTCCCAGCACCAGACAAAGGCCGGGAAAACTGTCGGTCATCGGCAGCAGGTAGAGCAGGCAAATCCAGCCCATCACAGCGGCGGCCGTGCAGCCCTTGATGAATTCCACCGCGTCCCGTTCCGGATAGTCGCGCAAGGCCAGCAGGCCGGCATTTGGCACCACCATGACCAGCATCATCCAGCCATAGGGCCAGCCGGAAAGGATCCAAATCGCCCCGGCGAACCACACGGCCAAGGTGGCGCGGATGCCGTTGATCAGTCCGGCACGCCAATCCAGATGGAAAGCAAGGCGCCGCGGATGGCTGATGCCGCCAGGCATGGCCTCGGCAAGGTCGATGGGACGGCCGGCTTGCAGGGCAATCATGCCGGCCAGCCCGAGGCGCAGTTCGTCGAGCAATTCGGCGAGGCGGTCGTGCGCCACCAGCAGCGGCAAGTCGGTTGGGTCCAACTCACCGGCGATTCGCATTCCCAGTGTGGACAGCCTGTGATGCAGGAGGGTCAGACGCTCGGCGGCGGCGCGCGGCTCGCCGATGTCGAGGCCAAGATCGATTTGCGACAACAGGTCCAGGCAGTCGGCCACCAGAGGGGTCAGATCTGTGTCTGCGCGCTCGTTGTCGCTTCCGGCGGCGTAGCGCAGTGCGTCGTGCAACGAGGCGGCGGCCGCCAGCACGCCCAGCATGGCCGCCAGGCCAGCTCGTAGCGTGTCTCGCAGCGGCGCCACCTCGGCGGATTCCGTGGCGGCGAATTCCACCAGCGCGTCAAGTTTGGAGATCTGATCGCTGAGCTTTCGCCGCAAAGGCAGCATGCAGCCGCTGTCGTCCCCTGACAAAGCAAGCCGGGCATAGGCGTTGATGTCGTGCATCGCGCTGCGCAGCCCGAAGTGCAGGCCGCGCACGGCGGAGCGCGAGGTCAGCAGGGCAGCCACGATCCCTGAACAGGCGATGCCGATGGAAACGACCGACACGCGCGTGGTCACCAAATCGAACATCGTCTGCGGCGCGTCGGTGCCTGGCATCGCGATCAACACGACCGTGTAGCCGGCCAGCACCGTCCCGTAGGAGCGGAAGTTCCGCAACACGGTCGATCCGAGCGTGCAAAGCCCCATCCAAAGGCTGAGACCCAGCATGAAGAGTTCGGGGATTTGCGAGAACAGCCCCATGAGCAAGATCGCCATCAGCGCGCCGGCCATGGTGCCCAGAAATCGGCTAATGCTTTTCGCCAGCACCATGCCGTGCACGGGGTGCGCCACAATCAAGACGGTGACGGCTGCCGAGTAAGGATTGTTCAGTTCCAGGTGATAGGCGATGCCAAGCGCAGCCAGCGCCGCCAGGGTGGTCCGGCCAGCATGCGCCCAGGCGGGCGGCGGTGCCAGTCTGGGCAGCGACAACGCGATGCGGCGCCGCTGCGCCGTCGTTGTCGCGCTGCTCATTGTGCCTTGGGTCCGGCAGGCGATCGGGCAGGGTTGGCTGTCGTTCGCGCTGCCGCCTGTCCGCTGGCAGCGGCGCCGATCGCGGTCGAGATGCGGGCAAATACGCGCGAGACCTCGGCCAGGTCGGCATCGCTGACACTGTCCATCAATCGGCGGGCGACCCGCTCATTGGCGATTACTGTGCGACGGTGGACAGCACGGCCGGCTTCGGTCAGATGAACCGTTTTGCAGCGGTGGTCTTCGGGGTCCTCGCGCCGCGTCACCAGCCCGTTGGCTTCGAGCCGGTCGAGCAATTGCGTGAGCGAGGGACGCTCCATCTCCAGCGCCTCGGCCAAATCCTTCGGCCGCACGCCGTCGCCGAGTTCGCCCAAATGAAACAAAGCGCGCCAGGTTGCCGATGTCACGCCGAAGCCGCGCAATTCGCCATCCACGACATTGCGCCAGCGGCGGGCCAGATGGAGCATCCGTAGCCCGAAGTCACGCCGTTCGGGCGGGCAATCGGAGGGGGTGTCGTCGGCAGCCACGGTAAGGGACCTAACAGTTAGGTGGCTAACTATATCTGCCTGGACGGTCGCACAACTGCTTCGCGGCGCAAGGCAGCCATGCAGGAGGCGCGACCGGCAGTCGAAGCTGCTCTCGACGATGTACTACGTAGGACACAGCGACCATCGGCGCGCGCGCCCGTACTGCCGCTGGTCGCTGATGGGCAGGCCGCCAGCTCGCTCCCAGCGGTTTCCTGGGCGGTTGCAGGTCTGGCGCGGCGTGGAACCTGCCCGCAACGGAGCGCTTGAAGCTGCCGATCAAACCTCCACCACGACCGTTCCATGCATGCGCGGGTGCAGGCCGCAAACGTAATCGTACCGTCCCGGACGATCGAAGTGGGTGCTGATCTGTTCGTCGCTATCCAGCGCGTGCGAATGAAAGCCCAGTGCGGCACACACAATGCTATGGGGCATGTCGTCGCGGTTCACCCACGTCACGGTCGTGCCCACCTTCACCGTCATCGGGCTCGGCGCGAACGTGAAGTTGTCGATCACGATCTCCGTCTCCGCCGCCACGCCCCGCCGGGCGAACAGCAGTGCCGCACCCACGCCGGCGACGGCGCGCAGCAGGCCACGCCGGGCGATGCCGCCCGGTTGTCCCAACCTCGTCATGGGTCGCCCCCCTATGCGCCGAGCGGCGTATCCACGATCGCCAGCGGCGCCTTGATCGAGACCAGGCTGACCTGTGTGATGCCCAGATGCTGGCGCAGTTCTCCCGCGGGCACTGCCAGCGGTCCCGGTCCCTTTGCCGCGCCAGGCGCGGGCTGCGGGAAGGCGGTGGAGCGCGCGGTGTGGAAGGCGACGCGGCCTTCGACCTTCTGCATCGTCTGGTGGATATGGCCGTTCAGCACCGTGACCGAGCCGAAGCGTTTCAGGTGCGCGAGCGCCTGCGCGCCGTCGCCCGTCCCCCAGCCCCAGTCGGCATACACCGTCCACAACGGGACATGCGCGAACACCACGATCGGGGTACTGGCCGACAAAGGCTGCACGTCGCGCTGCAGCCAGTCGATCTGCGTCTGACCGAGGTTCCCGAGTCCGTTGGCCTGCAGGTCCACGACGTTTACCAGGCCGATGAAGTGAACTCCGCCGGCATCGAAGCTGTACCAGCCGTCCCCCGTCGTGCCCTTGCCGAACCGGTTGAGGTAGCTCTTGCCGTCTTCCTCCAGGATGTCGTGCTCGCCGGGAACGGTGTGAATGGCCAGCCGCGTCGCATCCATCAACTGCTGAGCGGTGTCGAACTGCGCCGGCTTCGACAGATGCGTGATATCGCCGGTGTGGATCATGAAGGCCGGCGGCTTCGCCAGCGCGCCCACCTGAGTCAGCGCGTCCTGCAGCGTCGCGGTCGGATCGGGATTCGCCGCCTTGTTGAAGCCCAGATGCGAGTCGCTGATCTGCACGAAGGAGAATGCGTCCGGCAGGGCGGCGGCCTCCGCGGTGCCGATCAGGCGCGAGCGCGGCACGCCGCCGGCCATGGTCCAGACCATGCCGGTGCCGGCCCAGGCCATGCACTTCAACAGCCCGCGACGCTGCATACCGTCGGTGGTTTCGGTCTCGGTCATCGGTATCCTCCCGGCAGGCGGACCCGCTTCTCGGGTCCTGATGCCGCCTCTACCGCTGGCCGTGGCGCTCTATTCCACAACCGGCGTCGTCGTCCCGCCGCGGGAATAGAGCGCCGCCGCGCGCGGTAGGATGGATGCCAGGACGCAGGATCATGCCCGTGCACCAGGATGACCGCCGACGCCGCTTCGAGCTTCTCGCGCTGCCGCACCTGGACGCAGCGTATAACCTGGCGCGCTGGCTGGCGGGCAACACGACGGACGCCGAGGACGTGGTGCAGGAAGCGTATCTGCGCGCCTATCGCTACTTCGACGCTTTCCAGGACGGCAACATACGGGTGTGGCTGTTGACCATCGTGCGCAATTGCTTCGTGACCTGGGCGAAGGGAAACCGCTCCGGCCGCCTTTCCTTCGTCGCCGAAACGCCTGTGGCCGAGACCGCGGGGGGGGAGGAGACCCTATGGGGCAGCGCGCCGCGCGATCCGGAGGCGCTGCTGCTGGACCGCATCGACAGCGAGACGCTCAGCGCGCTGATGCAGCGCTTGCCTGCGGACTATCGGGAAATCCTGCTGCTGCGGGAGGTCGAGGACCTGTCCTACAAAGAGATCGCCACGGTTACCGGCGCCGCGATGGGGACGGTGATGTCGCGCCTGTCGCGCGCCCGGGAAGCGCTGCGCAAACTCTGGATGCAGCAGGCAGCGAAGGAGACCGTGGATGGCGTGTGATCACGCAGGGCTGCTGCCGCTTCTGGTAGACGGCGAACTGGGACCGCCGCGGCGGTGGCTGCTGTCGCGGCATGTCGCGCGCTGCAGCGCCTGCGCCGCGACGATGGAGGAGTTGCAGTCCATGCGCGCCGCCTTGCGGACCAGGCTGGTCCGGCATCGTGCCCCTCCGGAGTTGGCCGCACGGATCGGCGCCGCGCTGGCGCGCGAGCCCGTGCGTCCCGCGCGCCGGTCCCCGTTGCGGCTGGCGTCGCTCGGTTTTGCCGGCGGTGGTCTGGCCGGCGCGCTGGCCGGCGTGGCGCTGACGCTCCTGGTGGTGCGGACGCCCGCTGGGGACGAGGGCGGGATGGAGAGCGCGGTGATCGGCAGCCATGTCCGTTCGCTGATGGCCCAACACCTGACGGATGTGGCGACCAGCGACCAGCACACGGTCAAGCCGTGGCTGTCCGCGCGGCTGGACGTGTCGCCGCCGGTGCGCGAACTGGCGGAACACGGGTTTCCGCTGGTCGGCGGACGGCTGGACTACATCGACGGTCACCCGTCGGCGGCGGTGGTGTATCGGCACGCGCAGCACGTCATCAACCTGTTCGCCTGGGCGAGCCCCGGCCAGCCTGACGCCCCGATCCGGACGGAAACGCGGCAAGGCTTCAACCTGGTCAACTGGCGGACGGACGGCATCACGTTCTGGGCCGTGTCCGATCTGGAAGCCGACCAGCTTGGCACGTTCGCCCGGCTGGTCCGCGGCGGGTGACCGGGTCGCGCGTCCGCAAATCTTCGTCGTCACGCGCTGCGGCCGGCTCCGCCGCGCGCCTGCGCCAATGGCGCGCGGTGATCGTGTGACACCAACGCCGTGCTGCTGGCGCGGACAAGCGGCCCGTTCCGCCGCGGTGCCTTGCCCGGAGCAACGCCTCATGGCTCCCTTCATCCGGGTGGCGATAGACGGAAGGAAGACTCCGGCGAACGAGGATCACAGCAAAGCGGGAAAGCAGGCGTCGAAAGGCGAGGCCGTTGGGCGCTGTCCTATCCGGGCACGGGGCGCAGCAGCGCGGTCAGTATCAGCATCGCCACGGCGGCAAACGACACAATCATGAAGCCGTCGCTGTAGGACAGCACATTGGCCTGGTCGCGGATCGCCTGGCCAAGCAGCAACAAGGCGCGCGCCGACGCTCCCGTGACTCCCACGGACCGCGCCAATAAGGCGTCGGTATAGGCGGTGAGACGCTCGTCCGCCAGCGCGCCGCCGGACTGGACGTGCAGACCGACCAGGTTCGATGCGATCTGTTCCTGCACTCTCACATAGGTCTGCATGAAAGCATTGCCGAGCTCGCCGCCGAACAGCCGAGCCGTTTGCAGCACCACGCCAAACGTGAGCGCGTCCGCCGGGCGTAGGTGCCGTACCGCGAACAGCACCAGCGCGATCAGCGCCGCCGATTGCCCGAATGCCTGCATGACCTGCGAGGGCAGAAAGTCGTCGGTCGCCCAGTCCCTTGTCACCTGGGCTGCCATCACGCAGGCGGCCCCGACGGCGAAGATACCGGCGGCGAGCATCACCCGCGGATCAAGCCAGCGGAGCAGCATCGCGATCGTTGGCGCCAGAATGAGCTGAGGCACCGCGATCCAGATCAGCACCTTGCCGACCTCCAGCGAGCGAAAGTTCTGGATGGTCGTCAGGTATTGGGGGATCAGGTAGCTGGTTGACAGGATGATGAAGCGGTACAGCACTAGGATCGTCACCAGCAGTGCGATGTTCCGCCGCAGCAGGAAGCGCGGGTTGACCCAGGGGTGCTTCGAGACCCCGATCTGCACCACGAACGCGGTGATCAGCACGAAGCCGCCGAGCAGCAGCCCGCAGATCACACCGGAATTCAGCCAGTCCAGCCGATTGCCCTGGTCGAGCGCCGCATAGAGCATCGAGAAGCCGGCGGCGGCGTAGAACATGCCCCAGACATCGGCGTTGCGCAGCGCATCCCGGTTCACCGTCTGCCGCGGCATGCCGAAGCGGATACACACCAGCATCGGCACGGCAAGCAGCGCGCCCTGCCAGAAGATCCAGTGCCAGGAGAGATGATCGAGATACCATCCCTCCAACGACGCCGGAATATTGAGCGAGAGCTCCAGATTCAAGCCATAGGCGGCAATGCCGTAGGGCCATAGCGTGGGCCGCAGGCTTTGCAGCACGAAGCCGATGGTCAGCGGGATGAAGGTGCCGGAACTGAGCCCGCCCAGCGTCTGCCCGACCAGCACCGTGGTCAGGTCCGGCGCCAGCGGGATCAGCGCCGATGTCACGCCGAACACCGTGGCGGAGACTATCAGCACCCGCCGGGGGCCGAATGCCAGGCCGAGCCATGCCGCGACCGGCCCGATGCACATCTGTCCGACGGTGGAGGCGGTGGTGATCCAGGCGCCCTCGTCGAAGCCGGCATGGACCGCGCCGCGCAGATCGGCGAGCCCGTAATTGGTGATCCGGCTGTAGAGCGTCGAGATCACCGCGCCCAGCAGCACCGCGGCAATGCCGATGACGGGCCGGGTGCAGGCGGGGGCCGGCGGCGCGTCGTGGTAGGCGGCCGGCGCCAGCCGGGCGGCGCTCATCCCGGGCTGCCTCCAGCCCCCTGTTCGTCGGTGTGGATCGTGGTTTCGACCGACATGCCAGGACGCAGCCGGTCGCCGAGCCCGCCATCGGCGTCCAGCACCAGCTTCACCGGCACGCGCTGCACCACCTTGGTAAAGTTGCCGGTCGCATTGTCGGGCGGCAGCAGGGCGAATTGCGAGCCGGTCGCCGGCGACCATGCCGCGACATGGCCGTGCAGCAACACGCCGGGGAACGGATCGACCCGGATCTCGGC
>Ga0302198_10007073_pt1 | contig 9940 bp, 8 predicted proteins | sample II_Bog_N2_2_FD_193521 | JGI IMG/M metagenome (GOLD analysis project Ga0302198, IMG submission 193521) | Peat permafrost microbial communities from Stordalen Mire near Abisko, Sweden - II_Bog_N2_2 | ecosystem: Environmental > Terrestrial > Soil > Wetlands > Peat | place: Sweden: Abisko, Stordalen... | reverse complement strand
TTTCCGCGGCGACTCGATCCTCGGCTGCGGCGGCTTGTTCAATGCCTATCGCGCCGGAAACGTCACGGTGACCAATGCATTCGGCACCGGCCTCGCTGACGACAAGGCGGTCTATGCGTATGTGCCAGACATGATCCGCTACTACCTGAGCGAAGATGCGATTCTGCCCAACGTAAAAACATTCCTGCTGGGCGAGGAAAAGCACCGGAAGCATGTGCTGGCCAATTTGGACAAGCTGGTGGTGAAGGCCGTAGGCGAAAGCGGCGGCTACGGCATGCTGATTGGACCGCAATCAACCGCACGCCAGCGAGAAGAGTTTGCGCGGCAGATTGAAGCGAATCCACGGAACTACATTGCGCAGCCCACGCTGGATTTCTCCCGTGCGCCGTGTTTGATCGGCAATCATCTGGAGCCTCGCCACGTGGACCTGCGTCCTTACGTTCTCTTCGGCGACAAGGTAAATATTGTGCCCGGCGGCCTGACGCGCGTAGCTCTCGAAAAAGGGTCGCTCGTGGTCAATTCCTCGCAGGGCGGCGGCAGCAAAGACACATGGGTTCTTGAACAGTAATCAGGAACGGATTTCGGGAGAGTCCGAAGATGTTATCGCGCGTTGCCGACAGTCTCTATTGGATGAGCCGCTATCTGGAGCGGGCGGAGAATACTGTCCGTCAACTCGACGTGACTATGAGCTTGATGCTCGACACCAGCGACACCAGCGCGGCAAAGCGCTGGCAGCGCATGATGGCCTCGCTGGGCAAGCCGCCAGGCATGGAGTGGAACGACGATCTCGACGCGATGGCGCGGATGCTGGTGTTCGACACCCTCAACCATGCTGCGGTCACGTTCTGCGTTAATGGCGCGCGCGAGAATGCCCGCCAGGTGCGCGAAGAAATCTCCAGCGAGCAATGGGCGCGGCTCAATCGGCTCTATCACCAGATGCACTCGCCCCACGCGCAGTCCCAGTTTCGCGTGAATATCAACGATGCGCTTGCCTCAGTTGTGGATGGTATTCATCTCTTCAAGGGCGTCAGCGATACCACCATGATCCACGGGCAAGGTTGGCAGTTTATCCGGCTTGGCCGCTACCTCGAACGTGCCTATGCCACTGCGACGCTGCTTGAGGTTTACCAGCCCGACCTGTTCCAGCCCAATGAGCAGGATCACTCGGGCTACCAGTATCTTGAGCTCGTTGGGCTCCTACGCTGTTGCACCTCATTCGAAGCCTATTGCCAGGTGTACACCGCTGATATTTCTTCCGACCGCATCCTCGAATTCCTCCTGCTGAACCGTGACTTTCCCCATGCCATTCGCTACACCGTTGACGGCATGCGCGATGCTATTGATTCCATCCAACGCTCGGGCGGACGACGTCCCCCGGACGAGTTAGTAGCGGTGATTGGGCGCCTTCAGGCGATGCTCGGCTATACCACTATTCAGGAGATTCTGGCCGGCGATGTCGGGAAGTTCCTTCACTCCATTCGTGAACAGTGCATGCGCATTCACGAGCTCATCTACCGATACTACGTGCACTATTCCATCCAATCCGCGCTGGCGACTTAGGAGAGTGTGGTCTTGAACTTTTATTCCATCCGGCATCTCACGCGATTCCGATATTCCAAGCCGATCAGCGAAAGCATTATGGAGACGCGCATGCATCCGCGCTCCGATGCGAATCAGCACTGCCTCACGTTTTCGCTGTCGGTAAGCCCGCGCTGCCGCGTCTTCAGCTATCGCGACCATCAGGGAAATACAGTGCAGCACTTCGACATCCCGGGCGAACATAACCAGCTGGTTATCATCGCCGAATCGGTTGTGGAGCAGCAGATTCTGCCCGATGTGCCATCGTTCCTTTCGCCCGACGCGTGGGGCGCACTCGACGACATGATCGAGGCCGGTGATTACTGGGAGATGCTATTGCCCAGTACGTTCGCTTTGGAAACGCCTGCAGTTGTATTGCTCGCCAAACAGATGGGCGTGACCCGCCGCGATGACCCGCTGATGCTGGTGCAGGAGCTTAATCAGAGGCTCTTCGATTACTTCAAGTATGTGCCCCGCTCCACGCGCGTAGACTCGCCCATTGACGAGGCCATCATCAGCGGCGAGGGCGTGTGCCAGGATTTTGCGCATACCATGATTGCCCTGTTGCGGCATGTCAAGATTCCTGCGCGCTACGTCTCTGGCTATCTCTATCGCGGCCGCGAAGATCACGACCGCTCCACGCCCGATGCGACGCATGCATGGGTCGATGTGCTGCTGCCGCACCTCGGCTGGGTGGGCTTCGACCCCACCAATAACCTGGTCGCGCATCACCGTCATATCCGCACCGCTGTTGGCCGGGACTATGCGGACGTGCCGCCCACACACGGCATCTTCCGCGGCAAGACGGACAGCGAGCTCTATGTAGCGGTGCATGTACAGGCCGGAGATCAGCCGCCGGCGTTGGATCAGCAATTGCCCATCCCAGAAGATTGGAGCGTCCTGGTGGAGCGTGCGCAACAGCCCCCAGAGGCCGCCATTCCCTTCGTTGATCTGCAGCAGATGCAGCAACAACAACAACAGCAATAACGTAGGGAATAGGGAGCGATGCGCCGACATGTCCTAGCGTGTGAGGGGCACGAGTGAAGGCTGACTGGTTGACCGCGACTTTAGGGCCTCAATCGTTTCGCTATCGAAGTGGTCCGGCAGCGCGGTAAGGAACTTGATGTCATCCTTTTGTCGCTGCAGCTCTTGCAGCATGAGGGGATGCGAAGCAATCCGATCCTCTATTTCTTTTGTCATCACAAAGCCGGGCTCCAAATCGGCCAAATACCCGTCAACCGAATCCGTCGCTAGTGCAGAAACACCGGCTATGTGATCGAAGCGGCCGTCCAGCATGAATTCCATTATATGGATCATTGTTATGAAGGCATCCAGAGCGTCAGATGTCATCTCATGAGTGAAATCCTCAGTATCGGGCGCATTTTTCAGGCAAGATTCATTTAGCGACTGATAAAGGTTAGGGCGCCTTCTCCCAGCTTCCATGTCGCTCCAGGCAACATCCTTTGCTTGCAAACAGCACGCGCATTCAACGCCGGTATCCTTGCAAAAGGCGACCATGCGTGGCAGCATCCTCTCAAAGATCAGCAGCGAAAAAGCGAGCTGCTTCGTCTGCGAAAGCTGCGAAGCTAGAACCGGGGACTCTTCTTGGGACGTCATCATCTTCCCTCGCAGTATACCGAGGTCTCAATCTTGAGACTTTGGAGACGATAAATCTTAGCCTGATTTCCGCGCCTCAGCCGCAATCTTTCTCAACTCCGGCAACACACGCCCAAGCGGCGCAGGTTCCGCATTGCGCCTGCCCAACGCAAAGTAAACATCGCGGTACAGTCGGTAAAGCTGCTCATAAACAACGGCAGCCTGCACGTCCGGTTCCACGGTACGCAACGGCAGGCAAACCGCGGCCTGCGCCTCTTCAATGGTCCTATATGCGCCTGCGGCCAGCAGCGCGAAGATGCCCGACCCAAGGCTAGTCGGAATCCCTGCAGGCACAAGCACCGGCTTGTTCAGCACGTTGGCATACACGCGATTCAGCACTTCGCTCTTCTGCGGAATGCCCCCGGCGTTGATCACGCGATCAATGCGCACACCGTGCTCGGCCATGCGCTCCAGTATCAGCCGGGTATGAAACGCCGTGCCTTCAATCGCTGCGAAAAGCTCGTCCTGCGCGGTGTGCATCAGGTTCCATCCCAGCGTCACGCCGCCCAGATCGGGGTTCACCAGCACTGTCCGGTCGCCGTTATCCCATGACAGGCGCAGCAGCCCCGTCTGCCCCGCCTTGTAGGCATCGAGGCCATCTGAAAGCGCAGAGACGCTGGTGTTCGCGCGGCGGGCAATCGCGTCGAAAATGTCTCCGGTTGCGGACAGGCCCGCTTCAATCCCGGTAAAGCCGGGATAAACGCTGCCGGGAACCACGCCGCACACGCCGGGAACAAGCTGCGCCTCATGCGCCATGGCAATGATGCAGGTAGACGTGCCCACCACGTTCACCGCATCCCCTTCGCGGATATTCGAGCCGATGGCGTCCCAGTGCGCGTCAAACGCACCCACGGGAATCGGAATCCCGGCGCGCAGACCAAGCGCCTCGGCCCACTTCGGCGAGAGATGCCCCGCAAGATGGTCGCTAGTGAGGTATTCGCCGCCGAGCTTGGCGCGAACCCCAGCAAACAGCGGATCTACGGCAACAAGGAAAGACTCCGACGGCAACCCATCCCACCGCGGGTTCCACATCCACTTGTGTCCCATGGCGCAAACGCTTCGCTTCAAATCGTCGACCCTGGTGATTCCGCACAGCGTGGCCGCCACCATGTCGCAATGTTCCAGAGCAGTCACGAAGCGGGAACGTTTGTCAGGGTTATGACGCAGCCAGTGCAGGAGCTTTGAGAAACCCCACTCCGATGAATAAACACCGCCGCACCACTCAATGCCTTCAAAGCCCAACTCATGCGCTTTCGCCGTGATCTCTTCGGCTTCGGCATGTGCGCGATGATCGCACCACAAGTAATACTCGTCGAGTGGCTCAAGATTCTCGCCAACGGGAATCACACTTGAACCGGTAGTGTCGAGCGCAACAGCAGCCACATCGTTGCCATCAACGCCAGTCACCCGCAGTGCATCACGCGTAGCCGCAGCCAGCGCCGTCATCTGGTCGTTGTGCGATTGCGTAGCAAAGTCCGGGTCTTCGCGCCGCCGGTGCAGTGGATACGAGGCCGACGCCGTGCCGATGGGCCCGCTCTGGCTGTCGACAAGAGTGACGCGAACGCTGAGTGTTCCGAAGTCGACACCGGCAACGATGGTCATGAGTGAAATCTCCAGTAAACGCTTTCCAATACGCAGACCAGAGTACTACAGCCGAGTGGTCAGTGATCAGTTTTCAGTGGTCAGAAGTCGCGTGCCATACGGTGTTGGTCGATGATGCTCCGCTACTTCTTCCCACCCGGCAACATGGCCTTGATTTTGTCGAACATTCCGGCTTTTACGGCTGCGGTTCCGGCAGCAGGCTTGGCTGCAGGCGCAGCGGCCGTTGCCGCGGGAGGCGCCTTGGCCTGCTGCGTCGTTTGCGGAGCGGTCGGCGGTGCGGTCTTCGGCGCAGCGGGCAGAGCCGCAGTCGCGGGCTTATCCAGCGGGCGATCAACCGCCTTGGCGCCGGCAAGCTCCGGAACCGGCGGCCCGTCGCTATTTTTTACCAGAATCGAAATTCTGCGGTTCGATGGATCCTCAGGGTTGCTTTTAACGCGCAGAAGTTGGTCCGCATATCCCCGCACCTGGGTCACCTGGTCCGAGCGCACACCATGGTCCTGCAGCAGTCGGCGCGCAGAGTTGGCCCGGTCCGCGGAGAGCTCCCAATTGCTGTAGCCGGCATCGGTGGAGTACGGTGTGGCGTCCGTATGGCCCTCAATGAGCAATGCGTTGGGCAGCGTCTGCAACTCCCCGGCCAGCAGGCCCAGCAATTCCTGCCCGCTATCACTAAGCCGCGCACTACCGCTCTGGTAGAAGGTTCCGTTCTTGTCTTCCAGTAACTCAATGCGCAGACCCTCAGGAGTAATGGTGATCTCAATCTGCTTGGAAAGTTTTTGCAATTCCTTGCGCGCCTTGATCTCCTCTTCGAGCTTTTCTTTGAGCTTCTGCAGGTTGTCGTTCACCACCTGGGAAACAGTCGCCCCGGTGCCAGTCATGGTGGTTCCGAGCTGAGAGCTTGTTCCCTTGGGATCGTTGAAGTAACCAGCCACAGCGCGCTTCACCTTATCGCTCGAGCCCATCAGCCAGAGCACAATAAACAGCGACATCATGGCGGTCACAAAATCGGCGTAGGCCACCTTCCACGCGCCACCATGATGTCCCGAATGGCCGCCCTTCCTCTTGATCACGATGATGGGTTGACTCTTAGCTGTCATAACGCTGCCGCTTCCGGCGGGGCGCCCTTACAGCCCTTCTCCATCTCGTCGAAGCTTGGCCGCACATGCGAAGGTATGGCGCGGCGACCCATTTCAATCGCGATCATGGGCGCCGAGCCTTTCAGAAATGCAAGCAGAAGCACGCGCAGCACGTGCAGGTACTCATCTTCCGCATCGGCGGATTTGGCCATGCTGGAGCTGAGAGGCCCGGCCACGCCGTAGCAGGCAAGGATGCCGAGGAACGTACCTACCAGCGCCGCGGCCACCTTCTCTCCAATCTCTTCCGGAGGACCGCCCAGCGCGCCCATGGTGATGACCACTCCCAGAACCGCCGCCACAATGCCGAGTCCAGGAAGCGCATCGGCCACCGTCGTCAGTGCGTCGACCGGCTGCGTAGCCTCGTGATGATGCACTTCCATATCGAGCTCCATCATCTGGTCCATGTCGAACGGCTCCACGCCGCCCGTGATAGCTGTGCGCAGCGTATCGCAGACAAAATCTTTCGCATGATGGTCGTTGAGGAATTCGGGATAGTTCTTGAAGATCGAGCTTTCCTTCGGCTTCTCAACATCGTTTTCGACACTCAGCAAGCCTTCCTTGCGCACCTTGTTCAGGAACTGGTACATCATTTTCAGTGTGCTCAGATAGCGCGCCTTTCCAAACGGCGACCCCTTCAGCACGCCCATCAATCCCGCTCCAATTCCCTTCAGAATGTGGATGGGATTGGCCACCAAAAGAGTTCCAATCGCAGCGCCGCCCAGGATCAGCAGTTCCGCGGGCTGAATCAGTACTTGTATGTGTCCCTTCTCCATCAAAAAGCCGCCGATAACCGCCCCAATGACGACAACAATGCCTATGATGGCGAACATGAAAGCCTCCCCGATGCCGATGTAATCTTGTTTCCCCCTGCGTGAAGACTTGTGAGCATGGCAATCTGCGCGCGCTCCAGCAGTTGTGCCAGGGTTTCCGATGAGTCAGCCTGCGCTGCGCCAATGCTCACGGTGAGTGATACGCGGTCTCCCCACCAGCGGAAATCCGCGGTTCTGGCCAACCCCGCGAGCGTCTGCGCATGTGCAGCCAGCATTTCCGAAGTGCGTTCGTGGGAAACAATGAGAAACTCGTCATCGCCCCATCGGCCTAACTCGTCGCTGGGACGCAGTCCTCCCGCAAGCGCGCGTTCTACACGCTCGAACATGGCATCGCAAGCCTGGGGGCCATGCGTCTTTCGCAGGCACTCCGCCTGGTCCACGTTGATCCACAGAATGCCGAAGGGCGGCGCGCCCTGCGTAAAATCCTCAAAGTCTCTTTGCAACCGTTCCTGGATATTGGTCACGCTCTCTTCCAACCGCGGGTTTTCGTGCACTGACCCGTGAGGCAACGCGTCCAGACTATGGGCGGGATGAAAGACGACCAGGTTCCCAATCCGCTCACCCAGTTCGTTGCGGAGAACGCGGACGCGCACGATGGCCGGAAGCTGGTGGCCAAGGCGATGCCGCAGCGGTATGAGAATGCCAAGGTCGGGACGCGGACTTGAAGAAGCGTGAACTGACCATCGGCGCGCTCCGCCAACAATCAAGGTGTCCAGCGCTTCCTCCACCCGGCGGCCTACAACAGTGGCGCGAGGGTGCCCCGTGATGGCCTCCGCTGCGCTGCTCCAGAAGGAAACACAGCCGTTGGCGTCAGCCAGGGCGATACCTTCGGGAAGAATATCCAAAGCGGCTTCCAGCATTGCCAGACGATCCATCGTTGAAGCCTCCCGAGGGTTTCATCGGCGGGAATAGCGACAACTTGATGGACTTGCTGTGGAGAAGGTGCTGGAAAAGGAATTCGTTATCGTGGATCTTGACGGGCGCGAGGATCGCGGTCCAGTTGATCGCTCAGCTTCTGCGCCTTCGCATTGCCGGGGTCAAGACGAAGTGCCATTCCCACGGCTTCATGTGCCTCATCGAAATGAGCTTCAATCGCCAGTTCCGCTGCCAGGCTGATCCAGGCATCTGTCCACGCCGGAGCTGCACGGACGGCCAATCGTAAATGCTCAACAGCCCCGGTAGTATCGCCGCTGTGTGCAAGCAAGTGGCCCAACTGCTTCTGCGCGCGCGCCAGGTTGGGATCGAGCCTGATTGCCTCCTCCAGCAGCTTGCGCGCCCCATCTATGTCTCCGGACTTTTGCAGCGCAACGGCCAGCTTGTACTTGAAGCCCGCATTGTCTGGGACCTTATCGCTCGCCTCGCGATAATGCGCGATTGCCTCCTCAACTTTGCCCCCCGCAAAATCCTCGTCACCCTGCGAAGCGTCCGCGTCGGCTTCGAGTCCGTCTTCTTCAGCCTGCTTCAGATCCTTGTATTGCTTGAACTCATCATTTGCTTTGCCGTTCTCGCCCAGTCCGTGTAGCGCCATTCCCAATTCGTAATGAACCTTACCTTCGCCGTCGCCCAGAGCGATGGCTTTCTCCAGGTGCTCCCTGGCTTCCTTCCATTCCCGAAAATGGACCAGCACCACGCCCAGGTAATAGCGGGAGTAGAAGAAATCCGGTACTTGGCTTACCGCCTCTTCCAGGTGGGCTTTGGCATCGGCATAATTCCCCACCGCGTAGTCCAGCACACCATTCAGATACAGCACTTCCGGGTCACGCGGGGTTTGTGCCAGCAGCTTCAGTCCAATCGGCCGGGCAATGTCATTGTGCTGTGTCAGCACCAATATGCGCAGAAACTGCAATTGCGCCCCGCGGTCATCGGGATGCTGTGCCGACATATACCCCAATAGCTTTACTGCTTCAAGATAAGATCGCTTCCTGATCAGAATTGCTGCTTCAGCGTTGGCCAGGGGCAGTGAGTCCGGGGCCAGTTTCATTGCTTCCGTCAGAACATCACTGGCCCCGTCAAGGTAATTCAGTGCCTGCAACGCCGATGCGAGACGAAGCGTCACCCCCTCGGTCCTTGGAGCGTGATGCAACAGGCCAATCACGTCGACAAAGTCGTTGCGCGCAAGCAAGGCGCTACTGAAGGCTTCCAAGGCCGGTTCCGATTGTGGATCGATGGCCAGCGCCTGCTTCCACTGCTCATCGGCCTGCTCGTGCTGGCCGGCTTGCTCGAAAAGAGTAGCCAGCAACAGGTGCGGGGGAATCACGTCCGGTTGCAGGCGCACCGCGTCCTGCAACGGTTCGATCGCCGATTGAGGCCGCCCGGATCCTGCAACCGCAAGCCCTTCAAGATAGTGAAGCTGTGCTGATTGAGGGTCGGCCTTTTCAGCCGCGCGGAAGGTTTCCACTGCGCAATCGAATTGCCGGTTTGAGGCGAACCAACTCCCCAGCGCAATGGCATTCTCTGTCGTGGGCTCAGCACGCAGTTTCTCTACCATCGCCTGTGGTCCGGTGCAGGTCGCGCCTGCGATTCCTGCGCTGCAAATCATGGCAGCAAGCAGAAGGATGTTCGTACCTGGGCCTTGCATGAAGCTCACGTTCGCTTCTCTCCAGGCGCACAGAGTACAACAATCTAGCGTGTATGGTCACGAACCAATTTCATCGGTCGGAAGCATCCATTACCACCCCATCAATACCCCTTGTAACTTCATGCCGGCGCAAGTGCACAAATGGTGATCATGGCAACTCCCAAGGTGCAGCCATTTTAGTCATCCACCGTCGTAGCCGACCCACGGGCGATGAAACGGTAGCGCTGATCTCCAGATCGGCTGTCGTGTGGGCGTTCCGCCCGCGCTCTCGCAAGCGGCCAACCTTGCTTCTTATCAGGCCGAGCAGACACGCAGAGCATTTCCAGAATGCACCGAATCCAAGCTTCGGAGGTTCATGAGTCCGGGTCTAGTTTTTGGCAGCGATGGCAGCAGCCTTCATCGGCAGGCGCACTGTGAAGCTCGTGTTTCCCGGCACAGACTGCACCTGAATGATGCCGCCAAATTTTTGATTGACGATGCGATGGACAATCTCCAGGCCCAGCCCGGTGCCCGACCCCTGCGGCTTGGTGGTAAAAAACGCTTCGAAGATGTGAGGGAGTGTT
>Ga0302198_10007053_pt1 | contig 9950 bp, 5 predicted proteins | sample II_Bog_N2_2_FD_193521 | JGI IMG/M metagenome (GOLD analysis project Ga0302198, IMG submission 193521) | Peat permafrost microbial communities from Stordalen Mire near Abisko, Sweden - II_Bog_N2_2 | ecosystem: Environmental > Terrestrial > Soil > Wetlands > Peat | place: Sweden: Abisko, Stordalen... | reverse complement strand
AGGTCGAGACCACGGGGCCAGCCGCCAAGCTGAAGCTGGAGCCCTATCGCGCCGGCCTGACCGCCGACGGTAAGGATGCGACCATGGTCAAGGTCAGCGTGCTCGACGCCGCCGGCCGTGTGGTTCCTGACGGCGACGCCCAGGTGACCTTCGCGGTTGAGGGCTCGGCCCATATCATCGGGGTCGGCAATGGCGATCCCGGCAGTCATGAGGCCGACCGGGTGGTGGACGACGTCACCAGCCAGCCGGTCGAGGGTTGGCAGATCGCTGACGCCAGCCCGGGCGATGCGGCGGCCGGCGGCTCCGGCCCGCAATGGCGTAACCCCTTCCAGTGGCATCCGCCGGGCGAGGGGCCGAAGACCCCGGACGCCTTCGTGCTGCGCGGGGTGTTCCGCCAGACCCAGGCCCCCGCGCCGGGCGTCAAGACCACCCTATTCCTGCCCCTGCTCAACACCCATCAACGGGTGTTCATCGGCAGCCAGGAGGTCAGCAAGGGCCAGCAGCGGGCGGGCGATGGCCTGTCGGTTTCGCTCGATGGGGTGACGCTGCCGCTCGGTGAGATCAAGGTGCTGATCACCGTGCCCGATCAAGGCGAGGCTGGGCTGAAGGCGCTCTATCAGGTGGGCAATGGCGGCACGAACGTGGCCTTCATCCAGCGCGTCATCCCTGCCGCCCCCTGGACCCGCCGCGCCTTCAGCGGCTACGCCCAGCTCGTCCTCCAGGCGGGCGATGTCGCGGGTCCGGTGACCATCAAGGCGACCGCACCCGGCCTGCAACCGGCCCAGGCCGTGATCCAGACCACGGCGGCGCGATAGGGGAAATTACTTTCGCCGCTCTTACCGGCCCTCGCGGGGAAGAGCGGCGACCGGATCGTAAGGCCCTAACCCTGTCTCGCCCCGGCCAGCACGTCGCTCAAGGCCGCGATCAAGGCGGCTGTATCGCCAGGAGGAACCAGGGTCAGGCCCGGCTGCGGAGCCAGCCCGCACGCTGGCGTGGCGATGACCGGCAGGCCGATGGCCAAGGCGGCCAACAGGCCGCGGGGCTGGTGCTCGATCACGGCCGGCTGAACCACCGCATCGACCTGCCTCCAGTCTGTCAGGCGCACCGTGCGCGCCGGACGCCAAAAATCCTCGCCCTCCAGCGGTGACCCCACGGCGAAGACCTCGAGATCGAGCGCCAGGGCGGCCTCGCGCACCTGATCCGCGCCCTTGCGGCCCACAGTCGGCCCCGGAAATAGGATTCGACCGGTGAGGTCGCCCTGCGCGCGCGAAGGAAGCAGGGGGCTGCTCCACGGCAACCTTACTGCTCGATCACCGAAATAGGCGGCGACCTCCGTATGGGGTGTGATGATCCGTGCGCAGGCGGCCAGGGCGTCAGCCTCGGCTTCAACCAGCCAAGCCGGCGCGCGAAACTCCGACAAAGTGCGGCGATTGGGATGGCGCGCTGCGGCGGCGTCCAACCTGGTCTGCATCTCGGCCAGGGGCAGACGGGTCATCAGTACCGACAGGTCCCTGGCCCCCAGCAGGCCGTCGCGCCAGAGGTACGGCAGATACGACTGGGCGACGGTCACGCCGGTGACATCATAGGCCAGCAGACTGGCCAGGGCCTGGGCCAGACGCTCGGCCCCGGCCAGTTCCGCCCGGCGCAGGCGAACAGCGCTCGCGCCGGCGCTGCGCAGGGCCAGGGTGCGCGAAATCGCGGCCATGGGTGCGCTCTGCACGCGCTCGAAGCCGGCCCCGGGCCAGGCGTAGCGGCGCAGGCCTAATCTAGCCCCGTCAATTGGGCGGCCCAGGCGATCATTCGGCCCGCGGATCGCTTCGACATAGGCGGCAAACTCGGGCCAGGCCTCGTCCACTAAAAAGGCGTGAACCGGTGCGTCGGCGCTCCTTGTGCGACGTTCGCGCTGATGGAGGTGACAGTCCGTCTCGTCGCAGGTCGCGCAACTACGCGGCCCATGCGGCGCTTGGCCAGCGCTGTCTGGACTGACGGGAGGCGGCGATAGTTGACGCTCGGCTTGCGCCCCATATAGTCGAACCACCAGCTGGTCCTGGGCTACCCGCGCCGTCATCCGCAGATCTCGGGCCGCCGAAAATCGCAGATCGACATAGTTCCATGCCACGGTCGCGTCGCGTCCCCGCGCCGCCGCCGAACCGGGTACGATCCGGGAATGGGCATGGCGTTCAAGTATCTCGCAATCGGCCTGAAGCGCGCAGTCATAGAGCGCGTTGGAAAGCTGGCAAAGGCCGCCGCCGATGGCCCCCACCATGCATCCCTCCTGAAGCATGCGCCCCCGGACAAAGCCGCGCAGGGCCAGTGGCGGACCGACCTGGCGCCAGAAGCTGAACACCGCGCCGGCTGGAATATGCAGTCCGTCTAGCGCCCGGCAGGCCAGTCGCAGATTTTGTATCTTGCCCAGCTGAAAGCTGTGCTCCGCCGGATCGCGGCTTGTCCAAAGAGGGGTGCGGGTTTCAGCGAGAAGGCCCTGCGTCGCCTCTGGCGCGCCCCGACGATGACGAGGCGGGCCGGACGACAAATCAATCCATCCGCGCCGGACGCGCAACACGGTCATCTTGCCGGCGAAGACGGTTCCGGCCAGACGGGTCGGCGGGACCCGGTTCGGTGCGGCTGGCTCGGGCCTCTGCTCAGTGTCGATCGGCATCGTCGGGACCCGCGGGGAAAGCTCGGCGCTAGAATTACCCTTAGCCCGAAAATCTAGGCGAAATTCGCGCGGGGGTCGCCGTCCCGCGCGATCTGGCGGATCGCCATGCTCATCGAGGCGCTGGGGCCGCCGCCGGCGCCGCCGCAGCAGCCGGCGCTGCAGACAGCGTCCAATCCACCGTATCGCTCACCGGCGTGTCGCCGGCGCCGCTGGTGGCGGCGGTGATGTGGCCGCTCGCCGAGGTCCGCGCCGTTCAGGGTCAGCCGAACCTTGGTCTGGTTGCTGTAGATCTTGATCGCGGTGGTCGGCGCCGTGCGCTGGGTGAAGCGACGCGAGGTGATGTAGAGCATCGGCTTGGACGACCAGTTGGCTTGGTACCAATAAAAGGCGTCCTTGCGGGTCAGGCGGTCATAGGTGACCAGCCCCTTATCATTGAAGTTCGGCCGATCGCCCTCGTTGCGCCCGTCCGACGGCATGTCGAACGCCACCCAGATGAAACTGCCCCACAGATAGGGCCGCGCCTCGATCTGGCGCCAAGCGGCTTCGTGATACAGGGCCTGATACTGTTCCGGGTGCCAGTGGCTGTTGGTCTTGGGCCGCGCGGGCGGGTCTTCTTCCTGCTGCACGCTGGCGCCCGCGCCGTATTCGCTGATCCCCATGGCGCGGGCCGGGATTTCGCCGTGGCTCTTGTCCAGCCACGGCCCCATGTCGGCGAACTCGCCGCCATACCAGCCGTCATAGATGTTGAAGCCGATGATGTCGGTATGCGTCGCCTGGGGCGCGGTGGCTGTCCCGCAGCAGGCGGCGTAGGTGGTGGGCCGGGTGGGGTCCAGCGCGCGGGCGGTCTTCTGCATCTCGTTCAGCAGCCGCTCGGACGCCTCATCGGACTTGAACAGCTCGTTGCCCACGCCCCACGTCATCACCGAGGGGTGGTTATAGTTCTGCTTGATCAGCTCGCGCAGCTGCTGGCGGGTGTTCTCCAGAAAGGCGTCGGAGCCATTGGTCACCGAGTTCAGCGGAATCTCGGTCGACAGCAGAACGCCGCCCCGGTCGGCCAAGTCATAGGTGTGCTGCGGATGCTGATAGTGCACCAGCCGCAGCCCGGTTACACCCAGGTCCTGCAGGATGGCGAAGTCTTGATCCATCTCCGCCTCGCCCACCGCTGGGCCGTGGCCGGGGCGCTGGCTCTGGTGCAGGTCGACCCCATGCACCTTATAGACTTGGCCGTTGAGCAGCACGCCGCGATTGGGGTCCAGACGGATGTCGCGCACGCCAACCGGCACGGTCAGCGCGTCCAGGGCCTGGCCGTCCGGACCGTCAATCTCGACCTCGCTCTGATAGAGATAGGGATCGGGCACGCCTTGCCACAGATGAGGGTGAGGCAGGGTGGCGTTGAGCGACACCGGTGTCACGGCTTGGCTCTGCGCATTGACCCGGTGAGCGACGGTTTCCACCAGATGGTGCTGGGCGTCATAGAGCCGGACCACCACCCGCACATGGGTTTCGCGCGCGCGATCATTGGCCACGCGCAGCTTCCAATGCAGCTGGGCGCTTTGAGCGCTGATGTCGGAGGCGTCGAAATAGACCCCCGGCCCGCCGTCATCGAGCATGTCCAGGTGCACGTCGCGGGTGGCGACCAGGCGCACCGAGCGATAGAGGCCGCCGAACACGGTGAAGTCGCCGCCCAGGGGCGCGACCCCAGGGTTCAGGGCGTTGTCCACCTTGACCGCCAGTAGGTTATCGCCGGCGTGGGCTTGGTCGGTGACGTCGAAGCGGAACCGGGCGAAGCCGCCTTCGTGCCGGCCGATATGGACCCCATTCAGCCAGACGTCGGTGTTGAGCGCGGCGCCGTCGAATTCCAGATAAAGCCGCTGGCCCGCCTTGACGGTGTCGAGCCGCACGGTGCGACGATACCAGGCCGGCCCGCGATAGCTGTGAACGCCGTTGTCGGGATCGGTGGCGTCAAAGCTGTGCGGCAAATCCACAGGCGACCAGCCCGCAGGACTGACGGCCTGGGTCTCGGCGCCGGGGACATCGCCCTTTTCAAAGCTCCAACCCTTGTCGAGGGGCGTGATCTGGCGCACGTCCTCGGCGAACGCGCCCTGGGCCAGGGCGAGCTGAGAGACGCCGGCGAGGACCAGGCCCATGGCGAGGCGGCTGAGCGAGGAACGGGATTTGGGGTTCATCGGATTAGGATCCTGTATGCGATCATGATGACACCCCCGGTCGTTTCGCGCGGGGTTGATCCCCGCAGCCCTTGGGCCTGTCGCTTCGCGACGCGCCGCTGATAAATTAAATAGGCTGGACTTGCTGGAGTCTAGCGGTCCGGCCTAAACTCTTATTATATGATAAATGGACCCCGGTGCTCTGGGCTGGGGCCGCAAGCCAAAAAAAAGGAAGTCGGGGATGGATAGACGTGACCTGCTGAAGGCCGCCGGCGCGCTTGGCGTGATGGGCCTGTCCTCCGGCGCCCAGACCGCCTTGGCCCAGGCCGCGAACGGCGCGGCGGGTCCCCGGCCGGAGCCGTCCGACGTGCGCGAAGTCCTATCCCTCAACAAGGGTTGGCGCTTCTTCGATGGCGATATTCCGTTCCCGGACATTCAGGGCCATGGCTGGACCTATGCCAACGCCAAGGCCGGCCAGGCCCAGGGCGGGGCCTCCGTCGCCTTGGACGATTCCGAGTGGGCCGAGGTGTCTCTGCCGCACGACTTCGTCATCAGCCGGCCGTTCGACAAGACCGCCAATATCGACCAGGCCTATCGCAAGCGCGGGATCGTCTGGTACCGCAACACGCTTCGGTTCGATCCTGCCGACCACGGCAAGCACATCGAATTGCAGCTGGACGGCGTGGCCACCCTGGCCACGGTCTGGTTCAACGGCACCTTGGTTTGCCACAACTATAGCGGCTACAACTCGATCTATATCGACCTGACCCCCTATGTGACCTACGGCGACGCGGTCAATTCGCTGGTGGTGCGGGTCGACGCCGTGTCCATGCAGGGCTGGTGGTACGAGGGCGGCGGGCTCTATCGCAACGCCTGGATCGTCAAGCGCGCGGCCACCCACATCATCACCGACGGCGTCTTCGCCCACCCGGTCAAGACCACTGAGGGCTGGACCATTCCGGTCGAAGTGACCTTGAACACCAGCGCCGGCGCGGATCAGGACGTGACCGTGACCAGCGCCCTGTGGGGCGACGGTCCAGCCCCCTTGGCCCGCGAAAGCGTTCAGGTCAGCGTGCCGTCGCTGGAGCAGGGCGTGGGCCGGCTGCAACTGCACTACGCGGACCCCAAGCTGTGGAGCATCGAGACCCCCACCCTCTACCGGGTGGTGACCGAGGTGGTGCAGGGCGGCGTGGTGATTGATCGCGCTGTCACACCCTGCGGCTTCCGCACCCAGCGGTTTGACGCCGACAAGGGCTTTTTCCTCAACGAACAACCGGTCAAGATTCAGGGCGTCTGCCTGCACCAAGACCATGCCGGAGTCGGCGTGGCCGTTCCCGCAGCCCTGATCGAGTTTCGCCTACGCAAGCTGAGACAGGCCGGGTGCAACGCCATCCGCTGCTCACACAACGCCCAGGACAAGGCGTTCATGGACGCCTGCGACCGGCTGGGCTTCCTGGTCATGAACGAGAACCGGGTGTTCGATCCGGCGCCCGACTATCTGGCCCAACTGACCTGGCTGGTGCGCCGCGACCGCAACCATCCCTCGGTGATCCTGTGGTCGGTGTTCAATGAAGAGCCGATGCAGGGCACCGAGGCCGGTTATGAAATGGTCCGGCGCATGCGCGCGGCGGTGCACGAGCTGGACCCGACCCGCCCGGTCACGGCCGCGATGAGCGACAGTTTCTTCAATCCGATCAACGTCTCGCAAACCCTGGACGTGATGGGTTTCAACTATCACCAGGACCAGTACGACGCCTTCCATGCGGCCAATCCCCACCTGCCGCTGATCTCATCGGAAGACACCTCGGCCTATATGACGCGGGGGATCTACAAGTCTGATAAGGCCAAGCACCAGGCCGCCTCCTATGACGAGGACTGCGCCGATTGGGGCGAGCACCATCGCCAGGCGTGGAAGGCGATCCATGAGCGCGAATTTATCGCCGGCGGCTTCGTCTGGACCGGCTTCGACTATCACGGCGAGCCGACCCCCTATGAATTCCCGTCCAACAGTTCGCTGTTCGGCATCGTCGATTTGTGCGGCTTCGAGAAGGCGGCCTTCTATATCCACCAGGCGCAGTGGGTGAAGGATCGCCCGGTGCTGGGCCTGGTCCCGCACTGGAACTGGGAAGGCCAGGAGGGCCAGCCGATCAAGATCATGGGCTGCTCCAACCTGGAGGAGGTCGAGGTGCTGGTGAACGGCCAGTCGATCGGCCGCCAGAGCGTCGACTATTACGAGATGAACCACTGGGAGGCGCCCTACCAGCCGGGCAAGGTCGAGTTGATCGGCTATAAGGGCGGCAAGGCCGTGGCCCATACCCAGGTCGAGACCGCCGGTCCCGCCTATCGGCTCAAGGTCACCCCCGACCGCCCCGAGATGAAGGGCGACGGCTGGGACGTGCAGCCGTTCCGCATCGAGGCGGTGGACCAGCACGGCCGCTTCGTGCCGCTCGCCGACAATCTGGTGATGTTCCAGCTTAGCGACGGCGCTGAGATCATCGGCGTGGGCAATGGCGATCCCACCTGCCTGGAGCCGGAACAGGGCGACCGCCGCTCCCTGTTCAACGGCCTGGCCCAGGTGATCGTCCGCGCCAAGGAGGGCGCATCCGGCCCGCTGACCCTGACCGCCACCGCCGATGGGCTGCAGTCCGGCGTGGGCAAGGTGAAGATCATACCTGCGGCGGCGCCCGCCTATCAGGCGACCACGCCCGCGACCCAGCTGCTGGACGGCTGGTCCAGCGCGCCCTTCGCCGCCGCCAAGCCCGACCCGGCCTCGCGTCCCGGCGCGGGAGACATGAATTCCTGGCAGTGGTTCCCGATCGGCGCCCTGTTCAAGCCCCAGACCACGGATGGCTACAGCCTGTGCGCCAACCAGTTCTGGCCCTTCGCCAAGGTTCAGAAACAGGGCGGCGTGGTGGTGTTCACTCGGCTGGTCGGCGCCTGTGAGGTCTATATCGACGGCCAGCTGGCGGCGACCAAGACCGATCCGGCGGGGGGACCGCTGCGCGCGCCCGTGCCTGCGGGCGCGGTCCAGCGCCGGGTCACGGTGCTGTTCAAGGTCGCGGCCGGTCAGGACTATGGGATCGGTGGGATCGTCGAGGTGGTTCCCTAACCAGGATTGCCGATGAACACATTGGCGGTCAGGCGGCCGATCCGGGGATCCTCGCTTAGGGTCGCGCCGCCCATCACCGCGCAGTGCAGGCTGGTGGTGCGATAAACCACCAGGCGGTTGAACACCGCCTCGATGCTCATCACCGTCTGATAGAAGGGCGTGTCCGCGCCGACGAAGGTCTTGGGCATGGTCTCGCGCTGTTTCAGCTCGTCCGTCAGGTGGCTGTGATAAGGCTGGGCGCGGGTCTGGTCGATATATTCAAAGCCGGTGGTGGCGTGGCGATAGAAGGCCGTGCCGCTGAACGTCGGGCCGCAGAGGTAGTGGATAATGGCCAGGGTGTTCTGGTCGTGTGAGTCTACATGCGGCGTGCGCTGCAGCACAGACAGGGTCTCAGCCTGGGCGGTGGTCAGGCCTAAGAAGCCGTCGCACCGGAAATTGTTGAAATAGCGGATCTGGAACACCTCCTCGATCAGAGGCTGGAGGGCCAGGCGCAGTCCGTGCAGATAGGAAGTCGGCAAGACGCCGTTGGGGCCCGGATAGAGCGAGCCGCGCGGCGGTGGCCCGAATCGCCCTTCCGAGGCGGCGAAGGCGACCATCTGCTCGGCGTTGGTCAGGGCCTGGTCGATGACCAGCAGGGGCTGGCGTTCGGCGCCGATCAGGTGGGCTCTGATCTGGGCCTCGGCGTTGAACTGCGGCGCGAAGCCGGTGGGGTGCTGGGTCATGGATCGCCCTGTCCGGCCTGGGATTGACCGGGTTCGCATCCTCCTACCGCGCCCTAACGGCGGCCACAATCTCGAGCTCTGCACGGACCCTGGGGGCCCATCCCGCCCTCGAAGCATGGTCGATGTTTTTCACCGGTGGCAGGGCTTGTTTCACCGGCGAGGCCTTGCTAGCGCTATCATCATACAAATGGGCCGGTCAGGCCCTGAACCGATGTCGGAGGTCGTCCATGCGCCGCTGTTTGCGAAACACCTTGCTGGGCGCGGCCCTGACCCTCGGCCTTGGCGCAGCCAGCCTGGTCCAGGCGGACTCTCCGGCGGCGGCGGTCGCCCAGATCACACTCCATGCCGACCAGCCGGGGGCGATCATGCGCCCCGAACTTCAGGGCCAGTTCGCCGAGGAGCTGGGTCACGGGATCTATGGCGGGATCTGGGTCGGCGAGGACTCGCCGATTCCCAATATCCATGGCTATCGCAAGGACGTGGTCGCGGCGCTGCAGGCGATCCACGTGCCGGTGGTGCGCTGGCCAGGCGGCTGTTTCGCCGACGGCTATCATTGGCGCGACGGGGTGGGGCCGCGCGCCAAGCGGCCGGTGCGACTGAACATGAACTGGGGCGGGGTCGAGGAGCCCAACAGCTTCGGCACCCACGAATACATGGATTTCGCCGAGCTGATCGGGGCCAAGACCTATCTCAGCGTCGATGTCGGCTCCGGCACGGCCGGTGAGATGAGCGACTGGATCGAATACGTCACCTCCGACAGCCAATCAACCCTGGCCCAGGAGCGCCGCGCCAATGGCCGCGACAAGCCCTGGACGCTGGACTATCTCGGCGTCGGTAACTAGGCCTGGGGCTGTGGCGGCAATATGCGGCCCGACTACTACGCCAACCTGCTGCGCCAATATTCGAGCTTCGTCTGGTCGCCGGCCGGCCACCCGATCATCAAGGTCGCCAGCGGCGCCAGCGGCGACGACACCCATTGGACCGATACGGTGATGGCCGCGGCTCACGACCAGATCGACGCTATCTCGCTGCACAACTACACGGTCCCGACCAGCAATTGGGATCACAAGGGATCGGCTGTCGCCTTTGGTGAAGACCAGTGGATGTCCACCGTGGCCGGCGCCCTGCGCATGGAACCCGTGATCGCGGCGCACATCGCGGTGATGGACAAGTACGATCCGGCCAAGCGGATCGGGCTGATGGTTGACGAATGGGGCAACTGGTTCGATGCCGAGCCGGGCACCAACGGCGCCTTCCTCTATCAGCAAAACAGCCTGCGCGACGCGATCACCGCA
>Ga0302198_10007048_pt1 | contig 9955 bp, 9 predicted proteins | sample II_Bog_N2_2_FD_193521 | JGI IMG/M metagenome (GOLD analysis project Ga0302198, IMG submission 193521) | Peat permafrost microbial communities from Stordalen Mire near Abisko, Sweden - II_Bog_N2_2 | ecosystem: Environmental > Terrestrial > Soil > Wetlands > Peat | place: Sweden: Abisko, Stordalen... | reverse complement strand
ACGTGCAGTACTTCCGCGCGGGGGCGCTCGACGCGTCGCCGCTGAATCCAAGGGTGAGTTCGGTGTCATCGTCGGCGCCGCGCGGGCAGATCCTCGCGGCCGACGGGACCATCCTGGCTGATTCACTACCGGTCGGTGCGTCGGGCAAGGACTATCAACGCGAGTACCCCCTCGGGGCATTGACGGCCGGTGTCGTGGGCTTCATCGCTCCGGCATTGGGCACCACGTGGGGTCTCGAAGAGGAGTACAACACCGAACTGACGGCGCACTCGCAGCCCGCTCAGAACTTCGAGCAGGTTTTGGCACCTACCTCAGCCGCCGACAACGTGCAGACCACGTTGTATCCGGCCCTGCAGAAGATTGCGGCAGTGGCGATGGGTGGCCAGGACGGCGGCGCGGTGGTCATACAGCCCCAGACGGGCGACATAATGTCGATGTACTCAAATCCCACTTACGAGCCTGAATACCTCGCGTCGCCGAATTACAACAGCGCCTTGGCGTACTACAACAAGGTCGCCAAGAACGATGCCGACGGCTTCCCTCCGCTCGGGTTGCTAGCCACGCAACAGACGTTCCCTCCAGGGTCCACCTTTAAAGTCATCACCACGGCCGCGGCTGCGGTCTATAAACCGTCGCTGTTGACCAAGAGCTATCCAGTCTCGTCCTCCTACACTGCGCCGACCGCCGGTGCGCCCCTCTTCAATGACGGTGGATCTGCCTGTGGAGGGACGGTGCAATCGATGTTGCCATTTTCTTGTGACCCGGGCTACGCCCACATGGGTGTCGACCTGGGCGCGACCGCTCTTAACAAAGAGGCCACCGCTTTCGGCTACAACTCACAACCGCCCATCGACCTGCCCCTCGGGCGACCTGAGGTTTCAAACGCCCTCTTCCCGTCGGCGGCGAGTCTCAAGTACAACATACCCTTCGTCGGATTCTCGGCCATTGGCCAGGGCAACGTCCGATCAACTGCTCTGCAGCAGGCCCTCGAGGCCTCAGCCATCGCCGACGGGGGGACGATTATGACGCCGCACTTGATGGAATCAATCGTCGGACCAGACGGCAAGGTGCTGAAGAAGTACGTCGATTCGGTGTGGAAGACGCCAATCACACCCGCTGAAGCTGGTTTCATCGTGCCCCTGATGAGGAACGTCGTTGCCGAGCCTGGAGCGACGGCCTATGGTATTTTTCCGCCCCAGGATGATGTCGCCGCCAAGACCGGTACCGCCCAAGAACGTAACAACACTGAGACGGACGACTGGATGATCGCCTTCGCTCCAGCGACGAACCCGACGGTGGCGGTGGCTGTGGTGATGCCATATCAAGCCAAGTCGAATTATGGTGCCACTGTCGCGGGCCCCATTGTCAAGTGTCTAATTGAGGGCGCCCTGGCCATTCAGGCCGGTCAACCCGCCACTGGGACTTCCACCACCTGCCCCAGCTAGTTAAGAACGCGATGAGAGTGCGGGTGGACGACGTAGGCTAGTGGGGTTATGGAGCCCGTCAACGACGCACGCCTTTATTCTCATCGCTATCAGGTCACTCACCTCATCGCGCGTGGTGGAATGGCGATGGTCTACCGAGCCCAAGACCTCCTGCTGAACCGGCCCGTTGCGCTGAAGATTCTTTACCCCGAACTCAGTGCGGACCCTCTGTTCGTGGAGCGATTCCGCCGTGAGGCTCAGGCCGCCGCCAAGTTGTCCCACCCCAATATCGTCCCGGTCTTCGACTGGGGCGAGGACGAGGGCACCTACTTTATCGTCATGGAGTTGGTGGAGGGGCGCTCCCTCGCCGAGGTCCTTCGCGACGGTCACGTGCTGACCGCGTCGCGCACCGCCCAACTCGCTGCTCAAGTGGCCGCCGCTCTGAACTACGCACACCGCAACGGCATGGTCCACCGTGACGTCAAGCCGGGCAACATCTTGATTACGGCTGACGCCCAGGTGAAGGTGACCGACTTCGGTATTGCTCAGGCGATGTCGAGTGAGGACCACTTGGCCGAGGACGGACTCGTCATGGGCACCGCCACGTACTTCTCGCCCGAGCAGGCCGAGGGTGCCGCGGTCGACGGCCGCTCGGACGTGTACGCGCTGGGCGTGGTCATGTACGAGATGTTGGTCGGTCGTCCGCCATTCCTCGGTGACACGCCACTCGAGGTGTCGACCCAGCACGTGCACGGCACGGTGACACCCCCGACCCAGATCAATTCGTCGGTCCCTCGCGACCTCGAAGCCATCGTGATGAAGGCGCTGTCGAAGTCGCCCGACCTTCGCTACCCCACGGCCGACGAGTTGCGCGCTGACCTGTTGCGTTTCGTGGACGGCCAGCCGGTTCACGCCGCCGGTGCCATTGGTGCGTTCTTCGGCAACGACTCGACACAGATGGTGCAAGCCGTGACCCCCGGGGAAAGGACGCAGGCCGTTCCCGTCCTCAAGGGTCCGCGCATGGAAGTGAAGCGTCGCCGACGTCGTCCCAACAAGGGCCTGATCTTCGCGATCATTCTCATTCTCCTTGTTGCCGGCGGCGTCACGCTCTACGCGTTGAAGTCCAAGAGCACGCTGTCGGTCATGCCTGACGTCTCGGGTGAGAGCGCCGCCGCTGCGCAGACCCAACTCACCCAAGGTGGCATCAAGGCGAGCAACATCAAGACGTCGCAGGCGAATTCCGCCAGCGTGGCGAAGGGCTTGATCGTGAGCACCACGCCCGCCATGGGTGGGAAGCTTTCGTCGAGCACCGTCATCAATCTCATCGTCTCCAAAGGCGTGTACGTCGCGCCAGTGTCGGTGCCCACTGTGACTGGTATGTCGCTCAACGCCGCTGTCACGACCTTGGCGAACGACAAGTTGACGTCCACGACTGCCTCAGCCACGTCATCGTGCAACGCCACGCCGGCGCCCAATGTCGTCATGTGTCAGTCCCCGGTGGCCGGAACAGCGGTCCAGCCTGGAAAACAGATCATCCTGTACCTCCTTCCGTCGAATGGGCGATTCCCCGTTCCCTCAGTGGTGGGGGACACGACGATTGCCGCTACCGGGATCTTGTCCCCGGAAGGCTTGACGGTGAAGACGATCCCCGCGTCCAAGTGTTCGAACACGGTGGCCAACGGCCTCGTGGTGGGCACCAATCCCGCGGCGGGGGCCCAGGTCACTAGCGGCACATCGATCCAATTGATCACGTCAAGTGGTGGATGCCCGACCGTAGTACCTCAATTGACTGGCCGACTCAACACCACAGCGCAGACGCTTTTGAAGAATTACGGTTTCGTCGTCGTGGAGAATCCGGCCCCTTCGAGTCTCTGCACCGTGGCCAAGGTTGGTCAAGTCGTGAACCAGAGCGTGGGGCGTGGGCAGTTAGCTCCTTACGGTTCGACCATCACCCTCGAGTACTGCCAGACTGCGGGACCGACGGGCGCCTCGGGAGTCACAGGAACGACTGGCACCACGGGCGCTACGGGGACCACCGGGGTGACGGGCGCCACGGGAAGCACCACCACGACGACCACGACGCCGAGCAATAACAATGGCAACGGGAATGGCAACGGCAACGGCTGAGTCAGCCGGTTGACTAGCATCGCTCTCATGGCTAAATCCGGTTCCAAGAAGGCTGCCAAGACCGTTGGCCGCTACGTCGACCCTCACGCGAGGGGCCGGGTCACCAAGAAGGTCCAACACTCCAATGACCACTCGCCGCACTGGTTCGGCTGGGTGCTGCTCGATCTCATGCTCTTTGGCGTGCTGGTCATCATTCTCAATTACCTACAGGTCTTGCCCGGTTCGACATCGCCGTGGTACCTCGTCGTCGGGTTGGTCGCGCTCTTCAGCGCGTTCTACCTCGCGACGCGCTATCGCTAAGCGATTCGCTTAGATGTGGTCGGCTGGTATCTGCCCGAGTCGACCGGCTTGGTAGTCCTCGAAGGCTTGCTCCAATTCGGCCCGGGTGTTCATGACGAACGGGCCGTACATCGCGACGGGTTCGCGAATAGCCTCGCCCCCGAGGATGAGAACTTCGAAGGCCTGCGTGCGCGAGTCCTGCTTCTCATCAGCTGAGAGCACCAGTGTGTCGCCATCGACGTGTACCGCGATCTGGCCAGACTCAATCGATAACCGGTCGGTGCCCACCGTGCCGCTACCCGCGAGAACGTAGGTCAATGCGTTGAACTCGGGGTTCCAGGGCAACACCAGATGACCACCTGGCAGGAGTGACACGTGCACGAGGGTGATGGCCGTGTGGGTGGAACCGGGTCCGGCGTGTTCACCCAGCGATCCCGCGATGACGCGGATGATGGCATCACCGTACTCGTTGGTCACGAGCGCGACCTCGCGCGATCCGATGTCCTGATAACGCGGGTTGGTCATCTTGAGCTTGGCCGGCAGGTTGACCCACAACTGAATGCCGTGGAAGAGTCCACCCGAGTCGATCAGGGCGTCTGGTGGACGCTCGATGTGCAAGATGCCCGCGCCGGCGGTCATCCACTGCGTGGCGCCGTCTTGAATGACGCCCCCACCGCCGATGGAGTCCTGGTGCAAGAAGGTGCCCTCCATCATGTAGGTCACTGTCTCGAAACCGCGGTGCGGATGCCACGGGGTGCCCTTGGGCTCGCCCGGGCCGTAGTCGACCTCACCCATCTGGTCCATGTGGATGAAGGGGTCCAAGTCGACCTGATCCACGCCGGCGAACGCACGGCGGACGGGGAAACCCTCACCCTCGAGACCGCGCGGGGCGGTGGTGATCGACTTCACTCGACGGGGGCGACTCGACTCACTGGCGACGACGACTTTGGGTAGTTCGAGGGGGTTATCAACGGAGATGGCGGGCATGGGGTCAGCCTATCGGGGGTGACTTCTCGCGCGACCTCTCGGTGAGACCCAGCGCCATCACGCCGATCAAAATGGCGAGTGAGAACCCCAGGGCGACGTTGCCCGGTCCCCAGTTGAGACCGCCGCGAACGCGAGACACGCCGAGCCAGTCGGCGTAGGAGGCGCCCAAAGGACGCGTCAGGACGTAGCTGATCCAGAACGCCGCCACCGCGTTGACGCCGGCGAAACGATAGCCGAGTCCAGGGATGATAAAGATCGCCGTGAAGACGAGTCCCGAGGCCAGGTAGCCCAGGTGCAACGTCACCGCGGTCATGTCGCCCGTCGCGGTACCGAGGGCAAACGTGGCGGTGACCGCGGCCCAGTAGAAGAGTTCGCGGCGCGCGGTGGTGATCGAATGGATCGACAAGGTGTACTCCACGCGATACCAGAGGATGAAGACCGCCGCGAGCACCAGCGCGAAGGCGCTCGTCGAGACGCTGTAGGCAATACCCAGACCCACGTGGGTGACGTCGGCACACATCGTGCCGAAGACGCTGACCATCACCACGCACCACCAGTAGGACAACGTCTGGTAGCGCGGTCGGGTGAACTGCCAGGTGAGACTGGCGAGGAACACCAGGCCGGCGATGACGACCACCACGGGCGGCGAGAAGCGATGCACGAAGAAGTCCGAGGTGGCCTCGCCCATCGCGGTAGTGAGGAGTTTGATGCTCCAAAAGCCCACGCCGATCACCGGAACCTTCGAAGCGCGATAACGATGCGTCGCGAAGAAGTGCAGCATGGAGGACCAGTCTACGACGCGGCCCCGCTTTTCCCTGGGCTCAACCCTCGTAGTAGGAGGCGACGGACTCCAAGGCCCGGTCCAATCGGGCGAGACCCTCGGCCGCTTCCTCGGGAGTGATGGTGCACGGCGGCACGACGTGGACGCGGTTGAAGTTGTTGAAGATGAGCAGCGACTCACGACGACAGGCGGCCACGAGTTCGTTCATCGCCGGCGAACTCGACCCGTAAGGTGCGAGGGGCGCGCGCGTGACTCGATTCGTCACGAGTTCGAGCGCGAAGAAGACACCCAGTCCGCGCACGTCGCCGATCACGGGGTGCTTGGCGGCCAGCTCCTCGATCCCCGGACGTAGTACCTCGTCGCCGATACGACGCGCGTTCTCGATAATCCCGTCACGCTCCATCGCCTCCATCGACGCGACCGCGGACGCGCAGGCCAGCGGGTGCCCGGAGTACGTAAGACCGCCCGGGTAGACACGATCAGCGAAGGTCTCACAAATGGCCTGGTTGATCACGACGCCGCCCAGAGGTATGTAACCCGAGTTGACACCCTTGGCAAAGACCACGAGGTCGGGGGTGACGTCGTGCTGTTGATACGCGAACCACGACCCCGTGCGACCGAAACCGGCCATGACCTCGTCGGCGATGTAGACAATGCCGTAGCGGTCGCAGAGCTCGCGCACGCCCTGCAGGTACCCGGGGGGTGGCACCATGATGCCCGCGGTGCCTGGCACCGACTCGAGGATGATGGCGGCGATGGTGGAGGGCCCCTCGAATTGGATCGTCGACTCGAGATGTGCGATGGCGCGCTCGTACTCTTCGGATTCGGTGGTGGCGTAGAACTGCGATCGATACAGGTAGGGTCCGAAGAAGTGCACGACACCCGCGGTGCCGTGGTCATTGGCCCAGCGACGAGGGTCACCGGTCAGGTTGATCGACGTCGAGGTCGCGCCATGGTAGCTGCGGTAGCGTGCGAGAACCTTGTGGCGCCCCGTGTGCAGACGCGCCATTCGCACCGCGTGCTCTACTGCTTCAGTGCCACCGTTGGTGAAGAAGACCTTTTGAGCACCTTCGAAGGAGTGGTCGATGATGAGCTCGGCCGCGCGAGTGCGCGCAAGGTTCCCGTGCTGGGGTGCGACGGTGCACAACAGGTCGGCCTGCTCCTTGATTGCCGCGACAACGGCGGGATGCTGGTGGCCGATATTCACATTCACTAATTGCGAAGAGAAGTCGAGGTACGTGTTGTCGTCAAGGTCGGTGACGTAGACGCCGTGGGCGTCCTTGACCATCAAGGGGTTGATGGAGTTCTGGGCGGACCAGGAGTGGAAGACGGCAGCCTTCTCGCGCTGGAGGTCGGACAGGGCTGAACGGTCGACGGACATATCGCTTCCTTTGGCTTTCATCATCCACGCTAACCCACGGTGGTGATCGGGCGCGGGGCCGGGCGAGGTCCTACGGTCGTTTGGCCCTCACGTGGTCGCGGCAACAACCGTCACTGAAATGGCTCGTCGGCGACGACGGTGTCACGGGAACTTCACCTCGCGACACCGTCGTCTTCAGTCGGATCCTCTAGATGTTGAGGGCGGTGGCGGTGATCACCTTTCCCTTGAGGGTGCCGCTCACGGTGATGTGCACGCCGGCCTTGATCATCTTCGCGTCGCCCATTCCGAACTTTGTGAGGGTGGTGTAGTCCACTGTGTACGTCTTCATGTCGACGACGAAACCGAAGGACTCGTGCATCCCCATCATCGCGTGCGCGGCGGTGACCTTGCCCGTCCAGGTGTGGGTGGCCATCATCGAGTGCGACGTCGCCGCATCGGCCATGCTCGGCGACACGCTGAGAGCAGCGATAGATCCGCTCGATACGAGCAGCGGAAGAAGCAGTGACGCGACGGCCTTTTTGGTGACTCTCATAGTGCATGACTCCTGTATGTGTAACGGCGCACGGCGCCGTGAGCGGGGTGCTCTCGAAGAAGTCCTGTGAGATGGAGGTGCGTTACAACAATTTTGTTTCGACTACCGTCTCAAGTGTGGACGACGAGGAACTACTCCAGCGCTTTCTGGCGGGTGACCGAGAGGCGTTTCGTACATTGGTGCAGCGCTACCACACGGTCCTAGTGCAGGTCGCGCGGTATTACGTCAACTCCACGGCGACTGCCGAGGACGTCGCTCAGGAGACTTGGATCGCAGTCTTGAAAGGTGCCGAACGGTTCGAAGGTCGCGCCAGTTTCAAGACGTGGCTGTTTCGCATCGTCGCGAACCGGGCCCGGTCGACCGGCACCCGCGAGAAGCGTCAGATCCCCATTGACCCGACAGATCCGGTCGCCGGAGATCGGTTCAATTCCGAGGGGATGTGGAAGGAACCACCGGCCTCTTTTGCGGACCTGCTCGCCGACAACGAGGCTAACGCCGAAGTGGCCGCGGCGGTGCGCGTCGCGATCAGCAATTTGCCCGATGTTCAGCGGTCGGTCGTAACGCTTCGCGACGTTGAGGGACTATCTACCAGTGAGGTTGCGGCGCTGTTGGATCTGTCCGAGGCGAATATCCGGGTGGTGCTGCACCGAGCACGTGCTCATATCCGTGAGACCGTGGAGCGAGTGGCGAAAGGAGACCGCTGATGGCACTAGTCAAGGACATCAATTGCCGCGAGGCGGTCAGTCTCATTGGGAACTATCTCGACGGGCGGTTGCCCCGCCGCGAGCGCCGCCGCCTCGAGCGTCACTTGGCGGGCTGTGACGCGTGCCAGGCGTATCTCGAGCAGATGCGCGCCACCATCATCCTTACTGGTCAGGTCGGCCCCGAGGACCTCAGTGACCAAGCGTTGGACGACCTGATGGACGTGTTCGAGCGCTTCCGCCGCGATGGCGACGAAGACGCAACTCCCTAGTCGCTTCCGCGAAGGTGCTGAGCGAAGAAGTGCTCGACGCGGTTCCACGCGTCGGCGGCCGCCAGGGGGTCGGGCCCCATGCCGGCGATCTTGAGCAGGGGACGCAGAGGCCGCGGCCCCACGGGAGCGTCATTCATGAATGAGTGTCCGGCCCCGTCGTACTCTCGGACGTCGTGGGTGACGCCGGCCGCAGTGAGGGCGTCGTCGAGCTTTGCCGCGACGTTCTTCAGTGACCGGTCCTTGGAACCGTAGGAGGCGACGATGGGACACGCGTGGGCCAGTGCCGCCTCGACATCTTTGGGCAGTTGTCCGTAGTTGACGGCCGCCGCGTCGAAGCCAGTGTTGGCGCTGACCAGTGCGAAGCCGCCGCCCATGCAAAAGCCGATGACTCCCACCTTGGACGTACAGTCGTCTCGCTGCAGCAACCACTGACGCGCAGTCTCGATATCGGTGCAGGGGCGACCGGAGCCGCTGAAGAGTGAGCGCATGGTGGAGATGACACAACGCCTGGCGCCACCGGCGGAGTAGAGGTTGATCGCGAGGGTCAGGTAGCCAGCCCGGGCCAGGTGTTCTGTGTGACGGCGCATGACGTCGTCGATGCCGAAGATCTCGTGGATGAGTACCACTCCTGGCCACGGCCCCTCGGTGGCGGGCTGGACGAGGTACCCGCGAAGCGGGAACGAACCCCGTCGAGCGGCCGAGAGAGCACTTAGATCGACGTCAGGCATGACGAAACGGTACCTCGCACGACGTCGTCGATGCGCGAGTACGCGGGCGTGGGCAGTCCGTTGGAAGTTGAAATCCCCGCGTTGCCGGGAGGGAGGAATCAATTCGGACGGACTTCTTAGGTTCCCTTGCGGTGGTGGCGGGCCGGGGTTAGTGTCTCCCGCAACGAGGCTTGTGTCCTGCAGGCGCAATCATTCGGCGACCAAGGTGCTCCGGCATCGACGTCCCATGGGTGTGACGCAGCGACGGGAGTCTCGTGTGGATGTGTTGACGATGATCGGAGAATATCGTGCGAACGAGCAAGTTCTGGGCAGTTATCACCGCCGTGCCACTGCTGGCGGGTGGACTTTGGGCGGTTCCCTCACAGGCGGCGCAACCCGCTGGCACTGCGCACCCGGCGCACCAGGCACCTTTGACCGCCGCGCAAGCTCGCGCGCTCTCAGTCAACGTGAACCAACGGGTGATCGTCGTGTTGAAGAACCAACTCACGAACACTCCAGCGTCCAGGGCCCACGTCGTGGCTCGACGTCAGGTGGAGGCCGTCTTGCAGAGTCCGGTCCTCAGTGAACTGCGACTGACCAAGGCCCTTCGGGTCCACACCTATACCGTCATCAACGCGGTCGCCGCCACCGTGTCCGCTGGTGAGCGCGCGCGCCTCGCGAACAATCCTGCGGTCGCCGAGGTCATCCCCGACCAGATCATCCAACTGGCCCCCGTGGCCCAAGAATCCCCGGGCGCGCCGGGC
>Ga0302198_10007030_pt1 | contig 9985 bp, 9 predicted proteins | sample II_Bog_N2_2_FD_193521 | JGI IMG/M metagenome (GOLD analysis project Ga0302198, IMG submission 193521) | Peat permafrost microbial communities from Stordalen Mire near Abisko, Sweden - II_Bog_N2_2 | ecosystem: Environmental > Terrestrial > Soil > Wetlands > Peat | place: Sweden: Abisko, Stordalen... | reverse complement strand
GCGCGGCCTGCGCGGCGACACGCGCGACACGCGCGAAAAATCCGAGATCCATTGCACTGGGACTGGCGGCGGTCCACCGAAGCGGTCCGCAGCGGCCGGTCGCCGCTGGCTATCCGGGCCGTCCGACAACCAAAAGTCGCAGGTAAATAGGCATATTTGCGGCCACCCGACCGCCACGCCACAACGATCGCGGAGCCGCGCCCGGGTGCCGTCCGCGATGCCTGACGGACCCCTGACCGGGTATAACCGCCGGGCACATGCAGGGCATTTATCGCCTTAACCAGGGGGTCGGGTTAGATTTCGTCAGGAAGCGTGAGTACGGTCGTCTGCGCTGGCTGAAGTACCCGGCAGAGACAAAAAAAATAGATCGATTGCCATCGAGGATTGATCAGATATGGAGGAATCGTGGCCCTTCCGCAGTTGACCGACGAGCAGCGCGCGGCCGCGTTGCAAAAGGCGGCTGCTGCGCGTCGAGCGCGCGCAGAGCTTAAGGACCGCCTCAAGCGCGGCGGCACCAACCTGACCCAGGTGCTCAAGGATGCCGAGAGCGATGAAGTCCTGGGCAAGATGAAGGTGTCTGCGCTGCTTGAGGCGTTGCCGAAGGTTGGCAAGGTCAAGGCGCAGGAAATCATGACCGAGTTGGAGATCGCGCCAACGCGGCGTCTGCGTGGTCTCGGCGACCGTCAGCGCAAGGCGTTGCTGGAAAAGTTCGGCTCCGACTAACTCGCCGACGATGCAGGCCGCATGGCCTGTCGGCGTGCCGACCGCGGAGCTCCGGTGAGCTCTAGCGGGGGACCGGACAGGGGACGCGTTGTCGTCCTGTCCGGTCCCTCCGCGGTCGGCAAGTCATCAGTGGTCCGGTGTCTGCGTGAGCGGATTCCGACCCTGCATTTCAGCGTCTCGGCGACCACGCGGGAGCCGCGCCCTGGTGAGGTCGACGGCGTCGACTACCACTTCGTCAGTCCCGCCCGCTTCCGGCAGTTAGTCGAAGAGGGCGCGCTGCTGGAGTGGGCCGAGATCCATGGTGGGCTGCACCGATCGGGCACGCTGGCCGAGCCGGTACGGGCCGCCACCGAGTCCGGGCTTCCGGTGCTCATCGAGGTCGACCTGGCAGGGGCCAGGGCGGTCAAGCAAGCGATGCCCGAGGCCATCACGGTGTTCTTGGCGCCGCCCAGCTGGGCCGACCTCAAGGCCAGACTCGTCGGCCGTGGCACCGAGACACCCGAGGCGATCAGGCGGCGTTTGGACACCGCTCGCGTCGAACTGGCGGCTCAAGACGACTTCGACGAGGTCGTGGTGAACAGGCAATTGGAGTCCGCGTGCGCGGAATTGGTATCCTTGCTGGTGGGTTCTGCGCCGGGCTCGGCATGACACGCCAGCCAGAACCGGACCCGAACCGGTTCAGGCCATGAACTTCTAGTCACTTCCAACCGCTTTATGCAGCCAGGAGATTTTCTTCAGTGAGTATTCCGCAGTCCGACGCGTCGCTGGCCGCCGTGCCCGCCATCGATCAGTTCGACCCGTCGGCAGCTGTTCATGGCGCCTACGACACCCCGCTCGGTATCACCAACCCGCCCATCGACGAGTTGCTGGACCGCGTCTCGAGCAAGTACGCCCTGGTCATTTACGCGGCCAAGCGGGCGCGGCAGATCAACGACTATTACAACCAGCTTGGTGAGGGCATCCTCGAATATGTGGGCCCGCTGGTCGAGCCCGGGCTGCAGGAAAAGCCGCTGTCCATCGCGATGCGCGAGATCCACGCCGACCTGCTCGAGCACACCGAGGGCGAGTAACAGGGCACGGCCGGTGGACCATAAGCGGATCGTCGTCGGCGTCTCCGGGGGTATCGCCGCCTACAAGGCGTGCACCGTGGTTCGTCAACTCACCGAGGCCGGGCATGAGGTCCATGTCATTCCCACCGAAGCCGCATTGCGCTTCGTCGGGGCCGCCACCTTCGAGGCGCTCTCCGGCCAGCCGGTCCACACCAGCGTCTTCGACGACGTTCCCGCGGTGCCGCATGTCAACCTCGGCCAGCAGGCCGACCTGGTCGTGGTGGCGCCGGCCACCGCCGATCTGCTGGCCCGGGCGGCACACGGCCGCGCTGACGATCTGCTGACCGCGACTCTGCTCACCGCGCGATGTCCAGTGCTGTTCGCGCCCGCGATGCACACAGAGATGTGGTTGCACCCGGCCACCGTCGACAACGTGGCCATGTTGCGCCGCCGGGGCGTGATTGTGCTGGAACCCGCGTCCGGGCGGCTTACCGGCACCGACAGCGGGGCGGGCCGGCTGCCTGAGGCCGAAGAGATCACCACGTTGGCCGAGCTGCTCCTGGAGCGCCACGACGCGTTGGCCTACGACCTCGCCGGCCGCAAGCTGCTGGTGACCGCCGGCGGCACCCGCGAACCGGTCGATCCGGTGCGCTTCATCGGCAACCGCAGCTCCGGCAAGCAGGGCTATGCGGTCGCGCGCGTCGCCGCCCAGCGCGGCGCCGAGGTCACGCTGATCGCCGGGCACACCGCGGGGCTCACCGACCCCGCCGGTGTCGACGTGGTTCATGTCAGCTCCGCGGAGCAACTCGGAGATGCGGTCTCCAAGCACGCTGCCGCCGCTGACGTGCTGGTGATGGCCGCGGCCGTGGCGGATTTCCGGCCCGCGCAGGTCGCGATCGCGAAGATCAAGAAGAAGGGCACCGAAGGGCCGTCGCCGATCGAACTGCTGCGCAACGACGATGTGCTGGCCGGCACCGTGCGCGCGCGTGCCCACGGCGAGCTGCCCAAGATGCGGGCCATCGTGGGCTTCGCCGCCGAGACCGGCGACGCCAACGGCGATGTGCTGTTTCATGCGCGCGCGAAGCTGCGAAGCAAGGGTTGCGACCTGCTGGTGGTCAACGCGGTTGGCGACGGCAAGGCCTTTGAGGTGGACAACAACGACGGCTGGCTGCTGGCTTCCGACGGCACCGAGTCGGCGCTACAGAACGGTTCCAAGACGCTGATGGCCAGTCGCATCGTGGATGCGATCGTCACGTTTTTGCACAGCGACGACGGATAACGGCTAGGTTGCATTTGCCCGGCTGAGCCGGTTGAGTCAGGGGCGATTAAAATAATTTGCCTAACTAACATTTAGTCAAGACGACTGGAAGGATCACACAGTGAGCGAGAAGGGTCGGCTGTTTACCAGTGAGTCGGTGACCGAGGGACATCCCGACAAGATCTGTGACGCGATCAGCGACTCAGTCCTCGACGCGCTGCTGGCGGAGGACCCGCGCTCACGTGTCGCGGTCGAGACTTTGGTGACCACCGGGCAGGTGCACGTGGTGGGTGAGGTCACGACGAACGCGAAAGCGGCGTTCGCCGACATCACCAACACCGTCCGCGCACGCATCCTGGACATCGGCTACGACTCGTCGGATAAGGGCTTCGACGGGGCGTCGTGCGGGGTGAACATCGGCATCGGCGCGCAGTCGCCCGACATCGCCCAGGGTGTGGACACCGCCCACGAGGCGCGTGTCGAGGGTGCGGCGGATCCGCTGGACGCACAAGGCGCGGGCGACCAGGGGCTGATGTTCGGCTACGCGATCAACGACACCCCCGAACTCATGCCGTTGCCGATCGCGCTGGCCCATCGGCTGTCGCGGAAGCTGACTGAGGTCCGCAAGAACGGCACGCTGCCCTACCTGCGGCCGGACGGCAAGACGCAGGTCACCATCGCCTACGAGGACGACGTTCCGGTCCGCCTGGACACCGTGGTCGTCTCGACCCAGCACGCGGCCGACGTCGACCTGGAGAAGACGCTGGATCCCGACATCCGGAAGCACGTGCTCGCGACCGTGCTCAAGGAACTGGCCCACGAAACGCTGGACTCGTCGTCGACGCGGGTGCTGGTCAACCCGACCGGAAAGTTCGTCCTCGGTGGTCCGATGGGCGACGCCGGTCTGACCGGCCGCAAGATCATCGTCGACACCTACGGCGGCTGGGCCCGCCACGGTGGCGGCGCGTTCTCCGGCAAGGATCCGTCCAAGGTGGACCGGTCGGCGGCGTACGCGATGCGCTGGGTGGCCAAGAACATCGTCGCCGCCGGGCTGGCGGAGCGGGTCGAGGTCCAGGTCGCCTACGCGATCGGCAAGGCGGCCCCCGTCGGGCTGTTCATCGAGACCTTCGGCACCGCGACGGTCGACCCGGTCAAGATCGAGAAGATCGTGCCCGAGGTGTTCGACCTGCGGCCCGGCGCGATCATCCGCGACCTGGACCTGCTGCGCCCGATCTACGCGCAGACCGCCGCTTACGGGCACTTCGGCCGCACCGACATCGACCTGCCGTGGGAGCAGCTGAACAAGGTCGACGACCTCAAGCGCGCGATCTAGTCCTACCGCGCTCTTTCCCGCGAGCAGACGCAAAATCCCCCGACACGCCGGTGTTTTGGGGGATTTTGCGTCTGCTCGCGGTGGAGGGGTGAGCTAGGGGTGCAGGGTCTTCTTGAGCGCCGCCAGTCCACGGTTGGCGGCCTCGGCGGCAGCGGGTATCACCAAGGCGAAGCTGACGTAGCCGTGCACCAGGGTCGGCTCGTTGCTCAACTCCACCGGCACGTCGGCGGCCTTGAGCAACTCGGCGTATTGGGCGCCGTCGTCGCGCAGCGGGTCATGTTCCGCGGTGCCGATGAAGGCGGGCGGGAGGCCGGACAGGTCGGCGGCGTTTGCCGGGGAGAGGGTGACGGGCAGGGCCTTGGGGTCGCTGATGTCCACGCCCGGCACGTACCAGGCCACAAACGCCTCGATGACGTCGCGGTTCAGCATGGGCGCGTCGGCATTTTCGGCGAACGACGGCAGCGACAGGTCGGCCGTGATCGACGGATACCACAGCAACTGGAAGACCAGCGGCGGTCCGGCGTTATCGCGGGCCAACAGCGCCATGACTGCGGCGATGTTGCCGCCCGCGGAATCACCGGCGACGGCGATCCGGTTCGGGTCACCACCCAGCTCGGCGGCGTGCTCGCCGACCCAGCGCAGCGCCGCCCAGCTGTCGTCGATCCCCGCCGGATACGGATGCTCGGGCGCAAGCCGGTAGTCGACGGACACCACGATGGCCCCCCCGCCGACGGCGTGTGCGCGGGCGACGGGATCGTGGGTGTCCAGGTCGCCTATCGCCCATCCGCCGCCGTGGTAAAAGACGACCACGGGCAGACCGTCACCAGCGGCCCCGGTGTCCTCGGCTGGCCAGTAAATGCGGACCGGAATGTCGGTGCGCTCGCCATACCCGACGAGACGGTTCTCGATCCGCAGATCGGGAAGCATCTCCGGGGGCGCTTTGAGCAGGCTGATCTGCGCGCGGGCGACTTCAACGCCGTCGGCGGCGGTGAAGGTCATCGGGAATGCGTCGAGCAGCCCCTTGAGCGTCGGATCGATCTCTGGTTTTGCGGTGGTGCGCTCCGTCATAAGCTTGAATCTACGGGTGCAGCGCGGCCCGCAGCGCCGCCACGCCGCGATCCAGCGCGGCCGTCGCGGCAGGCACCACACCGGCGTAGGCGATAAAGCCATGCACCATCGTCTCGGCGTTATCCACCTCGACGGCCACGCCGGCGGCGGCCAGCAGCTCGCCGTACCGGATGCCGTCATCGCGCAGCGGGTCGTAACCGGCGACGCCGATGTAGGCGGGGGCCAGATCAGTCAGGTTCGTCGCCCGCCCCGGTGCCATTCCCGGCGGCGGGTCGGACATGTCGATTCCGCCTGCGTACCAACGGGAGAACGCGGCGACGGCCTTGACATCGAGGATCGGCGCGGAGGCGTTTTCGGTGAACGACGGCAGTGTCGAGTCCCATAGCGTGGCGGGATACCACAACAGCTGGAACGCGATCGGCGGCCCGCCGTTATCCCGCGCCTGCTGCGCCATGACCGCGGAGATGTTGCCGCCCGCCGAATCCCCGGCGACGGCTAACCGCGTGGTGTCGGCACCTATCTCGGCGCCGTGACCCGCGACCCACAGTGTTGCGGCCCAAGCGTCTTCGATGGCGGCCGGGTAGGGGTGTTCGGGCGCCAGCCGGTAGTCGACGGACACCACGATCGCGCCCGCGCCCACGGCATGCTGGCGAGAAGCGCCGTCGTAGGTGTCGAGGTCGCCGATGACGAAGCCGCCGCCGTGAAAATACAGCACGACGGGCGGTGCGGCGTTATCGCCAGGATCGGTTGGCGGCCAATAGATCCGGATAGCGATGGGGCCCGCCGGCCCCTGGATGGCGCGGTCTTCGACCCGCAATTCGGGGTGCAGCGGCCGGCGCGGCAGGTCGGCGAACCGCTGCCGCGCCGCGTCGATCCCATCGTCCATTGATAGCCGGAACGGAACCGCATCCAGTACCTTCAGCAGGATGTCGTCGATAGCGGGTCTTTGGTCGGCTGTTCTGTCCAAGCTGGGCATGGAGGTACCGTACGCACCTCGCCTGGTGGCCGCGGGCTGGGTGGTGGCCGGCTGGGCGGGCCTGGCCTACGGCGTCTTCGTGACCGTGTTCGCGTTGCGCTCGCCACCGGGAACCTTACTGACCGGCCATTGGTTTCTGCAGCCGCTGTTCAAGGCATCGATGGCGCTGTTGCTGACCGTAGCCGCGGCGGCCCACCCGATCGTCCGCGAGCGGCGATGGCTGATGCCGGCGCTGCTGCTGTCGGCCGTCGGCGACTTCGCGCTGGCGATCCCATGGTGGGCGGCGTCATTCGTCTTCGGGCTGGGTGCATTCCTGTTGGCCCACGTGTGTTTCATAGCCGCGTTCCTCCCGCTGGTTGAGAAGCGGTTGCCGTCGCGGCCGCGCATCGCCGCCGTCGTCCTGATGTGCCTGGCGGCCACGGTGCTGCTGGCGTTTTTCTGGTCGCACCTCAGCCGCGACAGGCTGACGGTCCCGGTGACTGCTTACATGATTGTGCTGACCGTGATGGTGTGTGCGGCGCTGCTGGCGCGGCTGCCGACGATCTGGGCCGGGGTGGGGGCGGTTTGTTTCGCGATGTCGGACGCGATGATCGCCGTCGGACGGTTCATCCTGGACAATGAAGCGTTGTCGGTGCCGCTCTGGTGGATGTACGCCACCGCGCAGATTCTGATTACGGCTGGGTTCTTCTTCGGCCGAGAGGGTGTCGGTGACGCACCCGATGCCGCTCGTGCCGGCGTCCATGAAGCGGCCGAGAGCTAATTTTTTGCAACGTATCTCGTGACTTGGGGGCGACGTGACCCCGGCTGCTAGCACCCGCATGCCTGTCGAGGTGGAGCCGATCGCGCGGGTGCTGCCGATGCTGTCGGTGCCGCATCTGGATCGCGACTTCGATTACCTGGTGTCCGCCGAGCAGTCCGACGATGCCCAGCCCGGGGTGCGGGTTCGGGTGCGCTTCCACGGTCGGCTGGTCGACGGGTTCGTCTTGGAGCGCCGCAACGACACCGATCACACCGGCAAGCTGGGCTGGCTGGACCGCGTCGTATCCGCCGAGCCCGTGCTCACCGGTGAAATACGCCGTCTGGTCGACGCGGTCGCGGCGCGCTATGCGGGGACCCGGCCGGATGTGCTGCGGCTGGCGGTGCCGGCCAGGCACGCCAGGGTGGAGAAGGAACCCGCGGCCGTTCCCGCCATGCCCGTGGTCTCGCCCGTGGACCCGTCGGCCTGGGAGGTTTACGGGCGCGGGGGACAGTTCTTGTCCGCCCTGTCCGAATCACGTGCCGCCCGCGCCGTCTGGCAGGCGCTGCCGGGCGAGCCGTGGGCGGACCGATTTGCCGAGGCCGCCGCGCAAACCGTGCGTACCGGAAGAGCGGTGCTGGCGATCGTGCCCGACCAGCGGGATCTGGACACGTTGTGGGAGGCCGCGACGGCCCGGATCGATGAGCGCAGCGTGGTGGCACTCTCGGCCGGCCTGGGGCCGGCGGCACGCTACCGCCGCTGGCTTGCGGCGCTGCGCGGCAGCGCGCGCCTGGTGATCGGCACGCGCAGCGCGGTTTTCGCGCCACTGAGCGACCTCGGACTGGTCATGGTCTGGGCCGACGCCGACGACAGCCTGGCCGAGCCGCGGGCACCGTATCCGCATGCCCGCGAGGTCGCGATGTTGCGCGCGCATCAGGCTCGGTGCGCGGCGCTGATCGGTGGCTACGCCCGGACCGCGGAAGCTCACGCGCTGGTGCGCAGCGGGTGGGCGCACGACGTGGTCGCGGCGCGGGCGGTGGTTCGCGCCCGTACTCCCCGGGTGGTCGCGCTTGACGACAGCGGATACGCGGAGGAACGCGACCCGGCGGCCCGGACCGCGCGACTTCCGTCCATCGCGCTGCGCGCCGCACGCGCGGCGCTGGACTCGGGCGCCCCGGTGCTGGTGCAGGTGCCACGGCGCGGGTACGTACCTTCGCTTGCCTGCGCGCGCTGCCGCACGATCGCCCGTTGCCGGCACTGCAACGGGCCGCTGTCGGTGCAGGAGCGGGGGAGCGGCATGGTTTGCCGCTGGTGTAGCCGTGTCGACCCGACGCTGCGGTGCGCGCGCTGCGGATCGGATGCCGTGCGTGCCGTGGTCGTCGGCGCCCGGCGGACCGCCGAGGAGCTCGGCCGCGCGTTCCCCGGGACGGCGGTGATCACGTCGGCGGGCGAGGCCATCGTCGCTGAGGTTGGGGCCAAACCGGCCCTGGTGGTCGCCACCCCGGGGGCCGAACCCCGCGCGTCGGGCGGCTACGGGGCGGCGCTGCTGCTGGATACCTGGGCGCTGCTGGGCAGGCAGGATCTGCGCGCGGCCGAGGACGCGCTGTGGCGCTGGATGACGGCGGCCGCGCTGGTTCGGGCGCGTGGTGACGGCGGCATGGTGACGGTGGTCGCCGATTCCTCCATCCCGACCGTGCAGTCACTGATCCGATGGGATCCGGTGGGGCACGCCGAAGACGAGCTGGCGGCGCGCACCGAAGTCGGCCTGCCGCCCAGCGTGCATATGGCCGCCATCGATGGCGCGGCGGACGCGGTGCATGCGCTGCTTGACGAGGCGCAGTTGCCCGAAGAGGCGGACTTGCTCGGCCCGGTGGATCTGCCGCCAGGTGTGCGCCGCCCGCCGGGGACCCCCGCCGATGTGCCGGTGATCAGGATGCTGGTGCGGGTCCGCCGCGAGCAGGGCCTGGCGCTGGCGGCGGCGATACGCCGCGGCGTGGGTGTGCTCAGCGCCCGCCAAACCCATCAACCGGTGCGGGTGCAGATTGACCCGCTGCATATCGGCTAGCGGTCAGCCTGGTTGTCCGGCCTGGCCGAGCAGCTTCCCGGCGGTGCCGCCGCGGCCTCCCGGCGTGCCACCGTCGCCGCCGTCGCCGACCAACTGGGCGTCGCCGCCATTGCCGCCCGTGCCGCCGCCAGTGCTGGACCCACCCACACCGCCGTTGCCGATCACCCCGCCGTTGCCGCCGTCGCCGCCCGTGCCGTCGAGCCCGGTGTCCCCACCAGCGCCGCCGTTGCCGATCAGCTTGCCGCCATTTCCTCCGTGACCGCCAAATCCCTGCGGCCCGTTGGCTATTCCGCCGGCGCCCCCGGTGCCGTACAACCCGGCGTCGCCACCGTTCCCGGCCTTCGAGTCGGTCGGTCCGCCGGTGATGGCCCCGCCGCTGCCGCCGTTACCGCTCAGCACGCCTCCGGTACCGCCGTTGCCACCTGTGCTGTTGGCGCCGGAAGCCTCACCGCCCGCGCCGCCCTGGCCGATTAGTCCGGCATTGCCGCCGCTGCCGCCCGCACCGCCGTTGCCGAGCCCCGTTGTCGTGGCGTTCGCCCCGCCCTCGCCGCCGTCGCCGGCCAGCATCCCGCCCGCCCCGCCATTACCACCGTTGCCCACAGCCGTGTCTCCGCCGCCGCCGGCACCACCGGCCCCGCCGTCGCCGATCAGCCAGGACCTACCGCCGCCGCCACCGTTGCCACCATCGCCACCGTTCGCGGTGAGGTTGTTGGCGTCACCGCCGGTGCCCCCCGCCCCGGCGGGGCCTATCACCGCGTTGCCGCCGGCGCCACCATT
>Ga0302198_10007025_pt1 | contig 9990 bp, 6 predicted proteins | sample II_Bog_N2_2_FD_193521 | JGI IMG/M metagenome (GOLD analysis project Ga0302198, IMG submission 193521) | Peat permafrost microbial communities from Stordalen Mire near Abisko, Sweden - II_Bog_N2_2 | ecosystem: Environmental > Terrestrial > Soil > Wetlands > Peat | place: Sweden: Abisko, Stordalen... | reverse complement strand
TCGGAGGGCAACGCGGCTGCATTTTAATTCGCTGAGACTTACGCTTGCGGCTTGCCTGAAGTCTGGAATCAATGCTCACGATCTCGAATCCCAGTTGCCTGATAAGTCGAATCGGACTTCGGTTGGCTGTGCCCGGAGGATCTTCAGGTTTTTCTAAAGTGCAAAGACCAGAGTGCCCTCGAAGTAGTATTTCTTTCGCACTGTGTGCTTTGAAAAAAGTTCGACCCTGGCCTTCTTCCCGGCATGCGGACAGCGCCCTCCGTCCAGGGACCTCGTCCCGAGAAGCGAAGCCGATACAACGTTACAAACGCAACATTTTCCTATTTATAATCAGCGCGATACGGCGAAGCAGCAGTGCGGCGCTCAGCACGTTCCATATGGCGTTAAAAAGGTTAAGCCTCTGCGTTAATTTGGTTTTGCAAAGATTCCCACCCGAATTATGTTCGGATCGTTATAATTGTCGCCGCATCGGAGACGTTACCTATGATCCCCGCAAACGTCGTCTTCAATTCAAAGCTCGAAGAAGAATGGCAGGAACTGCAAACTGTCCTTCAGTCCGGTTTCCTTGACAAATCGCAGAACCTGAAGCGCTTCCTCGAGTACGTAGCGCATCAGCACTTCTCAGGAAACCACGAACCGGTGAAGGAATACAGCATCGCCGTCCAGGCGCTCAACCGCATGAAACAGTTTGACCCGCAATCGGACGCTATTGTGCGTGTAACTGCTCACACATTGAGGAAAAAGCTGGAGCAGTATTATGCAACGCAAGGCGCCAACCACCCAATCCAGATCAAACTCCCCGCCGGCAAGTATGTCCTGAAGTTCGAGCGTAAGGAGCAGATGCTGTTACCCGCGGATGCTCAGCCAACTTTGCCACCTGTCCAGGTCGTTCCAGGGGTAAGGCAATCGCAACAAATCACTTCCCTGCGCCTGTCCATTCTTCTGGGAATCGCTATTTTGTTGTTGCTTGGAATCTATTTCTTCCACCGCTACGAACTGCATCCACGATCGGACAACACGGCGCCTTTTGCAAAAGCCGTTGAGCCTCGCGCCCTGACCGAGGCTGTCGGGATTGCGGCGGATAAGACACTCCGCATTCGTTTCGGTCCAGCTTCGCACCCCTATACCGATGCAGCTGGGCAGACGTGGCTCGCGGATCGCTTTTGTACGGGCGGTTCCACCTTCTCACACCCTAATCACCTGATCCAGGGATCGGACGATCCAGCACTTTTTCAGGAGGGGCGCGAGGGGAAGTCTCAATGCAAGATTCCCGTTCCGCCGGGGAACTATCAACTCATGTTGCTGTTCGCTGAAACCGCCGGAGATAAAGTGGCGGCGCGGCAGGTCAACTTTAGGATCAACAATTCGATCACTGCGGAATTGGATGTTGTGGATGAAGCGGGCGGCGACGACATTGGCCTCGGAAAAGTCTACACAGGAATCCATCCCATGGAGGACGGCACAATCCACCTGGACTTCGTTTCCGACGGTGCTTTTCTCGATGCACTCGAAATTGCACCCGCATCTCAGGATGGCAGCGGAGTGGTACGCATGATTGCTGGTCCAGTTGCTTTCCATGACAATCAAGGAAATACATGGCTGCCGGAGCGCTTCTTCCAGGGCGGCAGGCGGACGTTTCATCCGGATAACTCATCAAAGAACGGAAATTCGAAGCTTTTCGAATGGGCGCGATACGGCCATTTCCATTACCGCATTCCGGTCGTGGCCGGCAAGGATTACAAGTTACACCTCTACTTCTCCGAGAGATGGTTCGGCGTCACCAATGGAGGGCCGGGAGGACAAGGGAGCCGCGTTTTCGATGTTTACTGCAATGGCAAAACGTTGCTCAAAGATTTTGACATCATACAAAATCAAAATGGCGGAGCTGCGGTTATGACTTTCGATCATGTAAAGCCCACCGCCCACGGCATGCTGGAGCTCGACTTCATGCCCGTCAAGAATTATCCGCTCATCAACGCCATCGAGATCGAGCCAGAATAGATCGGCCGGTCTATTCGGCGAAGCTTTCCGAAGGCCTGAGAGTGAAAGTTACTCGGCCGCATTTGAAGTGGCAAGAAGGATGATCGGCTAGCTCCGGGCGGATTTCGCTCCCGTGCTCGGACTATTCAATCGTCGTAACTTGAAATCGCGCGACCTCAGGGTCATTTGGCGGCGCCTTTCGTCTTGGTTTGTAGCTCAGTGTGGCTCACCCCGATTGTTCTGCCTCGTTTCTGATCTGTTCTGGAACCCTGCTAAGGCCTGTTTGCAACAACAAGGGCCGGGCTGTGGACGCTAATCGCATTGACGTGATCTGAATTCTCGTTTCTAACCGGGAAGATCTCGCGCCGTCGACGAAAGTCTGCTCGGAAGGCGATGAGATACTCTTGTCCCAATCAATGCGAAGCCACATCCTCCGGAGGAATCCGCCACGAATCGCGAACCCGGAAGCAGATCTGGCAGCAGCCGATGGGCCCGGGGGAGCAGCCCTCCCGCGAAAAAGCGATCCTTCCGTAAACGCCACACAGACGGACCCGGATGCTTATTTTCCTTTATAAATTGGGCCAGTGTACATGTACTATCAAACCTATCGTGGCTCGCGCCGTAATCAATGCGACGGATCTAAAGTCACCGCTGACGCCGCAGCGGCTTTCGGCGTTACGCCATGATTTGCGCACTCCGTTCAATCAAATCATCGGTTACGCAGAGATGGCTGTAGAGGAAGCCGAGGAGCAGGATGCAAAGCCGCTGCAACAAGCAGTGGCACCCATTATCGGCGCCGCCCACGACATGCTCGCGGCCATCGACGACCTGCTAAGCGGTGAACCTGACAGGATAAGCCCAGCACACCTGGCCGCAGCCAGAGAGCAGTTGGCTCCCCGACTTGAGAGACTGCTCACGAACACGGATGCAGCACGGCGGGTTGCCGAAACAACCGAACTGGCGGACGACACCAGGCTACACCTGAGCAAGATTCAGCTGGCCCTGGAAAAGCTGGAGGATCTCATGGCTGCGACGGCAACCTGGCATGACGCGCCGCAAGAAGGCAGCCACCAGATAGTAACGTCAGACGTCAGGGTGTCTTCTGCTCAGATTCCGCGGCCCGAAAGAATCAGTTCCATGAACCAGGACCCGATGGGGCGTAGCAAAGGGTTCATCCTTATCGTGGACGATCAGGCGGATAATCGCGAACTGCTGCGCAGCCGTCTCCATCGGGAGGGTTTCCAAACCGAGACAGCCGCGAGCGGAGACGAGGCTCTTGACCTTTTGCGAACCTTGCCGATCGACCTCGTCTTGCTTGACGTGATGATGCCGGGAATGGACGGCACGGAAGTGCTGAAAAATATCAAGCTCGATCCCGTGCTATCCGCAGTCCCCGTGATCATGCTGTCCGCTGTGGATGAGATTGAGCGAGTGGTGCAATGTATCGAAGGCGGGGCGGAAGACTATCTTCCAAAGCCCTTCAATCCAGTTCTGCTTCGCGCCCGCATCGGTGTGGCGCTTGAGCGTAAGCGCCTGCACGACGAAGATGCGCGCAAGCGGGAAGAGCTAACCAGGGCGCTTGCGGAGTTGACGGTTGAAAGGGAAAAAGCGCGTCGCCTGCTGTTGAACATACTGCCGGAGCGCATTGCCGACGATCTTCAGCATGGTAATTGCACTCCGATGTACTTCGAAGATGCGACAATCTGCTTCACTGACTTTGTGGGCTTCACATTGTCTACCGAGAGCATGCCTGCCGAACAGGTAGTTGAAGAGCTGCACACATATTTCACGGCGTTCGACCATGTTATGGAGCGTTATGGTCTGGAAAAGCTGAAAACGATCGGTGATAGTTACATGTTTGCCAGCGGAGTTCCGAAGCGTCATCCGGCAAACCCGATCAACGCGGTTCTGGCGGCATTCGAACTAGCCGCAGAGGTAAAGCGTCTATCGCAACGCGCCGATGCGCCGGGCTGGGAGTTGCGCATTGGCCTGCATACCGGCCCCTTGATCGCGGGAGTCGTTGGCATTCGCAAATTTGCGTTTGACGTGTGGGGCGATTCGGTGAACGCCGCCTCCCGCATGGAGAGTTCCGGCAAGCCAGGCTGCATTAATATTTCCGACCGGACTTATGCGCGAGTGAAGGATTTCTTTGTGTGTGAACCACGGGGCAAGGTGATGACAAAGGACAAGCGAGAGGTGGATATGTTCTTTGTTCGCGGCGCACAGCCAAGCCTGGTGGCGGACGGCACTTTCAAGGCGTTCTCCCGGCGTTACAAGCTTTACTTTTCAGAAGAGCCGCCGGCGTTTCCGCCGGCCCTGCTCGCAGCACAAACAGCCGCCACCAAAGCCGAATGACTATTTCGCATTCAGGAGTGCTGTGATTTTTTCGAGTAACCGGGTTAGGTCAACCGGCTTCGTGTCGTAGTCATTGCATCCCGCAGCCATTGCCTGATCGTAGTCTGAAGCCATCGCATTTGCAGTGAGCGCAATAATTGGGATGCGCGCGGTCGCGGGCTGTGCGCGAATGGCGCGCGTCACATCCCACCCGTTCATGTCCGGAAGACTGACGTCCATCAGGATCAAGTCCGGTGTTTCGCTGGCTGCCATGCGGACGCCGCTTGTCCCGTCCTCTGCCATTACAACTTCGTAGCCTTTGCGCACCAGTCGGCGTGACAGCATGTCACGGTTCATTTCGTTGTCTTCGACCAAGAGGATCTTCACAAGGACTCCTTTGCTTCACTCGCCTGCGGCGAGCGCTCCATTGTTTTCTGCAAGCTCGTTGTGCTTATTGAGGCAGGGCCGGCGAGATCGCTTCAGCAGGTGGAATTGCACTGGCCGGGTCGAGCACCGTCAGAGGCAGCAAGACACGAAAGAGCGAACCGACGCCCGGTGTGCTTTCAACTGTGATGGTCCCACCCATCAACTCCGTAAAGCTCTTTGAGATCGAGAGCCCGAGGCCAGTGCCGCCGAAACGGCGTGCCGTAGATGCTTCCGCCTGGGTGAATGGCTGAAACAACCGCGACAACTGTTCCGGTGTCATTCCAATTCCGCTGTCGCGAATCGCAAAGCATACACCGGGCTCGCCATGCGGAGCGGTCTCGAGAGCGACAGCGAGTTCGACCTTACCGTCCCTGGTGAATTTACAGGCATTTCCGAGCAGATTGAAGAGGATTTGACGCAGTTTGACGGAGTCAGCATACATGACCTGGTGACCGACCTGGCTGGAAAGCACGATTTGATTGCGGTTGTGCTTTGCAAGGGACTGGCTCAATGCCAGAACGTCTTCAACAGCTTTTTGCAAAGAGAACTTCTCGAGGAAGAGGGTGGTTTTGCCAGCCTCAATCTTCGAGATATCGAGGACGGCATTGATCAACGTAAGCAAATGATGGCCGGCGGTATGAATTTTGCGTAGATCGGCAAGATAATCCTCATGCCCATCTTCTTCTGCCTGCTCCTGCAGCATTTCGCTGTATCCGATGATGGCGTTGAGTGGCGTTCGCAGCTCGTGGCTCATGTTGGCGAGAAAGGCGGACTTTGCATCATTGGCGGCCTCAGCAGCCAACTTCTGCTCGGCAAGTTCGCTCTTTTGCCGGTACAGATCTTCCATGGCCTCAACCAGCTTGAAACGGGTGAGATAGGCACTGGAGTGGTAGCGGATTCTGGCAATCAGTTCTACTTGAGCCGGCAGCTTTACCAGGTAATCGTTCGCGCCCATTAGGAAGGACCTGGCTTTCGTCTCTGCGTCTTCCTTCGATGACATGACAATCACCGGCACATCCGCGGTGGCCGGCGCCGAGCGAAAGCGCTGGACCATCTCGAGGCCATCCACGTCTGGCATAACCAGATCCTGAAGAATGACGGTCGGTCTCACTCGCTCTGCTTCCATGAGCGCGTTCTCGGCTGTCTGAATGAAATAAAATTCAATGTCCGGCTGCGTCTGCAACATTCTGCGCACAGCCTCGCCAATGATGCGCTGGTCGTCTATCAGCAGGACCTTGATGCTAGGCTCGCTGAGGGCGATTGGGGAGGCGGCTGGTGTGGTCATCGTGTCACCTAATTGGATGGGCATTGCTCGAAACGTCAGGGCCGTATGGCCAGGGATGGTTGTGCGTGCGTTTTGCCAAGGACGGCGTTGCGGATGAACGGACCAATGGACTCAAGCGGTAGAATTTCGGCGGCGGCTTTGAGATCGGCGGCGGCTTTGGGCATGCCGTAGACGATGGACGAAGCGGCATCCTGTGCGATCGTAAGTGCGCCGGCGTTTCGCAGGGCAAGCAGCCCCTCGGCGCCGTCGCGCCCCATGCCGGTAAGCAAGACGCCGATGCGGGTTCCGCTGTGCGGATGGGCAAGGCTCGAGAAGAGCGCATCGACAGACGGGCGGTAGGCGGTTTCGCGCGGATTGGGCGTGTAGCTGAGAAAACAGCCGCGCGCGACGTCGTTTTCATAAATCAGGTGGCCGCTTGCGCCTGCGATCCAGACTGTGCCGGGGTGGAGCGGCTCGCCGTTGCGCGCGATGCGTACAGGCAGTGAGGAATGGCGCTGCAGCCAAGTGGCGAGGCCCAGTGCGAATTGCTCGTCGACGTGCTGCGCCACAAGGACGGCCGCGGGGAAGTTTTCAGGCAGGTGCGAAAGGATCAGGGAGAGCGCCTGTGGTCCGCCGGTGGAAGCGCCAATGGCGACAATCGGCAGTGCGGGAGCGTTTTGCAATCGAGTTGGGACGGAATGAGACCCGGCTGGAGCGGACTGGACCGGACCGGGATGTGCCGGGTTGTATTCGGTGCGGGACTGCGTGGCGTGGGGGTCGACGAGACGCGCGACCGTGCGCAGTTTCTGACGCAGCGGTTCCGCTCCGCTCATGTCTCCGCCGGGGCCGAGCCGAGGAGTGTTGACGGCATCAAGGGCGCCATAGCCCATTGCCTCGAAGACATGATCGCGGTTGCCGACGGTGGTGGCGGTGACGATGAGGATGACGCAGGGCGAGGACTGCATGATGCGGCGGGTAGTCTCCGCTCCCCCCATGCCGGGCATGATGAGGTCCATAAGAATGATGTCCGGGCGTGAGTTGGCGGCCAGGCGGACGGCTTCTTCGCCCGAGTAAGCAGTCCAGAGCAGATGGAACTCGGGCAGATCGGCCAGGATGCGGCGAAGGACTTCAGCAGCGATTCGGGAGTCGTTGACGATGGCGACGTTCAAGCTGGACTCCCGGCGCCGGCTGAGTTTTGGCCGGCAGGGGTGTCTTCGGCCGCCTGGTCATTGCGGATCTTTGCAAGGGGTTCCGCGCGACCAATCAAATCGACGACCGCCTGGCGAAAGGCATCGTTTTCGAAGTCGGCTTTGGTGAGGTAGCGATCGGCGCCAGCCTCGAGGCCGCGGCGACGGTCTTCTTCGCGATCTTTATAGGAAAGGATGATGATCGGCATGCCCGCCAGGCGCGGACTCTTGCGGACGTTGACGACAAGTTCGATTCCGTTCATCTGGGGCATGTCGACATCGCTTACCAGCAGATCATACTCGTTCAGGCGCAACAGGTTCCAGGCCTCCTGGCCGTTCTGCGCGGTCGTCACCGTGTAGCCGTCACGGGCGAGCAGGCGGCGCTCCATTTCGCGAACGGTATGCGAGTCGTCGACGATGAGGATGTGGGGCGCGAGCGATGCGCTATTTGCCGCGGCGGTGGTTGTGGAGCGGCCCAGGGCGGTCTGGATGAGATCTTCCATATCGAGAATCAACAGGGGAAGGCCATTTTCATCGAGAGCAGCCGCACTGACTCCGGGAATTTTGCCGAGACGTCGATCGAGGCGGCGGACGGGCAGTTCGATCTCGTCAACCAGGCGGTCGACGGCGAATGCGATTCCGCCGGAGAGCAGCATGGGAATGGATCCGCTATGCAGAGGCTTGGTGGTGAGCCCGAGCAGAGTGCCGAGCGCTACGACGGGCATTGTCTGGCCGTTGAATTCGATCGTCGGCACCGCTCCGGATGCATCGGCAAGCTGCGATTTTGCGGCGGGGGCTGCTATGGCCGGAACCGCTGCAGCCGGTTCCAGGTGGGCGACACGGTCGATGCGGACGAGCGGAACGGCGTAGAACTCGCCTTCGACCTGGAGGCGAATGACCTTGATGACGGAGCGTGTGACGGGCAGAGTAAGACGAAAGACCGTGCCGGCGCCGGGCTCGCTGGTGACGGTGACGGAGCCGCCCGCCTCCTGCACCATGGATTGCACAACATTGAGACCCACGCCGCGGCCGGAGACGGTTGAGACTGCCTCGCGGGTGCTGAAGCCGGGCAGAAAAAGGACTTCAAGCAGTTCGCTGTCGTTGAGGCCGGCGGCAGTTTCCGCCGTGACCAGATTGCGGTAAACGATGCGTTCGCGAAGTTCGTCGCGATGAATCCCCCGACCGTCATCGCGGACCGTGATCACTAGCCGGCCGTTCTCATGGCGGGCGTGGAGGCGTAGATGGGCCTCGGGAGGTTTGCCAACCGCGATGCGCTCGGCCGGCGTCTCGATACCGTGATCGATAGCATTGGCGAGCAGGTGCGAAATGGGCGATTCAAGACGTTCAAGAATGTCGCGGTCGACGCGGGTGCGCTCACCGAGAATTTCGAGGCGGACGGATTTGCCCAGTTCGCGGGCCGTATCGCGGACCAGCCGGGGAACGCCGGTGATGCCCTCGGAAAAAGGACGCAAGCGGCCGGCAAGAACTGTGCGATGGAGCCGCTCGGAGGTTCGCTCGTTGGCGCGGAAGATCAAGTCGAGCTCGGCGATGTGGGCAGCCAGGCTGGAGGTTTGGCGGTCGATTTCACGCTCGGCCGCGACGCGTGTCAACAATGTGGCCGCCGGGTCTTCAAGTTGGCGTAAAGCCCGGGCAATGGTGCGCTGGTAGCGCTCGAATACGTCGCTTTGTGCGGCCAGCTTGCGCGAGGCGACCAGCGTCTCCGATGCCAGAGAAAGTATCTGGTCGAAGCGGCCCGCAGCAATGCGCACGGAGCGGTCCGAGGCGGCGCCTTCCTCGAACGAATGCCTAGAGGAGGCGTGCCCAAAGATATCGTCATCCTGCTCAGCGGGCGCGGAGGCCAGTTTAGCGGCTGCAGGCGACGGGTCTGACGGGGCGTCAAGCGGGTTCGGCTTCAGAATTCGCTCGGCAGACCGAGGCGCAAGAGGTTCGATCGAGTTGGAGGGAGTGGCGGCAAGGCCAGCGGCGAACGCCTCGATAGCCGCCGTATTGGCCTCAAGCCAGGCTGGGGTCTCCGTTTCCGTCACGGATTGCAGGCGCGCCAGCCAATCGATGGCCGTGAGCATGCGGTCCACATCCTCCGAGTTGAGCGCATCGCCAGCCTGTGCGGCAACGAAACGGTCCTCCATGGCATGAGTCAGGTGCACGATCGCATCAAGGCCGATGATGCGGGCCGCGCCTTTGAGGGAATGCGAGGCGCGCATCAGTGCTTCCAGACTGGCGGCCGTGGCAGTTCCGGACTCAATCTTAAGGAGCTCTGTCTGCAGGACGCGGACCTGCTCCTCCGCTTCCAGGCGGAAGAGGTCGAAGAGCGAAAAGTCTTCCAGTCCGTTGCTCATCTCTTGAGTCCGTCCGAGTTTATGTTGCTCGATCCGTGCTGGCTGTCCATCATTGCATCATGCTGTTGCCAGAGTGATCTGGCGGAAAAGCACCTCATGATCGAGGAGGTGAAAGGTTCCTATGTTGCCCTGGGTGAACTTACTTGAACCGGAGTGTTCTGAACCGAACTGGTCCGAAGCGGAATTTCCTGGCGTTGCATTGTCGTGAAAGCTGCCTTTGAACCAGTGAGCGGCGATAGGCGCGGCTTGGGCCGCGGGCTGGCTGCCAATGATCCGCATGCCGAGAACGCCATCGATCGGGCAGGCCCAGCGGACCCCCGGCGACTCCTCGAGAATGAGCGTGCGTGCCGCCCCGGCCTGCTTCTCCTCCGGTTTTTGAGGAACGTCGAGCAATTTTGCAAGAGAGCAGCAAGGAAGAATGTCGCCGCGATAGGCAGCCAGA
>Ga0302198_10007021_pt1 | contig 10002 bp, 7 predicted proteins | sample II_Bog_N2_2_FD_193521 | JGI IMG/M metagenome (GOLD analysis project Ga0302198, IMG submission 193521) | Peat permafrost microbial communities from Stordalen Mire near Abisko, Sweden - II_Bog_N2_2 | ecosystem: Environmental > Terrestrial > Soil > Wetlands > Peat | place: Sweden: Abisko, Stordalen... | reverse complement strand
CGTTCTCCGGCGTGGAAGAACACCCCAGCCCAACGAAGCTGCACAGCAAGCTAACCAGCAACGCCGAACGCCATCTATGAGCAGGCCTACCTTGCAACATTTCTCCCTGGAACCGCAGAGCGTCTGGACAAGTAAATGCGCAGCACCTTGATGCCCTTGATTACCAAGAACCAGACGGCTGCATTGATTCCAACGCACAGAGCAGTTGCGATCAGAGTCATGGCTCCCAGCGTGAGATGGCTCTGCCAGAGCAAGCTCTGCACGGCCCAGGTACCCAGCAGATTTCCAGGAAGCAGCGTCAACCACCCTAACCCCGAGAGGAAGGAACTGGCTGCGGAGTAGGGATGCTCACTAAACCAAGAACAGGCTATCCCAACCAATTGCACTATCGAAAAGGTCACGACCCAACGACGCATTTTGTCCTCACGGAGTGGTCTGGATGATGATTTTGTTCCCACTCGGGTTCGGCATCATGTTGTGCAGGTTTATATCGTCCGCATTGCACATGCGTATGCACCCGTGAGAAGTCGGACTAAGGAAGATGGCATTCCCCCACGTTGTCGGGCTCCAACCCGGTCCCATCGTTCCGTGGATCATGATTCCGCGACCATCCAACTCCTTGATGTGAAGCTGGTACGGTCCGAAGGCATTGCCGCCAAGCGCCGTCTTGCTCCACGGCGTATTTGCAGCATTTCCATACAGGGTCGAGACGTGATCTTTCTCCCAACTCTTGGCAGTGAAGGTTCCTGTCGGAGTCACGTGTCCGTCGCCGCCGACTACAACACTTGCGGTCAGAAGTGTAGTTGCTTCCTTGTCACCTTTGTTCATTCCGGTGACAGTGAGCGTACCCTTCGACGTTTTGGGATCGTAGGTGACTGTGATTGTGCAAGTAGTGAACGTCTTATCGCCTGCCTTGCACCCCGCCATTCCAGTTGGATCGGTGTGGTTCAGCGGGTTGTTGTTCACGTAGGCATACATGTTGAAGTTCTGAGGATTGGCAATAAATTCCTCGAACTTCTTGTGAGACTCTTCTTCTTCCTCTTCGCTGCTGCCCTCGGGGGGATGTTGCCAGCCCAACCACGGCAACGGGTCAGGCGACATGAAGCGCCCCATCGACGACGCATAGTAGCGGGCAGAGAAGTAGTCATTGCCTGATTCGGTATCGCGTTCTTTGCCGGTAGAGCGGGACCGGACGCGCTCCAGATGCTCGGCTGCTCGCAACCCTAACACGGTTGTGGATTTGCAGACGTTGAAGCCCAGATAAACGGCTGGATTCGAAGTCGGAAGCCCTTGATGCGGTTTTTCTCTTAGCTGCGGCATTGCGGCCAAGAGGCCGTTTGGGATAAGCGCGCTGAGAGCCGGATGCATTGCCCTCGATTGTAAGGCTTTAGGGTCCGTGATGGGCAGCGGATTCAGACAGGGATTGTGAACGGATTGCAGGCCGGAAGAGCGGCGGATTGTGGCGCGGATCGGAGAGCGCTTGCAGGTTGGATAGGCCTGGGATTCGGTGAAGCTTCGGGGCCGATTCCGGGACGGAAACGGCCCCTCTTTAGCAGCTAAAAGAAGCTACTAAAAGAAGAACGCGCGCGCGTTATTCGCGATCTTCTTCGGCCTCTGCTTCGAGAGCGGAGAACAGGGCCTCGGCGTCTGGATCGGCGGCTTTTGTGGGCAGGCTTTCGCCTCGTTCAAGCATCGCCGCCGGATGAGTCGCGGCATGGATTTTTTGCAGGGCACGGATGGCGACCTGGGTATATATCTCCGTGGTCCGGATGTCCTCGTGTCCAAGCATGGCCTGGATGTGGCGGATATCGGCCCCGTTTTCGTGCATCAGCGTGGCCATTGTGTGGCGGAACAGATGGCAGGAGCCGGTCTTTCCCAGCTTCGCCGCGTCGATCCGTTCCTTGACCGCGAAGCTCAGATGATCGCGGCTGAACGGCTCACCTTGTGCCGTCAGGAAGACGGTCATGTCGTCGGGCTCGATGGCGAGCAGTGGACGCCCCTCCCGGATGTACTTTTCGAGCCACGCTATCGCCCGCTCTCCGATGGGCACATAACGGTCTTTGTGCCCCTTGCCCTGGCGAACGAGGAGCAGGCCCCGGTCGAGCGACAGGTCGTACAGCTTCAGAGCGATTATCTCCATGCGGCGCAGGCCGGTCGAGTAGAGCACTTCGAGGATGGCGCGGTCCCTGAGTCCGATGGGTTCCTCGATCTCGCAGAGCTGCATGATGCGCTCGACTTCCTGGGCAGAGAAGATGTTCTTCGGCAGGGAGCGGCCCAGCCTGGGAAGCTCCAGTTCCGACGCCGGGTTATGCAGGATGTGATTCTGCCGCGTCATCCATCGGAACCACACGCGCAGCGGGACCAGGCACGAGTGCTGCGAACGGAAGCTCAACGGCTCCCCGTTCTTCTTCCGGTAGTGGAACAGATGCCGCTGATACCGCTCCAGCACAGGCCGCGTGACCTCGACCGGCTCCGTCAGCCCGCGCTCTCTGCACCACTGAAGGAAGAAGCCGATGTGAACCTGGCGATTGCGCACCGTGTGCGCGGAGTAGTTCTGCACTTCGAGCGCGCGGAGATGATCGCGCATCATCGCCTCTAACTGTGTGGCTGGCAGGGTTTCGGGTTTGCGGCTCTTCGTTACACGCGCCATTGCTTTACCTCCTCACTATGGTTAGGACGGCGTGCCCGTTTGCTGCACCCCGTATATGTGTTTTTTCAGCTTCCGGCTCTGGATTGCATGGAAGCCGCATGGATACTGGCTGACAGTGGGATTCAAGCACTCCGACACCCCGCCGACTTGGGGCCGACTTGGCCCCGACTACCGGCCTTTCAGCCCCGACTTCTTTTCGTCGTACTCATTTCTTGCCCAGCTTTTCAACGTCGATCAGACCGCCCAGCACCGGCTTGCCGCCGTCTTTCGGCCGCGTGAAGACCAGCTCGTACACGATGCTCTGACCACGGCCGCCGCGATGGATCAGCAGGTATTCAAGCTCTTCGAGGCGATGCAGATGGATTTTCAACTGCGTATCGCCCCAGCCCGTCGCCTCGCGCACGTCGCGGCGCGAGAAGCGGTAATCGGAGCGTTCCATCTTTTGCCGCTCGCATTCCACCGTGACCATCTCATCGACGGCCAGGAGCAACCGCCGCGTCTGCGGCGGAAGCTCGTCGAGCGAGCGGCCCAGCACTTCATGCGCGAGCCGGTTGGCCATGGCGATGTCGGCCAGCGCGACTTCGATGTACTCGACCGTGCGCCCGCGATGCTCGACTGTCTTCCGTGGCCGCTGCCATTGATGAAGCAGGGCAACGCTGCGGATGAGCGTCAGATACTTCATGTGATCGCGGCGCGTCCGCGTCTGGCCGTCCTGGAAGGTCAGCTCCGGCGCGTAGGGATTCACAACCGGAATCGGTTTCAAGAGCCGCTGCGCGTTGCGATGGATAGTCAGGATCGCATTCCGGTCCTGCCGCCGGATCAGCCCTTCGACCGTCTGCGCCTGGCGCTGTACACGGTGGATCGCCTTGGTCTGCTCGCGGTCTTCGTTGACCGTGAGGACCATGCAGCGATTCAACATCTCTTCGTCGAGATCGATGGCCGTGGTCGTGAGGAAGATCATCACCGGGCCTTCGACCCTATATTGATGGGTCAGCAAGCGCCCCGTCGCCGGGTCTTTTCCCGTGCTGGCGATGGTCAGTACACCTTCGGACTGCAACAGCTTCAGGGCGTAGGCCGCGCTGTGAACGCCTTCTTCCTCCACGATGGCCAGCACCTTGTGTTTCAAGTCCTGCTCACCCATGTAGAAGAGAGACTGGCCGGTCATCGCGGAGTATTGCACCCGCTGCTCGTCCGGCAGGAACGCAAGCACCGCTTCCATCAGCGAGCTTTTGCCTGCGGCGGAACTCGATTGCACGATCACCGCAAGCGGCGATTCCAAGTGCCGCGAGACCACGCCCAGATAGCCAACAAGCTTGTTGGTCTCCTCGCCCACGACGCCGCACCGGGCGAAGTCTTCGACGATCCGCTCCAACAGGCGCGGATCGCGCAGCAGTTCCAGCGCCTCGTCCCGGTCGTCGTCGCTGATCGTAACGGCTTCTTCCTTCGGTGCGAGCGCCTGTTTGATCTGCTCGTCCTGCAGCTCTTCGAGTTTCAACAGCACCCGGCCCAGGTCGCGGCGGATGACCTCTTCCTTGATGCCCAGCTCCTCGGCGGCTTGTTTTGTGAAGCCGCTGCGCTGCCGTGCTGAGTAAAGGTCCAGCGTGTCCACATGGAAGGCCGACTCGCCGCGCGGCGTTCGGCCCGATAGCAGAACATTGACCTTCAGCAGTTCGTAACTCAGATTCTTATTCAGTCCGCGCACGCGATAACGCCGCTCGCCCTGCATGAGGAAGATGTCCTCGCCGCGCTTCTCGACTGGAACATCGATAGTCGGCGCGGGCGCTGCCGTTGGCTCCGGCTGCATCGGCGCAACCGGCTCCGGCTCGGCGGCTAAGGGAAGAACCTCTTCTTCGATTTCGATGGGGATGGATGCTGCGGGGGATAACTCCGGCTCCGGAGTTACTTCGATGATTGTTTCTTTAGCCGCCTGTTCTTCTACTGGCTCCGCTGCTGCACCTGGCTCCGATTCGATCACCGGCTCGGCTACGATGACAGGCTCCAGTGTGCGCGGCTCTGGCCGCTGGCCCTTGCCCAGCCACTCCGCCTTATTCAGCAGCACGCCCAGACTCTTGCTCGCTGGCTGCACTTTCAAGGCGTAGGCGTTCGCGTCCATTTCTTTTGGGAAGAGCACACGGAAGCACTCGATTCCTATCTGCCGCAGCTCCTCGGCCAGCCTCACCGCCGCATTGTTTCCGGCCTCGTCGCGGTCGTATGCGATGTAAACCCGCTCTGTGCCGTATTTCTCGAAGGCCGCGCGATGATCGGCTGTGAAGCCGTTCACGCCATAACTCGCCGTCACGTTGCGATAACCCGCAACCCAGAACGTCAAGGCGTCGATCAGAGCCTCGCACACGATGATTTCTTTCGAGACGATCAGTGCCTCTTCATTCCACACGCCCGCGTGCGCACCGGGCAGATAGAGATGGTCCGGCGTGCCTGGGCGCAGGTTTGGCGTGACCTTGCGTCCATACATCTCGACCACATCGCCCTCGGCGTTGATAACCGGGATGACAAGCGAGCCGTTGAAGTGCTCGTGCCCGCTCTCCCGCAGGATGCCCAGCTTTTGCAGCCGTCCGCGCATATCCGCGCCGGCGGCGCGGTTCTTCGCCGGAAGGCGATAACCCAGCGTCCGGTTGGCGAAGCCAAGCCGGAAGCGGTCGATGATCTCCGGCGACTTCAGCCCACGCGATTCCAGATACTTCATCGCCTCCGGCGACTGCTTCAGCGTCTCGTTGTAGTAGCTCACGACCTGCAACAGCAGTTCGCGGTCGTCCGCGTCCCGCTCGACCGGCGGCGGCAGTTTGCGCACCGTGCCGTGCTTGACCGGCTGGATTGGCTCGGCGACTAAAGGAAGATGGTCTTCTCGTAGCAACTCGACGGCATGGCGGAAGCTGATGCCGTTGGCTTTCATCACCCAGTCGATAGCCGTCCCGCCCGTGTTGCACGCGCCTAAACAGTGCCAGAGATTCTTCGCCGGAGTGATGACAAGCGACGGGTTGCGGTCGTCGTGGAACGGGCACAGGCCCAACAGGTCGGCACCGTGCCGGTGCAACTTGATGCCCCGCGCCTCGGCCAACCGCTGAACCGCCACCTCCCGTTTCAGCCGTTCGACCTCATCCTCCGGGATTCGTGCCATTTTCAGCCCTCCGCCGAAAATCATGTCAAGTGCTTTTTTTGATTGCCGCTTGCATGTAAAAATAACGTCCTATAACATACGTCGTCAAGCGATATTTGGAATAGGCCATTTAGACTGCGGTTGTCATGCCCAAGAGACCCAAGTTGCTTCCGCTCGATTTCGGGGACGAGACCATCGGTCAGCGTCTCGCCCGGCTGCGCAAGGAACGCGGCTTTACCCAGGTCGAACTCGCCAACAAGCTCGGCATTATTCAGTCGCTGGTTTCCGACTATGAGACAGACCGCCTCCGGCTCGCCGCAGAGACGGCTGTGCGTTTCGCTTTGGCTCTCGATATAAGCACCGATGATCTATTGCGTCCGCAGACCAAGAAGTCTCCGCGTAAGGGGCCTAGCCTGAAGATCGTCCGCCGTATGGAAGAGATAGAGAAGCTGCCGCCACGTCAGCAGTCGCTCGTGCTGAGTGCTCTCGACTCGATTCTCAAGGGAGCATCCGCGCGCTGATTGTCTGGCGTCTTTCATGTGTTTTTGAACACATGAGAAGAAGACATTCTTCTCATAGCTGAGAAACACCCGTAGCGGAGGCATCAGTCAAGGCCGCGCGTTCTGTGCGCGCCGCGCAAGCGGGCGGAGCGAAGCGGAGAGCCTTTACGGATGCCGGAGCGAAGGGTATGCCGCGTCAGCGGCTGAGGCCCATCCCCATATCAAGCCCCTGCGGAGCCTGCTCGATGCCCACCGACTGCGGCCCGATCTTCAACCCGGCCAGCTCGTCGTGGACTGCCTGCTGCATCGCCGATGGATGCGATACGTCCCGGCTCAGCACATGGCCCAGCGTCTTCGCATCGTTCGTGTACATCTGCACGTCGAACTCCGCCCGCGACACTGACACGTACGCCATGCGGTTGTTCAACAGCTCGCCGTGCGCCTGCGATGAGTCCACATGGACGAGCACTCGGTCGGCGGTCTGCCCCTGGCTGCTGTGGCTCGTCACCGCATAGCCGTAGTCAAGATGCGGCATCTGCCGCACGTTGAACTCGACCTCCTGGCCTGAGTCCATACGCAGTTTCAGATTGCCGACATTGTCGATTTTCTCTACCGTCCCCAGCTCGCGATTGGCCAGCCGTTGCCTGTGATACGGAGCCGTCATCTGCACGCGGTCGCCCTCGGCGAACGTGCGCTCGCCGTCCCGATAAACCGTCACTCCCTGCAACCGGCGCGGGTCGTAGCTCAGCTCCTCGCCATTCTTGCGCGTGATGGTCAGCCGGTTGCTTTCTCCGTCCACGCGCACGACGCGCGCATACTCTCCGGACTCGATGCCCAGGGGCTTCGACCCTTTCGCATAACGGAGGACATCGCCCTCTGTGTAGTGGAGCGCGTGCTGCCGGTCGGCCCCGGTCAGCTCCTGCCGCGCATAGAGAACAGGCACCCGGTACGCGGTGCCTGTGACCTGCCCAGACTCCCGCATCGCCCGATGGATTTGGCTGTTGATCTCCCGCCGCGATTCATTGTCCGGCGAGATAACCAGCGTCCGCTCCGGCGCCCGCGCATACTCTCGCGCCATCTCTCGGAAGCGCTCCGCACGGTCCTCGATCTCATGCACGCGGCCCTGGTTGTTCAAGCTCGCGATCGCTTCTTTGACCTCGCCCCGCGCAAGCTGCTCGACCGTCTGTTTCAGCATCGGATCTTTCTGCCGCAGGATCTCATCGAGCCGCGCCGTGCGTAGTCCCGCCTCCTGTAACTGCGCATACGGCCTGCCTGCTTCCACTGCCTCATGTTGCCGCACATCGCCCACGAACAACACCCGGTCGTGCCGGTTCAGCCGCTCTATAAACGCGTGCATCTGCCGCGTGCTGACCAGGCTCGCCTCATCCACGATGTACACCCTTGCGCGGCCATCCGGCTGCTGGCCACGCGCAAGATGACGCTGCAAGGTCTCCGTCTCCATCCCCGCCTCGGCCAGCTTTTGCGCTGCTCTTGAGGTCGGCGCAAGCCCCTTCACTTCGTAACCGTGATGCACCACGGCGTCCCGAACGGCGGCTAAAGAAGTAGTCTTTCCGGCACCCGCAACGCCTTCGAGAGCCATCATCTTGTCGCGGCTTTCAAGCACATCTTCGACCGCCCGATGCTGGTTCACGCTCAGATGTGGATGACGCTTGAAGGTCCACTCCCGCGTCTCGCCGTCCACGATCACATTGCCATCGCGGCCCGCTCGCATCCGCTCGATGATGGCACGCTCGTAGCCCTGCATCTCGCCCGTTGTGAACGCGCGGCCCGCCTCGCCCTCGCGGCGCGGAACTTCGATCAGTTCGCCCCTGGCGATGCGCTTTTGAAGCTCGTCCTTGATCTCCGGCAACCGCGCTTCGCCCATCGTATGTTTCAACGCATCGCGCAACAGAGCACGCTCATCGACCACCGCCGCGCGCTCGATTCCACGGTCCCGAGCATAGGTCACAGCACCCTCGGCAACCTGCCGCGAACGCTCCGGCTCAAGTTCCACGCCCCACCGCCGCGAGGCCTCGGCCATCACCCGCTCGGGCTGGTTGCCATGCTCGGCGGCGAGTTTTTGATGCTGCGCCCGCACCTCCTCGATGGACAGCGACTGCTTGGCGTCCCGCGTCCGATGCGCCGCGATCTGCGCCGCTCCTGCGCCCCTTCGCCCCTGTTCGGCGAGTCGTTGTTCTATCTGCTGACGCCGCGGACTCGACGCTTCCAGATACTCCTGCGTGTAGCCTTTGATCTCCGGCTGGCCATGCTCGCCGCGCTCCACTTCATAGCCCAGCCGCTGCAAGTGCGCGGCCAGCTCCGAGCGATAAACCGCCGTCGCGTACTGCTGTGTTTTGTAAAGTTCCTGCGCCTGCAACGAGCGCGTTTTGCCTTCCGTCGTCTCGGTCACGTTGAAGATCACCGCGTGCGTATGCAACTGCGGCGCGGCGTAACCGTCCACCGGACGGCTGCTGTCGTGCTCGAACTTCGCCACCGCCCATGCGCCCGTCGTCTGCGCCACGGCGTTGCCGCCGAGCCGTGCCTGCGCATACTTTTCCATCTCGTCGAGAGCCACCCGCACGCTCTCCCGATGAGCCTCTCTCACGCGGCCATCGCCGCCGACAAGCGCCGTCAGCGAGACCGATTTCGGCGCGGAAAACGTCGCGTCCCACCCCGCCCGGTGCTCCATCGCCCGCACCGTTTCGCCTTTATCATTCACGTATTCGTGCGCCTGCTGGCGGCGGATCAGAGCCTCGCCGGTCTGCGGATGCTGGCCCTCGGAGAGCCGCGCGAACTGCTCTTCATTGACTTCGCCGCGCAGCCCGTAACGTTCGGCAAGCTGGCCCTGCCACTCGCCCCGCACACGCTCGCCTTCCGTGTAATAGTTCTCTTTGGCGTTCGCGAACTCCGACTTGTGATACGCCTGCGCCTGGCCCGCTGAGATTGGTTTCGATAGTGTCAGCATCGCTCTATAACTCCTCTCCCGGCGCTGCTTTCGTCGCCGCCTTCGGCAGCTCCGGCTCCGGCGGCGCGGCCTGCAAACGCTCCTCGCGCGTGGAGTTCTTGGCAAGGATTTCCAGCGCTCGCTTCATCTTGTTCGAGTCCGCCCACTCGATCAGCTGACGGCTCACCTGCTCGGTAATCGGCTGGCGCATACTCAGCTTCAGCATGAAGTTCAACAGGATCGCGCGCATCGCCAGCATCTCGCCCAGGATCGCCCGCTCCGCTGCCATCGTCCCCATCTCGACCGACGAACCCAGCAGCACATCCCGCACCCACTCCGACAGGGTCAGCCCCGCCGCCGCCGCGCGCGACTCCAGCACGCGCAACTCTGCCGCCGACACTTTCGTGCCCACGGATTTAACCCGCAGCGCTCGCTTCATAAGGCACCGCCGCAAGGATTGAGTTGGTCGAGTTGTGAAGAGGAAAACCCGACAAGACCGTAACGCGCGGCCTGCGCCGCGCTCGAAGGCAGGCGGCTAAAGGAAAAATCTCTCCGCGCTTGATCGATGGGGAGTCGGCTCATTCGCGTGCACCGGGCGCTGGTTGCGCCTCGCTCCGGGTAAGTGCGGCCCAGAGCATTTTTTCTTTAGACGCTGCTTTTCAGGATTTGGTTACTGTACAGCAACCATGCGTTACCGCACAGCTCCCGACTGGGGGAGACGTGTCCACCCTAAAACCGATGCCGTAGGCAGCGTGCTCTTCGGTGGATCGCACCACTACTGTTTACAGACGTA
>Ga0302198_10007015_pt1 | contig 10012 bp, 7 predicted proteins | sample II_Bog_N2_2_FD_193521 | JGI IMG/M metagenome (GOLD analysis project Ga0302198, IMG submission 193521) | Peat permafrost microbial communities from Stordalen Mire near Abisko, Sweden - II_Bog_N2_2 | ecosystem: Environmental > Terrestrial > Soil > Wetlands > Peat | place: Sweden: Abisko, Stordalen... | reverse complement strand
CTCAAGCAGGACGGCAAGCCTCAGCCCATCACCGCCTTCTCGCAGGGCTCCAGCCTTCCGCTCACCCTCGCCCTCATGGTCGACACCAGCGGCAGCCAGCGCGCCTACATCCCGTACGAGATCGCCGCTGGCCGCGCCTTCTTTCCCGCCATGCTCACCCGGCCGGACGACCGCGCCGTCCTCGTCCAGTTCGACAGCACCGTCCTGCAACTCGTCAAACTCACCACCTCCGTCCTCACCCTCCAGCACGCCCTCGCCTACCTCACCCAGTCCCACGACGACATCGTCCGTCCCGGCCGCGGTGGCACCCTCCTCTTCGACGCCATCGTCGCCGTCTCCCACCTCGAACTCGGCACTCAGCTCGGCCGCCGCGCCATGGTCGTCCTCACCGACGGCGGCGACAACGGAAGCCACTTCAGCCAGAAAGACGCCATCCGCGAGGCCCAGCGCGCCGACATCATGATCTACACCATCTACTACTCCAACGGCGGTGGCGACGAGGGCGCCCTCCGCGACCTCTCCCGCCAGACCGGCGGACGCGAGTTCACCGTCGGCCCCGCCAGCACCCTCCAGCACATCTATGCTTCCATCGCCGCCGACCTCCGCCTGCAGTACGAACTCGGCTATCGCCCGCCAGACACCCGCCCCAACAAGTACCACAAGATCGACCTCCGCGCGACCGACAAGACCCTCACCGTCCAGGCCCGCGACGGCTATTTCACCCCCAAATAGACGGGTGCCCCATCTTCGCGACGGCTTCATCGTCGCTAAGGTGGGGTATCGCCGTTTACCCACGCTTTTACCCCCGTCATCCCGACCGCAGCGCGCAGCGCGAAGTGGAGGGACCCCCGCATTTGTTTTGGTTGTTGTTTGTTCTTGTCGTCATTCTGGCGCAGTCCCCAAAAGTCGTCATTCTGGCGCAGCCAGAATCTCTGTATTGGCCCTTGCCGTTGCTCTTGCTCCTGTTTTTCGGATGGAGCCGGGGGCTTCAGCCCCCTGAATAAGGCCAATCGAATCAAGAGGCTTTAGCCCCGGGCCTTATGCCACAAACCGCCGCCCGCCCGTCCAATCGCAACAACCGAAAATAATTTCCCCGTTTTCCCCAGCAAAATCGCATGTCAAGCCCCAAAACCACCTAACCACCTCATACCAATAGAGATAAACTTGGCATACTAGTTTCCTCAACCTGCTATAATTTAACTAGGATCAGAAAAGAGGAAAGGCCCAGGGAATCAACCCCTGGGCCTTTCCTCTTTGTTTTCTTATTCTTACCTGTAAGTCCTTTATTTAGGTATCTTTGCAGGTTCAAACGCATAAGTTTATGATTCTAAATACTTTACGAAGCACGAAAAAGAGGGGGGGTACCCCCCACAAAGGAGAATCGAATGAAAACCAGGCTATGCTCTGCCAACAAGGCCGATGAAACCCCCTGCCGAGCGGTCGCCCTCGCTGGGCGCACTCTCTGCCACTCCCACCAGCGACTCGAAATGCGTGAACGGCGCCGCAACCGCGCTCTGATGAGGCCCCACGCCCCTACCATCCGTCTCGGCCCCCTCGCCGATCGCCACGCCATCCTGCGCGCGCTCAACCGTGTCTTCCAGTCCCTGATGAACGGCTCCCTGCCTGCGGAACGCGCCACCGTACTCCTCCAGCGCATCCACCTCGCCTCCGTCAGCCTCCCCCGCTGAGCGCGGGTGACCCGCGTCTCGCTTTTGAGACGTGGGTCTCCGAAGCGCCGTCAATGCCGCCTTCGACTCGCTTCAGCGCGCACTGTGATCGCAGTCACCGCAACTAAGGCCCGCCTCGCGTGTACTTGCTGCATGAGATCCGCGGGCAAGCTCTGTGCGCTGGCGATCGTCGTCCTCCTGCTCTCCTGGACATCGCTCGCCCGCGCCCAGCACAAGCCGAAGGACGCCGACTGTCTCGCCTGCCACGCGGACCCCACGCTCTCCACCACCGATGCGAATGGCAAGACGGTCAGCCTCACCGTCGACGCCGAAAAGATGAAGCAGTCCATCCACGGGGGAATGTTCTCCTGCGTCGATTGCCACAAGGACGTGAAGTCCTCGCCGCACGAGAATACTCCGGCCAGGATCACATGCGCCCAGTGCCACGCCGACGAACAGGCCGCGTACAAGCACAGCTTCCACGCCATCGCGAAGAGGCCGGACGGAACGCCGGCCGCCACCTGCGTCGATTGCCACGGCGACGCGCACTCAATTCTGCCCTCCAGCGACACAAAGTCGCCGGTCTTTCACTCCAACATCCCTGCAACCTGCGGCTCCTGCCACGGCCAGAAGTTGCTGATGCAGTCGAACGGAGGCAGCTCGCAGGTCTTCGTCGCCTACCAGGACAGCGTCCATGGCCGCGCGGTTAAAAACGGCTCGCAGACCGCCGCCGTCTGCACGGATTGCCACGGCTCGCATCAGATTCTTCCCGCCAACGACGCCCGCTCGCTGGTCAACAAGTTCAACGTCCCCGCCACCTGCGGCCGCTGCCACGCTGCTGTGCAGAGCGTCTTCACCGAGAGCATTCACGGGCAGGCGATCGCACGCGGCAACGGACTGGCCCCGGTCTGCACGGACTGCCATGGAATCCACACCATCAAGGAGCCCTCAGATCCAAACTCGTCGGTCTCCGATCAGAATCTCTCGACCACCACCTGCGCGCGTTGTCACCAGGGTGTCCGCCTCACCCAGGAGTTCGGAGTCGCCGGAAGCCGCGTCTCCACTTACCTGGACAGCTACCACGGGCTCGCCTCGCAGGGCGGCTCGGTGGTGGTGGCCAACTGCGCCAGTTGCCACGGAGTGCACAACATTCTGCCCTCCAGCGATCCACGCTCCACCATCAACCCCGCCAACCTCGATGCCACCTGCGGACAGTGCCACAAGGGAGTCACGCAGAACTTCACCCGCTACAAGGTGCACGTCGATGTCCAGGCCGGTCGAACCATGGACAAGGGAACGCTCGCGGTCCGCTGGATCAGGTGGTTCTATCTTCCCCTCATCCTGCTGGTCATCGGCGGGATGTTCCTGCACAACGCAATTCTGTGGCGCGCCAAGGCAATGGCACGGCGCAGGGCAATGGGGCCCAGCGTGCAACGAATGACGCCCAACCAGCGCTGGCAACACCTGATTCTGCTCACCAGCTTCTTCGCCCTCGTCGTCACCGGATTCGCGCTCAAGTATCCCGACTCCTGGTTCGCCGTGGCCCTCGGCCTGGGCGAGCGGTGGCGAAGCATCATCCATCGCACCGCCGGAGTCATACTGATCGGCGACGGCGTCTACCACGTCTTCTACGTCGCATTCACCCGCGACGGCAGAAAGCTGGTCCGCGACCTGCTGCCCACATGGAAGGACGCGCTTGACGCCTGGGGGACGATGCTCTTCTACCTCGGCCTGCGCAGCCACAAGCCGAAGTTCGGCCGCTTCAGCTACGCCGAAAAAGCCGAGTACTGGGCATTGGTCTGGGGCACGGCGCTCATGGCCGTCACCGGAATCATGCTCTGGGCCAGGGTCTCGGTCGGCAATCTGCTGGCGCGCTGGTGGCTGGATGCGGCAACCGCGGTACACTTCTACGAGGCGGTTCTGGCGACGCTGGCGATCCTGGTCTGGCACTTCTATCAGGTCTTCTTCGATCCCGACGTATATCCCATGAACTGGGCCTGGCGCGATGGCAAGATGTCCGTCGAGCACTACAAGCATGAGCACGAATTGGACACGGAAACGCTGGCGGAGACCGAGGCCGAGGCCACTGCGGAACCCAACCCAGCCGAGGGCAACAACGCCGGGGCCAAGCCTGAAAGCCGGCCGGAACACGAGTAGAAACAGAACCAGGTAGCAACAAAAAAAGCACCGCAGCTTCAACATTTCAAGAATGAGGTGGACCATGAAACTCCGCATTGCACCCGTACTATTGGCATCCGTCTCCATGCTGGCATGGATGCAGGCCCCAGCGCAGGACGGCAGCACGCTCTTCAAGACGAAGTGTGCCATGTGTCACGGCGATCAGGGACAGGGTAAGCCGCCCATGGCTCCCAAGATCGCAGGCTCCGCAAAAGTCACCGACGTGCTCACTAAGGGCGGCCAGCCAAAAGCGCCGCACATCAACCCCATGAGCACGCTGACCCCAGCTCAGGTCTCTTCCCTTGCGGCGTTTGTAAAGACACTGAAGTAGTCAACATCCATCCCCTACATCGCGGCTCTGCGTCACTGCGCGCAGGCCGCGATGGACGATGACCGCCGCAACCCGGTACCATGGTCTCAAGGAGATCCATGCCCTCAACTGAAAGCTATCAACTGCTGCTGGCAGCGGCAGCAGCCTGCGAAGACAAAAAGGCCGAAGACGTCCGCATCCTCGCCCTCGACCCCTCCGAGAGCGGCCTCACCGACTACTTCCTCATCTGCAACGGCACCAATGAGCGCCAGAACGCCGCCATCACCGACGAGATCGAGTTGCGCCTCAAGCGCGAGTTCGGCACCTACCCCAACTCGGTCGAGGGCCGCCGTCAGGCCGAGTGGATTCTGATGGACTATGTGGACTTCATCGTCCACGTCTTCTCCAGGGAGAAGCGCGCTTTCTATGGTCTGGAGCGTCTGCGCAAGTCCGCCACCACCATCAGCATCGCCACGCTCAACGCGGAGTTGAAGGCAAAGATCACCAGCGCCCGCACCAGGAAGAAGGTCAGCCGGAAGGCTCCTGTCGTCTCCGCCAAGGTTCCTTCACCAGCTCCGCTGAAAGGCAGGAAGCCGAAGGCCGCGCCCAGAAAGATTGCCTCCGGTAAGACTGCTGCGAAAGCAGCATCGGCTGTGGGCAAAGCCGCGCCGAAGGCCGTGGGAGTCAGAAATGCCGCTCCCAAAAAAGCCGCAAAGAAGGCAACCCGGGTGGCGAAGTCATAGCTCGCCGCCGGTCTGCTCCTTGTTGCGGATCGACTCCTTGTACTTTGGCGAAGAACACCTTTTTTTAGTCCCGTAAAACAGAACCGGCACCCTTACGGGCGCCGGTTCTGTTTTGCAGTACCTGTAAGTTAGAAGATCAACTTCGCCGAAAGCTGCATGGTGCGTCCGTTGGAGTTGAACGTGTACTGTGGCTGGCCGAAGAACTTGTTGTTCTCGCCCACGGTCTGGAACGCCGGCGACACCAAGTGAGTGTCGTGCTGGTTGACATTGTCCAACGAACCAGGGAGGTACTGCGGGTGGTTGAGCACATTGAACGCCTGCGCCTGGAACTCAAACGCATAACGGTCCGTGAAGTTGATCCGCTTCACCGCCGACAGGTCGACGTTGTCGATGGGGCGAATCGGCAGTGTGTTCCGCGCTCCATTGGGAAGCGTTCCTTGGTTAGCCTCGATGTAGTAGGCGCTCGGAACGTCAGCCGCATAGCCAACCAGGTTGGCGTTGCATTGGGTCACACCTGCACCGCAGGCCGAGGCCATTGTGGAGCTGTAGATCGGCTGAACTTTGGAGCTCGTTCCCGGGATGCCGTACGGATTGATGATGGCGCGGTCGATCGCTGTTCCTTCACCGTTCAGGTTGGATTTGGCTCCTGACAGCACAGTCGCATATTCAGGCGACTCGTACACGTAGATGGGCGAAAACTCCCAGTTGCCTGCCAGGTTCTTCATCACATAGTTCGAGTGCTTGAAGTAGGGAAGATCGTAGACCACGGCAACACTCAGCCGTTGCGTGCGGTCCAGGGCCGACCGGCCGTAATCGCAAGAGATGCACTGCGAGTTCTGCGCACGTCGAGGAGTCAACACGGTGGCGTTGACCTCCGCTGTTGCATCGTCCTGCGTCCTGCTCCAGGTATATGCGGTGTTGACCGCAAGACCATTGTTGAACCGCCGGATCAGGCTGAGCGACAGCGCTCTGTATGCCGACTGAGAGTACGGCTGATAGGAGGTAATCTTGCCGGTGAAGCCGGCGGCAAGGTATGCCGGCACAATGTTGCCGGTTCCCGTGGGGTTGATCGCCGCCAGATTGTTCGCGCCGGCAGGTCCGGCAACCGTCACCGGAGCTGTCACAGCTACTCCGCTGTAGGACGTGTAGAGTTGATTGGCTGCGTTCACCCTTGGCTGCACGTTGATCTGGTCCTGGGTTGCAAGGTGAATGCCACGCGTACCCGTAAAGCGGGCCTCTGCCGTGTAGTTGGAGCCGATCAGCCGCTGCACTCCGAAGGTAAACGTCTCCGTGTAGGGAAGCACCTGGTTCGGAAGATAGGCCGAGGTTGCCGCACGCTGTGCCGCCGGTGAAATAAAGGTAGCAAGTGTTCCTGTACCGGTGGGCAGACCGCCGTTCTTCAGGAAGTTTGGATCGCCGGGGTTGGGGGTTGAGCCTGTTCCTACGTCGGTCGTCGACGAGTACTGCGGTGGGAACGAGAGCAGGCCCAGGTTGTCGAACAGGACATCGTTCGCCATGCTGAAGCCGGTCCGGATCTGCGTCCTGTCATTGATCGAGTAGGAGACGCCGATGCGCGGTTCATAGTTCCGGTACTGCGGCTGAGGCGAACTGAATGAGATGAGTCCGGGAACGCTTGCGCCGATGTTCAGGCTCTGCGCACGCTCGCCCACCGGCACCGAGGTGAACTCGTAGCGGATGCCATAGTTGATGGTCAGCTTCGAAGACGCGCGCCATGTGTCGTTGGCATAGCCATACAGTGCCGTCTGGTCGCCGTAGTAGATGAAGTTGCCGGTAGAACGCTCACCATAGTCGGTCGGCGCCAGGTCGTGCAGAAACTCGGTCAGATTATCCCAGTCATAGTCGCCGCGCACGCGCTGCGTGAAGGTCTGCGGCGCAATATACTTGCGGCCGTCAAACCCGATCTTGAAGCTGTGCGCCTTGTGCGTGTAAATGATGTTGTCCGTGACCTGGTACAGGTTCTGGATCGTCGACTGCGGAGCATCGGAGTCCGGGCCATAGTTGAGTTGGTTCTGGTCGTCGATGGTAATGTTCGGGAACATAGCCAGACCGGGGTAGGTATACGGCCCGGATGGGTCCGCAGTTTGGTAGCGGTTGTACCCGAGACGAGCTTCGTTGGTCAGGTTCGTCGTAAAGGTGTGGTATTCGCTCAGCGCGATCAGGTGGTACTTGTAGGGCAACTGCAGGAAGAAGGTCCCAAGTTCGGCACTGTCATCCGTCTGCGAGACGTTGTTGTAGATGTACCGCGCCCGGAAGCTGTCCTTCTGCGAGATCGTCCAGTCGCCGCTGGTCGTCAGGATGCTTTCATTGGTGAAGACCGGTGCGGAGACCAGATAATTTCCCAGTGCGATGTTGGTCGAAGTTCCTGAGCCAAATACCGGGGTCCCGGACGAATATCCTGGAGGCAGGTTTCCCACATTTGCAGTGCCGTTATACATCGTCAGGAACTGCGCACCTGTGCCCTGGTTGCCGCAGGCGGCGTCGGCTGAAGCGTCGATCCCGGTCGCCCCAGGAGACACCGGCGTGTACAGGAGGTACTGCGCCAGGTTGGTTGCGCTCAACCCGGCTACAGTCTTCAGTGCGGCGAGGCCGCCGGCCGTCGGCGTGCAGACGTAGTACTGAATGTTCTGTCCCGTGGTCTGCCGCTCAAAGTTGCCAAAGAAGAACAGTTTGTTCGTCTTGATCGGGCCGCCAATCTGTCCGCCGTAGCGGTTGAAGTCGTAGCGTGGCTTGGATTCTGTCACACCTGCAGGCAGGCTCTGGGCGTTCAGGTTGCGGTTCTGGAAGAACTCGTACGCTGCCCCGTGAAAGCTGTTGGTCCCGCTCTTGATGTTGGTGTTGAACTGGCCGCCAGAGGAGTGTCCGAACTCAGGAGAGAACTGGCCGGCGATCAACGAGAAGTCCGCGACCGCATCGCTGGGCACGTAAACCAGCGGCCCCGTAACGCCCTTGTCGTTGTTGTCGATGCCTTCAATCGTGAAGTTGTTGTTGCGCGGACGGTTGCCATCCACCGATGGTCCAATGCCGATGCCGATGCCGCCGCTCGAAGCCACGTTCGGGCTCAGCAGGGAGACGTTCAGCACCCCAAGACCCACCGTGGCGCTGGGAAGAATCGACAGTTGGTTCGGCAGAAAACTCTGCGTCAGGTTGGTCGATGTCGTGTCCAGCGTTGAGCCGGCCTCTGCCGAAACCTCAACCGTGGCCGTAGCGCTGCCCACGTTCAGGCGCACAGGCACACTCGCTGTCTTGTTCAAGTCCACCATAACCCCGCGAAGCGCGTAGGGCTGGAATCCCTTGGCCGCGACCGTCAAGTCGTAGGAGTCCGGAAGCAGGTTCGGGACCTGGAACTCGCCGGTTCCGTTCGTGGTCGTCGTAGCCGTAGCTCCGGTCACCTCGTTCACCACCGTGATGTTCGCGTTTGCGACCACCGCGCCGGTGGCATCCTTGACGATGCCGGAGATGCCGCCACTCGTTACCTGACCCCATGCCACGCTGCTGCAAAACAGCAACAACGCTACCAGAACTCCACCTATTGACAGCTTCTTCATCGAGCTCTCCTTGAACAACGTACGACCCGTCCGCCAAAGGCGGAGTTACAGCCTGTCCTGAACAACACACAGCTTCGGTTATGAAAACATACCTGCAATTTGCCCTCCAAAGCAAGCAGAAAAGAAAGCGCCCAAAATTGACTTTTTAACTCAATGTTTACAGTCGTCTACACGCTGCCCATCCGGTTTGGCGACAGACCTGCTTTATGGTTTACGGATTCATTATCCAATAAACCATATTCCCGGGGATGCATTTCTTTTACATCTTGCAGTACCCTCATAGAGTGAAGCTTGTCCTTGCCACCATCTCTCCAACCCGCTCGCGCCCCAAGTCAGATGCTGCTGCAACGCTGGCGTCGGATTTCCTTGCCCGAGCCTCGCGTTACGCCACCTGCGAGGCACAGGCCCACGGCTCCGAAGCCGCACTGCTGGCGTGGCTGGACCGCCAATCTACCCGTACATCGCCTCTCCTCATCCTGCTGGACAGCCGGGGCAGGCAGCTCACGTCGGAGGAATTCGCCGCGCAGATCGGCAGGCATCGCGACAACGGAACGCAAACGCTGGTGCTGGCCATCGGCCCGGCTGACGGCTGGTCAGACGCTGCCCGTGCACGCGCCGGCTTGCTGCTCTCCTTTGGAGCAATCACGCTGCCCCACGAACTCGCTCGCGCCGTGTTGGCCGAGCAGATCTACCGCGCGCTGACCATTCTCGCCGGACATCCCTACCACTCCGGCCACTAACCTTCACCAAACCTCGAACCTTGAACCTCGAACCTCGCTAAACTAAACCTATGTCCGACTCCGCACCCACCTCCGAAGCTGTCCGCCGCGGCCTGATTCTGATCAACACCGGCTCCGGCAAGGGCAAGACCACCGCCGCGCTGGGAACCGCGATGCGCGCGGCTGGCAACGGCATGCGCGTCCTCATCCTGCAGTTCCTCAAGGGTTCGTGGCACTACGGCGAGCTGGACGCGGCCGACGCGCTGAACGCCGCTCTGGGCAGCTCGGAGAGTGGGGCAATCAACTCCGCGCCCGCACAGAACTTTGTTATCCGGCAGCTTGGCCGCGGCTTCGTCAAAGTCGGCGGCGCCCAGACTGATCCCGAAGACATCCGCCTGGTCGAGGCCGCTTGGGCGGAGGCTGCCGCCGCCATCCTCTCCGGCGATTGGGACCTGGTCGTGCTGGACGAGATCAACTACGCCATCGGCTACAAGATGCTCGCGCCGGAGGCGGTCGCCGAAGTGCTGCGCCGCAAGCCGGAGATGGTCCACGTCATCCTCACCGGACGCAACGCGCATCCGCTGCTGGTCGAACTCGCAGACACCGTCACCGAGATGCGCGAGATAAAACATGCCTACCAGCGTGGCATTCTGGCCCAGCGCGGCATCGAGTTCTAGAGGACCGATTCTCCTTTGTGGGGTACCCCCCCCCACTTTACCGCGCCTCATAAGTTGTTTAGAATTATAAACTTATGAGTTTGAACCTGCAATGTACCTTAAATAAAGGAGTTGCAGGTAAGAATAAGAAAACAAATGTGAAAAGCCCGGTG
>Ga0302198_10007012_pt1 | contig 10014 bp, 12 predicted proteins | sample II_Bog_N2_2_FD_193521 | JGI IMG/M metagenome (GOLD analysis project Ga0302198, IMG submission 193521) | Peat permafrost microbial communities from Stordalen Mire near Abisko, Sweden - II_Bog_N2_2 | ecosystem: Environmental > Terrestrial > Soil > Wetlands > Peat | place: Sweden: Abisko... | reverse complement strand
CAAGCGCGCGTAGGGAACTATTCGGTCGCCGGCGGTAACGGGCTCGAGACCTTCTGGTGAGAAACCTGGGCGGTCGGGCCGAGGTTCCTGTAAGCGAGGGCGGCGGCCAGAAAGAGCATGATGCTGATCAGGATGCAGACCCGGTGGAATCCTTGCATGAACACCGAGAACACCATGGCGTGCAGTTGTGTACCCAGCGGGCCACCGAGATGCTTGGCGACCGAGAGGGCGCCCACCGCCGATGATTGAGCACGCAGTACGGCGACCGAGGAAAGTCCGTGTGCTCGGAACGCACTCGCGACACCCGGAATGAAAGTGGATGAGAATATCGAACCCATTATCGCGACGCCCATCGTCGCACCGAGTTGCACGGTCACCTCGTTGACCGCCGAGCCCGACTTGATCAGGTCGGGTGTAAGTGAGGTCATCAAGGTAGAGGTGAGTGGGGCGTTGCTGAGGTTCATCCCTCCCGACGAGAACACCTGGACCACGACAATGAACCCGAAGTACGAGGAAACGGGCGTACTGAAGGTCATCATGAGAAAAGCGGCGCTGGCGAAGAGCACGCTGGTCGCCACGACCATGCGAGTGCCGAACCTCAGGGCGGCGAAGGCGCCGAGTGGCGTGATGATCATGCCGCACAGGGCTGGTGGAATCGAATGCAAGCCGGCCGAGAATGGTGAGTAGCCGCGGATAATCTGGAAGTACTGGGTGAGCAGAAACGTGTAGCCGAAGATGCTGACGTAACCCACCACACGGATGAGCGAGGCGGTGGAAAAGCGCCGAGAAGCGAAGAGGCGGACTTGTAACAGGGGATCACGGTGATTACGCTCGTGGCGAACGAAGGACGCCATCAGCAAGAGCGCGGCGCCGAAGAAAACGAGGACCAGTGGATTCGTCCACCCCCAGGAGGGCCCTTGAATGATGGCGAGTACCAGCAGGGTGACGCTCGCCGTGCCCTCGATGAGACCGAAGACGTCGATCGGTGAACGCGTACTCGCATCGAGATTGGGCACAGCAATCTGTACGGCGACCAACATCACCGCGATGATCGGGACGTTGATAAGAAAGATCGAGCCGTACCAGAAGTGCAGCATCAAAGCTCCACCGACGATAGGACCGGTAAGTCCGGCGATGCCGCCCGTGCCCGCCCAGGCACCGTAGGCCTTGGCTCGTTCGCGTTCGTTGGAGAACGCGGCGGTGACGAGTGAGAGCGTGGAGGGCACCGTAAGTGCCGCGGACACGCCCATCAGTGCTCGAGCACCGATGAGCGCCTCGGTCGAATGCGACCACGCGGCGACGGCACTGAAGAGCGCGAAGAGCATGAGCCCCAACTGCATGGTCCTCTTTCGACCGAATCGTTCAGAAATGCCCGCCGCGGCGAGGATGAAACCGCAGAAGGGAAGACTGTAGGCGTCGATCACCCACTGCAGTGACGTCGTGGAGGCGTGCAGCTGGCGCGAGATCGTGGGGAGCGCCACGTTCACGATCGTGTTGTCAATGACCACGATCAACACGGCGAGACACAGGATGGGAAGGATGACCCATCGGCGGCTCTCCAGTGTTGTCACGTGTCTATCCCTTTTCAAAGCGGTGGTGTCCCCCTGGCCACGCGGTCAGTGGGGGACGCGGGCATCGAGATCGACGTCGTGGCGATGAACGAGAGTTACTTTCTGCGGCGCACGAGAATTCTACTTGGTGTGTCTCGAGGCTCTCAGGACGTTGTACTCGAAAGCCAATGTGTTCCAATGGTCAGAGCAACTATGTGACCAGTTGCCCTTGGCTGGCGAGTGCGGGGCTCGCCTAGTCTGAACCGGTGCGAACCTCCGACGTCGTGGTAGAGCAACGTCTCAACTCGTCGGGCGTCGTCGTCGTGCTCGCCCTGGTTTTGGCGTTGTTCGTGATCGTGGGGGTCTTCATCGCCGGTGCGTTGACCGGTCCGGTGCCCGAGGTCTACTTGGACTTGGCGTACGTGGTGGTGTTGCTCTTCGCCGCGCTCATGGTGCTCGCGTCGCGAATCGTGGTTCGTGTCGTTTCGACGAATGAAGGTCGGGCGCTAGAAGTCGCCTACGGACCCCGTGGTTACTTTCGTCAAGTCTTTGGCGCGCGCCAAGTTGTCGCGGCGACGTCGCGTGACCTCTCCGACGCCCAGATGATCGCGTGGGGCTATCGGGGGAGTCTGCGACTCTTCCGCAAAGCGTCATTGATCACCCGCAGGGGCGAGGCGCTCGACGTGCAGTTGTCGCGCGGGCGGAGCTTTCTCGTCACCGTCGATCATCCTGGGGACTTCGTGGCGGCGCTGCTCGCCTCCTCGACGTCGCCCTGATCTTGTGGTCGTCGTGCGTCCTTGGAAATGCAGGTAACTCATACGGACGACAAAACCCTTGTTGCTCCTCACGTCAGAAGTTGAATACGCCTAACTTTCACGCTTGACGCCTTCACGACCCAAGAGTCCTTCGAGCTCCAATCTGTCTGATACCTGACGCTCAGCGTCGCTAGAAGCGTCAACGCCAACGCCACCTCCGACCCGTCCGGTCAACGTAGGAGCATTGAGGGGTTTTGGTTCGTCGAACACGTCATGGAGCCAAAGTGTGCGTTCGCTTCCCCAGTAGCGCATCATCGTGGTGCCGGCATTGGAAAGGTCGCTGATATATCCCTCGGTGGTGAGGAACCCTGCCCAACTGAGGTGCACCCCATCGAAATCGGCGGCGACGCCAACCCAGTCGGGTAGCACGTGAACCACCCTTTCAGTTCGTACTGCGTGCTGAGAAATAACATTTTTAAACTTCTTGAGGTCAGAGGGATGTTGGTTGGGTCCGGGTAGTTCCCAACCCGCGTGAGACCCGTTGGCAACCTTCGGATACGTCTCGACCAAGTGTGCCCAGTCTTCGGGACCGTTGATGCTCTAAACGCGCGCGTTCGAGCGGACCGGAAGTAGCCATCGCGTAGTTGGCCGACCGTAGAAGTCCCAGGCCACGATAAGGGCGTCGTGAACTTGTGGCGGCGGGTCCGTTGCCGTCCAAAGGCCGCTGCAAGTGAACTCACCATTCCCGTAGACGTTCGAGTAGTTCGTGAAACATGTGGTCGCGAGTTCTTTCCGATCGCGCGGCTCTTCATGCCACCACTGTTGCGCACCAAAGTCCGCGTCAGGGCACAACTCTGTGCGGAACTTATCGGATAGCGCCTCGGCTATCGGACGGCGATGTACTGCATGCTCATACAAGTAGGGGAGTGCCATGAGCGCTTCGCCGCTCCATGGTCCAGCTAAACGCTCGGCGGAAGAGACAGCCAACTCGAGAAGCTCGCCGTATGGCATCGCCGAGACCGATGACGCGGCGCGTTGCACTGAGCCTGGGTCGCAGTCTGATGGCCATCCGAACCAAGGAATGTCGTTACGTTGCGTGATCTCCAAGCGGGCCAAGGGTGCCACACCGGCGGGCGCTCGCAGAAGTTCATCCACGAGGGAAGACAGGGTTGCTTTCGACATTTCGCCAATCAACTAAAGGAGCCACTCGAAAGTTCTGGCAAAGTGGGAAGCCCGCACCTACGGCGCGGGCTTGGTCATCTCCAACAACGTCCGAAGCAAGCGTCGGGCGTCCTTGGAGATGCTGGGAATCGAACCCAGGTCCATCAGTTCCTTAGTGACTATTCTCCGAGCGCAGCCACCAGAAGGTTGTAGGGAAGGTCGCTGCTGTTGGCACCTGCGACCATCCTTAGTCAGCTGAATTGTCCCTCCGAAGCCACTAACGAACTCTGAAGGTAAGCCCCACATTATGACGCCCGATATCTGAACCGCAGGGCTGGGTCCAGGCGGACGTTGCTACCTAAGCAGCAAGCGCAAGCTGAGGCTTGGCGTTTATTTATTGTTTCCGGCTCTTTTACGTGGCTCCGGAGACCACGGCTCGCTTCTTTCACCTCGACGACTGATGTCGAAACCAATCATCCCCTCGTTGTTTCACGACTCACTTAGCCGCAACACCAGCGTACCCGACATCGGTGCGATCCGGTCAGGAGAACTTCTCGGCGTGACGCACGGCACGGGCCATTTCGCGTTCCGCGTCGCGCTTGGCGAGCGTTTGGCGACGGTCTTGCTGTTTCTTGCCTCGCGCGAGGGCCAGTTCGACCTTGGCCCGACCGTCCTTGAAGTAGAGCTTCAAGGGGACGATCGTGAGCGGTTGGGTCTGTGTCTGGTCGTGCAAGTCCTTTATCTCGTGACGGTGCACGAGGAGTTTGCGCTTGCGGTCGGGATCGTGACTGCCAAAACCCACCGCGAAGGCCCACGGGGGGATGTGCATCTGGAACAGCCATAATTCGCCGTCATCGATACGCGCGTACGCCTCGGTGATCTGGGCGGTGCCTTCGCGAAGCGACTTGACCTCGGAGCCGGTGAGCATGATGCCGCACTCGAGGGTCTCGAGGATTTCGTAGTCGTAACGGGCGCGACGGTTGGTGGCGACCACTCGGTCGCCACTGGCAGCTTCGCTCTTGGCCTTGGCGCGCCGCTCTTTGATCTGCTTGGCTCGGGCCATTGGAACAGGCTAGTGAACAAGTAACTGCGACCCACGGGCTCTAGGGTGATCGTGTGCTTTCTTACGACCAGCGTCTAGGTGATGCCATGATCGCCACGTGCATCAGGGCCCTACCCGACGAGGGTTGCGGGCTCTTGCTCGGCGTGAGTGACGATGAGCAGGCCGAGGTGCGTGACGTGGTCGTGAGCGAGAATGTGCTGCACTCGGCCAAGGTCTACGAGATCGATTCCAAGGTGTTACTGCACGCGTATCGTCGCGCGGACGACGAGGGCCTGGAGGTGCTCGGCGTCTTTCACTCGCATACGCACTCCGAGGCGTACCCCAGTCCCACCGACGTCGCCCAGGCGCCCGATCCGTCCTGGCACTACGTCGTGGTCTCCTTGCGTGACGTGCCAACGGTGCTTCGTAGTTATCGCATCAGCGGAGGCGTCGTGAGCGAAGAAGAAGTAATCGGTCACTAGGCTTTGGCCACTGGTTCCCACGGAACTCAAAAGAAGGCCGACTGACCATGACCCACACATTGACGTATTCGTCCAACTCCACCACCGTGAACGTGGTGCTGCTCGTCGTGCGACTTTTCCTTGGTCCGATGATCTTCGCCCACGGCTACAACAAGGTGTTTCGCGGCGGCAAGATCGCGGGCACGGCCGGCTGGTTCGAGAAGATCGGGGTGCGTCCGGGCAAGCTCAACGCCTTTCTCGCCGCCGGTACCGAAATGGGTGTTGGTGTGCTCTTGACGCTGGGTCTCTTCACGACGTTCGCCGCCGCGGGACTCGTTTCTTTGATGACGGTCGCAATCGTGACCGTGCACCGCCAGAACGGTTTTTTCATTGCCAACAAGGGCGGGGGTATCGAGCACTGTCTCGCCCTCGCGGTCGCCGCGCTGGTGCCCGGTGTGCTCGGCGCGGGCCGGTTCTCCCTGGATCACGCGTGGAACATCTTTGCGTGGTCGGCGACAACGGATTTGGTGATCGTGCTGGTGCTCGGGGTGGTAGGGGCGTTTGGCCAACTCGCCCTGTTCTACCGTCCGGTGAAGAACGCCGGGTGACACGACCTGACTTTGGCGCACTAAAGTTGACGTAGTCAGTCAGGAATTAGAGCCAAGTCGAAAGTGGAAGTATGAGCGCAGTCCTTCGTATCCCCACCGTCTTGCGACCCGCCATGGGTGGCGCGGTCACCTTGAGCGTCGAGGGCGACACGATTGGCGACGTGCTCACCGGCCTGAGTGACGCCTACCCGGCCGTCAAGGGCCAGCTGCTCAACGACGACGGGACCCTTCACCGATTCCTCAACGTCTACATCAACGACGACGACGTTCGCTACCTCGGCGGCGTGAACGCCCCGGTCGCGAACGGAGACGAGATCACGCTGCTGCCGGCGGTAGCGGGTGGAGCCGACTAGTGACGCGTTATGCGTCGGTGCTGGACCTCATTGGCAATACGCCAATCATCGACGTCAGCGCACTGTCGCCGAGCCCGAACGTCACGATCCTCGCCAAACTCGAGGGCCGAAACCCGGCCGGATCGGTAAAAGACCGCGTCGCGCTCTCGCTCGTTCAAGCAGCCGAGGCCGATGGCGTGCTCGTTGCGGGCAAGCCCGACCAGACACTCATCGAACCGTCTTCGGGTAACACCGGCATCGCCCTCGCGATGGTGTGTCGACTGCGGGGTTATCACTTGAAGGTAGTGCTGCCCTCGAACGTGTCGCCCGAGAGGCGCCAACTCCTACTCGCCTGGGGTGCTGAGATCATTGACTCACCCGGCAGCGAGGGTTCGAATGGCGCGGTGCGACTCGCCCAGAAGTTGTCCCTCGAACATCCCGAGTGGGTCTTCTTGTACCAGTACGCCAATCCCGCCAATCCCGCAGCTCACTACCGCACCACCGGACCCGAGATCTTGCGCGACGTACCCGAGATAACGCACTTCGTCGCGGGCCTGGGCACGTCGGGCACGTTGATGGGCGTGGGACGATTCTTAAAAGAGTCCAAACCTGGGGTTCAGATCTGGGCCGTAGAACCACCGAGTGGTGAAATGGTCGACGGTCTTCGCAGCCTCGAGGACGGCTACATCCCACCGATCTTCGTCGAGAACCACGGCGCCGAACTCCTCGATCGCAAGGTCGTGGTGCGTCCGCGCGAATCCATTGAATGGACGCGCCGGATGACCGAGGTCGGACTTTTCGTCGGTCTCTCCTCGGGTGCGATCATGGCGGGCGCGGTCAAGTGCGCCAAACTCATCCCAGAGGACCAGAGCGCCACGATCGTCACGATCGTGTGCGACGACGGCTGGAAGTACCTGTCAACGGGCGCCTGGAGCGACGACATCGACGACGTCGTCGAGCGGGCGAAGAAGATCATCTACTTCTAGATCGCTTCCGTTCTCCGCTACCGTTGGTGGTCACGCGAGCAGAAAGAAGTGCGATGTCCAAACTACGAGGTGACGGTCGTACCCCGAGCCAGGCGAGACCCCTCAGCTTTGAACGCGACTTCACCGAGATGGCGCTCGGCTCGGTGTTGGTGAGTTTCGGTCGCACCAGGGTGTTGTGCACCGCCTCGGTCGAAGAGGAGGTCCCACGCTGGCTCCGGGGCACGGGCCGGGGATGGGTCACCGCCGAGTACTCGATGTTGCCCGGTTCAACGCCCGAGCGCGCGAGTCGCGAGGCCGCGAGAGGCAAGCAATCGGGACGCACCCACGAGATTCAGCGCCTGATCGGACGGTCCCTACGCACGGTGACGCGACTCGAACTCTTGGCGGACGTGCAGATCACCGTCGACTGTGACGTGCTCCAGGCCGATGGTGGAACGAGGACCGCGTCGATCTGCGGGGGTTACGTCGCCCTGCACGACGCGATCACGCGCTTGGTCCAGGCCGGTACGGTCAAGGAGCACGCGTTAAGTGACGTGGTCGCCGCGCTGTCGGTGGGCATCATTGACGGCGTGGCGATGCTGGACCTTCCCTACGAGGAGGATTCGCGCGCCGAGACCGACATGAATGTCGTCATGACCGGTGCGGGCGACTTCGTCGAGGTGCAGGGTACCGCTGAAGTGGCGGCCTTTACCAGGGCCGAACTCGACCAGTTGCTCGATCTGGCTACTGCGGGCATCGCGGAGATCCACGCGGTTCAGCGCCAACTCCTCGCCACGGCCCCAGCGCCTCGCGTGCGGTGACCACGTTCGTCCTCGCGACGGCTAACGCGCACAAGACTGAGGAGATGAGGATGGTCCTGGCGGACCTCGACGTCACGCTGGTGGCGCGTCCCCTCGGGGTACCCGACGTCGAAGAGACCGAGGACTCCCTCGAAGGCAACGCCACCTTGAAAGCGCGCGCGCTTGTCGAAGCGACCGGCATGGCCGCCCTCGCCGACGACACCGGGCTCTTCGTCGACGCGCTTTCAGGACGACCGGGTGTATGGAGTGCTCGCTACGCGGGCGAGGAGGCGAGTTACGAGGACAATGTGCGAAAACTGCTCGACGAGCTCGCCGAGGTGCCGATCGAACGACGCGGCGCTGAGTTTCGCACCGTCATCGCCGCCGCCTACCCCGATCACGAGGACCTCGTGGTCGTGGGCACGCTCAAAGGTTCGATCACCCTCGTCGCACGCGGCGCCCGGGGTTTTGGCTACGACCCGGTCTTCGCGCCCGAGGGTGGCGGGGGCCGGACTCTCGCTGAAATGTCACCCGAGGAGAAGAATGCCATCTCGCACCGGGGTAACGCCCTTCGTGGGCTCGCGGTCGCGCTCGCGAAGCGGGCAGAACCTTAGGCACGTTCACGCTACGTTCACCTTTAGGGTGGAGTTGTGGAGAACCAGCAGCTTGCGATGTTCCCGTTGGGCATGGTGGTCTTTCCTCACCAAGTCGTGGGCCTGTGCATCTTCGAACCGCGCTACCGACAGATGCTGCACGATATCGCGCCCGAAAATCAGTTCGGGACCTGCCTGATCGAGCGGGGCTCGGAGGTCGGTGGTAACGACGAACGAACCTCGGTGGGCACGATCGTCCAGATACTTGGAGCGCACCACCTCATCGATGGCAAGACCCTCGTCATGGTCGAGGGAATCAGTTGTGTGGAGGTCTCTTCGTGGCTCGAGGACGATCCCTACCCGAGGGCGGTCGCGAGTGAGCGATGCTGTGACGAAGTGGCGATCGAACCGGCGCTGCTCAAGTCCACCCAGTCAGCGGTGCGCGCGCTGCGCAATCTCCAGAGCGAGGTCTTTGCCGACCAATGTCTCCAGGCCAACTGTGAGATGGACCCCGACCCGTGGGTGCGTAGTTGGCAACTCTGTTCGATGACGCCCATGTCGGTGCTCGATCAGTTCAAGGTGGTGAGCCTGAGCAATCCCAACGACCGACTGCGTCTGCTCGCCGAGATCTGCTGCGAGCGCTACGGCGACTACCAACGAATGCTCGCCACCGACATGCCCGTACCGCCGTTCGTCTAACGCAGTTCCACCAGGTCGACGACGAAGATAAGAGTTTCGCCTGGTGCGATCACGCCGCCGGCGCCTTGATCGCCGTAGCCCAAGTGCGCGGGAATCACTAGGCGACGTCGTCCCCCGACTTTCATTCCCACCACGCCCTGGTCCCAGCCCTTGATGACGTATCCCGCGCCGAGGGGAAAAGTAAAAGGTTCGCCACGGTTCCACGAGGAATCGAACTCTTCGCCACTCGTGACCCCGACCCCCACGTAGTGAACGACCGCGGTCTGACCAACCTGGGCCTTTTCGCCGGCGCCCACGATGATCTCCTCAACGAGCAGGTCATCGGGGACTGGCCCCAGGTGCGGATCGACGAGCGGCTTTTCTGACACGGTCAGAGACCTTAGTACCGACGATCGCGTCCGGCGCCGACGACGCGGACGTTTCGCGCCTCGCGGCCCTTGGGGCCGTTGGCCTCTTCGAAGGTGATCTTCTGGCCCTGGCTGAGTGACTTGAAGCCGTCGCCCACGATGTTCGAGAAGTGGATGAACAAGTCATCACCCTTGTCGTCACTGGCAAAGCCGAAGCCCTTGGAGTCATTGAAGAAACTCACCACCGCCTCGCGGCCAGCACCGCGCGAGGGCACGGAGCGACTAGCCCCGTGGTGCTCACGCTCTGGTCGAGGGGTGCGCTCGATGAACGTGCGGTCGCTTCTCGGAGCTCGTTCCGATCGCGACGCCCTCTCGGGGCGCGCGGTACGATCGCTGAAATTACGCTCGGTGCGCGGAGCACGTTCGCTAAAGGCGCGCTCGGGTCGAGCACCACGCTCGCTAAGTGCGCGCTCAGGTCGCGCCGGACGCTCGCTACGCGGACGATCGCTCGAACTGTGCTCAGGTCGCTCGAAGGAACTGCGCTCGCGCGGCTCACGACGCTCGAAGGAACGAGGACCACGCTCACGCGCGGCGGGCCGCTCGGATCGTCCTTTGCCACCACGGTCATCGAGACGTTCGGCGGCGACGGCGTCGTCGACGGCTCCCAGACGAATCGCCCGAGCGTCGCTCGGGCTCTCGAT
>Ga0302198_10007001_pt1 | contig 10024 bp, 9 predicted proteins | sample II_Bog_N2_2_FD_193521 | JGI IMG/M metagenome (GOLD analysis project Ga0302198, IMG submission 193521) | Peat permafrost microbial communities from Stordalen Mire near Abisko, Sweden - II_Bog_N2_2 | ecosystem: Environmental > Terrestrial > Soil > Wetlands > Peat | place: Sweden: Abisko, Stordalen... | reverse complement strand
AACCGAACTTGCGCTCAAACAAGCCTGCGCAGCCGTTGGTCAGAGCAGGCTGATGTCCATGTACCGGGATGGCTTCCGCCACTTCAACGTCACCACCGCTCAGGTACTGCTCACCGAAGATGATTTTCTCAATCCCGAGCGTTACTCCAACCTCCGCGCAACGCTCGACACGCTCCTTAAGCTTGGCGTTGTCCCCATCATCAACGAAAATGACACCGTCTCCACCCTCGAATTGGATCGCCCCGGCAACGCGGGACACCATCGCGTCTTCGGCGACAACGACAAGCTGTCCGCCCTGGTCATGACCAAGATTGATGCCGACCTCCTCGTCCTGCTTTCCGACGTCGATGGCCTCTACACCAGCCATCCCCACGACGACGGAGCCGAGTTCGTCTCCGAAGTTGACGAGATCACCCCCAAGCTCGCAGCCTATGCGCAGGTCTCCAAAGGCCGCGGGCGCGGCGGCATGTCCACCAAGATCGAAGCCGCCCGCATCGTTGCCGAAGCCGGCAAGACCACAGTCATCGCCAACGGGCGCATTCCGGGCATAGTCGAACGCGTGGTCGCGGGCGAATCGATCGGCACCGTCTTCCATCCCCATATACCGCCTGCAAAGGTCACAGCATGACCACCGCCGCCGCAGCTAAAGTTGTCGACACCCCGGTCGTCGAGATAGCCCGCAGCGCCAAAGCCGCTAGCCGCCTGCTTTCCACTCTGCCCACCGCGGCAAAGGACGAAGCGCTGGAGTCAATCGCCTCTGCTCTGGAAGCCAATGCCGCCACCATTCTCGCTGCCAATGCCACGGACGTTGCCGCCGCCGAGCAACTCGTCCGCTCCGGGGAGCTTTCGCAAGCTCTCTTTCAACGTCTGCTGCTCTCCCCAGACAAGCTCCGCGTCATGATCGAAGGCGTCCGCGCTGTGCGTCAGTTGCCCGACCCCTCCGGCCGCATCCTCGATCGCACCCTCCTTGCCGACGGGCTTACTTTGGAAAAAATCACCGTGCCGCTCGGCGTCCTCGCCGTCATCTTCGAGGCACGCCCCGACGCCATCACCCAGATCAGCGCGCTCGCCATCAAGTCCGGCAACGCTGTCATCCTCAAAGGCGGCCACGAAGTCGAACTCACCATGCGCGCCATCCTCGACACCATGCATACGGCGCTCGCACAGCACAGCCGCATCTCCCCCGACGCCGTCTGCGGCGTCTACGGTCGCGAATCCGTCCAGGCCCTGCTAGACATGAACCACCTCATCGACCTGGTAATCCCGCGCGGATCGAACGCGCTGGTGCAGTATATCCAGCGCAACACGCTAATCCCCGTGCTGGGGCACGCCGATGGCGTCTGCCACATCTTCATCGATCAGGCTGCTAACCCCGCAATCATCAACCGCATCGTCGTTGACAGCAAAACCCAATATCCCGCCGTCTGCAACGCAGTCGAGACCGTATTGATCCACACGGCAATCGCACCGGCCATCCTGCCTTCGCTCGTCCACGCGCTCGAAGAAAAGTCCGTAAAGATTCGTGGCGACGCACGCACCCAATCCCTGCTACCCTCCGCGGCCATCGACCTCGTCTCCGACACGGAATGGCACACCGAATACTCCGACCTGGTCCTCGCCATCCGCATCGTCGACTCGCTCGATGACGCGCTCGACCACATCGAGCAATACGGCTCGCATCACACCGACGCCATCCTCACCGAAGACCCAGCCACCGCCACACGCTTCTTCGCCGAAGTCGACTCCGCCAATGTCCTCCACAACTGCTCAACCCGCTTCACCGACGGCTTCCGTTACGGCTTCGGTGCCGAGGTCGGCATCAGCACCAGCAAGCTGCACGCGCGCGGGCCGGTCGGCCTCGACGGCATCGTCACCTACAAATACCGCCTTACCGGCTCAGGCCACATTGTCAGCGATTACACCGGAGCCAATGCGCTCCCCTTCCGCCACCAGAAGCTCAAGCTCGACTAGCTCTCATTGGCTGTCCCCTACGAGGGCGCACCCTCCGCCTTCGCAACCACCTCGCAGCCGGCCAACCTCTCCAGCACGCGGATCGAGCCGCAGATATCCTCATCGCCGTAGCCTTCCGCAATCGCCGCGCGCAGCATCTGCCGCGAAAGAGCCGTAACCGGAGCAGGCACATTCTGCTCCGCGGCCGACTCCAGCATCAGCGCCATGTCCTTCTCCAGCCATTTCACGCTGAAGTTAGGAGCAAAGTTGCGCTCAAAGACCGCCGGCGCCTTCAGGGCCACCATGCCTGACTTCGCCGCACTGTTGTTGATAATATCCAGCATCAGGCGCGGCGGCACACCCGCCTTGGTCGACAACACAAAGCTCTCGTTGAACGCCTGCAGCAGATTGCCCAGAATCATGTTCTGCGAAAGCTTGGCCTGCAATCCCATGCCCGCAGACCCGCAGTAATAAAGCTGTTTCCCCATCGCTTCAAGGTGCGGCTTTACCCGCTCGAAGACCTTCGCATCGCCGCCGACCATAAACGTCAGCGACGCTCCCTCCGCGCCCGCCTTCGATCCCGAACACGGCGCATCCAGAAAATCGATGCCCTGCTGCGCCAGTTCCGCCGACACCCTCCGACTCTCCGAAGGCGACACCGTACTGCAATCAACAATCGTCAGCGCCCTCGACCGTCCGCTCGCCAGACCCTCCGCTCCCAGGATCACCTCGGTCGACATCATCGTGTTGCCCACGCAAAGGAACACACACTCGCTCCGCCTGGCAACCTCAGCCGGCGTCTTGCAGGTAGTCCCGCCCTCCTTTGCCAATGCCTCCGCCTTACTCCCCGAGTGCGACCACAGCGCCACGTCATGCCCGGCGCGGATAAGATTGCGAGCCATCGGCCCACCCATAATTCCCAGTCCCAAAAAACCCAGCTTCGCCATATGTCTCCCGTCTCTATCACAACTTGAAGTCACTCCCGTACGCATTTTTCCCGCATAGCGTCCTGTTTGCGACCAACGGGAGCACCAAGCGAAGCCCAATACAACTCGCGAAGTGACCGCTGCCCGCGCAGGGCGCCCGTCCGGCAGGACACTCTTGCTTTCAGCCTTCACTTCCCAGCAATCGGGTACCCCTGCCAAACATACTCCAGAGCCTCCGGCAGAAGTTGTGCCCTCGTCGCGCGGTCCGTGTGCCCGGCATTGCGCGCAAACACGAACTGATAGTGGTACCCCTTCGCCGTCAGCACTTTCGCCATAGTCTCGTTCGCGACCACCCAATCGTGCATGTTGTCACGCAAAGCATTTGCATTGAAGTTGTCTCTATCCCCAACCTCCATCCAGATCCGCAGCGGCTTCGCCGGACTGTTCGGAATCAGGTGCTCATGCAACTCCCAAGCTCCATGCGGAACCGCGTCGTCATGCGGCCACTGCTGATTCACAAACGTTCCGGAAACAGTCATCACGCGGTGATACCACTCCGGGTGGTACCACGCCATGATCATCGCCGCCGACCCGCCCGAGCTCGCTCCCACCGTCGCGCGCCCATCCGGATCTTTCGTCAGCTTCACATTGGCATTTTTCTCCACCAGCGGCAACACTTCTTTCTCGACAAATTCCGCATACAGCCCCGACATCGTGTCGTACTCCAGGCCACGCTCGCTGCCCTGCGCATCGCCGCCGCCATTGCCTATGAACACGCCAATCATCACCGGCAGTCGGTGCGCCGCAATCATGTTGTCAAACACCGTCGCCCACGAGCGATCCATCCCGTCGGCTCCCACTAGGAAAGGCGCTTCCGTCCCCGGCACATACTGCTTCGGAACATAGACCGCCACGTGGCGCGTATACGGCGCTGGATGGCTGGTTGTGACGTCCATTCTCGTCGGGTCCTTCGGATCGGCCGTACCAAACGTATTGGGGTCGCGCACAATACCCGGATAAATCTTGCTGTCAGTCGAACTCATCGTGAACTCATAGACCATTCCCTTGGGCACGCCGTCCTGCACTTCGAACTCTGGTGCGCGATTGTGCGTCGGCCCGATAATGAAGTTGCCGTCCACATTCGACGGAGGCACCACGCCGTCCGGCAGTTCCTTCGCCTTCACGAATCCCGGCGCGTTCGGGTCCCGAAGCGGATTCGGCAGTCGCGCCTGATGCGTGGGAGTCGCGGGAGTCATCGCCGCAGGCGGATCATTGACCACCCCAGTTGTTGCCTGACCTAAGGCCACACTCACCATCAAACCTGTTAGAAACGCGATGCCCAGAAGTTGCCTCATACCGCCTCCTCACCCTCTCAAAAACGAACCTCCCGCCGATCCACGCCCGTTCATTCCTTCGCCGCAATCCGCAACGGCTCAACCACCGCGGACATATCCTGGTCGCCAAATCCCAGCGCAACCGCCCGCTCGAACAGCCTCCGCGCATTTGCAGCCGTAGTCAACTCCACGCCGTTCTCCGCCGCCGCTTCGCCAGCATATTGCAGGTCCTTCGACATCAGCTTCAAATGAAAATTCACCGCATAGTCCCGGCTCGTCATGCGTGCCGAAAGATTCGCCAGCAAGGGACTCCCGGGCGCTCCACTCTTGAGAAATGTCAGCGCCCGATCCACGTCCAGCCCGCTGCGCTCCAGCCAGGCAATGCCTTCCGCCAACGACGCGATCTGTACCCCGCACAAAAAGTTGTTGACTAACTTCAGCTTCGCCCCACTCCCTACCGGCCCCAGCGCTAAAATCTCCTTGCTCATCGCCTCCAGCACAGGTGTCGCCACAGCCAACGCCTCCGCCGGTCCGCCCACCAAAAACGTCAGTTGCCCCGCCGCCGCCTGCGCGCGACTCCCTGTCACCGGAGCATCGAGAAAATCCAGCCCACGTGCCTGCGCCGCCGCCGCCAGCTCCGCAATCCACGCCGGACTCACCGTGCTGCTCTCCACCAGCACCGCGCCCTTCTGTGCCGCTGCCAGAGCTCCAGAAGCCCCATCCGTACCCAGCCACACCGCCCTCGAAGCCGCATCATCCGCCAGCATCGAGAGAATCACGCTCGCTCCACGCACCGCATCCGCCGGAGTCTCCGCCACCCGCGCTCCCTGGGCCGCAAACACCTCCGCCTTCGCGCGGCTGCGGTTGTACACCGCCAACGGGAACCCCGCCTTCAGCAGATTCGCCGCCATCCCCGCGCCCATCGTTCCCAACCCAAGTAACGCTACCGACTGCTTCGCCATGCCCTCTCCATCTTCCAGCCCCTGCTCAGGCTCGGCCTCAAGTAATTATCGAAACACCCGCACACGAGTCGGCTCAACCTGCGTCGCCTCTTCGCGAATCACATTCCGTAGCGCCCGCCCAAATCCATCAAACCGCACCTCCGCAACGTCCCCATCCCGCAGGACAACGCCATCGCTGCACGACAAAGCGTCCGCCCCATAGAAATGAACATGAACGCTGCCCGGCTGCCGATGTCCCGCGAACTTGAAGTGATGATGCTCCATATTCGCAAGGCTATGACACATGTTCTCCTCGCCACTCGCGATCTTTCGCTGCCACACCGTTTCGCCCGCCCGCTCAATCCGCACGGCGCCCCGCACATCTCCGAACTCTGGCCCAATCACCAGCTCCGGCCCAACGCTGCACGTCCGCAGCTTCGATCCCGCCAGGTTCAGATAGTTCCGCTTCTCAAACTTGTGGTCGGAAAACTCATTCCCCTGCACCATCCCAATTCGACAGGGATTGCCCTCATCATCGATCACGTAGATTCCCGCAATCTCCGCTTCCTCGCCGCCGTCTTCCGCGTGCCCCGGAATCTCCAGTGCCTCAAACGGCCCGCGCAGCACCGAGCCATCCCCCTTATAAAACCACTCCGGCGCAATCCCGATCACACCCTCGACCGGACGCCCGCCGTCCACACCCCACTCAAACATCCGCATACTGTCCGTCACGGCCTCAACCGTCTTCGCCTGACCGCCCAAATGCATCGCCTGCCGTTCCCTCGCACTCCCCAGATGCGTCAGCCCAGTCCCGCTCACCAGCATGCGCGAAGGCTGGCCCGGTACATCGATCGGTGTCAGCAGCCGCCACTCCGACCTCCCGGCATAGATCGCGTCATAGTCCAGTAGCTCGCCGCTCGCCAGCGCCGAGGCCTGTTCGCTCATCTTCGAGCCGAACTTCGCATAGCGCCGCGCCAACTCATACACGCTAAACACTTCCTCCAGGCAGAGAAGGTGCGGCTCCTCGACCATGGCCACGCGCCGCTCCGTGCCGTTGCCGATCTGCACCAGATGAATCATGAACTCTCTTCCCTACCCAATCACCTTGAACCGTTTCAGCGACTCTTCATTCACCGTCAGCCCCAGGCCCGGCGTCTTCTCATCCAGGTCGATATACCCATCCACCGGCGTCGGTTCCCCGTCGAAGATATACCAGAACAGCTCGTTCCCAACCTCGACATCTACCTTCGGAAAGAACTCCGCAATCGGCGAATTCAAACTCGCCATCACCACGTGGAAGTTGTGCATCTGCCCCGCATGCGGCACCACCGGAACCTGGAACGACTCCGCCAGCGCCGAAATCTTCCGCGCCTGGCTAATTCCGCCCACCCGGTTCGTATCGAACTGGATATAATCCAGCGCATTCGCCTCCAGCAGGTCGCGAAACCCGAAGATAGTAAACTCATGCTCGCCACCCGCAATCGGCACGCGCCCATAGCTCTTCAACTCTTTATACCCGCGCGTGTCGTCCGGAATCACCGGCTCTTCCAGCCAGCGCAGTTGGAACGGCTCAATCAGCGGCAGCATCCGCTTCGCATAGTCCAGCGTCCATCCCATGTACGCATCGGCCATCAGGTCCACGTCGTAGCCAATCACCTCGCGCACGTTGCGAAGCAGCTCGATATTTTTCTGCATCCCCGCTGCGCCGTCGATCGGCCCCCACCCAAAGCGCAGCTTCATCGCTTTGTAGCCTTCGTCTTTATACTTCTGCGCCTCCATGCGCAACTCTGGAATCGGCATCGCATACAGCCGGCTCGCATACACCGGAATCCGCTCCTTCGTCCGCCCGCCCAGCAGCCGATACACCGGCTGCTTCGCATCTTTCCCCAGCAGGTCCCACAGCGCAATGTCCACAGCAGAGATCGCAGTCATCGCCACGCCTTTGCGCCCAAACGCCATCGTCCGCCGATACATCTGTTGCCACAGATACTCCGTGTCCCACGGGTCCGCGCCAATTAGCAGCGGCTTCAGATACGTATCGATCAGCGTCTTCGTCACCAGCGGAGAAAGCGCCGCATTTCCCAACCCCACCAGCCCCGAGTCAGTGAAGATCTCCACCACCACCCATCCATGGAACGCAAAATTCCCCATCGACGCATCGCCGAACGACACCAGGTCCATCGGGTTGGTGCAAAAATGAGGAGGCAGCGGCACCACCGCACCCTCCCATTGAACGACACGCGTGCGCACTTCCGTAATCTTCATGCTCTGCTCTCTTCTCCATTTCCCTGAGAACCTGCTTAAACACTGCGCAGGCAGCGGTGGTTGCGATCCAAGGCTTCTTTGACCCTCCCGTTGGTCGGCACGGAATACTGCTTGCGACCACCGGGAGCATCCACGCGAAGCCCCCTACAAGTCACGAAGTGACCGCCCCACGCGCAGTGGGCCCGTCCGGCAGGACCACTCTCATAGTTATGAGACAGATTCTAAGTCATCAGCGCGAAGCGGCTCAATCTTTCCCGCAAACAAAAGTATCGCCGAGTAGCCGATCACGTGGAACGTCCCCACCAGCACGAACAGCGTTCCGTAACCAAATCCATGCCCCAGCAATTGTCCGGCCACAACACCAAAGATCGCTCCGCCAATCGCACCGCCAAAGCCTACCAGACCAGACACCGTCCCCACCGCGGAAAGTGGAAAGATGTCCGCCGGCACCGTCATAATCAAGCCCGACCACGATTGCTGACAGAAGAATACGACGCTGAATAGCACGATGGCGAACTGCACCGGAACCAGCGGAACCAGCATCACCGCCGGCATAAACGCCGCACTCAACCCCAGTGCGACCTTCCTCGCCGCATCCAGCGAGCGACCGCCGCGCAGCAGTCGGCTAGAGTAGTATCCCCCCGCAAAACTCCCCACCCCCGAAGCCGCGTACGGAATCCACGCATAGTAGCCCACATGCTTCACGTCGAAGCCGCGCACGTCATACAGATATTTCGGCAGCCAGAACAGCAGAAAGTACCACGCCGAATCGCTCATGAACTTCGCAAACACCACCGCCCGCACGCTGTTCATCCCAATCAACTCGCCAAACGTAAGCTCCCTCCCCAACGCCCGCGCATCCAGCGTATTCGACGACACCGCCGCCCCACTGCTTCGGTACGACGCCCACCACCACACCACCCACACCATCCCCATCCCACCCGCAACATAAAACACCGCCCGCCATCCCATCGTCAGCACAATCTTCGCTACCAATGGCGCCGCCAGCACACTCCCCACCGCCGTCCCCGCGTTGATAATCCCCACCGCCGTCGATCGCTCCTCCGGCTCAATCCATTCCGCAACCACCCGCACCGCCGCCGGAAACGCGCCGCCCTCCCCCATCCCCAGCAGGAGCCGCGCCACCAGCAGCAGCCCGAACCCCGCCGCCGCACCATGTAACGCGCACGCCGCCGACCACCACACCATAATCAGCATGAACCCACGCCGCGTCCCCAACCGGTCCAGCAGCCGCCCGCCCACGATATACATCACCGCATACGCCAGCAGAAACGCCGACTGCAGATACGAAAACTGCTGGTCCGAAATCGGGATCGTGCGCTCGATCGCCGCAATCGCCACCGGCAGCGTCTGCCGATCGAAGTAGCTGATCGCGATCGCCGCCGTCACCATCAGCACGAAGTACCAGCGAAGCTCCATCCCGCCTCGCCCGCCGCCCGCTTTATCCCCCACCAGGATCTTCATCGACGGCCGCAGACCTCAAGCTGCCTCATCAATAGACCATCCGCCATGCACCAGAGGCAAATCCCCCGCGCTGGCTCGCACTGTGTCCAAGGAAACCCAGCTACCGATAACCCCGTATTTTGGCAGGCTGGGTTACCTTGCGCCCCGCTGGGGAGTTCCCGGAAATGTAGGATGGCACTATGCCCAAGTATGAACCGATTGATGTCGGACTATCGTTCAAGACAAGCTTGAGCGATCTGGTCGAGTTTCACTGGGACACAAATGGCATTCAAGCGGGCTTTGCAGTACCAGGCGACGAAGGACGGTTGCTATGTGTCAGCTTCAATCGTCAGTGCATCGTGCGCATACTCGACGAAATGGCAGTAAGCACCGAGTCAGATGACACCCCTAACGAAGGGTTGATCCCGGAGCATTTTGCGTACCGTGTTCATCAAGCCGCATTCTCCCGGATGCAATCTGATGCGTGGAGGTGGGGCGAGGAAAGCATGGCTCATTATAGGTTCATCACCGGTTGGGCCTGCTTGGATGTCCTCTCTGCGGCGTATCCCACTTTTGAGTTCCGGGATCGATGAAGGTCACATAGCTACGGGCTACCCGGACAAAGCCCGTGAAGTCACGTTATCGGTAAAGTGCCCGGGAGGTCCGGGCGGTGTTTGCTCAGCTTGAATGTCGTTCGCGCGGAGCGACAAAGGCTTTGACTATCAAATCCTTCAGTACCTTTTGATCCACATCGGCGAGTTTCTTGATGTAGAGGCACCCCTTCTCAGTTTTGAACTTGCCCAAGTGAGCGAGCAGGGACTCCGAATCGCTCGCCCCCCTCAATCCATAGAGAACGGTTGCGGCCTTGCGCGGCGAAAAGCCGACCAGCATCATGTCCCCTTCACGCCCACTTTCGTACCGGTAATGATAGCTGCCGAAGCCGATGATCGCGGGACCCCACATCCTAGGCTCTTCGCCCGTCGCGTCTTTCATCAACTTGATGAGGACCTTCGCGTCAGCATGTCTGATCTCATCCGTCAGGCCATCGATGAAGGCAGCTACGCTCATTTCATTGGGGACGGTCTTGTTGGCGGTCATTCGGACAATATATCAGCGACAAAGGCGATTCCTGGCGCGAACACCA
>Ga0302198_10006994_pt1 | contig 10039 bp, 8 predicted proteins | sample II_Bog_N2_2_FD_193521 | JGI IMG/M metagenome (GOLD analysis project Ga0302198, IMG submission 193521) | Peat permafrost microbial communities from Stordalen Mire near Abisko, Sweden - II_Bog_N2_2 | ecosystem: Environmental > Terrestrial > Soil > Wetlands > Peat | place: Sweden: Abisko, Stordalen... | reverse complement strand
TAAACCAACTGCTCACCCGCGTCGGCCCCGGAACGTTAATGGGCAAACTGATGCGGCAATATTGGATCCCCGTTTTACAATCCTCCGATTTGCCGGAGCCGGACGGCGCGCCGCGGCGCGTGCGGCTGTTGTGCGAAAACTTGGTCGCGTTCCGAAATTCCGCCGGCAAGATCGGTTTGGTTGACCAGGTTTGTCCGCATCGCTGCGCGTCGCTTTTTTTTGGACGCAACGAGGAGAACGGTTTGCGCTGTCTTTATCACGGCTGGAAATTTGATGTGGATGGCAAGTGCGTGGATGTTCCAAACGAACCGCCGGGCAGCAAGTTCAACGAGCAAATTAAAATCACGGCCTATCCATGTGTGGAAAAAAACGGCATCGTGTGGACTTACCTGGGGCCGCAGCGCGACAATCCGCCGCCGTTGCCGGAACTCGGCTGGGCGCTGGTGGCACCGCAGCGGCGTGGGGCGTTGCGCTACCAGCGCGCGTGCAACTGGCTGCAGGCGATGGAGGGCGATTTCGATTCGTCGCATTTGAGTTTTTTGCATCTGGCGGTTGATCCAAAATCGCAGGACACCGCCGCCGAAAAAAAGGCGGGCATTGATTATTATCGCAACATCGCGCGCATGGACAAGCAGCCGCTGCTCGAAGTGCAGGACACGGACGTGGGCGTGATGTATGGTGCGCGGCGGGACGCGGCGGACGGGAAATTTTACTGGCGCGTCACGCAATTCCTGCTGCCGTTTTACACGAGCGTGCCGAGTTACGGCGGAAAAAACCGTGACAAAATCTGGGTGCCGCTCGACGATGAACACACGATGGTCTGGGAACCGCATTGGTCTTCGACGCGCGAATTGTCCGAGGACGAGCAAAAAGGCTGGAAGGATCGCGTCGCGCCCAGCGGTTTTCTGCCGGACACCGAGGATGCGCTGGGCAAACATCGTTTTGCCGCGAACGCGGAGAATGATTATCTGCTGGATCGCGCGCGGCAGAAAAATTTCAATTTCAGCGGCTTGGAAAACACCACGCCCATCCAGGACGGCGCGATGCAGGAAAGCATGGGTGCGATTTGCGACCGCACGCAGGAACATCTTGGCGCGTCGGACGCGGCCATCGTGCGGATGCGCCGACGGTTGATCAACGCGGCGAAGGAACTGTACAAAAATCAGGTGCCGCCGGGCGTGGAAAATCCTGCACTCTATCACAAGCACGGCGATCAATTTTTGCTCGGAGAAAAAGATTCGTGGGCCGAGCATTACGCGGCGAAGATGAAACTGGATTACGCCGCGCTCGTTTCCCGCTGAAAATTTCTACTGAATCCGTTGAGCGCAACCCTGTCATCCGAATCTATCACCGGCCGGTTTGCGCAGGCGGCCGCGCGGTTCGCGGCGCGCATCGCTGTCAGCGCGCCCGCCGGGCAATGGACTTATGCGGAACTTGACCGGCATGCCAATTTCATCGCGGCGGAAATTTTTGCGCAACTCGGCGAAATTTCCGAGCCGGTCGCGCTGCTGATGGAACATGACGCGCCGCTGATCGCCGCCATCCTTGGCACGCTCAAGGCGAACAAAATTTATCTCGCGCTCGACCCGAATCACCCGCCAGAACAACTCGCCGCGATGCTCACGAGTTCCGGCGTGAAATTGTTGCTCGCCGATAAAAAAAATCTGGCGCTGGCGAATTCATTGGCGTCTGAAAAATTAAAAATCCGCGAACTTGATAAAATTTTTCCCAGCGATTTGCCGTGTGCAAATTTCCCGGAAATTTCTCCCGATGCTGGCGCGTGGCTGATGTTCACTTCCGGCTCGACCAGCGCGCCCAAGGGTTTGTGGCAAAATCATCGCGGCATTGTGCATGAGGCGGAGATTTACGCGGAACTGATCGGCCTCACGCCGGACGACCGCGTTTCGCTGCTGACTTCGTGCGGTCTGGCGGCGTCGGGCGCAACGCTCTTCGCCACGCTGCTCAATGGCGCAGCGCTCGGAATGTTTCACGTTCGCTCGCAGGGTGTCGAGCGGCTGGCGGACTGGCTGCCGCGCGAACGCATCACGATTTTTCATTCCGTGCCGACGGTTTTCCGGCATCTGGCGCGCGCGGCGGACGGAAAAAATTCTTTCGGGACTTTGCGGCTCATCCGGCTCGGCGGCGAACCGGTTTTGCGCGGCGACGTGGAAATGTTCCGGCGGCGATGCCCGGGCAATTGCCGGCTTGTGCAATCATTAAGCTCCACCGAAACGGGCATGATCAGCACGTTTACAATAGACAAGCAGACGGTGCTGAATAATCCACGCGTGTCGTCCGGCCATGCTGTGCGCGGCGTGCAGATTTTTCTGCTGGACGAAAAAAACGAGCCGGTCAAAAACGGCGGCGAAGGAATAATCGCCGTCCGCAGCGCGCGTCTGCGGCAGGGTTACTGGCGGCAGCCGGAATTGACGGCGGAAAAATTTCTGACTGACGGAAGCAATCCGAATCTCCGCATTTTCATCTCGAACGACCTTGGAAAATTTCTTCCGGACGGTTCGCTCGAACATCTGGGTCGCGTGGATCAGCTCGTGAAAATCCGCGGTCAGCGCGTGGATTTGGGCGAAGTGGAGTCGGCGTTGCTGGCGACGGAACTGGCGCAGGAAGCCGTCGTGATCGCGCGTGAAGATGCGGCGGGCGAGAAACGGTTGGCCGCCTACATCGTCCCGCGCGCGGGCGCGGACGTGTCGCCGCAGAATTTCCGGCGCGGGCTCCGCGCGCAATTGCCGGAATACATGATCCCGAACGATTTTGTGGCGCTGGAAAAATTGCCGCAAACGGCAGGCGGAAAAATTGACCGCCGCGCGCTGCCGTTGCCAGCACCGGCAAAAAAAAATGGTTTGAGCCGGAGCAAACGCCCCCGTGACGTGGTGGAAATACGGTTGACGCGAATCTGGGAATCCGTCTTGCACGTTTCATCAATCGCGCGCAACGATGATTTTTTTGAACTGGGCGGATCGTCTCTGAAATCGGTCGAGGTGTTGCTGCGCATCGAGGAATTATTTCATGTCCCGCTGCCGCCCTCGACTTTGGTGGAATACAGCACCGTGGAAAAACTTGCGGCGTTGCTGGTGGATCACGCGGTCATTCCGTCGCCCAGCCCGCTGGTGAAACTGCGCGCTGGCGGTGGCGGAAGACCGCTATTTTTGATTCACAACGGGCAAGGCGATGTGGCTTCTTACGGACTGTTGACGCGGCGCTTGCCGGGACGTCCGATTTACGGCCTGCAATCGGTCGGACTACAGGGTGAAAGCTGGCCGTTGATGAGCGTTTCTGCGATGGCCCGCCGTTATCTGCCGGAAATCATCGCCAAAGATCCCACCGGGCCTTACTTGCTGGCGGGCGCGTGCATGGGCGGACTGGTCGCCCTGGAAATCGCACAACTGCTGGTGCAACAAAACCGGTCAGTCGGCTTGCTGGTTTTCCTCGACACGTCCCATCCGATCCAGCGCTGGCGGCAGCCCGGCTGGAAGGAAAAATTATATTGTCCGGCGCGCGACACCGTGCGCGACGCCGTCCGCATTTTGCGGTGGGGAATTCTTCGCGCCAGCGGACTTGGCCGTGGCGCACGCTGGCGGCTGGGGTATCGGCGTTTTGTAGCAAACATGAATTTTTTCGCCAACCGCTTCTATCAGCCGAAGCCCTATCCGGGGACCATCACGTTGTTCATCAGCGCCGAAAACAAATCTGCCGGCGAAGACCGGCGGCTTTCGTTGCGCCGCTATGCGAAAGATTCCAGCGTCATCACCATTCCTACCAACCATGTCGGACTTTATGCCAAGCCCGCCGTGGACGAACTGGCGCAACAGCTCCAAAACGAGCTGGAACTTGTCGAAGCGCAAACCGGCAAACTGATTTCCAACGGGGGAAATTAATTATCCTTAATGCGCCGTAGCCGCTTTCGGTTTGACTGCCGGAGCGGCTGTGGAAGCGGCGACCGGAGTCGTGGATGAATCGGCGGCCGGAACGACCATCATGGAGACCGCGTCAATCGGTTTGGCTGTGCGGCGGCGGCTGTTGGAGATGTCCAGTCGCTGGCGCATCGTCGGTTTGTTGACACAGTAAAGCAGGGCGGTCTCCTCGGTGACCAAATCTTCCTCGTAAGCTTTGAGCAGGGACTGTTCAAAACTGTGCCAGCCGCTGCTTGAGCCGGCCTCGATGATGTCGTGCAGGCGGCGGTTGTCGTTTTCACCCTGTTGAATGACTTCCCGCGTGCGTAGGCTGCTGCCCATCAATTCCGTGACGAGCAGGCGGCCACCCTGCTTTTTTGGCACAAGTCGCTGGCCGACAATGTAGCGCAACGTGCCTTCCAAGCGTTCGCGCACCTGCTGTTCTTCATCCTTGGTGAACATACCGAGAATGCGGTTGATTGTCTGGCCGGCGCTGATGGTGTGCAGCGTGCTGAAAACGAGATGGCCGGTTTCGCCGGCGGTCAGCGCGATCTCCATCGTCTCGCGGTCGCGGATTTCGCCGACGAGAATCACTTTCGGCGCCTGCCGCAGCGCGGCGCGCAGGCCGTCGGGAAAATTAAAAAAATCGCGGCCCAGTTCGCGCTGGCTGAACGTGGACTTGAGCGGCGGGTGCAGAAATTCAACCGGATCTTCCAGCGTAACGACGTGGACTTTTTCGGTGGCATTGATTTCATTCAGCAGTGCGGCCAGCGTGGTGGTCTTGCCATTGCCCGAGCCACCGGTGACGAAGATGAGCCCGGTTTTTTCCTTGACGATTTCATGGAACACCGGGGCTAGGCCGAGCATATCCAAGGAGGGAACCAGCGGCTGGAGTCGGCGCAGCACCATCGCAAAACTTCCGCTTTGCCGGTAAATGTTGACGCGGAACCGGCAGAAATTTTTCAGTTCGTAGCTGCAATCGCAGGAACCATGCTCCTGCAGGTCGCGCAACAGCTTGGGATTTTCATTGAGGATTGTGCGCGCGAGGCTTTCGGTGCGTTCAGCAGACAGCACTTTTTCGGGGAATTCAATCGCCGAGGTCTCCAGCGCACCATGCACTTCAATCTGCGGCGGCTTGCCGGCGACAAACAGCAGGTCGGAAATCCCCTCGGCACTTTTCACCATGGCCAGCAGCAGCCGATCCAGTTCTTCATTGGATACTTTTTCCATGTCCACCCATTGTAGACCTTCCCACCCCCAGACATTCAAGCTGTTTTTTTACGGAAAAAATCCTGCGGGTTCGTGGCGTTCAATTCGGACAGGTCGAGTCCCGCGTCCGGACTGCGTTCCTGCGCGAGGGCGAGCTGCCGGGCGATCTGTTTGACGGCGAAACCGGCGTAAAATTTCACCACGCCCACGCCGGATTGCGACTGGAAGATGACGGCCAGCAGGCAATGTTCATCCACGTTGATGACGAACATGGAAAACGTTTCGCCCTGCTGGTAGATGCTGTCGAATTTTTTTTCATTCACCAACCCCGCGATCGTCTGGTTGGCCATGAACGCGCCGGACGCCAGCGCGCCGATGGTCGTGAGGTCGAACTGCCGGTCGTCACCGTGGTGTGCGATAAGGAAGCCGCCCTTGTCTATGACCAGTGACGTGGTCGCGTCGGTCTGCGCGTTGAAGTCCCGCAGCGTCTCGTCGAGCCGCTGAATATCCTCCTCGATGAGTTGTGGCAGCGTGGCCATGTCAGACAGTCTGCGGCGTGCCCTGGTTGATGTATTTCTGGAGCAGCATCCGCGTGATCATGTTCAACGTCTCGAAGACGCCCTCGCATTTGTGCGCCGTGCCCGGAAAGGACGGCACCTGCACGTCGCGATTGTTGAGCAGATAATCCAAATATTCCGTCGGTGCGGCGTTCGGCAGGTCGCGCTTGTTGTATTGCAGGACGTAGGGAATCTCCGCGAGGTTCAGTTTGAGCGAATTCAAATTATCCACGAGGTTTTGAAAGCTCTCGACGTTCTCCGGCATTTTTTCGTATTGCGAATCCGCCACAAAAACAATTCCGTCCACGCCGCGCAAAACCAGTTGCCGCGTCGTGTTGTAAATCACCTGGCCGGGCACGGTGTAAAGTTGGAACTTCGTTTTGAACCCCTTGATCGTCATCGCCTCGATCGGCAGGAAATCAAAAAACAGCGTGCGGTCGGAACTCGTCGCGAGCGAAACCAGCTTGCCCTTGTTGCCCATCGTTGTCTGGACGTGGTCGTGGACTTGCACAAGGTTCGTCGTCTTGCCGCCCATCGCCGGGCCGTAATATACGATTTTTACCTGCAACTCCTTGGTCGCTTGATTGATGATGGCCATAAATTTATTAAGTTTTTTTCCGGTCCAGTTCGCCTGCGAGCGCGGCGAGCTGCGCCGCCGGCAACGATTCGCCCGCGCAGCCAAACGCCGCCAGATACACCGAGTTCACGCGGATGATCCGCCAGGGCACGTTGCCCACCGTGAAACTGACATTGTTCAGCGCGCCCATCCGCAGCTCACGCGCGCTCTGGTTCATGCGTTCAAACATCTGCGGGATGAACGCGGCGAGCGTGTCCGCGTTGAACTCTGCCGGCACTTCGCCCGCCACCCGCAAGCCATCCGGCAGCGTCACCAGCGCGCCAGCCACGCCGGGCAGCGCGACCGCGCGTGCCACCACCTCCTTGGGCGGTGTCTGGCGGCTCATGAAATCCGTCTGCGGCACCGGCGGCGGTGCAAAAATGTTTTCCTCCGCCTTCGGCGTCCCGCCGTTTTTTTCCCAGACAAAAAAATTCGAGTCGCCGGATTTTTTCTCGGCGGGCTTGGGCGCGCTGGCTGGCGGCTCCGGCGCGGCCTGCGGAAAACCAAAAAACAAATCCGGGATTTCCGCCGACACGGTGGACTTCGTCTGCGACCGCTGCGCATTTTTCTGCGCCGCAAAAAACATCGGCGCGATGATCTTCAACGGCAGGTTCAATTCCAAAGTGTCATTCGGCGACACGGGTGAACTCGGTTTGGCCAGCGTGCGTAATTGTTTCCACGTCATCGTCACGCGACCGCGTTTCAGTCCCGCGGCAACGAGTTCGCCCGCGAGCGGCACGCTGAGATTCGCGAGCGCGGAATGGGAAATTTCATTCTTCAACTCCTCCGGCCAGTGTTCCGCCAGATCCCACAGCGAGGCAAAAATCGTCGGGGGTTCCGGTTCCGGACGTGGCACCACCGGCGTGGATGTGGAAATGGGCGCAACGAAAATCGGAGGAATCACCGGAGTCGGTGCTGTCGGGCGAACGCCTTGTGTTGCCGGTGCCGGAGTGACGGAACGCTGAAAATTTGGCGGCGGCGTAAAGGCGACCGGCGCGTTGCGCGCGGGCGGAACCACTGGCTGATTTATGCGCAAAGGCGGGGGCGTCGGCTTTGGGGTTGGCGGAGCGGCCAGCGGAATCTGCGCCGCAGTGGGCGTGGGCGCCTTGAGCGGTTGGGTGGTGAAGGCGACGCCGTTGCCGCGGCCGCCGAACGGCCCGTTGATGTCCTCGGCCACCTGCACTTTTGGGCCGGAGCGGCGTGCGAGCAGTGCGGGATTGAGGCGCGGCAAAATTTCGCCGAGCGGCAGGCTGATCATTTTGTTGTCAAGTTCGCCGCCGGAATTGGCAAAAATTCCGGGGGCAAGCTGGCGGAGTTCGCCGAAGGTGATTTTGACCGCACCGAACGCGAGTTGCGTCGTCACGGTTTCGACCGGAAGATTGATGGTCATGCCCGGCGGCGGGACGGTCATGGTCTTTCCGCGCAAATCCATGGGCAGGCTGGTGATGATGGGCGCGAGCGGCACGGCAATCTCATTTGCGTTCGGCGGCGGGTTTGCTGCGAGGAACGGCGGCGGCGCGGATACGGTGGCCGTCGGGGCGGCGTTGGCAACGGGCGCGCCGGCGGCGACCGGGCGCGCGGCGGGTGCGTGAACCGCCTCCGGCGGATCCATCCGCCGCAGGATGCCGCGGAGCAGCCCGGCAAATCTGGATTTGACCATGTTCGACATGACGTTCGTTTTTCGAGTTGTGCCGTCAACCTGTGACGGACAGGAAACCATTCAGCAGAATCCACGCCATGGTGATTGAGTAAGATTTTTTTCTATTTTTGTCCCACGACGGGACTGCGGGCGATTTTGTTTGTCCAGATTTGCGGCCAAAAATCATCTCGTGGCGCGGAACGCGGCTTGCTTACATTGGGCAACCGGATTTTTAACACTTGAGTTTCGCCCGTTATGAGGTTAGCCGTAACGCGGGCCGGCCATGGAAAAACGACATAAAATTTTAATTCTCGACGATGACAATGACTGGCTCGACTTGAGCCGGGAGATGCTGTCCGCCCTGCCCAGCCGTCCGGAAATCCTCACCGCCAACACCGGCAAACGCGCGTTGTCACTGCTGGAATCCGAGCCGGTGCGCCTGTTGATCTGCGATCTGAAGATGCCGCGCATTGACGGTTTGCAAATCCTTTCCATCGTCCGCCGCCGCTATCCCGAACTGCGCACCGTCGTGCTGAGCGCGCTGGAGGACGAGGAGTTTCGCTCGCGCGCCTACGCGCTGGGCGTGGATTTGTTCTGGATCAAAATGGAGATGCAGCGCAACTCAAAATTGTTCATCGAGTGTCTCGAATCGCTGCTCGGCCGCGACGACGAACCCGGTTTTCGCGGCATCCAGAGCAAAAGTTTGATGGACATCATCCAGATGGAATGTCTTTCGCGCAGTTCGTCCGTGCTGCGCATCACACGCGGGCCGCTGGTGTCGAAATTGTGGATTCAAGATGGCGAATTGATAGACGCCGAGGCCGAGGGCGTGCGCGGCGAGGCGGCGTTCCGCCGGATTCTCTCCTGGAAATCCGGCACGTTTGAAAATCTTCCCGCCGAGCCGGATCGCGAGCGCACCATCACCAAACCGGTCAACGCCCTGCTCCTAGAAACCGCGCAGGACATTGATGAATACGCCAGTGTCGCGACGCCCGAATCCATCGAGCAGTCTGCCCATCGCAAGACGGTGTGGAAGCTGGCGTTGCTCACGCGCGAGGGCGCGGAGTTTGTCATTTCCATTCCGCCCGAGGGCCTGGGCGAGCCGGAAGCCATCGGCACGCAGATCGTAACGCCGCTCGTCCAGTGGACGCGCCAGGCCGCCGCCACCGCCCGCCGTCTGGGTGAGCGCCTCGAAGCCGGCCCGGTCTTGCAGGTCAACGGCCAGAACATGGAACGTCAAGTGCTGGTGTTAAGCCACGAGGAACGATTGTTTCTCGTCGGCTGGCCGGCGGAGGTCACTGGCAATTTATTGGAAAAAAGCCGAAAGCTGGTTGCGTCATGGGATTCTTAAAACGATTTTTTCGCGGCCGCGCAGGCGTGCAGCAGTTGCCCACCGGCACCATCACGGTGGACCGCAACGGCTGCATCATCACCTCGACGGTGTCCTCGGCGTATCCGCAAAAACTCCTGCGCGACATCGGCCGTGACGTGCTCGGCTTGTTCCGCGAGGCGCGCACCGCGCAGATGCCGCTGGCCGAGATCAGCCTGCAATTTGGCAGCCTGCACATCACCGCCCGCGAACTGCGCGGCGGCGCCGTCATTTTTCTGTTCCCGCAAACCGCGTTGCTGCCGACGCCAACCCGTTCACGCCCATGACACCCAAGGAAATCAACCAGCTCGTCACCCAGATCGAGACGCACATCGAATGCTGGAAACAATTCAACCACTTCATCTCGCTCGCCCGCGCCAAAAAATTCGGCCCGGCGGACGACAACCATTTTCTGGAGATCAAGAGCATCATCGTGCAGGAGCTGGAATTGATCTTTGCCGCCATTGACGTCCAGTCGCCCACGCGCGAGGAGATCCACGGCCTCATCACCAACGCCCCGTCGCTCCGCTATTTGAGCGAGATGAGCGAAGGCGCGCTGCGCGGCCTCGAGACGCAGTGGCACAAGATTTACATCGGCTGGCACGCGATTCTGGGCCAGCTCAAAGTCAAGCAGCGGTCGGAAGAGGCGAAATCCTTCTGGGGCGCGAACAAATGATTTTCCGGCGGGTCGCCGGCATTGTGTTGCGGGAAGCCTTCGGGCAAAATCCAAAAATATGTTGA
>Ga0302198_10006989_pt1 | contig 10045 bp, 8 predicted proteins | sample II_Bog_N2_2_FD_193521 | JGI IMG/M metagenome (GOLD analysis project Ga0302198, IMG submission 193521) | Peat permafrost microbial communities from Stordalen Mire near Abisko, Sweden - II_Bog_N2_2 | ecosystem: Environmental > Terrestrial > Soil > Wetlands > Peat | place: Sweden: Abisko, Stordalen... | reverse complement strand
CTGCTGCGCGAATCGCGCAAGGCCTGCCTCGGCGCGCTGTTTGCGATGTCCGCGCAGGACAAGCTGACCGGCCAGCAGGTCTTCGTCGACGACCTCGCCCCGATCGACAGCACCATGGAAAGCGCCTTTGCGTTCCCCGACGCGCATATCCCCGGGCCGCTGTTCGTCGGCACCGGCCTGGCCGACAACATGGCCGGCACTCAGGGCCAATACAACGCGGTGAAGGCGATGTGCGCGGCGCATACCGATGTTCAGTGGCACACCTATCCGGGCGAGGATCATGGCAGCACGGTCAATGTCTCCGCGCGCGATTCGATCCCCTTTGCGCGGGTCTTGCTGGCGGGGCAGGTGCCGGGCTCGAACTGCGCGACCATCGCCCCGCCGGGGCCGGTGCAAGTGCATCACCCCAATCCGGATGGCTGAGGCATGATCATCGCGCCCCCGGCTGCGGGGGCGCGATGGCAACGGGCGCCATGCCGGGGATCGGCTCCTCCGCATGGCGCCTTTCTTGTGCGCGCAACAGAAAGGCGGACCCGTTGCCGGGCCCGCCTGTCGTGTCCGCGCGTTGGCGGGAGAGATCAGTAGTTGTAGCTGAGCGTCAGCCCGATGGTCCGGGGGCGGAAGCTTTCGTCGTAGTAGAGCGCGGAGCCGACCGAATCATGGTTGCGGGCCAGCACGTCGGTGGAATTGAACAAGTTGTCGATGAACAGCGACAGGTCGGCGCCATCGAACCGGGCGCCGGTCCGCAGCGTCATGTAGTGGCTGGCGCCCAGAGGCGTCAGGCCCGCGTCGAAGCCATAGTCGCCCGCCGTCGCGACCTGGTAGGTGTGGCTGGAGAACGTGTAGTCGGCGCGGATATAGCCCTTCACCCGATCGGCCACCGGCGTCTCGTAGGACCCATAGATGTGGCCGGTCCACGACGGGCCGCCGATATGCTGGCCATTGGCCTTCAGCAGCAGGCCGTTGCCGCCATAGACGTTCTGGTCATACGTCAGATCGACATAAGCCAGATTGCCGCCCAGATCGAAGCCATGCACCGGCCGCAGATCGACCGACAGCTCGCCGCCGCGGCCGGTGGCGTTGCCGAGGTTGTCGATGAACGAGAACGAGCAGGTCGGCAGGCGCACCGATTGCTGGATGTTCTTCCACTTCATCAGGTAGGCGCTGAGGCCCATGCTCAGGCGGCCGCCGAGGAAGCTGTCCTTCGTGCCCGCCTCATAGGACCACAGCGAGTCCGGCCCATAGCCGCTGGGACTGGTGGTGAGGCCAAGCGTCTTGAGGTCGCCCGCGCACAGGTCGCTTTCGATCGGCGCCTGCGCACCACCCGGGCGGAAGCCCTTGGTCGCCGAGACATAGACCATGTGATCCGGCGTGATCTTGTAGGTGATGCCGAACTTGGGCGTCCATGCCCCCTGCTTCATGCTTTCGGACGTGACGGTCCGGACATCGGCGACGGTCGGGCCGTCGTTGGTGTTGGTAAAATCGAACGTGTCATGCGTGTAACGCACGGCCCCTGTCAGGGTCAGCTTCGACGTGGGCTTCACGTCCACGCTGGCGTAGCCCGCGATTTGTTCGTCGTTGGCCTGGACGAGGTTCACATAGCTGTAGATGTTGTCATATTGCGGGTGGCCGCTGACCAGAACGCCGGGGAAACGCCCGGATTCGGTGTAGTTTCCGAAATTCTGATGCGTCGTCGCGTAGTAAACCCCGGCCGACCAATCGACGATCTTGTTGCCATAGGACTGCAGGCGCGTTTCATGCACGAAATTTTTCTGACTGACCGTCAGGAAATCTTCGGCGTTGGCCAGATCCTTGTTGGTGTATGTCCCGAACGGGTTCCCTGAACGCAAGGCCGAGAAATAAGTGCCATAGTTCAGCGTCTGCTTCTGCTGACGATAAAAATACGACGTGTTCGAGATCAGCGAGATGTTGTGCGCGATCCCCCAATCCACCTTGAAGGCCGGCAGATAGAAGTGATCGGTGCTCGGCTCCACCGCGTTGACCCCGGTGACGTAGTTGCCCGAGGTGGCGTTGCCGTAACCCTCCCAATAATCGTCGCGGGCATCCTGATGCACGCGCTGATAATAGAAGCTGGGCGTGATGGTCAGATTGGCGGCCGGTTTCCAGCCCAATGCCGCACGCACCACTTCGGAATTGCTGGAATTGACGTCCTTTTTGACTGTGGCGCCGGTGCCGGGCGCGATCTGGTCGATATAGCCGCCCTGGCCTTGATACCAGCCGCTGACGCGGAAGGCGAGGTTGTCGGTGATCGGGGCGCCGACGGCAAGGCCGGTCTCGAAGCTGGGCGCGCCATCCTTGGTGAACGAGATCTGGTCGCGGGCGTAGACGCTCAGCTTGTCATAATTGGGGCCCGGCGTGATGAAGCGCACTGCGCCGCCTTCGGCACTGGCGCCGAACAGGGTGCCCTGCGGACCATAGAGCACCTCTACCCGATCGAGATCGAACACCTTGGGATAGGGATTGCCGCCATAGTAGCCGACATTGCGGATCTGGATCGGGGTATCATCGATGTAGATCGCGGTGGTGGCCGACCCGACATCCGAGGACAGCCCGCGGATCGAGATGTTCGAGCCGTTGTTTGCCGTGACGCCGGCCGAAGGCGCGAACGTCAACGCCGGCACCAGCCGCGACAGATCGTTGATGCTGCGGATGCTTTCCTGGTCCATCTCCTTGCGGCCGAGGCTTTCGACCGAGAGCGGCACGTCCTTCAGCGCCTGGGCGCGGCGCTGGGCGGTGACGTAGATCGTGCCATCGCTGCCGGCTTCGACGGTGGGGACGACGGCTGGCGCATCGGCGGCACGGGCGATGTTGGCCTGAGCCGCCAGAGCGAGTGCCGCGCAGGACAGCGCCAACGCGGCGCGCCGGCCGATGGTCCGGGATGGCAATGCAGAAAACCGAATAAGAGATGACATGACGCAAAACCCCCTTGGGTGTGACCTTTGTCCTTTTTGGACCTCTCGGGTCCCTCCCGCCGCGCCACGTCGCGTGTGTTATCGTTGCCCGCGTGGACTTCCTCATCGTCGGCTGACGCCCTTGGGCGGGCGCCGCCCTGCTCGGTCCGCCCGGCGCGCCGGTGGTTGCACCAACAAAGACAAATTTTGCCGATCGCACCATTGCAACGAGCGCACCAACCTGTTGCCAATTCTGAGCGGCGGCGCCAGGTGTTGCGATCTGGGCGGCGGACAGAGGACAATCCGACAACACCTGGCGCGGCGCCGGCGTCCTAAGCCATGCTGCCGACCCACCGCCAAGGAGCTGTGCCGATGAATGCCCCTGCCCTGTCCGTGCTGCGCGCCGGCCGTGTGTTGCCGGCTGCGGATGCAGTGCCGCTGGGGCCGAGCGAGATTCGCATCGACGCCGCAGGGCGGATTGCCGCGATCGCCCCGGTCGCCGCCGGCGCACTCACGCCGGAGGAGGCGCGACTGCTGGTGATGCCGGCGCTGAGCGATGCACATGATCATGGCCGGGGCCTGCGGACACTGGCCTGCGGGGTGGCGGACCAGTCGCTGGAGACCTGGCTGCCGGATCTGGGGCGGGTGCCCCGGGTCGATCCCTGGCTGAACGCGGCGGTGGCACTGGGGCGGCTGGCGCGGGCGGGCATCAGCGTCGTCAACCATTGTCACAACACGCAGGATGGGCGCGTGTTGCTGGCCGAGGCCGAAGCGGTATCGCGCGCGGCGCGCGACGTGGGGGTGCAGGTGGCGTTCGGCTGGCCGTTCTTCGATCGCAACCCGCTGGTCTATGACGATCTGGAGCGATTCGCGGCGTTGGTCCCGGCGGAGCTGCGCGCCGATGTGCTGGCATCGGGCGCAGGGATGCGCGATGCGGCCACCAACATGGCGCTGTTCGAGCAGGCCAAGGCGTTCGAACACGGCGGCTTTCGCCTGCAATACCACCCGGTGGCGCCGCAATGGGCCCGGCCCGAGACGCTGCGGGCGATCGCTGTCGCCGCCGCGCGCGAAAACCGCAGGGTCCACATGCATGTGCTGGAGACGCAGGCGCAGGCGGAGTGGGCCGCGCGAGCCTATCCCATGGGGCTGCTGGCTTGGCTCGATGATCTGGGCTTGTTGAACGATCGCCTGACGGTGGCGCATGCCGTCTGGCTGACGCCGGCGGAGATCGCGTTGTTGGCCCGGCGCGGGGTGACGGTCTCAGTCAACCTCTCGTCCAACTTGCGGCTACGTTCGGGCTGGCCGGGCGTCGCCGAGATGCTGGCGGCGGGGGTGCGCGTCGCGTTCGGGCTCGATGGCATGGCGCTCGACGACGATGAAGACATGCTGCGCGAATTGCGGCTGGCCTGGCATGCCGCCGCCCAGGGCGCGCCGTTGGGCGTCGGGCTGGATCCGCGACGGGTGCTGCAGGGGGCCTTTGAAACCGGCCGCATGTCCGCGCTGGGGCCGGACGGAGGCGGGCGGATCGCCATCGGCGCACCGGCGGATCTGGTGGCGCTCGATTTCGCGGCGCTGGCGCGGGACAGTCTGGTGGATGATCCCGATCCGGTCGCGATGCTGCTGGGGCGCGGTCAGAACCGGCACGTTGTCTCGGTGTGGGCAGGGGGTCGCCAGATCGTGGCATCGGGAGCGCTTACCCAGATCGATCTGCCCGCGCTGGAAGCGGATCTGACGCGGATGGCGCGCGAAGCTCATGCGGCGGCGCCCGCAGATACGCAGCGCATCGCGACGATGCGGGCCGCGTTGCAGCGATTCTATGCAAAACCGGCTGGGCAGCGATAGGCTCGAGCTGCCGCCAGTTCGCGATATGCGGCGCGCCATGCGTGCGTCGGGGCGGACGCACGCATGGCGCAAACATCAGGCCAGCGTCAGCTTGACATCGACATTGTTGCGGGTGGCGTTCGAGTAGGGGCACACCTCGTGCGCACGCGCGATCAGCGCCTCGCCCGCATCGCGCGCGATCCCCGGCAGCGCGACCTCAAGTGCGATCGCCAGCCCGAACCCGTCGCCGAGCGGGCCGATGCCGACCGTGGCGGTCACCGTCGCGTCGGCGGGAACCTTGACCGCCAGCTTCGTGGCCACGAACTTCATCGCGCTGAGGAAGCACGCGGCATAGCCGGTGGCGAACAATTGCTCGGGGTTGGCGCCTTCACCGCCGGCACCGCCGAGTTCCTTGGGCGTGGTCAGCTTCACATCGACGGCGCCGTCCAGCGTGGCGGAGCGGCCATCGCGGCCACCGGTGGCGCGGGCGGAGGTCTGATAGAGGACTTGGACGGACATGAGCGGTTCCTTTCGGGGTGGGGGGAGGAATATTTGCACGATTAAATCGTGTACGACTCATATGCGCCGTGCCCTCGCCGCTGTCAACACCTTGCGATAAGATCGTGCGCGATTTATATCCGGGTCACAGCCAAGGACACCGCCATGACCGCAACCACCCCGCCCCCCTTCCCCCAGACCAGCGACCTGCTGTGCTTTGGCATCTATTCCACCGCGCACGCGTTCAACCGCGTCTACAAGCCGCTGCTCGATCCGCTGGGGCTGACCTATCCGCAGTATCTGGTGATGGTCTCGCTCTGGGCGCGCGATGACCAGACCGTCGGCGACCTCGGCGAGACGCTGTTCCTCGAATCGAGCACGCTGACTCCGCTGATCAAGCGGCTGGAGGCGAACGGGCTCGTCATCCGCGCGCGGGATCGCAGCGATGAACGCCAGGTACGCGTAGGCCTGACCCCGGCGGGCGCGGCATTACAGGACGCAGCCGGGCATCTGCCCGCTTGCGTGCTCGCGGCCACCGGGATGACACACGCGGATCTCGCGCGGCTGCAGCGCGAGATCACCACATTGCGCAAGAACCTGCGCGCCGCGCCTCGCGCCTAGCCGGCGGCGATGCATACCAAGATATATATGCAGGTCGCGCCGACCGTACCTATGTTGGACGGGCACCATCTGGGACAGACGACCATGCAGGATTTTCGCATCGAGCACGACAGCATGGGCGCGGTACAGGTGCCCGCCGATCGCCTTTGGGGCGCACAGACCCAGCGCAGCCTCGAACACTTCAGCATCGGCGCCGAACTGATGCCGCGCGCCATGATCGGCGCCTTCGCCCTGATCAAGCGCGCCGCCGCCATCGCCAACGGCGCCAGCGGGCGATTGGATGCTGAACCCACCGCGCTGATCGTGCAGGTTTGCGACGAGTTGCTGGCCGGCCAGCACGCCAGAGAATTCCCGCTCCACGTGTGGATGACCGGCAGCGGCACCCAGTTCAATATGAACGTCAACGAGGTGATCGCCAACCGCGCCAGCCAGATCGCCGGCACCCCGCTGGGCAGCAAGACCCCGCTGCACCCCAACGATCACGTCAACATGGCGCAGAGTTCGAACGACAGCTTCCCGACGGCCATGGCGATCGCCACGGTGCTGGGGGTGGTGCGCGATCTGGTGCCGGCGGTAACGGGCCTGCGCGATGCGATCACTGCCAAGGCCGATGCCTGGGCCGATATCGTCAAGATCGGGCGCACCCACATGCAGGACGCGACACCGCTGACGCTGGGGCAGGAGTGGTCGGGCTATGCGGTGATGCTGGGCGATGGCATCGCCCGGGTCGAGGCAGCCTTGCCGGGGGTGTGCCAACTGGCGCTGGGCGGCACGGCGGTGGGCACCGGGATCAACGCCGAGCCCGGCTTTGCCGAGGCGGCCACTGCGGAACTGGCGCGCTTCACCGGGCTGCCGTTCGTCAGCGCCCCCAACAAATTCGCCGTGCAGGGCGCGCACGATGCGCTGGTCCACCTCTCCGGCACACTGCGGACTTTGGCGGTTTCGGTCGGCAAGATCGCCAATGATATCCGCCTGCTCGCCTGCGGGCCGCGCGCCGGGATCGCCGAACTGATCCTGCCCGAAAACGAGCCCGGCTCCTCGATCATGCCCGGCAAGGTCAACCCCACCCAGATCGAGGCGATCACGATGATCTCGATCCAGGTCATGGCCAACGATCTCGCCGTGGGCATGGGCGGGGCCGGCGGCATGCTGGAGATGAATGCCTACAAGCCATTGATCATCCACAACATCATGCAGTCGATCACGTTGCTGGCGGATGGTTGCGGCAATTTCAACCGCTACTGCGTCGCCGGGATCGAGCCCGACCGCGCCCGCATCGCCGCCTTTGTCGAGCGCTCGCTGATGCTGGTGACGGCGCTGGTCCCGGCGATCGGTTACGACAAGGCGGCGGCGATTGCCCACCATGCACAGGTGCATGACCTGTCGCTGCGCGAGGCGGCGCTCGCGCTCTGCGCGGTTTCGGCCGAGGATTTCGACCGCATTGTCGATCCGCGCGCGATGACCCAGCCGCGTTAAAGCAGCGTCTGCAACTGGCTCGCGACCGCGCGCAGGATGTCGTCGGAGGCGGCACCATCGACATCGCGAATCGCGCGTGACAGCGCCAAGCCCCCCACCATCGCCGCGAAGATCATGGTCGCGCGATCCTTTGCCTGGGGCTCGTCGCCCGGGGCGAAGGCCTGCGCGGCCCGTTCGATGAATTGCGCCATCCCCTCGGCGAAGGCGGTGCGGGTTGCGGCCGACTGGCGCCAGACCTCGGTGGCCAGCGCGGCATTGGGGCAGCCCTGCGCGGGGTGATCGCGATGCGCGGGCGACAGGTAGCGGGCGAGAAATTCCGCCGCGCCGACATCCGCGAACACCCCCAAGGTCTCCGAGAAAGCAGCGGCGGTGGCCTCGGCGGCCAGTGCCTCCTTAGACTTGAAGTGGGCGTAGAGCGCGCCATGGGTCAGCCCGGCGGCGCGCGCCACCTCGGCGACGCTGGTCTGATCGAAGCCGTGTTCGCGGATGCCGGCGGCGGCTGCACGCAGGATCGCGTCGCGGTTTTCGGTAGCTTTGGCTTTGCTGACTTTCATGGCGGTTCCAGATGGGCACGTTTGATTGCAGGTATAACGATAACATCCGCAGCGGCCGAGGCCAAGCCAGCGCATTGTCCGGTGCAGACCGATGCCAGCGAATCGTCGGCGCCGGCTTGACCTTAATCATTATGCGTGCAATCTATCAATCATTGCAGTCATAATCAAAAAGCGGCAGGGACGATCCCGGTCGCTGCAAACCCGATGGAGATCGACATGAACATTGCAGGCTCTATAGCTCTGGTGACCGGTGCCAACCGCGGGATCGGCGAGGCCTATGCGCGTGCGCTGGTGGCGCGCGGCGCGGCCAAGGTCTATCTGGCGGCGCGCGATACCGCCTCGCTTGCCGGATTGCTCGGCGAGTCCGATGCCTACGTGGCGGTCGAACTCGATGTGACCGATGCCGCACAGGTGGCGCGCGCCGCCGAGATCGCCAAGGACGTCAACATTCTCATCAACAACGCCGGCACCGCCACGTTTTCCGGCGTCCTGTCGACCGATTCCGCCGCGAACGCGCGCCGCGAAATGGAGGTCAACTACTTCGGCCCGCTGGCGGTGGTTCAGGCCTTTCGCCATACGCCCGCGTTCCAGGCCGGCGGCGCGATCGTCAACGTGCTGTCCATGCTCTCGCACGTGACTCTGCCGGTCGCGGGCACGTATTCGGCATCGAAGGCGGCGGCGCTGTCCCTTACCCGGACGCTGCGCGCCGAGCTCAGCGCACGCGGGGCGCAAGTGCTGGCGGTGATGCCGGTGCAGGTCGACACCGCAATGGGTGCGGCGCTCCCCGAACCGCGCCTGACCCCGCAGGTCGTTGCCGGCGAGACGCTCGATGCGATCGAGGCCGGGGTCGAGGACGTCTACCCCGGCGAACTCTCCCGGCAATTGGCCACTGCGTTCCGCGCCGATCCGGCGGGCGTGCAGGCCCAGATGGCTGGCATGGTCCACGCCATCGACTGAAGCGACGCGCCAGAACAGGTCCCGGTTGCGGCGGTACAGTGGCCTTGGGCGCCACCGTACCGCCGGTGACCAAGCGCCCCGCTGGTCAGGCTCAGGGCGCGAGGCTGCGCAGGATCAGGCTGGTCAGTTCGGGCACCCCCTCGGGCACCCGGTCGAGATTGTGCTGCAACGCGCGCGGATCCATGAACGGGCTGATCGCCAACAGGATCGCGCGCACGGTTTCATCGATCGGCGTCTTGCGCTCGAACTCGCCGGCTTCGCGCCCCTCGATCAGGATCTGGCGCAGGATCCCGGCGATCGCCTGTTTATACGCCTGCGACGATCCCCAGCCCTCGTCGGCGGACGCCGCGGCGATGTCGTGCAGTTTGCGATCATGAAAGAACGTCTCGACCCCATCGGCGGCGATAATCCTGATCGTACGCCGCAATTTGTCGGTCGGATAGTCGGCGGACATCGCCTCGCGCTGGATGTGGTCGGCGATCTTCTGCAGGGTGATGGCGCAGATGGCCTCGCCGATTTCCTGCTTCGATTTGAAGAAACGGTAGATGTAGCTTTTGGAAAAGCCGACCTCCTTGGCCAGCTCGGCAAGGGTCGTCTTGGCATAGCCATAGCGGCTGAAATAGATCGCTGCCGCGTCGATCAGTTGCGTCCGGACCGATGGCTCGGCCTCGCGCACGGTGGTGACGGATGGGGCGGGCTCGGCAGCGGTCATCATGAATTCCAATATAGGTCGCCCGAAGCGTTCTGCAAACAGTGACCGCATGGGTTATCGGACATATAGGTCATGCCTGCTCGGCGCCGGTCTCCGCCGCCGGCGGATTGATGCGGAACCACAGCGCATAGAGTGGCGGCAGGAAGATCAGCGTCAGCACCGTGCCCCCAATGGTCCCACCGATCAGCGTATAGGCCAGCGACCCCCAGAACACCGAGAACGTCAGCGGGATGAACGCCAGCACCGCCGCCAGCGCAGTCAAGATGACCGGCCTTGCGCGCTGCACGGTGGCCTCCAGCACGGCGTGATAGGGGCTGTAACCGGCGGCCTCGTTGGCGTGGATCTGGCCGATCAGGATCAGCGTGTTGCGCATGATGATCCCGGCCAGCGCGATCACCCCGAGGATGGTGTTGAAACCGAACGGCTGGTGGAAGATCAGCAGTGTCGGCACCACCCCGACCAGCGCCAGCGGCGCGGTGAGCAGCACCATCGCC
>Ga0302198_10006985_pt1 | contig 10048 bp, 9 predicted proteins | sample II_Bog_N2_2_FD_193521 | JGI IMG/M metagenome (GOLD analysis project Ga0302198, IMG submission 193521) | Peat permafrost microbial communities from Stordalen Mire near Abisko, Sweden - II_Bog_N2_2 | ecosystem: Environmental > Terrestrial > Soil > Wetlands > Peat | place: Sweden: Abisko, Stordalen... | reverse complement strand
CGCTCTCTTTATATGGCCATGTCAGCCCTGCTTGATCGCTTCCGCTATCTGCATTTCGGCCTGGCCGCGCTGCTCGGCTTCGTCGCCCTCAAGATGCTTGCTGCGCGCTGGCTTCAGGTCCCCATCACCCTGTCGCTCGCGATCATCGGCGCCATTCTCGCCGTCTGCGCCGTCGCCTCATGGATAGGAAGAGGGCAGGGAACAGGGATCAGGGAACAGGGATCAGGGAACAGGGAATAGCGAACCCCGCTCGATTGAAACGCATGACTCTCAACGTTGATCAAGCGGAATTTCTTTCGGCAAGACTCCCAATCTGGAAGTCTTTCTAATCCCTATTCCCTAATCCCTGCCTTTACCCCAGCGCCAGGTTCAAGTTGTCGATGGCTTCGTCAATTTCTGCCGTGTTCTTGTAGCCTACCGTTGCGCAATCGATGCCGGCGTTTCTGAAAGCGAAGCGCATGGCGGCCTTGCGATCGTCACGGTTGGTGAACGCTCCCTCGCCGATCAGCTTCATGCTGATGACGCCCTTGCCGGCTGCCTTGGTCTGCTGCACGTGCTCCACAACCTCCGGCACGTTGCCGATAGCGGTCCAGCTCTGGCCTTCGGTATCCATGTGCACGCCCTTGTGGTTCATGCGGATCATGCCGATCTCAAGCCACTTGGCGGTGGGAACCTGGCGCAGCGCCGGCAGTCCATGCACCGACGCGCCGTGCGAGCGGACTGCCTGCTTGTGCTCGGCCTGGAGAATCACGTCCTGCCAGCGCGTGGTTTCCGACGGCCAGTTGGGCGACGTCTGCACGTGCAGCAGCATGATGTCGAAGTAGTCGGTTTGCGCGGCTCTGCGCAGGTCGTCGATCTTGGTCTGCGGATCCTTGCCGTCGCCTGTCTCCACCTTGGTCATGAGGCGGTAGTTCTCGCGGGGAATGCCCTTGAGCGCAATGCCGAGCATCTCATGCATGCCGGGATATGCCTCGGCCGACTCGAAGAAGCGAATGCCGCTGTCGTAGGCATGACGCACGAGGGCGTTGAAGCCGTCCTGGCCCAGGCTGCGCTGCACATTGCCGTTGTTGGTCCCTGTGCCGAAAGCCAGCCGCGTCACTTTCACTCCTGAGTGGCCGAGGGTCACCCAATCGGTGGCCTTGCCGGTTTCCGCAATGAGCGGGAGCCGGGCCATGCCGGCAAGCGCGCCCGCCGCGAGAGTGGTCTTGAGAAAATGTCTTCTGGATGTGGTTTTCAAGGAACCTCCATGACGGGTAAAACGATTAGCGCACTCTCGGCCAACGGGGGCCAATTGCCCGAAGATTACCACATTCCGCGCCAAGGCCGCATCAATCGAGACGGGGAATTGCAGGTGCGGACTTCAGCTCTCGGACCACCCTGCACAGCCCACTCCTACTCTGTTAGCCTCAAGCCTGATGCCTCGGGCCGTTGAAGTTGATTTTCTTGTCATGGGAGCTGGCGTAGCCGGCCTTCGCGCCGCCGTTGAGTTGGCCCGTCACGGCGAAGTCCTTGTCGTCACCAAAGAGTCGCTCTCCGAGTCAAACACCCACTATGCCCAGGGCGGCATCGCCGTCGCCACTGAAGGCGACGAGAACATAACCCTTCATCTTGAAGACACCGTCAAGGCGGGCGACGGCCTTGTCTACCGTCCCGCCGCTGAAGCGCTCGTCGCTGAAGGTCCCGTCCGTGTGGACGAGCTCATCCAGTGGGGCGCGCGCTTTGATACCGAAGCAGGCCAACTACTCCGCACCCGCGAAGGCGCACATTCGCTCGCCCGCATCCTGCACTCGGGTGGCGATGCCACCGGAGCCGAGATCAGCCGTTCGCTCGTCGCCCATGCGCGCAAGCAAAAGCGCATCCGCTTTGCCGAGTGGACCATGGTCACAAAACTGGTGACCGAAGCTGGCCGAGTCGCCGGCGCCGATCTGGCGGTTGCCCGCGCAGGCCGCGACGATCGGCAACGCGGACTCCAGCGCGTGGCCGCCCGTGCGATACTCATCGCTTCTGGTGGAGCAGGCCAAGTCTACTCTGACACCACCAATCCGGCCGTAGCTACCGGCGACGGTATCGCCCTCGCTGCTAACGCGGGCACCGAGCTGGTCGACATGGAGTTCTACCAGTTTCATCCCACCGCGCTGTCGCTTCCGGGCGCCCCTCGCTTCCTGCTGTCTGAAGCGCTTCGCGGCGAAGGCGCAATTCTGCGCAACCATCACGGCGAGCGATTCATGGAGCGCTACCACCCACTACTTGAGCTCGCTCCGCGCGATGTAGTGGCCCGCGCCATCGCCCGTGAAGGCATCGCCGCGGACGGCAGCGCCCTGCCCGTGTACCTCGACATGCGACACGTTGCGGGCGTCAACCTCCACGAGCGCTTTCCTGGCATCAGCGCCTTCCTCGCCCCATACGCGCTCGATCTCGCGCGCGACCTCATCCCGGTTCGCCCCGCCGCGCACTACGTCATGGGAGGCATACGCACCGATCTCGCCGGTCAAACCTCGCTGCCCGGCCTTTACGCCGCTGGAGAAGCTGCCTGCACCGGTGTGCATGGCGCCAATCGCCTGGCTTCGAATTCGCTGCTGGAAGGGCTGGTCTTCGGTGCTCGCGCCGCACAATCCATGCTGGCCTCCAACTTGCCGCTCCAGCCGCTCGATGCGCCTGAAGCTGCTCCTGCGCCGTTGCCGGCCAGCAAAGAAGCGCACGTCGAAGGGCTGATCGTTCGGCTCCAATCCAATATGTGGGCCAACGCCGGGCTGCTGCGCGACGAAGAAACTCTGCGCCGCGGCCTTCGTCTCCATGCTGAATGCGAGGCGTTGCTCTCAGAAGTCGTTCATCAGGGCAACTTCAGTCGCCGCCTTGCCGAGGCGCTCTCGCTCAGCCGCGTTGCAAGCGCCATTCTGCTTTCCGCCCTCGCCCGCACTGAGAGCCGTGGCGCGCACTTCCGCAACGACCACCCCACCCGCGACGACCAGAACTTCCAGAAGCATTCCGTACTGTGCTGCGACGGTAAGGTCAACCTGGAGAAGTGGTAGGACGCTAGCAGCCTTTTAGCTAACTTCAGCCCCCTTGACGCGCCTCCCGATTTCAAGGTACTTTCGGCTTACACGGGAAAGGAGGATGATCCAGCCTATGAAATCTGATTGTTCCAGTTGCATCGTACGTGAGGTGACTGAGGCCTGAGGCCCTTGCGCCCCAGCTCCCAGGTAAGTCCTGCAAGGATCCGGTAACGGGTTCCACGTCATGGCTCTGGCGTTCGCGAAAGCGCGAAGGCCTCCAGTCCAATCCCAACAGTTCACCGGCAGCGGCCTGAGAAGCGATTCTCAGGCCGTTGTTGCATTTGCGCCAAGTTATTGTTTCCGCATTTACATTGAGAGGCATCATGGACCACAACCTGCAGGACACCATCGCTCTCCTCACCCGCACACCCGCCGCTCTTGACGCACTGCTGCGCGGCCTGCCGCCGGTGTGGACCGAAACCAACGAAGGCGAGGGCACCTGGAGCGTCTCCACTGTCGTTGCCCATCTCATCCACGCCGACCACGACGACTGGATGCCGCGGGCAAACGTGATTCTGCACGCCGGACAGACTCAGCCGTTTCCGCCCTTCCCGCGCGACGGCTACGTGCGTTTCAAGCAGGGCAAATTGCTCGGAGAGCTGCTCGATGACTTCGCCGAGGTGCGCGCACAGAATCTCGAAGCGCTGCGCGCGTTCAATCCGACTCCAACGGATTTAGAGCGGCGCGGTAACCACCCTGAGTTCGGCGAGGTCACACTGTCTCAACTGCTGGCCACCTGGGCGGCCCACGATCTCAACCATCTCCACCAGATCGCGCGCATCATGGCCGTCCAGTACCGCGAGGCTGTCGGTCCGTGGACACGTTTTCTTGGTGTCATGCAATGTGCCGGCCACAGCGCCGCAGCTTGAGGGAGCGCGGCGCAACGCGACTTTGGCCCGATCCGCCCTCCTCGCGACCTTATGCCGGTATCCGCGAAGATGCCGTAGAATCAGGTTAAACATGAAATGTCCCTATTGTGGTTTCGGGCAGGATAAAGTGGTCGACTCGCGCGAAAGCAAGGAGGCCGACTCGATCCGGCGCCGGCGCGAGTGCGAGCGCTGCAACCGCCGCTTTACGACCTACGAGCGCATCGACGAAATTCCCTACATGGTGGTCAAGAAAGACGGCCGGCGCGAGCGCTTCGACCGCCAGAAAGTCTTGAGCGGCCTGCTCCGCGCCTGCGAAAAACGCCCGGTCTCCTCGTTGCAGCTTGAAAAAGTGGTGGACGCCACTGAAGCCTATCTAGTGGATGCGCCGGAGCGCGAGCGCACCACCAGCGAAGTCGGCGAGCTCATCATGGAGCATCTCAAGGGCCTCGACACCGTCGCCTACATCCGCTTCGCCTCCGTCTACCGCGACTTCAAGGACGTGCGCGAATTCAAGGAAGAACTGGAAGGCCTGCTCAAGAGCCACGGCCCCAGGGGCAAGAAGTAGACAAGCACAATGAAGATGAATGCAAGGAGCTCAGGTATGGCGCACAAGATCACGCTCATCCCCGGTGACGGCATCGGCCCGGAAGTCACGCACGCAGTGGTTCGCATTCTTGAAGCCACAGGCGTCAAATTCGAATGGGAACGTTACGCGGCCGGAGCTGAGGCCTTCGAGATTCACGGCGAATACATTCCTGCTGCGCTGTACGAATCCATCGAACGTAATCGTGTCGCGCTCAAGGGGCCCGTCACCACGCCCATCGGCGGCGGCTTCAAGAGCATCAACGTCACACTGCGCAAGAAGTTTGACCTCTTCGCCAACTTCCGTCCCATCAAGAATCTGCCCGGCCTCGCCACCCACTGGCCGGGTGTCGACCTCATCATCGTCCGCGAAAACACTGAGGGCGAATACGTAGGCCTGGAGCACGAAGTGGTCCCCGGCGTGGTTGAAAGCATCAAGGTGATCAGCGAAAAAGGCTCCACGCGCATTGCAAAGTTCGCCTTTGAATACGCGCGCAAGCACGGCCGCAAAAAGATTCACTCCATCCACAAGGCCAACATCATGAAGCTCTCCGACGGCCTCTTTCTGCGTTGCGCGCGCAAGGTGGCCGAAGGGTTTCCGGATATCTTCTACGGCGAGCAGCTCATTGACAACACATGCATGCAACTCGTCATGAATCCCTTCCAGTACGACACGCTGTTGCTTGAAAACCTCTACGGCGACATCGTCAGCGATCTTTGCGCCGGCCTCGTCGGCGGCCTCGGCTTGGTTCCCGGAGCCAACCTCGGCGTCGAGTGCGCCATCTTTGAAGCGGTTCACGGCTCCGCGCCCGACATCGCGGGCAAAGATGTAGCCAACCCCACCGCGCTGCTCCAGTCGGCCGTGCTCATGCTGCGTCACATCGACGAACCCGCAGCGGCTGACAAGGTGCAGAAAGCAATCGAGACGGTCTACGCCGAGCGCAAGACCCTCACCCGCGACGTCGGCGGCACGGCCGGCACCAGCCAGTTTGCCGATGCAGTTCTTGCAGCCATGGGCTAGCCGCCTGTCCGCGGACAGCAAGGCCCATCATAGTGTCCGCAAGATGTACACCACCCCCGTCGTAGAACTGGTTTCCTTGTCGAAGATTGGCGACGTGCTCAGCTCCACCTGAATCTCTTTTCGCTCACGATCGAGTACAGTAGCCGCGCCCCTTGACGAAGCTTCAAGCCAGCTGGTGAATTGCATCTCCGTTCGATTGCCGCCCGCACAAGCCGGAATCGGCAGCCCCTCTTCAATCAGCATGCCCACCAACTCACCCGGGCTTGCCCGCAGCAGCTCGTCCGCTGCCGGATTCGCCTTGCGGATAAAGCCCACCGAGTCGGTGACGACCACTGCCTCGCACAACGATTCCAGGATGCTCTCCAGCCACAACCGGGCCCGGTGAGCTTCATCCAGAGCTTTCACTCTTTCCGTTACGTCCACAAAAACCACCCGCATGCCGGCTGCGGTTCCGCACTCGTCGCGGATCAGCTTGCGGTAGAGCTCATAGGTCCTGAAATGCCCTGACCGGTCATAGAGCGAGCGCCGCACCACCTCAGGCTCCGCGCCAGCTTCCATCGTGGAGCAATATGCCGCAAAGCTCGGGTCCTTCTCGTCTGCGGCCATAAAGTCCCACACCATCTTGCCCACCAGCTCCCCGCGTTCCGGCGGATGCAGCGCCATGGTTGCGCGATTGGCGCGCGTCACCACGCCAAAGGCGTCCATTTCGATGCAGGGCAGCGGCAATTCGTCAATCGGGTCGTTCGCAGTGCTTGCCGTCATTTGCCGGCTTTCGCGAGTGTCTTCGGCCTGGGGCGTAGGATTCACGGGTCTCACCTCTCGTGGGATTAACGGGCTGAAATTCTCAACAGGTCATCAGCTGATCGCAGGCGGCTGATCGGTGTTACTTCAAAGGTCAGCGGGATGCGCAACATAATGGTCCGGCCCGCCACGTTGATGCTGCTCTCGCGGTTCTGCGCCATGATCCTCTCCAGCTCCGCCGAAAGAATGGCCTCGTTGGGCCTGCCTTGCAGAATCGCGAGCAGCGCTGAATCGCTCCAGTGATAAATGGAATCGCTGCTTTGCAGTCCCGCCGTCAGGTAAGCCGACACTGCCATCAGGCAATCCTCCACCGCCTCGGGGCCAAAGCGTTGGCTGATCACTTCAAGGCAGCTCATCCGGAACAGCACAATGAATCCGCCGCCTTCAGCGGCCATAATCTTGCGCAAATGCTCCAGCGCGCTCCCACCGCCGCGCAGCCCGGCCGCATTGTCGTTCGCCGTGGAGCAGTCGGCCGTGCGCAGCCGGGCCGCCAGGTCCTCTGCCGGTCCTTTGCCGTTCAGCGGATGCAGAAACAGGTTGAACTTTTCTCGCCAGGTATTAATCTCGCCCGCGTTGCTCAGCCGCTTGGCCAACTGCACCAGCGGTACGGCGTCGGCTGAAGCCGGATCGACGCCCAGGTTTGCAAGCAGCTCGCCCAGCAGCGCGGCAACCGTACTGCGTATGGCTGCCTGTTGTTCGCGAAGAGCTGTTTCTGCTCCGTTTCGATAGCTGGTAAACTCGCGCAGAATCGACTGGATCAGTGCCAGCTTCTCTTCATCCGGCAGCCGGTCGGGCAGCCGCCGTGCCAGCTCTTCCACCTTCGAACGGAACCCGCGGTAGGCCTCCGGCTCCACCTCAGGAACTCCCGCCGCCGCGCCTTCCACCAGCAGCGTAAGGAAGCGCTCAACCGTCGGAGCTGCAGCCTCTTCTTTTGCGCGGTTGAATGCCACGGCTGCTCCTCCCAGATTCTTCTCTCGTGCTCGTTCCCTGCGGCAGGTCCGCAGGCGAGTGCTCGAAAGCCGGCTCTCGGTATCGCTTATCGGCGGCAAAGCCACAATTCCACAGGGATTTTTGCCGAAAATCCGCCAAAGCCACTAAACCCCGCCGTTCAAAGGCCTTCCCCAGTGCGCGCATGCCGATCGCCTGGCCCCAATGCGTGAACCGAAACCTGCTCTCCTGTACACTGGAGTGTCTATGGCTACACAACGTAAGCAACCAATCGGCATCCTCGGCGCCACCGGAATGGTGGGCCAGCGCTTCATTCAACTCCTCGAAAACCACCCATGGTTCGAGGTAGCCTGGCTTGCGGCCAGCGACCGCTCCAGCGGCAAGCTCTACGGCGAGGCCGCCAAGTGGCGCCTCGACACGCCCTTGCCCGAGCGCATCGCCAATATGACCGTGGCCTCGGCCGAGCCTGAAGGCGCGCCCAAGGTTATCTTTGCCGCGCTCGATGCCGCCATTGCCCGCGAAATGGAGCCCAGGTTTGCCAACGCCGGTTGCGCTGTCGTTTCCAATTCCAGCGCATACCGCATGGCCGCCAACGTGCCCCTGGTCATTCCCGAGATCAACGCCGAACACCTGCACCTGATCGAGGAGCAGCCTTCGCGCCAGGAGTCCGGCGGCTACATGGTCACCAACCCCAACTGCTCAACGATCGGCCTCGTCATGGCCCTCAAGCCCATTGAGGAACGCTTCGGCATCGAGCAGATCTTCGTTACCACCATGCAGGCCGTCTCTGGCGCAGGATACCCCGGCGTGCCGTCCATGGACATTCTCGGCAACGTGGTGCCCTACATCGGCAGCGAAGAAGAAAAAATGGAAGCCGAAACTCTCAAGTTGCTCGGCAAGCTTGAGGGCCACGCCGTCACCCCGCTCAATGCGCGCATCACCGCGCACTGCAACCGCGTCGCCGTTGAAGATGGACACACTGAGAGCGTCTCAATCAAGCTGGGCAACAAGCTGGGCCGTCTGGCCACCCGCGACGAGATTCTGGCGGCGTGGGCTGAATACCGTCCTCTCGCCGGCATGAGGCTGCCCACCGCGCCCGATCAGCCGGTCGAGTGGGCTCCCCAGGCAGACCGACCCCAGCCCCGCCTCGATCGCAATCGCGGCAAGGGCATGGCGGTTACTTGCGGCCGTCTCCGTCCCTGCGGCCTGCTCGACTGGAAATTTACCGTGCTCTCGCACAACACCATTCGCGGAGCCGCCGGCGCTGCCATTCTCAATGCTGAGCTGCTGGCCAGCCTGGGCAAGCTTGAGCCGGTAGCCGCAGCCGCCGCACGCGCCTGAACGGTCGGCCCTCTCAGGGACCGGCAATGCACGATGGGAAGATTCAAATGAGCTTGGTAGTGATGAAGTTTGGCGGCACCTCCGTTGAGGACCCCGCCGCCATTGAGCGTACCGCCCAAATTGTTGCTGGACGCGTGGCCCTGGGAAAGCAACCGGTCGTGGTCGTCAGCGCCATGGCCAAAGTCACTGACATGCTGCTCCGTGCCGCAGCCGCCGCTGCTCAGGGCGATCGCACCGGGGCCCTGTCGCTCAGCTCAAGGCTGCGTTCGCGCCATCGCGACACTGCCGCGGCGCTGGTCAAGGATCCGGCTGAGGCCACCGCGCTCATCCATCTTATCGACGAGAAATTCGACGCCCTCGATGAGGTTCTGCGCGGCCTGGCCGCCATTCTCGAACTCACCCCACGCATCTCTGACCTCATCGTCAGCTACGGCGAGCGCATCTCCAGCCGCATTGTCGCCGCTGCGTTTCGCCAGCGGGGCATCCTCGCCGAACACGTCGATGCGCGCAAGATCGTCATCACCGATTCGCAGTTCCAGAAGGCCATTCCCCAGGACGCGATCATCGACCGCCGCGCTCAGGAGAAACTGCTTCCCCTCACCCGCGAAGGCAAAGTTCCCATCATGGGCGGCTTCATTGCCTCAAACGAGGCAGGCCTCACCACCACGCTCGGCCGCGGCGGCTCTGACTTTACCGGAGCCCTCATCGGCGGCGCCCTCTCGGCTGAAGCCATCGAGATCTGGACCGATGTAGACGGCATCATGACCGCCGACCCGCGCGTCTGTCCCGATGCCCTCCGCGTCAAGGTCATCAGCTTTGAAGAAGCCGCGGAACTGGCCTACTTCGGCGCCAAGGTCTTGCACCCGGCCACCATTCTGCCCGCAGTCAAAAAGAACATTCCGGTCCTGGTGCTCAACAGCCGCAACGCCGCTTGCGAAGGCACGCGCATCATCTCCCTGGCGCCGCATTGCAGCAGCCCCTTCAAATCCATCTCCGTCAAAAAGAAGCTGAGCATCATCGATATCGTGGCCAGCCGTATGCTCATGACCCACGGCTACCTGCGCCATATCTTCGAGATCTTTGACAAGCACCAGTGCCCCGTCGACATGGTTTCCACCAGCGAGGTCTCCGTTTCGCTCACCGTTGACGCCAACGACAAGCTGCCCGCCATCGTCGCCGATCTTGAAAAGATCGCTGACGTCAAGTGCGAAGGCAGAAAAGCGCTGGTCTGCATGGTCGGAGAGGATATTCGCGGCCAGAACGGCATCGCCGCCCAGGTCTTCAACGCCGTCCGCCACGTCAACGTGCGCATGATCTCCCAGGGTGCCAGCGAAATCAACATGAGCTTCATGATCGAAGAAGACGACGCCGAAGAAGCCGTCCGCTCCCTCCACGCCGCCTTCTTCAAGGAGCCCGACCCAGCCATCTTCGAC
>Ga0302198_10006981_pt1 | contig 10051 bp, 9 predicted proteins | sample II_Bog_N2_2_FD_193521 | JGI IMG/M metagenome (GOLD analysis project Ga0302198, IMG submission 193521) | Peat permafrost microbial communities from Stordalen Mire near Abisko, Sweden - II_Bog_N2_2 | ecosystem: Environmental > Terrestrial > Soil > Wetlands > Peat | place: Sweden: Abisko, Stordalen... | reverse complement strand
TTACGCGCACAAGCCATGGGTCGTGAAATGGAACGGCGTGGTTTATCACTTTTATTGCGCAGTCGGAACGCAGGGCCGCGTCATTGCGGTGGCGACCTCGCGCGACCTGAAAAAATTTTCCGCGCACTGACGGGCGCAAAAATTGCGAATGCTTTGTTAAAAAACGGTTGGTCCAAAATTTTCGCTTCGCCGAATTTATTGTTCAACACGGACAATAAATGCCGGTTCAACCAACAACTTCATCGAGAAATTCGCCGCGCCGCGCGGCGGCTGGCTGCTTTCATTGCGGCGAGCCATCTGCGGCCAATGCGTTTGTGCTGGCCGGCAAATCCTTCTGCTGTTTCGGCTGCCAGACCGTTTTCAGTTTGCTGCGCGAGAACGGCCTGGAACAGTTTTATGAATTGAATGCCGCGCCCGGCACGCGCATCCGCGCCGCCACCGTCGCCGCCAAATGGGCGTTCCTGGACGATCCGGTATTGGCGGAAAAATTATTTGATTATGCCGATGTCACGCGCGCCCAAGTCACGTTGCATCTGCCGGCAATTCACTGTGTCGCGTGCGTCTGGCTGCTGGAAAATCTGTTCAAACTGCATCCCGGCATCGGCCACGCGCAGGTGAATTTTTCGCGGCGCGAGGCGGCCATCACGTTCGCGCGCGACAAAATCAAATTCAGCGAACTCGCCGCGCTGCTCGCCTCCATCGGCTATGAACCGGAACTGACCTTTGGCGAAACGGAAAAAACCAAGCCTCCGCTGTGGCGCAAAAAAGCGTGGCTGCAAATCGGCGTCGCCGGCTTTGCATTCGGCAACATCATGCTCATGTCGCTGCCGTTTTATTTCGGCCTCGACAGCCTGAACGGCCCGTGGTTCAAGGCGATGGCCGGCTGGCTGAGCTTGGCGTTTGCACTGCCGGTGGTGATTTACAGCGCGGCCGATTTCTGGCGCGCGACCTGGCTGAGCTGCCGTCAGCGCACGCTCACGCTGGAGGTGCCCATCGTGATCGGCCTGGCCGCGATTTACCTGGCCAGCGCGTTCGAGGTTTTTTCGCACCGCGGTCCCGGTTATTGCGATTCGCTGTGCGGCCTCATTTTCTTTTTGCTATGCGGCCGGTTGTTCCAGAAAAAAACCTACGACCGGCTCACGTTTGACCGCGATTACAAAGGATTTTTTCCGTTGTCCGTCGTCCGCAAAAATGCCGGTGGCGAAAACAGCGTCGGCATTTCGCAGCTGCAAATCGGTGACCATTTGATTCTGCGCAACGGCGAACTGCTGCCGGCCGATGCGACGCTGGTGGGCGGCGATGCTTTCATGGATTACAGTTTTGTGACGGGCGAAGCGGAACCGGTGGCGTGCGAAAATGGCCGACATCTTTTCGCCGGCGGCCGGCAAGTCGGCGGCGCGATCGAAGTCGAAATGACCAAACCCGTCGCGCAAAGTTATCTCGCAACGCTTTGGAACAATGAAGCCTTTCGCAAAAAACGTGAGCACAATCTCGACTCCCTCACGAACCGCTACAGCCGTCGCTTCACGAAAATGGTGGTTGGTATCGCGGTCGCGGCGGCAGTTTTTTGGATTTTCAAGGATTCAGCAAAAGCGCTGAAAGCGTTCACGTCCGTTTTGATCGTCGCGTGTCCGTGCGCCTTGGCGCTGGCCGCGCCACTCACGCACGGCACCGCGCAACGCCTTTTGGCGCGCCGGAAAATATTTTTGAAAAACGCCTTGGCCGGTGTGGACACAATTGTTTTGGACAAGACCGGCACGCTCACCTGTGCCGACGCGCGCGGCGTCGAGTTTCAAAGTGCGGAGAACGGAATGCGAATCGTGGAATTGTCCGCGGCGGAAATGTCATGGATTGGTTCGCTCGCGCGTTATTCGACCCATCCCAATTCCATTCGCATCAGCCAATCGCTGGCCACCGCGATTTTGCCCGTCAACGACTTCAAGGAAACCCCGGGCAGCGGTATTGAAGGCGAAATTGCCGGCCGAAAAATCTTGCTCGGGGCGCGCGCCTGGCTGGAACAGCGCGGCGTTTCGGCGGGCGAAGCCGGTCCAAAAACCGGGGCGACAACTTTTGTCGCGGTGGACGGAATTTTTCGCGGCGCGTTTGTTTTTGAAAATCCGCTGCGGCCGGAACTGGCCCAACTGATTGCTCAGCTGGGCCATCAATTTGAACTCGTGCTTTTGAGCGGCGACAACGAACGCGAGGCGGCGCGGTTCCAAAAATTATTTGGCGCGAATGCGATTTTAAAGTTCAACCAAAGTCCGGCAGACAAATTAAATTTTGTGCGCGGACTCCAATCGCGCGGCCGCAAGGTGATGATGGTCGGCGACGGCTTGAACGACGCCGGCGCGCTGAAACAGGCGGACGTCGGCGTGGCGGTCGTGGAACAGATCGGAATTTTTTCGCCGGCCAGCGATGTGATTCTCGATGCCGCGGAATTGCCAAGATTAGCAAGGGTTTTGACGTTTTCGCGCCAAGCTGCCCGGGTGGTGCGCGCCGGCTTTTTCATTTCGGCGCTTTACAATTTTTGCGGCGTGAGCATCGCAGCGGCGGCCCTTTTGTCGCCGATTGTCTGCGCGGTTTTGATGCCATTGAGTTCCGCCACGGTCGTGGCATTTTGCTGCCTGACGACAGCGTGGTTCGGGCGGCGGTTGCAGGCTAAAAAGTTGCCAGTTGAAAGTTCTCTTCGCCAAAACCTGCAACCAGCCACCACAGCTTGCAACTGATCACGAAGGAGGCCGCATGAGCGTGATCATCATCCTCATCCTCGCGAGTCTGGTGGTTGGATTGATTTTTCTGGGCGCCTTCGTCTGGTCGGTGCGCAGCGGTCAATATGAGGATACGCTGACGCCTTCGATGCGGATGTTGCTGGACGACGCGCCGGCCCAAAACACTTTTCAGAAAACCGGAAAGCCAGTCGCTCCCTTGCCGGTTTCCGTTCAAACCTCGGAGCGGCCAAAAAATAAAACTCCATGAAATCAACCATCGGCAGAACAGGACCGGCCGGCACCGCCGCGCTGGTGCTGGCAGCAACCGCAAACATCGCCTTCAGCGCGGACACCACGAGTTGGTTGGACTACACCATCTCCCCGGTGTCCAACCCTATTCTGTTTGAGGACCCGAAAATCACCAGTGAGATTCATCCAGTTTACATGTATCACATCCTGCCGGACGCTTTCAATTACGCCGGCGATCACGGTGTTCCGGTGAAGCTGGGCGGTCAGGTGCAGGTGACGGCGGTGCAGTTGCGTTACGCGATCAACGACCGGCTCGCGATCATCGCGACGAAGGATGGCTACATTGAATTCCAGCCGGATCACACGCTCGCGCATCATTATGGATTTGCGGACGTCGCTGCGGGATTGAAATATGCGGTGGTGGATGACCAGGACGAGCAGCTCATCGTCACGCCCGGCTTCACGATCACGCTGCCGATCGGCAGCACGGATGTTTATCAAGGTCACGGCGCGGGCATGGAAAATATTTTCGTCTCGGCGGAAAAAGGTTTCGATAAATTTCACATCGTCGGCAACGTCGGCGTCAACATCCCGAACGATTTCGACAAGCAGACCGCCGAACTGCATTACAGTTTGCAGCTCGATTATTACACCTGCCAGTGGTTCATCCCGTTCTTTGCGGCGAACGGCTACACGATTCTTTCCGATGGCCGGAGCACGGCGGATCAATCGCTGAATGCCGTGCCGCTCAACACGGAAGGCTACGACCTCATTGATTTCGGCTCGGCGAGCGCGGCCGGCACGACGCAATTCACGGTCGGCGGCGGTTTCCGCACGCGGTTCACCAAAAATGTGGACGCGGGCATCGCTTATGAAGCGGGGGTGATTGATCCGGTCGGCATCTTCGACAGCCGCATCACGGCGGACGTGGTCTGGCGGTTTTAATCCTTGAAAATCGGCGGCGTGGTTGAACACCGCGCCGCCAGTAAATGAACTGAAAATTTTAGAATCGAAAATATGAATGTAGAAACCTTCAAATATGACAACCGGATCGTGCGCGCGTTTGCGATTGCGACCGTCATCTGGGGCATCGTCGGCATGCTGGTCGGCTTGCTCGCCGCCGTGCAATTATTTTATCCAGACGCCAACCTGAACTTTCAGTTCATCACCTTCGGCCGCATCCGGCCGCTGCATACGAACGCCGTCATTTTTGCATTCGTCGGCAACGGCATGTTCATGGGCATTTATTATTCGCTGCAACGGCTGTGCAAGGCGCGTCTGTTCAGCGATTTCATCAGCTGGTTTCATTTTTGGGGCTGGCAATCCATCATCGTCGCGGCGGCCGCCACGTTGCCGCTTGGCTACACGACGAGCAAGGAATACGCGGAACTCGAATGGCCGATCAAAATCGCCATCGCCGTGGTCTGGGTTGCGTTCACGGTTAATTTAATTGGAACCATTTTAAAGCGCCGTGAAAAACACATGTATGTCGCCATCTGGTTTTATCTCGCGACGGCGCTGACGGTCGCGGTGCTGCACGTCACCAATTCGATGACGATGCCGGCGGGCTGGTTCAAAAGTTATTCGATGTATGCCGGCGTGCAGGACGCGCTGGTGCAATGGTGGTATGGGCACAACGCCGTCGCGTTTTTTCTCACGACGCCCTATCTCGGCCTGATGTATTATTTTCTACCGAAGGCGGCGAACCGGCCGATTTTTTCCTACCGCCTTTCGATCATCCATTTTTGGGGACTGATTTTCATCTACATCTGGGCCGGCCCGCACCATCTGCTTTACACCGCGCTGCCGGATTGGGCGCAATCGCTGGGCATGGTTTTTTCGCTGATGCTCATCGCGCCGAGCTGGGGCGGCATGTTGAACGGTTTGCTCACCTTGCGCGGCGCGTGGGACAAAGTGCGGCAAGATCCCGTGCTGAAATTCATGGTGGTCGCGGTGACGGCTTACGGCATGGCGACGCTCGAAGGCCCGGTGATGGCGATCAAAACCGTGAACTCGCTGTCGCATTACACTGACTGGACGATCGCGCACGCGCACTCCGGCGCGCTGGGCTGGAACGGATTTTTGACGTTCTCGATGCTCTACTTTTTATTTCCGCGGCTTTACAAAACACAGCTCTGGTCCACCAAGCTGGCCAATTATCATTTCTGGATCGGGCTGCTCGGCATGATGTTCTACATCATCCCGATTTACGTCGCCGGCATCACGGAAGGTTTGATGTGGAAACAATTCAACAAGGACGGTTTTCTGCAATATCCGAACTTTTTGGAAACCATCGTGCAGGTCGTGCCGATGTTCCGGCTCCGCGCCATCGGCGGGTCGCTTTACATCATCGGCGTTTTCATGATGGCGTATAATTTGTATCGCACGGCCAAGGCCGGTGAATTCGAACCGGACACCGAAGTGCAGGCCCCGGCATTGGAAAAAACTTCCAGCGCGGTTCCGCACGGAAAATTAAGCTGGCACCGGATGCTCGAAGGCAAACCGATTTTCTTCACCGTGCTCGCGGTCGTGGCGATTCTCATCGGCGGCATCGTCGAAATCATCCCGATGTATCTCGTCAAAGAAAATGTCCCGACCATCGCCAGCGTGCATCCTTACACGCCGCTGGAAGTTCTCGGGCGCGACATTTACATCCGCGAAGGCTGCCTCGGCTGCCATTCGCAAATGATCCGGCCATTTCGCTCTGAGACCGAGCGCTACGGCGAATACTCCAAGGCTGGCGAATTTGTCTATGACCATCCGTTCCTCTGGGGCTCGGAACGCAAAGGCCCGGACCTCGCGCGCGAAGGCGGCAAGTATCCCGCTGCATGGCATTACAATCACATGGACGATCCGCGTTCGACGTCACCCGGCTCGATCATGCCGCGTTATTCGTGGTTGCTGACGCAAAAAATGGAAATGGATTCGCTGCCCTGGCGCTTGAGCGCGCTTCGCCGCGTCGGCGTGCCGTATCCCGCCGGTTACGAAAATGGACCGGCGCAAAAAGACTTGCGGGCCCAGGCAGAAAAAATTGTTGCCGACTTGAAGCTAGGTGCGGTCAACGCTGAGCCAGACAAGGACATCATCGCCCTCATCGCGTATCTGCAACGGCTCGGCACGGACATCAAAAACGCGCCGGTCACCACCGCCGCCAAATAACCCATTAAAATTATGGAACAAAAAGTCATTTGCGGCATCGAAGGGGTGGGGATTTATGGCGTCATTTCCATTCTGATCTTTTTCGTCTTTTTTACCGGCGCATTTCTTTGGGTCCTCAGCCTGAAGAAGAATTATCTCGAACACATGGAAGACCTGCCGCTCGACGACAGTGAAAAACCTGCCGCCGACAAAAATCAATCTGCCTAATTTTATGAGCAATGATCCCAAAGAACCCTTGCTGCTCGATCACAACTACGACGGCATCCAGGAACTCGACAACAACCTGCCGCGCTGGTGGGTCTGGCTGTTTTACATCACCATCATCTACGCGGCGATATATCTGATTTATTATCATGTCACGCGCACGGGTAATTTGTCGGCCGCAGAATATGATCAGGAGATGAAAGCAGGTGCGATCGTTAAGGGCGCGGCGATGGGTAAGTTTGAAGCAAGCATTCCGACGTTGACGCCGTCCACCGACGCCGCCGTATTGGAAAATGGCCGCCAAACCTACGCCAAATTTTGTGCGCCGTGCCACCGCGCCGACGGCGGCGGTTTGGTCGGCCCGAACCTGACGGATGATTATTGGATTCACGGCAGCGCGTTTGCCGACAACCTCAAAGTCATCTGGGACGGCGTGCCTGCTAAAGGCATGATCACTTGGAAAACGGTGCTCAAGCCGGATGAGATTTATTCCGTCGCGAGCTACATCTACACCTTGCGCGGGGCCAAACTCGCCTCGCCCGGCAAGCCGCCGGAAAATCAAACGCCGGTTAAAACCGGGCCAAGCCAGTTCGAATAAAATTATAAACGATTTCGTCCGCCTCCAAACAATTTGGAAGCGGGCGAATGAAAAAGCAAAATCGAAGCGCTCCATAAATTTTGAAACCCGACTCGTCATTGCCCGGTAAAAAACGCGCAGCCGACGCCAAGCCAAGCGCGCAGGCTGTGGACTGGTCGGACTTTCGTGACCACATCGCCACAGCCGAAAAAGACGGCCGGCGCAAATGGATTTATCCGCGCAAAGTCAGCGGCCGGTTTTACCGCTGGCGCACCTGGTTCAGCTGGCTGCTGCTGGCCATCATGTTCACGGTTCCGTTCATCACGATTCATGGCAATCCGCTGTTGATGATGAACATTGTCGAACGCAAGTTCGTCGTGCTCGGCCAGATTTTCTGGCCGCAGGACATGATCATTTTTGCGATCGCCGTGCTGGTCGGATTGACGAGCATCGTCATTTTCACCGCCGCGTTCGGTCGCGTCTGGTGCGGCTGGGCGTGTCCGCAAACAGTGATGATGGAAATGGTCTTTCGCAAAATTGAATACTTGATCGAAGGCGACGCCCACCACCAGCGCACATTGAACCAAGCGACGTGGACGGCGAACAAAATCTTCAAAAAGCTTTCCAAGCATGCGATTTTTTATGCGTTGTCCTTTCTCGTCGGCAACGTGCTGCTAAGTTACATCATCGGCTGGCAGCAGCTTTACCAAATCATCCTCGCGCCGCCCGCGCAGCACCTCGTCGGGCTTTCGTTCATGGTCGCATTTTCGCTTTTGTTTTATGGCATCTTCGCGCGTTTTCGCGAACAGGCCTGCACATTTATTTGCCCGTATGGCCGGTTTCAATCCGTGCTGCTCGATGAAAATTCCATCGTCGTCGCCTACGATCACTCGCGTGGCGAAAAACGCGCGCCGATCAAGCGCGACCAAAAATTTTCCGAACGCCGGCAGACAGGAAATGGCGACTGCATCGCATGCAACCAATGTGTTTCCGTCTGTCCGACGGGCATCGACATCCGCAACGGCACGCAAATGGAGTGCGTCCATTGCACCGCCTGCATGGATGCGTGCGACAATGTCATGACTAAAATCGGCGCGCCGCGCGGACTGATTCGTTACGCCTCCCTCAACGGAATCGAACGCCGTGAACCGTTGCGCTTCACGGCGCGCCTCGCGGGTTATTGCGTGGTTCTGTTCGTGTTGACGCTGATTCTCGGCCTGATGCTGTTCACGCGCGCGGATGTCGAGGCGACCGTGTTGCGGGCGCCCGGCTCAATGTTTCAGCAAATGCCCGACGGCCATTTCAGCAATCTTTACACGGTGCGCGTCATCAACAAAACCTCGCGCGCGATGCCGGTGGAATTGCGGCTGGAAAATCCCGCGGGCAGTTTGACCGTGATGGGCGAAGGCCGCATCGTCGTCGCCGCGCAAAAACTTTCGGAAAGTTCCGTGCTCATCGAACTTGATCCCGCCGCGATGAAATCCGGCACGACGCCGCTGGTCATCGGCGTTTATTCCGGAGGCAGAAAAATCGAAACCCTGAAAACGGCCTTCATCGGCCCGCGCAACTAAAATTATGAAAACCACCCGCAATCTCTGGCCGTTCGGCATCCTGGCCGCGTTCGCACTTTTCTTTTGCGGTTTGACCACGGCCATCGTCATCGCCTCGACGCACCATGAAACCATGGTGAGCGAAAATTATTACGAACAAGAAATCACGTTTCAGGATCAGATTGACGGCGCGATCCGCGCCCAAAAATCTGGAGCGACGATTGTTTCCGATGACGCCGGTGGCAAGGTGGTAGTCAGCATTCCTGCCGCGCACTTGGCGCAAAAATTTTCCGGCACGATTCAGCTTTATCGCCCGTCCGATCCGAAGCTGGATCAGACTTTGCAATTCTCACCACGGGCCGATGGCACGCAAACCCTGGATGGTTCCAAGCTTTCGGCCGGTCTTTGGTCGGTGCGCGTAAAATGGAACGCGGGCGGGGAAACATATTTTCTCGAACGGAAAGTAACCATCGCCGGAATTTAAAATGGATTTTGCCATCGCCTTCGCCCTCGGTTTGCTGGGCAGCCTGCATTGTGCGGCCATGTGCGGACCGCTGATGCTCGCGCTGCCGGTCACGCCGGGCGGACCGGCGCAATTTCTTGCGGGGCGCGTTGGGTATCAACTTGGCCGCGTGATGACCTATTGTCTGCTTGGAGTCGTCGCCGGTATCGTCGGCAAATCCATTTTTCTGGCCGGCGCACAACGCTGGTTGTCCATCGCGCTGGGCGTTTTGATTTTCACTGGATTTCTGGTTTCTAAAAAAATTGCCCTCTCCGCGCCCGTCGTGCGGTTGGTGGCAACATTAAAAACGGCTATGTCCGCGCAATTGCGCCGGCGCAGTTTCCGTTCGCTGGCGCTGTTGGGGATGTTGAACGGTCTGCTCCCGTGCGGCCTTGTCTATGTGGCGTTGGCGGGTGCCGTCGCGCGCGGCACGCCGCTTGCAGGAATTTTTTTCATGGCTGCATTCGGCCTCGGCACGCTGCCGACGATGCTGGGCATCAGCCTGTCGGGAAAATTATTGCCCGTCGCATTTCGCCTTAAGCTGCGCAGCGCCGTTCCGTTTGGCGTCTGCTTGCTGGCGGGATTGCTGATCTTGCGCGGCCTGGCTTTGGGGATTCCTTATGTCAGTCCGGCCTTGGCGGCTGGCGTGCCGGCGACTTGCTGTGCGCGCTAAGATATGATTTTTTTTGCGCCGATTACCGCTGCAACTCGTAATTCAAAAACGATAGGCAATAAACAGCCGCTGTCTCCACCCGCAACGTCAGACGGCCGAGCGTGATGGGCTGGGCGCCGGATTTTTCAATCTGTTGCAATTCCTCCAACGTGAAATCGCCTTCCGGGCCAATCCACACCGCCGCGGTGCGCGGCAAATGACCGTGGGCCGTGGTGAAACCGCGCAAAATCTCCTGCGGATGGCGGCGGTTTGTTTGCAAAGAGCCGACAAGCGCGAGACCGAATTTTTCGTCGCGCGCAAAAAAATCTTTCATTGTCTGTGGCGCCTCCACTTTGGGCAACCACGCGGCGCCGCATTGCTTGATGGCTTCGACGGCGATCTGCTGCCATTTGTCGCGTTTGGCTTCCGCGCCGTCATCGTCGAGCTGCA
>Ga0302198_10006965_pt1 | contig 10061 bp, 10 predicted proteins | sample II_Bog_N2_2_FD_193521 | JGI IMG/M metagenome (GOLD analysis project Ga0302198, IMG submission 193521) | Peat permafrost microbial communities from Stordalen Mire near Abisko, Sweden - II_Bog_N2_2 | ecosystem: Environmental > Terrestrial > Soil > Wetlands > Peat | place: Sweden: Abisko... | reverse complement strand
CCCGCACTCGCGCCATGTCCGGCCTGGAAGCGCTTGGTCAGCGTGCCGTCGAGAATGCATTGCCGGCTGCCCGCCGCCTGACTGAGGGCGATGCCGAAGGCGTGGTGCAACTGCTCCTGCGTCAGGCCGAGCAGCTTGCCCACCACCGCTGTCGCGCCGAACACGCCAATCGCCGAGGTGCGGTGCCAGCCGCGATCCAGCGTGGCGGCCAGGGCGATGCGACCGGAGACATCCAGACCGAGCGCCGCCGCGAGCACCAGTTCCTCGCCGGAGACGCCGCCGAGCAGATCGGCGGTCGCCAACGCCGCGCCGAACACCGAAGCGCCGGGATGGATCGAGCCGGCGCGATCGTAGGTGTCGTCGTAGTCGAGGGCGTGCGCCATCGCGGCATGGATGAACGCCGCCTGCGGGGCCGGCAATCCGCCGCCCGCCAACAACAGCGGCGCCTGCGCATTGCCGCCCCATCCGCGATAGAGCCGGATCAGCGTGTCGATCCCCGGCGCCGCCGACCCGCCCAGCGCACAGCCGAGCGTGTCGAGCAGATCGCGCTTGGTCGCCTCCACCGTCGCGGCGGACAGATCGGCAAACCGGGCGCGCGCCACATGGGCGGCCATAGCGGCGGCAGGGTCGAGGGACATTTGCGCATTCCTTCTCACAACAATCCATCGCTCGATAGGCTATTTTATATTATTGCGATAGACTATAAGCGCCACCAAATTGCGCCTCCTCCACAGCCAACCGACGGACTGACTGACAGTGACGACTTTCGACTTCATCGTGGTGGGCGCCGGCAGCGCGGGCTGCGTGTTGGCCAATCGGCTGAGCGAGACCGGCCGGCACAGCGTGCTGCTGCTCGAAGCCGGCGGGCGAGGACGCCATCCGAGCTTTCACGTGCCCATTGGTTTTCGCTGGAACAAGACGCACCCGCGCGGCAACTGGCTCTATCGCACCGAGCCTGAACCCGGTCTCGGCGGCCGTATGCTGGACTGGCCGCGCGGCAAGGTGCTGGGTGGTTCGTCGGCGATCAACGCGATGATCCATATCCGTGGCCTCGACAGCGATTACGATGGCTGGGCGGCGCAGGGCGCCGCGGGCTGGAGTGCGGCCGATGTGCAGCCCTTCTTCCGCAAGGCCGAGGACAATTCCCGTGGAGCGGACGAATATCGCGGCGTCGGCGGGCCGTTGCGGGTGTCCGATCTGCAAGAGCGCCATATTCTGAGCGACGCCTTCATCGAGGCCGGCGTCGTGGCAGGCTTCCCCGCCTCGCCGGATCTCAACGGCGCGCAGAAAGAAGGCATCGGATACGCCCAGTTTACCATCCGCGACGGCGTGCGGGCGAGCACGGCGAACGCCTATCTGAAACCGGCGCTCCAGCGCGCAAATCTTCGGGTGATCGCCCGCGCGCATGTCGCACGCTTGCTTTTCGACGGCAGCCGAGCAAGCGGCGTGGCGTATTGGCACGCTGGCACGGAGCACGTGGCGCGGGCCGGGCGGGAGGTGATCCTCTGCGGCGGAGCAATCAACACGCCGCAATTGCTGCAACTCTCCGGCATCGGCGATGCGGCGCATCTGCGCGCGTTGGGCATCGACGCCGTGGTCGATCTGCCCGGCGTCGGCGGCAATTTGCAGGACCATTACGCCGCTGTCGTCACCCAGCGGTTGCGCGGCGTCACGACGCTCAACGAGGCCGGCCATGGCTGGCGGCTGTGGCGCGAGGTGTTGCGCTATGCGACGCGGCGGCGCGGTCTGCTCGCTGGCAGCACGGCGCATGCGATCGGTTTCGTGCGTGCAGATCCGAGCGCCGAACTGCCCGATATGCAGTTCCACTTCCTGCCCGCCTCGGCGCGCGAGGGGAATTTCAATCTCGACCCTTATCCCGGCATGACCTGCACGGTCTATCAACTGCGCCCCGCCAGCCGCGGCCATATCCGGATCGCCAGCCCCGACCCTTTCGTCCCGCCCAGCATCCGAGCCAACTATCTCACCGAAGACCGGGACCGCACGGCGTTGCTCGCCGGCCTGCGCGCCATCCGTCGGATTTTCGCGCAGGCGCCGTTCGATCCCTATCGCGACGTCGAAACCAAGCCGGGAGATGCGTTGCAGAGTGACGATGACCTGCTCGACTTCGCCCGGCGCAGCGGAACCTCGCTCTATCACCCAAGCGGCACGGCCCGCATCGGCATCGGGCGCGAGGCGGTGGTGGGGCCGACACTGAAAGTGCATGGCCTGCACGGCCTGCGCGTGGCGGACGCCTCGGTGATGCCAAGCATCGTCTCGGCCAACACCAATGCGGCCTCAATCATGATTGGCGAGAAGGCGGCAAGCCACATCCTCGCCGACACGCGCTAATTCGAGCGCCGTCGCTTTGCACAAAAGAAGCCAATTTCCGATTTCACCCCGAATTCGAACGATTCATTCCCCACAGGCCGCACACAGGAGGACAATGTTCTTATTTTCATAATGTCTATTGCATCGCTAGATTTCAAAGATTTTTATCGCTCGACCCGGCGACGTTACCGGGGATGGGAGTGTGATGATCGCCACCGACACAACAGGAAGCGCCTTGCTCAAGGCCGCCCGAAATTGGGCGACGGCCGGATTGCTGCCCTGGCTGGCGCCGGCGCTGCTGATTGCGGTGTGGCAGATGCTGGCCGATAGCGGCCGACTGAACGGGGCCTTGCCGTCGCCTGCCGGGGTGTGGCGCAGCTTCTGGCTGCTCGCGACGCAAGGCTCGCTGCTCTACGACGTGCTGGTCTCGCTGCGCCGCGTCGCCTTCGGCTTCGCGCTCGGCGCCTCGACCGGACTGATCCTCGGCTTCCTCTCCGGCCTGTCCTCGCTGGCCGGCCTGCTGCTCGACCGCACGATTCAGATGGTGCGCACCATTCCGCATCTGGCTTTGGCGCCGCTGATGATCTTCTGGTTCGGCATCGGCGAGCAGCCGCGCGTGCTGCTGGTGGCGCTGGGCTCGCTGTTCCCGGTCTACATCAATACCTATAGCGGCATCCGCAATGTCGATCCCAAGCTGGTCGAACTCGGCCGCAGCTACGGGCTCGGGCGCTTCGGGCTGATCTGGTCGATCATTCTGCCCGGCGCGCTGCAGCCCATCCTGGTCGGCATCCGCTACGCGCTCGGCGTGGCGTGGCTGACGCTGGTGGTGGGCGAGACCATCGCCTCGCGTGACGGCATCGGCTATCTGGTGCAGAACGCCCGCGAGATGTTGCGCCTCGACATCATCGTGCTGGCCATCCTGCTCTATGCGATTGCGGGCTGGCTGGCCGATTTGCTCGTCCGCCTGATCGAACGCCGCGTGCTGCGCTGGCACCCGAGCTACGCCGCCGGGGCCAGGTCATGAGCGGCGGCGCTTCGATCCGTCTGTCCGGGGTGAGCAAATCCTTTGGCGCGCGCAGCGTGTTTCAGGGCATCGACATCGACATTCCAACCGGCCAGTTCGTCTCGCTGATCGGCCCATCCGGCGCGGGCAAATCGACACTGCTGCGCCTGATCGCCAAGCTGGATCGCGCCGACAGCGGCAGCATCGCCACGCGCACCGCCGATGGCGGAGCGCCGGACACCCGCATCATGTTCCAGGAAGACCGGCTGCTGCCCTGGCGCAGCGTGCAGCGCAACGTGCTGCTCGGCCTGCGCGGCCAGGAGGCGCATGCCCGCGAGATGCTCGCCGCCGTCGGTCTGTCCGGACGCGAGGCGGAGTGGCCGGTGCATCTCTCCGGCGGCCAACGCCAGCGCGTCGCGCTTGCCCGCGCATTGGTGCACGAGCCCGATCTGCTGCTGCTCGACGAACCGTTCGGGGCGCTCGACGCGATCACCCGCGCCTCGATGCAGTTGCTGCTCGAATCCCTGCTCTCCAGGCGCCCGCGCACCGTCGTGCTGGTCACGCACGATGTGGAGGAAGCCCTGCTGCTGTCCGACCGCGTGCTGCTGCTCAAGGATGGCGGCATCGCGCAGGACATCGTCATCGCCGACCGGCGGCCGCGCCGTCGCGGCGCGCCCGGCCTTGCCGTGCTGAAGGAACAATTGCTCGACGGCCTGATCGCCGCCGAGGCCGCTCTCTGACGCTTACCCAAGAAGGATCGACCGCATGACCATCACCCGCCGCACCCTGCTCGCCGCCTCCGGCCTCGCCGCCGCCGCACCGCTGTTCGCCGGCAGAGCGGCTCAGGCCGCGGCGCCGATCACGGTGGCGATCATCGGCGACGGCTCGAACGGCGTGCTCGCCTCGCTGCTCTCCAAGGCCGCCGGCATCGATGCCGATGCGGCGCTCGGAACCAAGGTGATCTGGCAGCCAGGCTTCACCGCCTCCCTGCCGGTGATCGAGGCGATCCGCGCCAGCGGCGTCGATCTGACCTTCGCCACCGCGACGGCCGTGGTCAACGCTGTCGGCGCCGGCGTGCGCATCGTCCCGCTCGCCGCCTATGCGCTGCCGGTCGACGAGGTCGATTTCCTGGTGCAGGCGAAATCCGACATCCGCTCCGCCGCCGACCTCAAGGGCAAGACCATCGCCCACCAGAACGGCACCACCGGCACCTACAGCCTGATCAAGTATCTGGAAACCGCCGGTCTGCGACTGTCCGACGTCAAGGCGGTGAGCCTGAGCGGGGCCGATGCCTACACGGCGTTCGCCCAGGGCAGCATCGACGGCTGGATCCACTGGCAGCCCGCCGCCGGTCTGGCGCTGGCCAAGCTGGGCGACAAGGCCCGTCTGTTGCCGGCGGTGAAAACCTACGACTACGCCTTCTACGTCGCGCGCGAGGATGCGGTGGCGCAGGCGCCGCAGACCTATGCCAAGCTCATCCGCCTCATCCGCGACACCCAAGCCTGGATTGCCGCCCATCCCAAGGAAGCGACGAAGAACTGGGCGTCGCTCGGCGCGTTCGACATCAACGGGCCGGAAGCGCCGGTCTACGAGAAGCTGATCGTCGATGCCCGGCTATCCGATTCCGGCGCGGTCAATCTGCGACCGGTCGATGCGGTGGCCGCCGAGTCCACCCAGGATCTGGCCGACAATTTCAACGCGCTCGGCGTGTTGCCCAGCCGGATCGACGTGAAGTCCTTCCTGCTGTCGCCGAAATTCGACGCCTACAAGGCCGAAGCAGCCAAACAACTGGCCAGCGCCTGAACCTGACAGAGAGAGGAAAAATCGCCATGACCGCCGCCACGGCACTCATCAATACAGACGAGATCAGCACGATCTCCACCTCCACCATCGGCCTGTTCGGCCGCTTCCTGGTCAGCGCCCGGACCAACCATTTCGTCTCCGACCAGCGCGCCGCGGCGGGCGGCCCCGGCGAGGCGGCGACAGCCGGCGAATTGCTGCTCGCCTCGCTGGGCTCCTGCTCGCTCGGCCTGATCCAGAAGACCGCCGTCGACAACGGCATCGGGCTGACGGCGGCGAGCTCAGAGGTCGCTTTCAAGCGTCATGCCAGCGACCCGACGCAATACGAATGGCTTCGCATCGCCGTCAGCCTGTCCGGCGTGACGGCGGCGGAAGCAGAGGCGCTGGTGGGCGGCTTCACCTCCCGGTGCCCAATCTACAACACGCTCAAGCGGGGTGGGCCTGTTGAAATCTCTTGGAAAGTGGATTGAACATGTCAGACAAGAAACTACGCCTCGCAGCCTTCGTCTCCGCTGGCCCGGTATCGGGCAGCCACGGCGGCTGGCGGCATCCGCGCGCCCAGGGCGATCTGCTCTCGGCGAGCTACTACCAGAATGTCGGCCGGCTGCTGGAGGAGGGAAAATTCGACCTCTTCTTCATCCCCGACATCGTCGGCATCCCCGACACGCTGCACAACAGCCTGGACAGCCAATTGCGCCACGGCGCCCTGGGCGCGTTGCGTCTCGACCCGCTGGTGGTGCTGGCCAATGTGGCGGCGGCGACCAAGAATATCGGCCTGGGAGTGACGATCTCGACCACCTACACCGCGCCCTACATCCTCGCCCGCCAGATGGCCACGCTCGACCATATCAGCGGCGGGCGCGCGGCGTGGAACATCGTCACTTCGTTCCAGGACGCCGAGGCGCGCAATTTTGGCCTCGAAGAGCAGCTTTCGCGCGGCGAACGCTATGACCGCGCCGACGAGTTCCTCGATGTGGCGGCGGCGTTGTGGGATTCCTGGTCGGACGACGCTCTGGTGCGCGACCAGGCCGCGCCGCTTTTCGCCGATCCGGCCAAGGTCCGCCGCATCGACCATCGCGGCAAGTATTACAACGTCCAGGGCCCGCTCAATGTCAGCCGTTCGCCGCAGGGCCGCCCGGTGTTCATCCAGGCCGGCGCATCCGACCGAGGCCGGGATTTCGCAGCGCGCTGGGCGGAGGTGGTGTTCGTCACCCCCGGCCTGATTGATGTCTCGGTGGAATTCCGCAAGGATCTGCGGGCGCGCGCGGAGAAGTTCGGCCGCGATCCGGACTCGATCAAGATCCTGCCCGGCATCGCGCCGGTGATCGCGGAGACCGAGGAGCAAGCCGCAGCGCTGCGTGACGAACTCTCCGCCCTCGCCTCGCCCGAGGCTGGGCTGTCCACCCTGTCCTACCATCTCGGCGTCGATCTCTCGCTGTTCCCGCAGGACCGCATTTTGCCGGAGAACCTCGAAATTCCGGGGGTCGAAGGGCATTACAGGGAAGTCTCCGAACTCAGCCGGAGGCAGAATCTGACGCTCGCCGAGATCGGCCAACGTTACGGCGCCGGCCGCACCACCATCGGCTTCACCGGCACGCCGACCAACGTGGCGGATCGGATGCAGGAATGGTTCGAGGCCGGCGCCTGCGACGGCTTCATGCTGCAGATCCCGTATTTTCCCGGCGGCGTGGAAGACGTCGTCCACCTGCTGGTGCCCGAGTTGCAACGTCGCGGCCTGTTCCGCACCGAGTACGACGGCACGACGTTGCGCGACAATCTCGGCCTCGCCCGGCCGGCGGCTTGAGGAGATTTCCATGCTTCGTTCCCTTTTCGCCGCCGCCTTGGCCGCCCTCTTCGCAACGCCCGCGCTGGCGCAAAACAAGCTGGCCGATCCGCCGATCACCCTGCGCATCGGCTATCTGAAAGGAACCACCGATCTCACGCTCGCCAAGGCGCACGGATCGCTGGAGGCCGCATTGGAGCCGCGTGGCGTGCATGTCGCCTGGGCTGGCCCCTTCCCAGCCGCCGCACCAGCGGTGGAGGCGCTCAATGCCGGCGCGGTGGACCTCACCGGCGGCAGTTCGACCTCCTTCATCGCCTCGCGCGCCGGCGGGGTGAAGTTGGTGCTGTTCGCCTATCAACCCCAATCGGCCGGCAATGAGGGCATCGTCGTCCGCGCGGATTCGCCGCTGAAGACGCTCGCCGACCTCAAGGGCCATACGGTTGCGGTCAATCGCGGCGGCACTGGCGAATATCTGCTGGTCCGGGCGCTGAACAAGGCCGGCGTCCCGGTGGACACGGTCACCCGCGCCTATCTGCAGCCCGCCGATTCCTCGGTGGCGCTGAATGGGGGACATGTCGACGCCTGGGCGACCTGGGATCCGTTCCTCTCGGTGGTGCTGGAAAACCGCAGCGACCGCTTTCTGGCCAACGGCGCGGAATCCGGGTCGGAAAACGCCATCGCGTTCTTCGCAAGCTCGGATTTCCTCGCCGCCCATCGCGACGTGGTCCGCGCGGTGTTCGATGTGCTCAAGGCCGAGAATGCCTGGGGCCACGCGCATCGGCTGGAGGCCGGACAGATCTGGGCGAAGGAACTCGGTCTGCCGGACAACGTCGCCGCACGGCTGGGCGAGTTCAACACCAACCCGATCGGCCCGGTGCGCGCGGCGGAGCAGGCGCATATCGAGCATATCGCCGACTGGTATGTCGACAACAAGATCATCTCCAATCGGCCCGACATCGCAAACTTCGTGACCGACATCACGAAGTAACAGGGGCGCCGCAACATGAAGATGGACGCCATCGACCGCCGCATCCTGCTCGCCTTGCAGGACAACTCGGACATCGCCATCGCCCAACTCGCCGACCGCGTGGGGCTGTCGCAGACGCCGTGCTGGAAGCGCGTGCAGAAGCTGGAAGAGGCCGGCGTGATCACCCGCCGCGTCGCGCTGCTTTGCCCGGAGATGGTCGGGCTCGGCTTGACGGTGTTCGTGCAGATCGAGGCGGACGACCATTCCGCGACATGGCTGGAGAATTTCTCCACCACCGTCTCGGCGATGCCCGAGGTGATGGATCTCTACCGCATGGCGGGGGATGTCGATTACATGATGCGCGTGGTGGTCTCCGACATGGCGGCCTACGACCAGTTCTACCGCCGCATGATCGCCGCCATCCCGCTGAAGAACGTCACCTCGCGCTTTGCGATGGAACGGATCAAGAGCACCACCGCCTATCCCTTGCCCGCCGAATTGCCGCGCTGACCTCGGTTGGGTTTGGGATGCAACACCCAAGCCCAACCGGCAGTCGCTTCAATCCGGCAGATCGGGCTCCTCGGCGACGATCCAGTCCCATAGCGGCTGGAACGAGTGATAGCCGCCCTCCGCCGCGCCGCCGCAAAATCGCGCGGATCGAAAGCCGATCCGAAACGCCCAGCCCCAGAACCGCAAAAGCGGCGGCATGATCCAACCTTCAATGACCGGTTGGACCGAACTTCCCAGAATGCATGACAGTCCGCAATTGTTCTCCCGCATCGCGGCGCGGGAGTTGATTTTTTGGCAACGCCAATCATGCCCCTCCTGTGGCGTGCAACGCCGGAGCTGGTGGCTTGACATCTGCACAACATTGGTTCGCCAAAAAGAATAAAATGTTATTTAAAGCAATAATAATATAAAATATGAATTGAGAACCAAATGTTCGGACGCATAATCCGATATTAAGCTAATTTTTAGAAAAATATTCCATTTTATGGGTAAAAAAGACGATTGATTCATTTTTAATACCATACACTCATTGCATTCGTCAGGTCGGGGGTAACGCCAGGGCTGTTCAACGCTGATCAGATTTCCTTGTATGCCAGGATATGATCGAGGCTGAGTGCTCCGTCCCAGAGGGCTTTGGCTACGTTGGCGACGTGGTTTTTGCGCAAGATGTTGAGGGCGAAGCTGCGGGCGCGGGCCATGATGCCGGGGTTGTCGCGGATGCGGCATTTGTCCTCGTCGCAGGAGACGTCGCGAACATAGTGATTGCGGTTCTCTATGCTCCAATGGCCTCTGATGGCGTTGCCCCATGCGGTTGCGGTGAGGCCTGTGGCGGAGGAGAGGTAGTAGGCGACCTCGCCGCGTTGATCCCATAACCCGGTGGCGGCAGATCGGAGCCAAGTGCGGCGGGTGACGCGGATGATGGTCTTGACGAAGGGCTGCCACTCGGTTGCGGCCAAGACGTCGCCTGCGGGAAAGACCTCGACGGTGCGGCTTTCCTGACGGGAGCGGCCGGTGTTGTGGGCGATGGCGGTATCGTCAGGGGTTGTGGTGTCGGCAATGACGCAGACGGCGTCAAACAGTTTGGCCTGATTGGCCTTCAGTTGAACCAGCAGGTGGTTGCCGGTGTCACGGGCAATTTCAAACGTTTTTTTGACAGTGCATGGCATCGAGGGTGAACAGGCGTCCGGTCAGGCCGAGTGTGGCGATCATCTCCTGGGCGGCGGGGATCTCGTTGCTTTTCTCCGCAATCGCCAGGTGGCCGAGAATGATCTGGCCGTCGGCGGCAAAGGCGCTCAGCAGATGCGCCGCCTTGCGGTCGTGAAAGGCGTCGAAGCTGCCACGCAGGGTTTTGCCATCGATGGCCACCGCCGCTGGGATGCTCGCGCCGTTGACCGGAGCGTCCGCCAGTCCGTTGTCCGTCAGTCCGGTGGCATGGGCGCGGAACGCCCGCTCAATCTCTGCGGCGTCCAAGCCTCGCAGGATGAAGCGCACCGACGAATAGGCCGGCGCGCGACGCAGCGACAGGCCGAAGGCGCTGTTCAGGCGATCCTGATGGGTCCGGATGAACGCGTGAACCTGGCGATACGACCGCGCTCCAGCCAGCATCGCCAGCACGGTGAACAGCAGGATCGGCGGCAAAGGATACATCTTTCCCTGATTGCGGCGTGGAT
>Ga0302198_10006963_pt1 | contig 10066 bp, 9 predicted proteins | sample II_Bog_N2_2_FD_193521 | JGI IMG/M metagenome (GOLD analysis project Ga0302198, IMG submission 193521) | Peat permafrost microbial communities from Stordalen Mire near Abisko, Sweden - II_Bog_N2_2 | ecosystem: Environmental > Terrestrial > Soil > Wetlands > Peat | place: Sweden: Abisko, Stordalen... | reverse complement strand
TTCGAGTTCCGGTTCGGCTGTTGCGGTCGCGCGCGGGCTCGTGACGTTTGCACTCGGCACCGATACCGCCGGCTCGGGCCGCGTGCCGGCCGGCTTCACCGGAACGGTCGGGCTTAAACCCACCTATGGGATCGTCAGCGCGGCCGGTGTCGTGCCGGCTTGCCGCTCGATCGATTGCGTCTCGATCTTCGCGCGGTCCGTCGACGATGCCGAAGCGGTGCTGGCCGCCGCGGCGGGATTCGACTCGCTCGACCCGGGCTCGCGTCCGCGGCCGCCGGCTTCAGAGCAGCCCGGCGAACGCTTCCGCTTCGCGGTTCCGCGCGCGGATCAACGTATCTTTTGCGGCGACGCCGAAGCGCAGCGCGCTTACGAGGCGGCGCTCGCGCGGTTCGAGGCGATCGGCGGCATTCCGCTGGAGGTCGACATGACGGCGTGCTACGCGGCGGCCGGTATGCTCTACGGCAGCGCGTTCGTTGCCGAGCGCACGGCCGCCGTTGGGGATTTTGCCCGCGCCCATCCGGAAGCGCTGCTCGAGGTGACTCGGACGATCGTCGAAGGCGGCCGGCGGTTCGATGCCGTCGATGCCTTCCGTGCGCAGTATCGACTGCGCGAGTTGCGGGCGCAAGCCGCGACGATGTTCGCCGAGGCGCCGGTGCTGGTCGTGCCGACCGCGCCGACGATCTACACGATCGAGCAGATCGCGGCCGAGCCGTTCACGCTCAACGCGACGCTCGGCACCTACACGAACTTCGTGAACTTCTTCGACTGGTGCGCGCTGGCCGTGCCGTCCGAGCGCTATGCGAACGGCATCCCGATCGGCGTCACGCTCATCGGTCCGGTCTTCGCGGATGCGACGCTGGCGCAACTCGCCCGGCGCTTCGCCGGCGCCGCGGCTTAGGAGGCCTCGGCAGCGGCCTCTTGCGCGATGTCGGGCGCGATCGCGTCGAGCATCACGCGCTTGAGACGGTTGAACTCGACCGATGCGATGTCGCGCGGGCGCGGCAGCTGGATCGGCAGCTCGAGCTTGAGGCGCCCGGGGTGCGGGCTCAGTACGATGACGCGGTCGGCAAGGTACACGGCTTCGTCGACGCTGTGTGTGATGAAGAGAATCGTCTTGCGCGCCTGCTGCCAAATCTCCAGCAGGCTCTCTTGCAGTCCATTGCGCGTGATCGCGTCGAGTGCGCCGAACGGTTCGTCCATCAAGATCACGGCCGGATCGTTGGCCAGCACGCGCGCGATGGCGACGCGCTGCTTCATACCGCCCGAGAGCTCGTGCGGAAAGCGATTGCGAAACTTCTGCAAGCCGACCATGTCGAGGTAGCGTTCCGTGAGCTCGGCGATCTCGGCTTTCGGGCGGCCGGCTTGGCGCGGTCCGTAGGCGATGTTCTGTGCCACGCTCAGCCACGGGAAGAGCGCGTAGTCCTGAAAAACCATGCCGCGGTCGGGCCCGGGCCCCGCGACCGTCTTGCCCATCACGAGTAGTTCGCCTGATGTAAACGTCTCGAAGCCCGCGACGATGCGCAGCAGCGTGCTCTTGCCGCACCCGCTCGCGCCGATGATGCAGATGAATTCGCCCTGTCCGATCGTGACGTTGATGTCGCTGAGCGCGTGCGTTTCGGTCAGCGCACCGTCGCGGCTCTGCGAAACGTACGTTTTATCGAGCGCGTGGGCCGCAATGGCCGGTACGCCGTCAGCCGCGAGCACTGGGGTTCCACCACAGCGCGCGCCGGCCGAGCAACAAGACGACGCGATCGCTCAAGAAGCCGAGGATTCCGATATAGATCATGCCGGCGATGACGAGATCGGTGCGGCTCAATTGCCGCGCATCCATGATGTTCGCCCCGAGACCGGTCGGGACGCCGGTCATCTCGCCGACGACCAGCAGCACCCATGCCAGGCCCAGGCCGATCCGGATTCCGGTGAAGATCGAGGGCGACGCCGCGGGCAAGATCACCCGGCCGAATATTGCCGCCCTCGGCGTTCCGAGCATCTCGGCGGCTTCGATCAAGCGGGGCTCGACGAGGCGCACGCCGTCGACGGTGTTCAGGAGCATCGGGAAAAACGTACCGAGCGCGATCAGGGCGATCGTCGCCGGGGGCCCGAGGCCGAACAGAATCATCGTTAGCGGCAGCCAGGCCGTGACCGGGATCGGACGCAAAAACTGCAGCGTCGGATCGATGAGCGAACGTGCCGGTTTGCTCCGCCCTAAGATGAGACCCAATGGAATCGCGACGATCATCGCGGCGAAGAAGCCCGCGAAGACGCGCGTGATGCTCGCCAACGCGTTGACCGCAAAGGTCGCGCTATACGGGTCGTTGCGAATGCCGCCGAACGCATAATCCCACGCGGTGAGCACGACCGTCGACGGTGGCGGAATCAGCGAATAGGCTTTCCCGCCGGTTGCGACTTGCCACGCCGCGATCAGGACGACGGGCAGCGGGAGCGCGAGCATCCACGGCGGGAACTTGCGGCTCACCGGCTGGGGACGGGACGCCACGCCGGCGAGCGCGGGCGTTGCTGCCGATACGCTTTCCACGGTCAAGGCCTTCGGTACGCCGCGCCGCGCGCGTCTTGCCAATTCGGACGCCGTGAGCCACCCGCGTTGGACAAAGTGCGGGACCGCGCCGCCGCGCGCAACCATCCTCCGTCGCGCGGCGGTTCCGGCGACGTGACATTCCAGGAGGGCGCGCTCGCCGCGCCCGTCGTCGCCCCCGCCGCCGCCGAGGAACTCGCCGCCTTCGGCCGGTTCGCCGCCGCGCGCGGCTGGATCGCGGCTACGTCGGGGAATTTTTCGCGCCGGCTCGATGCGCGTCACGCGCTCGTCACCCGCTCGGGGATCGACAAGGGCGCGATCGGCCCCGGTGACGTCGCGGTCGTGCCGCTCGATGGTCCGGTGCCCGCCGGGATGTCGGCCGAGACACCGTTGCACCTCGCGCGCTACCGCGCCGACGCCGCGATCGGCGCGATCGTCCACGTGCACACCGTCGCGGCCACCGTGCTCTCTCGCGCCGGCCTCGCGGCCGGCCGCGTGCGCTTCACCGGCTTCGAAATGCAGAAGGCGCTGGCCGGCGTGACGACCCACGACGGCGCGGTCGATCTCCCCGTGTTCGCCAACGATCAGGACACCGTCGCGCTCGCTGCGGTGGTCGAGGCGCGGCTGGCGGGCGCAGCGCTCGTGCCGGGGTATTTGTTGGCCGGTCACGGACTTTACGCCTGGGGTGCGACGATGGCCGATGCCAGGCGCCACCTCGAGGGACTAGAATTTTTGTTAGCCTGCACGTTGGAAGAACGGAGACTGATACCATGACCGCTGCTGTGGTGACGGGTTCGCGACTGGTCGCATACGACGAAAACGATGGTGGGGCGCCGCTCTTTCAAACCGCCGACGGCGCCGAGATCGCGCGTCGCTTGGGGGAGGTCGGCGTGCGCTTCGAGCGCTGGGCTGCCGAGGCGCCGCTCGCGGCGGATGCGGCGAGCGATGCCGTGCTTGCGGCGTATGGTTCGTCGGTGAAACGCGTGCAGAGCGACGGCGGCTATCAAACCGTTGACGTGATCCGCTTGGCGAAGGGCACCCCCGACACGGGGCCGATGCGCGCGAAGTTCCTCTCCGAGCACCTGCACACCGAAGACGAAGTCCGCTTTTTCGTGGCGGGCTCGGGCGCGTTCTACCTGCACCTCGGCGGCAAGGTGTATCAGGTTATCTGCGTGCGCGGCGATTTGATCAGCGTGCCCGCCAACACGTTGCATTGGTTCGACATGGGACCCGATCCGGAGTTTACCGCGATCCGGTTCTTCAATAACACCGAGGGTTGGGTCGCGCAGTACAGCGGCGACGCCATCGCCGGCCGCTTTCCGAAATACGAGTGATCGCCGCCCGGGCGATCGTCACCGATATCGAGGGCACGACGTCGGCGATTGCGTTCGTCAAAGACGTGCTGTTCCCGTATGCCGACGCGCACCTCGACGCGTACGTCGCGGCGCATCGCGACGAGCCGATCGTCGCCGCGGCGATGCGCGAAGCGGCGGCGTGCGCGGGTGAACCCGACGCCGATGACGCGCGCGTGCTGACCCACCTGCACGCCTGGATCGCCGAAGACCGGAAGATCACGCCGCTCAAAACGCTGCAAGGCCTGATCTGGAACGAGGGCTACGCGAAAACCGGCCTGCAAGGCCACGTCTATCCCGACGTTCCGCCGGCGCTGACGGCGTGGCGCGCCGCGGGCATCGAGTTGTACGTCTATTCCTCGGGCTCGGTGATGGCGCAGAAGACGCTCTTTGCGCACACCTTCGCGGGCGATCTTACGCCGCTCTTCGCGGGCTACTTCGATACGACGATCGGTGCGAAGCGCGAGCCCGAATCGTATGCCGCGATCGTCGCCGAGACCGGCTTTCTGCCGGAAGAGATGCTCTTTCTCTCCGATGTGGAGGCCGAACTCGACGCCGCGCGGGCGACCGCCTTGCAGACCGTACGGCTGATGCGCCCGGCCGACACGCCGCCCGGCGCGACGACCGCGCACCCGGCCTACGTGGACTTCGCCACGCTTGCCGCCGAGGTCACCGCGCTCTAGCGACGCTCCGCCCGGACGTGCGGCGAAGCGGCCACGGCGATGGCCAGGAACAGGAAGCCGACGCCCGAGATCCCCATCACGCTCCGCGTCCCCCAGCGGTCGGCGATCAGCCCGCCGAGGATCGAACCCGGCACCATGCCGGCGAGCACCAGCAGGCGCACGACGCCGAAGACGCGGCCGATCAACTCCTCGGGAATCACGCGCATGCGCCAGCTGACGATCTGCGTTACCTCGTAGGCGCCGCAAGCCGCGCAGATCGTGACCGCGCCGACGGCCCAGGCCATCGTCGGGGCCCAGATCACGGGTAGCCAGGCCAGTGCGTCGACGATGAACGCGATCGTGAGCGCGCGCCCGAGCGGCCAGTGCGTGCGGCCGGCCAGCACCGAGCCTGCAACCGAGCCGATCGAGAAGCACCCGAAAGCGAGGCCGACGAGTTGGTCGCTCGCGCCGAACTCGTGCTTGAGATACGGGATCATCGCGACGAACCCGAAGATCGCCACCGCGTTCATCGCCGTCGATGAGAGCGTGAGCGTCCGCATCACGCGGTCGGCAAAGAGGAACCGGAAGCCGGCCGCGACGTCCCGGCCGATCTCGGCCGGCGAGGGAAACGCGCCTGGCCGTTCGGGCCCAAACGAGGAGACCGTCGCCAGCGAGAGCTGCGAGGTCAGGTAGGTGAGCGCGTTAATCGCCAGCGCCGGGAGCGCGCCGGCCAGGCCGAAGATCGCGCCGCCGAGCGGTGGCGCGATCAGGTTTACGCCCTGTTCGGTCGCGACGAGCGCCGCCACCGCCGCCTTGGCGCGGTCCTTGCCGAGCAGGTAGGGGATGCTCGAGGCCTGGGCCCCCATGAAGATCGCCGCGCAAACCGAGAGCAGAAAGACCCCGGCGTACAGGAACGGCAGGCTCAGCGCGCCTCGCCAGACCGCCAGCACGAAGAGCGCCATGATCGCGAAGCGCACGGCGTCGGTGCCCAGCATCAGGGTCCGCCGGTCCAGCCGGTCGGCCAGCGACCCGCCAAGCAGGCTGAAGACGGCGAACGGCAGCAGCTCGACGGCGAACGTAAACCCGAGCGATACCGCCGATCCGGTCATGTGGAAGACCAGCAGCGGGATGGCAAGCGTTCGCAGGCCATCGCCCAGATAGCTCAGGGCCTGGCCGGCATAGTAGCGGCGGAACGGCGACGATGCAAAGACGCTCGTCGTGCGTCGAGTCGTGGTATCCATGAAACGGTCCCAAGGTGCGGCGGAAGGTAGGGCGCGCGGGCGCGGTCGCGCAGGTGCGCGGGCGGCGATCGTGGGGGGACGCTAACGAATCATGGTAATGTTAAGCTACCGTTTCGAGGGCAAACTCCCTCTTAAAACAAGGGGGCGCGCCGCCAAGAGTCCGACTCCCCATTGCGGAATAGCCTCCCGACATGAGTTGCGCCCCGGCAGCGTTGACGGCAGGCACGAGATGGTAGTTGCCATCATCGACGTCAACGAAACCAATCAAAAAGCGTATGCCCACATTCTTTCACGCATCGGGAACGTGAAGGTCAAAGCGTTCACGTCTCCGGACGCGGCGCTGGTGTGGTGCAACAAGCAAGAACACGACCTCGTGATCCTTGACTACCGCATGGGTCAGGTCGAGGGCATGGACGGGCTCGAGTTCGTCAAGGCCTACAACAAGGCGCACGCCGAGCAGCAGACGCCGCTCGTGATGATCACGGCCGAGAAGGATCGCGAGATCCGCCATCGCGCACTCGAACTCGGCGCGAGCGATTTTCTCAACAAGCCGGCCGATCCGGTCGAGTTTCTCTCGCGCGTGAAGAACTTGCTCGCGTTGCGCGAGAGCCGCAAGAAGCTCGAGAGCTACGCGGCCTCGCTCGCCGCCGACGTCGCGCGCGCCACCAAAGAAATCGCCGACCGCGAAGAAGAGACGATCAACCGGCTCACGCGCGCGGCCGAATTCCGCGACAGCGAAACCGGCCTGCACATCGTGCGCATGGGAAAGTACGCCGAGGTGCTCGGCCGCACGCTCGAGCTCGATTCGGAAGATCAACGCTTGCTGCGCCTGGCGACGCCGATGCACGATATCGGCAAGGTCGCGACGCCCGACGGCATCCTGCTCAAGCCCGGCCCGCTCAACCCCGAGGAGTGGGAGATCATGAAGCGCCACGCGCGCGCGGGCTACGACATCCTCGTCGGCAGCTCGTCGAAGGTGCTGCAGCTGGCCTCCCAGATCGCGCTGCGCCACCACGAGCGCTGGGACGGCACCGGCTACCCCGACCACCTGCGCGGCACGCAGATTCCGCTCGCGGCGCGCATCACCGCGGTCGGCGATGTGTTCGACGCGCTCTGTTCCAAGCGGCCGTACAAGCGCGCCTGGACGACCGAAGAAGCGCTGCGCGTCATCCAAAAATCGTCCGGCTCGCATTTCGACCCGCTGGTCGTGGAAGCGCTCAACAACAGCTGGGGCCAGTTCATGGAAATCCAGAAAGAGTTTGCGGATACCGGACACGCCGCGTAGTCGAATACGTACGCTAGCGAACACAGAAAAGTAGCGGCATTTGGTCTAACATTTTCCGCTGCGCGAAAGTTTTGCGGGAACATCTGCCGGGCGCGTGTATAGTCACGTACCATGCGGGTGATCGTCGTTGACGGTATCGACCGCGATGCCGGACTATTGGTGGACGAGCTGCGCAGAGACCGGCCCGAAGCAGCCGTGCGCGTGGTTGCCTCCGAGGCGGAGTTACGCGATGCACTCGTGGGCTTTGACGCCGACATCCTGCTCTGCGACGTTGCCGAGCGGAATGCGGACCACGTGGATGCGCTCGGCATCGTCCGCGCGCTACAGCTCGATCTCCCAATCGTTTTGGTCGCCGCCGCCATCGGCGAGCGGGGCGTCGTTGCGGCCTTGCGCGGCGGCGCGGTCGACTACGTGCTCAGAGCGAATCTCGTGCGTTTGCCGAGTGCGGTCGAGCATGCGGTTCGCGAGCAGCGTGAGAAACTGGTGTTGCGTCGCTCGCTCGGCGAGGCCGAAGGACGCGTCGCGGCTCACGCCAGACGACTGGAAACGCTGTGGCGGATCGCCAACGATAACTCGCTCCAGGGGGCCGAACGAACCGTCGCGATGCTTCGCGAATCGGCGGTCGCCCTGCGCGCACCGCAGCGGTTTCGCGGCTTTCTCAATCGCATCGAAGGTGCCGAAATCGTCGTCCTTGCCGTGACTCTCGAGGGCGACGACGAGAATGCGGGCGGCACGACGTTCCCCGCCGGGCACCGTTTGCCCATCGGTGATACGAGCGCGCTCGCGCCCTCCCGGACGCAGTTTTGGGATACGACGACGACGGTCGAGTTGCCGGCAGCGTCGCTCGCGATCGGTTGGCGTTCGGAGATCACGACCCGCTTTCAGGTCGGTGGGACCGGCTATATGCTCACCTTCGGCGCAGCCGTACCGACGCAATTCAACGCGGACGATGTCGCGTATATCGAGGTACTCGCCGATTCGTTCGCCCACCAAATCGCGTTCGACGCGTTCGAGCAAACGCTGCGCGACGCGGAGGCGCGCGCTCGCGCGCACGCCGGGCGGCTGGAGGCGCTCTGGCGCATCGCAAGCGATCCGGCCCTGCACGGCGAGCCGCTGTGGGTCGCGATGCTGCGCGAAGCCGCGGCTTCGATCCGCCCCGGCCAAGCCTTTGAGGGTATCTTCTCGTTCATCGACGGCGAGAACGTCATCCGCGTCGCGGCGGTTCCGATGCCGGCGACGGCGGACCAGGGCGGGCACCGCGATCCGGTCGTGCCGCAATCGGTTCCGCTCGTGCAAACGTTTCTGAGCGATCTGTTGGCCCAGGGGGAGGGTACGCATTCCTGGGACGACCTCGCGCTCAGCGACATCGCGTCGCGAGTCGCGCGCAGGCGCCACTGGCGGGCTGCGATCGGAACGACGTTTCCCGCCGCCGGCAAGACGTACGCCGTGGGCTTCGGTTCGCTCGAAGCGATGCGCGAACCGTTCGGCCCCCTCGAGCACGTGTACGTCGACGTGCTGGCCGCGTTTTTCGCTCGCAACGTACAGGATGCGTGGATCGCCGCCAAGCGCTGCTGACGTGACGCCCGCGGCTCCATGATTTGCACGATACCGGACAATCCGTTGTCGCGGTACACTCAGGCATGGAATTTTCGCTTGCCGGACTCGTGACGCCCCTCGTTATCTTCGTTCTCGCGCTGATGCTCGCGAATTCCGCATTTCGCGTGCTCCGCCAATACGAGCGCGGCGTCATGTTCACGCTCGGCCGGTTCAGCAGCGTCCGCGGCCCGGGGCTGATCGTTTTCTGGCCCTGGATCCAGCAGATCGTGCGGGTCGACTTGCGCACCGTCGTCATGGAGATCCCCAAACAAGATCTCATCACCCGCGACAACGTCTCGGTAAAGGTCGATGCGGTGCTCTACTTCCACGTCGCCGACCCCGAAAAGGCGATCATCCAAGTCGAGCAATACGTGGCGGCGACGAACATGCTCGCGCAGACGACGTTGCGATCCGTGCTCGGCCAGCACGAGCTCGACGAGCTGCTCTCCAAGCGCACTACGCTGAACACCGACGTCCAAGACATTCTCGATGTCCGCACGAAAGAGTGGGGCATCTTCGTGACCGCCGTCGAGATTCGCGACGTGCAGCTCACCGACAACATGGTGAAAGCGATTGCGAAGCAAGCGGAAGCCGAGCGCGACCGCCGGGCGAAGGTCATCCATGCGGAAGCCGAGTTCCAAGCATCGCAAACGCTCGTGAACGCCGCGACGATCCTCTCCACGGTCCCGGCCGCGATGCAACTGCGCTATTTACAGACGCTCACGGAGATCGGCGGCGAAAATAACTCGACCGTTATCTTCCCGATGCCGCTCGATATCGTCAAGCCGTTCCTTGACCTCATGGACCGCAAGCTCGCCCTGCCGGTGGCCGTGAACGGCACCAAAGCCGCACCCCAATCTGCGGGCTAGCTGTCGGTGAACATGTTGGCGGGTGGGTGGCCTTTAGCTAGCGGCGGCGGGGTCGCCGGTTCGCTGAAGTCGGCCGTCCAGTGCCAGTTCCGGATCTCCGGCATATCTTCCAGATGCTCGCGAATGTAGTCGTGGTGCTCGTCGAGCTTGCGGTCGAACATGGCGATCGCATCGGCGGCCGCCGAGCGTAGCCGTGGGATATGTGAGAGCGCGTCGACGGCGAGATGGAAACGGCTCATCTCGTTGAGTACGACCATGTCGAAGGGCGTCGTGGTCGTGCCGCGATCCATGTAGCCGCGGACGTGGAAGCGGCTCTCGTTGGAACGGCCGTGCACCATCGAATGGATGAGCCAGCGGTTGTTGTGGAAGGCAAAGACGACCGGTGCGCTCTCGGTGAAGAGCGCGTTGAACGACATGTTATCCATGCCGTGGGGATGATCGGCCGGCATCATGAGCGCGGTCAGGTCGACGACGTTGACGACGCGCACCTTGATCCCGGGAACGTGTTTGCGTAGGAGCCAGGCCGTG
>Ga0302198_10006960_pt1 | contig 10069 bp, 9 predicted proteins | sample II_Bog_N2_2_FD_193521 | JGI IMG/M metagenome (GOLD analysis project Ga0302198, IMG submission 193521) | Peat permafrost microbial communities from Stordalen Mire near Abisko, Sweden - II_Bog_N2_2 | ecosystem: Environmental > Terrestrial > Soil > Wetlands > Peat | place: Sweden: Abisko, Stordalen... | reverse complement strand
TGCGAAGCGCACTCGAGGGCGATGTAGGTACCACGCGATCAATAGAAAGGGAATGGATGTCGCGATCAGGATCGGAATTCCGGCGCTTAGAGGTCTTGCGATGATCGGGGTGAGCACGAGGGCAAGGCCAAGGATTGAAATGTTGATGGCTATGGCAGCTACACGAGCCCGGTTACGCATTCTCCAGAGGCCAATTCCCAGAAGCAGATACGCGACGTAACCGGCGTAAAGGACAGCGCTCAAAAGATAGCTGAGTGCTTTCGAAGCAGTCTCAGATTGAATTGATCCCGCAAAAAGCGCGCTTCCCAAGAGTGACGCAGAACCGAGAAGCAGCATAAACGGGAAGATCAGCGTCCCACCCCCGCCAATCCAGAGGTACATGATAGCGAGCAAAGTTACGCCAACGGGTCTTTTGGTTGTGATAGGCATTTGTCGAAATCATATCTCGGGTTCGTCGATGAGTGAACGATAAATGCGAATTGTCTGCATGGAGATAGGGCTGCCGGCCGCTGCATCCGCCGATTGACGACCTGTATAGAACGCATTGAATGATTCAGGGTTCGGCGAAGACATCCCTCAGGGGCTAAAGCCCTGACCTACCAGTCGTGCCCTGACACAAGGCACATGAGCGCGGGATTCGTACGACGCCGCTAGTTCGTTCCAGAATCCTTGCCCACCACCAGAATCTGGAATGAATGCGGAATCATTGGCGCCCAATTGCGCCGCCAGGCTGGTGGTGGGCCACCGGCAGCGGGAGCAGCATCGGCCGACTGGGCCGGTACTGGTCCAAACTCCGCCGTGATGAGGTAGAGATTGCCCGTCTTGGCATCGAGTGTGATGGTTTTGGCGCGCGCCGGCGTCAATACCGTCTGCTCGACTGCGAAATCAGTGGGCGAGTTCTCCTTCACCACGGTGAGCGTGCCGTCGCCCTGCGAGGTAAACGCCTCCATGGTGGCTGGATTAAACGTGGCGCCGTCGCAGCCCACGCCGATGGGCAGATCGGTGATGATGTGGCCATCAGCCGCCGACAGGATCACCATGTTGTTCTTTTCGCGGCAGGCTGCAAACAGGATGCCGTTCTTGGCATCGAGCGCAAGGCCCGCGCAGCCTGACCCTTTGCTCGAGAGATCGTATTTCCCGACCACTTTCATCGAGTCAGCGTCGATTACCGCGATGGCCGCCTTGTCGACAATGTCTACGTAGATCTTGCCGTGGCCGTCGGTGGCTGCCTGCTCCGGCGCGCCGCCAATGTCGATGGTTCCAAGAATGGAGCCGTCTTTGTCGTCGATTACGGTGATGTTGGGCGCCGAATGGCTGAGAACGTAGTAGCGGTGGTTGTAGGTGTCGTTCAGGTAGCCGTCGGGATTGCCCTGAACATCGATCTTCTTGATCACCGCGAAGGTCTTGGCGTCGAACATTGTTATCTGCTTCGAGGTCGCGAATCCGTGCCCGGTTGCCGTATCAACCGCCGCGCCGTGGGCGCTGGTGCCGGGAATGTCGCCCACCTGCGCGAGGGTGTCGAGATTGTAGACGCCGATGTGGCCGGCGGGGCCAGAGCGCGCAACGTAGAGGTTGCGGCCGTCAGGGTCGGCAGTCACGTAGTCGAATCCTCCGTCGCCGCCGATGAGCTGAATCTTTTCGACGTGGTACGGGCCACTTGGTTGCTGCTGCGGTTGCGGAAGGGCGGCGAGCGGAAGGGCGGCGATGAGTGCGGCGAGAGCGAGGGACTTTGCTGGCATGGCGTTTCCTCAAGATCGATCTGTGAGATGAGTTGCTCGTCAGGCTCGGGAGGTGACACCTGAAAAGCGGCAGCTATCTATGCAGAGAAAGGATACACTCCCGAGACAACCGGCTGGTAAAGGGATAAATGGCCCGTTCAGGTGGCAGTCGCTGGAATTGCACGCAAGATTCGGAGTGCAGCGAAACCCCGGTTCAGGCGAATATCATTCTCATGAACACGAGCGCACAACCCGTTAGAGCCGAATTCGATTTTCCAACCACCATGCCGAGTGCATCGAAACGCGCAATCATCTCGCCCGCAACCATAGAGCCCTTTGACGAAGAGGCTGCATGGAAGCAGGTGCAGGCGCGCGACCGCGAAGCCAGATTTTTCTATGCGGTCACCACAACCGGCGTTTTCTGCCATCCATGGTGTGCGAGCCGCAGGCCGCTTCGGGCCAATGCACGTTTCTTCCTCACAACGCAGGCGGCGCAGGCTGCCGGATTTCGGCCGTGCAAAAAGTGCAAACCCACGGCGGTTGAGAATGCAGTCTCCGCTGGCCGGCCTGTCGACAAGGTCCGCTCGCATATTGAGCGCAATCTCGATCGCGCGGTGAAGCTTGAGGAGCTTGGCCGAATCGCCGGCATGAGCCCCTTCACTGTGCAGCGGCTGTTCAAGAGCGAGATGGGTGTGAGCCCGCTGCAATATCAGCGCGCGCTGCGTGCCAACAGCCTGCGCGGAGCGTTGAAAGGAGGCAGCTCAGTGACTGATGCAATTTATGCTGCGGGATTTGGATCATCGAGCCGCGCCTACGAGGGCTCATCGCTGGGCATGACGCCAGCGCGCTTTCGCGACGGCGGCCGCGGCGAGGAGATTGGCTTTGCGGCTGCGTCTTCACCCTTTGGTTGGATGATTGTTGGCGCGACAGACCGCGGCTTGTGCTGGCTCGCGCTTGCCGGCACAAAGGCCGAGGCCGAAGCTACGCTGCGCGCCGAGTTCCCGGAGGCTGAACTGCACCGCGATCCGTCGCTTGCCAGCCTGGTTGATGCGGCGCTCGCATCGGTTCGCGCCGGCACTGACCTGTTTGCAAGCGGTTCCGGCGGCGATCGACTGGACTTGCGTGGAACTGTTTTTCAGCTTCGCGTGTGGCAGGCGCTGCGCCAGATTCCTCGAGGCGAAACGCGTACGTACAGCGAGCTTGCCCGCGAGATGGGCCAGCCGAACGCGACGCGCGCCGTTGCCCGCGCTTGTGCGTTGAATCGCGTTTCCGTGGTTGTGCCTTGCCACCGCGTTATAGGCGTCAATGGGTCGCTTACCGGCTATCGCTGGGGAGTGGAACGCAAACGGCAGTTGCTTGCGGCTGAAAAGAGTTAGCGCTCATCCATCTCTTAGGGTGCCCCATGTCCCGATTTTGGGACATGGGATACCTCAAATCCCGGCGCCGTTTTCTTGTCCCGCCGAGAACAGTTCACCGGGTAAATCCGCCGGACGCGTAGATCGTCTGGCCGTTCACCCAGCCTGAGTCGTTCGAGGCCAGGAACGCCACCGCAGTCGCCACGTCCTGCGGCTGGCCGATGCGGCCCAGCGGAGTCTCCTTCGCCGTGCCGGTCGAAAACTCCGAACCGATCATCCCCGCGCCGTGCGTGCCTTCGGTTTCAATAAGGCCAGGGTTCAGCGCGTTGACGCGAATGCCCCTGGGTCCCAGTTCTTTCGAGAGCGACACGGTCACCGAGTCCACCGCGCCCTTGGTTGCGCTGTAAACGGCAGCATTCGGAAAGGCCATCTTGCCCACCACCGACCCAATGTTCACGATGCTGCCGCCCGCGGGGTTGAACTCCTTGACTGCGGCCTGCGTCACCAGCAACAGGCCCAGGACGTTCAGGTCAAACTGTTTGTGGAAGTGCTGTGGCGTGATCTGTTCGAGCGGCCCGAACTCGTAGACGCCGGCGTTATTTACGAGCACGTCGATCGGTCCCAGTTTCTGGGCAACCGTCTTCACCAACGGCCCAACCTGGTCGGGATCGGCCAGGTTAGCCTGCACTGCGATTGCCTTGCCGCCGGCCGCGACGATCTCATCTACGATCTTTTCAGCGGCTGCCTTGCTGCCTGAATAGTTGACTGCCACGGCAGCGCCGCGCTGCGCCAACTCGCGCGCGATGGCAGCGCCGATTCCCTTCGATGCGCCGGTCACGAGCGCCACTTTTCCCTCAAGGTTCTTCATTTTGATCTCCCGCATCGAATGTCTTCATTTCGACGATTCGACAACTGTCAAATTGATTAGCGAGGCCAGGGAAAGGATTCAGGGCTTTTGCGGAATTCATTCTTTTCCGGATTGAAGCGGGTATCTTCAGGTTCGCGCCGCCCCTAAGGGGCTGCAACCATCTGTTTCGCGCTTACCAGGACGGCGCTCGCTGGCGCGAAATTGTCATGGGCTAACTTCCTTGCCTCCCCACGGGTGGCGGAGCACAGGACCTGGTCTCGAGCACTTCAAGACTCGCCGCAACCGAAGTTAGAACTCCCGGCTTCAGGGAGAGATAAGCGAACTTGCCTTCGCGCCGCACTTCGATCAGGCCGGCGGTTTCGAGTTCCTTGACGTGGTGCGACAGCGTGGCGGCGGAGATGGGCAAGGCAGCCAACGCCTGTGAGCAGCCCAGCGGGCAGCCGGCCTTGGCGATTCGCTCGAGCAACTCGTAGCGCCGCGGATCGGCGAGGGCCTTGAGGATGGCGACCTGCCGTGCCCGCGATAGTCGCACCTTTTTGGCAGGCGCCTTTTTTTCGGGATGTTCAAACCTCGGGTTCATTTCCGGCTCCGGATATTGAATGCAATGGTAGCGCAGTGAGGAGCGGCGAGTCAGCAAGTCAGCGGTGTAGACGAGAGGCGGATGCAGCGGAGCATAAAAAGGGCGGCAAAGCCTTCGCTTTGCCGCCGCCCTGTCCCTGGGTTTTCTTGAAATGTTGCAATATTGCTAAACCTGTTCTGGAGCCGGGGCTAAAGCCCCGGCCTACACATCGATTATTGCAGAAGCTTGGTCACTTCCTGCTGAACGCTGTTGGCCTGCGCGAGAGCGGCGATGCCTGTCTGCGAAAGAATCTCGTACTTCGACATGTTTGAAGTGGCCGAGGCGTAGTCGGTGGCCTGCACGGCATTTTGGGCCGATACGATGTTCTCCTGCTGCGTGCTCATAACCTGGCTGATGGCGTTGAGCGTGTTGATCTGTGCGCCGATGTAGCCGTCCTGGGCCGCCACGTAAGTGATTGCGTTGTTAAGCACTGACTCGGCGTTCTGCGCGTTGCCCTGCGTGTTGAGGTTGGTGTTGGAGAGGTCCGCGCTCGTGTCGCCTCCGTTGGCCGTCACGTACTCGATGGTTTCGGTTGCCGCGGAGCTGGGGTCCACCCCATCTGGTGTGATCGCGGTCGATGTGTCTTCAAACGCCGCGGTTACCGGAGGCCCCACCGCGGCGGTCGATAGCGAAATCGATACGTTCTTGTCCGTGTTAGTCAGCAGGATGCCGGTATCGCCAGCGGCGACGGCGTCTAAGCTGGTGCTGTCTTCAGTGACGCCCACTGCGCCCGCAGTGGTAAAGCTGGCCGTCACGCCGGGAATGCCGTCTTCGTTGATCTGCGCGATAAGATCGCCAACGGTGGTAGTCGCGGTCGCCGAAGTAGCTACGGTGCTCGTCGTTCCGTCGGGGTTAGTGATGGTGAAGACCAGTCCGCTGCCCGTCGCAACATTATTGCCTTGCCCTGCCGCCGTGGTGAGCGTGCCGGCGACCGTGTCGACTGAGAGGTCGATAAATTGGCCGGTGTCGCTTTGCTGCACCGTGCCGCCCGAGTCGCCTACGTTGGCTGAGGTCAGCTTCGCGAAATAGAGGTTGTCGATCGAGGCGCCGGTGGAAGATGAGTCGCCGGTGTAGATGGCCACGCCGTTCGCATCGCCGGTGAACACCTGGTTCTGGTTATAGGTGGTGGTGGTGCCAATGTTGTTGATCTCTGAAAGGATCGATTGGTACTCCTGGTTGGCCGCCGACTCCTGCGCGCTGTTGAGCGTGCCGTTCGAAGCCTCGGTCGCCAGAGTAATGGCGCGGTTCAGCAGGCTTGTGACCTGCGAGAGAGCGCCGTCGGCCACCTGCAGCAGGCCCACTCCCTCAGTCGAATTGGTTTCGGACTGGGTGAGCGCAGCCGAGTTGGCGCCGAGGCCGTTTACCAGTGACAGGCCAGCCGCATCGTCGGCGCCGGAGTTGATGCGTGACCCTGACGACAGCTGCTGCAGAACCGTCTGCAAGCTGCTGTTCGTGTTGTTCAGATTGTTCTCTGCGTAAATTGCTGACAGGTTATTCAAAACACCAAGGGCCATGGGACCAACTCCTTCTCGGATGCCGATTGCGCGATGCGGCTCGAAGCTCCAAGCCGGTTCCCTTTCAGGGGTTAAGGCGTTTCAGCATCCACCCCATTCATCGGGCTGGCTCGGAATAACTTTAGTCATTTTTTGAATTTCTCTTTCGGCGCAGTTTGCATCGATGCCAAACAGAGTGTCCGGTAACGGTTCAGAGGCTGTATCGATGCGATGCAGCGGCTGGTCTGAATTGCTACATCGAAATGGAGTGAATCGAGACAGCTGGTAACGGGAAAACAAGGGAACGAGGGAACAAGTGATCTGGCTGACGCACAGAGCAAAAAATGGCGGCCTGGTTTTACCCGGGCCGCCAACGGTCCTTCTCAGGGGACCGCATGCTCTCTGCCTTGAGAGGTCTGTGTTGAATCCTTTGCGGGCCGGCCGGTTATGAATTTGAACCGCGCCGGCCCTCTCTATATAAGTCGTGTCGAAACTACTGCTCTTGCTCGAAACTTACTGTTCGTCGCCTGAGGGGCCGCCCTGAGGTGGTGCGGGTGGAGGCGTGCCCCGCGACGTGCCTTGCGGCCCGCCGTCGGGTTGTTGAGACTGCCCGTGGTGGCGGAATCCGCTGCCGGGACCATTTGCGCCGGGGCCACGGTCGCCGCGACCCCATTGGCCGCGCTCCGGCGTTGGGTGGTCGCGAAACGCCTGTACCTGTTTCCACTGGTCGGGCGTGAGCTTGGCGCGGATGGCGAGCAGGAAGCGCGCGTTGGCTTTTTCAAGCTCCGCGCGGGTGGCTGCGATCTTGTCGATCTGCGCCAGGACCGCCGATTCGTTGGGCTGGTCGGCGCCCATCAGGGGCTGCATCTCCAGCTCGGCTTTCTCTTCAGCGGCGCGCATGTCGATGAGCTTTTCACGGTGCGCCAGCAGGATCGAATCCATTGCCTTGCGCTGATCTTCGGTCAGGTTCAGTTTCTCAACTATTTTTGGATTGTTCCAGAACTGACCGTGTGTGCCTTCAAATCGAAATGCCCTTTCCATCGGCGGCCGATGGTCGCCAAATCCGGGACCATTGCCCGGTCCCTGGGCGAACGCGAATCCTGCGGCCAGGGGTAATGTTGCCAACGCCAAGACCAACCGTAATGCAAATTTGCCTTTCATCTCTTGTCCTCTTTTCAGGTCTCGCCGGACCGCTTCGATCTAGTTTTAATTCGTGCCGTTGTCATCCATCAGCTGAGCCAGTGGCTCCATGGCCGCCGGAACGCTGCGTGAAATATCGGTATCGACATTTGAGAGCAGGGCTTCATCGGTTTCCTGGGCTTGCTGCTGCGCGGCTAGCTGGCGCAGATGCGCAATGCGGGCTGCCGCCTGCTGACGCTCAATCACGATGCGATGATGATCGTAGATGCCGCCGCTTACGCCGCCTGCAACCACCATGCAACCGAGGGCCCAGGAAAGCACGGGGCGCCAGGGGCTATGCGCAGCCGCGCGCAAGGTGTGCGGACGCTTGGAGTCGGCTTCGCTTCTGTACTCGGCTTCGCTCCAGGCATGCACGCTTTGGCGGAAGTTTTTGAGCGCCTGCTGGAGTTCGCCATCCAGTTCCGCATCGGCCACAGAAACGGCTTGAGGCTCGGCTGCCGTTCCCGTCTTTGACTTAAACAAATTCATCGTTTGCCTCCCATCTCCGCTCGCACCTTGCCCAGCGCGCGCGACAGATGCGCTTTTACCGTTCCCTCGCTAAGCCCTGTGGCGGCTGCGATCTCGCTCAGTTCCTGTTCCTCGACATATCGCAGCAGAAAAACTGTTCGCTGCCGCTCGCTTAAACCCTCGACGGCTTTCCATACCCGGCCCACCTGCTCGCGCGCCAGCAGTTTCTGCTCGGCTGAGCGCTCGCCACTGGGCAGCCAGTCGCTGGCCTCGTCCACATCCACCGCGTTTGTCCTGGTCTGCCGCCAGAATTGCATGCGGCGGTTGCGCCAGTGATCTTTCTGCAGGTTGATCGCAATCCGCATCAGCCAGGTCATGGCGGTTGAATCGCCGCGGAAGTGGCTCCAGTTGCGATGCGCCTTCAAAAAGCATTCCTGCGTGAGCGTCTCGGCCAAATCGATATCGCGCGTTGACGCGAGCAGGAAGCGGAAGATCTGCTGCCGGTGAGTTTCGACTACGCGCACGAATTCCTGTGCGGAGATTTGCTCCGCTGTTTGCGCCGCAATCGGCTCAACTAGAGTGCCGGCTGCCATCACCTTGGTAGACGCCCGCATATCGCGCAAGTTTACAGCCTCCGTCTTATTTTCGACGCAGTTGAGGGCCGCCAGGACGCTTTCGAAGCCAGGCGAATAGCGGCCCTGCAACGTACTGAGCCTGTTCGACGCGCGAAGGCTAAAAGGGTCAGTTTTGGCGACCAGTTTGCCGGGCGGGTTGACCGGGCCCGGTTCAGAAGGCGGCAGGGCGGTGTGCTCGGCAGATATAATTTGGTGCGGAAACGAGGGCTTCACTGATGGGCGATGAGATTGTTACGCGGCGGACTTTTTTGAACGGGCTTGCGGCCGGCGCCGCGGGCACGGCATTGGCATCTACGGCCCGGAGCTACGGGCAGATTCTGGGCGCCAACGATCGCATCAACTTTGCGGTGAACGGGTTGAACGGGCGCGGCCATGCGCATCTGTCGGCGCTCAAGAACAACGAAAAGACTGCGCGCATTGCGTATATCTGCGACCCGGACACGACGATCCGCGAAAAATTCGCGAGCGATGCGCAGCAGGTACTGGGGTACGCGCCCAAGGCGGAGCAGGACTTTCGCAATGCGCTGGCTTCAAAGGATGTGGACGCCATCACCATTGCAACGCCCGACCACTGGCATACGCCGATGGCGGTTTTGGGGCTGAAGGCCGGCAAGCATGTTTATGTTGAGAAGCCGTCAAGCCAGAACGCGCGCGAAGGCGAGTTGATTGTGGCCGCGCAAAAGAAGTACAGCAAGATGGTGCAGGTAGGCGACCAGCAGCGCTCGTCGGACTATACCATCAAGATGATCGAGCAGATTCACCAGGGCTATATCGGCGAAGCGTACCTTGCGCGTGCGTGGTATGCGAACACGCGCGGTTCGATGGGGATTGGAAAGCCCGCTCCTGTGCCCGCAACGCTCGACTGGGATCTGTGGCAGGGACCGGCGCCGCGCAGCGAGTACAAAGACAACATCCACCCTTATAACTGGCACTGGCTGCGCCGTTATGGGACTGGAGAGACGCTGAATAACGGAACGCATGAAGTGGACGTTTGCCGCTGGGCGCTGGGCGTCGATTTTCCGTTGACGGTTTCGTCGACCGGGGGCCGCTATCAATACAAAGATGACTGGCAGTTCTACGACACGCTGCTCACCGACTTCGGTTACAACGACAAGACCATCAGTTGGGAGGGCCGGAGTTGCCAGGGCATGCGGGTTTACGGTCGCGATCGCGGCTCAATGATTTGTGGAACCAAGGGCACAGTGGTGATCGATCGTGACGGCTACGACGTCTACGACTGGAAGGGCAAGCAGACTGACCAGTTCCGCGTGCATAGTACCCAGACATTGTCGAGCGACACGGTGGGCCGGGATGATATGACCGATGCGCATTTTGCCAACTTTATCGCGGCAGTGCAGGGGCGCGAGCAACTGCATTCGCCAATTGAGATAGCAAACGTGAGCGTGACCATGTTGCTGCTCTCGAACATTGCATGGTTTGTCGATCGCAAGCTGCATCTGGATCCTGAAACTGCGCATGTTGTCAACGATGAAGAGGCGATGAGCTATTGGGGACGCACGTATGAGCCGGGTTGGGAAGTCACAGTCTGAAAGTCGCCACCTGACTCTCAGACTGTCATCCCGAGCGAAGCCGAGGGATCTGCAGTTCGGGCTCTTTCGCCGTCCCACATGCGAAGATTGCGCTCGCATCGAACTGCGGCTTGAGCCATCAAAAGATCAAAGGAGAACAGGATGGCAATCGGAATCGAGACTTTGCCCGCAGCAGCGGCGGGAA
>Ga0302198_10006948_pt1 | contig 10078 bp, 8 predicted proteins | sample II_Bog_N2_2_FD_193521 | JGI IMG/M metagenome (GOLD analysis project Ga0302198, IMG submission 193521) | Peat permafrost microbial communities from Stordalen Mire near Abisko, Sweden - II_Bog_N2_2 | ecosystem: Environmental > Terrestrial > Soil > Wetlands > Peat | place: Sweden: Abisko, Stordalen... | reverse complement strand
CCCAGGCGCTGACGCCTGTGGCGCCGGTGTCGATTTTGCGGGTGCGGCTGTTGACGAAGAGGCGATAGAGGTTGGTTGTGGTGTCGCCCGCGAAAGAGCTGAAGAAGACTTCCATGAGCAGCGAATCGCGGTTGGTGAGTTTGCGGTTGGCTGGCCAGGCGAGGCCGACGTAGCTGGGCTGATGGTCGTTTTCGTAGGGGAATTCGACGACCTGGATGGAGCCGGGCGCGGCTGGTTTGGGCGCGGGGAGATCGGCCTCGCTTTCCGCTTTCAGCGCGACGGGGTTCGGCTGCAGGGCGTTGAGGGTTTCGTCGAAGTGGGCCAGTTGCACAGCGACGGTGTCGCCTTTCGGCAGTGAAATGACTGCGCCCATGTTGGCGAGGAAATAGTGGCGGTCATGGAAAGCGCGGATATCCTGCGGCTTCATCTCGCGAATGGCGGCGGGAAGGCCGCCGGAGCTGAAGGAGAGCGGATGACCGGGGCCGTAGACATCGAGCAGTTGCTGGCTATAGAGGACCCAATCGGGCTTGGCCATGGAGCTGACCATTTCGTTGTAGACGGTGCCCTTTTCTTCGAGGCGGAGTTCGTGCGTGGCGGGATTTTCGGCGATGCCGAAGTTGCGCACTTCGCGGCCGATTTCTTCATCGGTGTAATCGGGATGCAGCAGGGCGTTGAGCTGCATGTGGAAGCTGTCGTAGAAGACGCTGAGGCCGGCGTTGGTGTTGAAGTCGTAGCAGGTGCGCCATTGCATGGTGAAGGCGCTGGAATTGGAGAGCGTCATGGATTCGGAGGCGGCGAAGGAGCGGCCGACGTTGCCTTTACCGACGAGGAGGTGCTCCTGGGTGTGGGGCTCGCCCTTATCGGAGACGGGGAAGGTGTTGACCCAGGTGAAGGCCTGGGGGACGGACTGGACCTGGATGAGGTCGAGGGTGAAACCGGTTTTGTCGTGGACGAAGCGGGCGCCGAAGGGCTGGCCGGCATCATCGAGATAGAGGGCGGTGGAGTGGAAACCGTGGCTGGTGGTTTGGGGGGAGACGTCGGCGAAGGTGGCGGGGTCGGCGGCGTTGGTGGCTGCGTTGTTGTGGGCGGCGGTCAGCATGAAAAGCAGGGGGAGAAGGGTGAAGGCTTTCATTTTGGTGCGCTGGTCCGATTTTAGCGTTAAATAGCTTTCAGCTTTCAGATCCCCCTGGGCAGACGGGTTGCGTTGCTCCGGTCCTTGCCCGCGGGTTCGGGGGGGCTTCATGGTTTGGGCATCGTTTTAGTCGGCGGCCCGTTTGGCGCGGATTTCGAGGGACTCAACGCGAGCTGGTAGTTGCGCTGGGCGGTTGATGCGCGGGCCGGCATCGGAAGGGAAGAATTCGTGCTCCCAGACGGCGGTATTGATGCTGACGTAGCGGCGAGTGAGCCATTCTCAGGTGATGAGAATATCGACGAGGGCGCGGTCTTCCGGGACGGTAGGCTGTTCGCGAGCGTGGAACTCCGCTATCAGGGCTTCGTAATCGGGACGGGATTCGAAGCGGAGGACTTCGGATTTGGCATCGAGGCCGCGGGCACGAGGTACGGCGGTTGCTGTCTCAAATATCGACTGTCAGTGAATAACGATATTGTTCTCGCCGATGATCGTGAACGCCGATAACAGATGGGTCATACCGAGCAACTGCCGGATCCCTGGACCCAGGTTGACGAGCTCTAACCGGGTTCCCGCCGATTTGGACGAAACATACAGACGAACTACCGTGCCGAGCCCCATGCTGTCCATGTGGGTGAGATCCGACAGGTCCAGCACGATGCGTTCGGTATCCGGAATCAGCTGGCTGGCGTGAGTGTAGAGGACATCGTTCACACCCGCGACCAGCTTGCCGTGGCATCGGATAACAGCCAGGCCGTCGGAGCGTTCAATATCGAGCGAGAACAAAGGCGTAGTGGCCGGGGCGGGCTCAGGCATGTCGGATATTCTCTCATGCGGATTCACGTATCCCCGCCCATGCGATAAGATCTTGAACCAGGGACCCACCCATGAGAAAAACCAATCTGTCCGTGCAACCGCGTCTCTCGCGGCGAGCCTTCGTTGCTGCAATGGCTGCCACCGCCCCTTCGTCCTGGCTGACCCGGACTGCCTCCGCTCAAACCGCGCCGCGCAAAATCGCGCCGGGCATTTTCAAGCCTACCTGGGAATCGCTGCTGCAATACAAAGCGCCCGACTGGTTTCGCGACGCAAAATTCGGCATTTGGGCTCACTGGACCGCGCAATGCGTCCCCGAACAGGGCGACTGGTACGCCCGTCAGATGTATATTCAGGGCCATCCGCAATACGATTATCACGTCAAAACCTACGGCCATCCTTCGAAGTTCGGCTTCATGGAGATCGACAACCTCTGGCGCGCCGAAAGGTGGGATCCGAACGCGCTGATGGACCTCTACGTCAAGGCCGGAGCGAAGTATTTCGTCTCGCTCGCGAACCATCACGACAATTTCGATAACTACGATTCCACGCACCACGAATGGAACTCGGTCCACGTCGGCCCAAAGAAAGATATTGTCGGCACCTGGGCCAAACTGGCGCGCGCCAATGGCCTGCGCTTCGGTGTGACCAACCACTCCGGGCATTCCTGGCACTGGTTCCAGACCGCTTACGGATACGATCCCGAAGGCCCGGTGGCAGGCGTTCCTTACGACGGCTTTCTGACCGCCGCGCAGGGTAAGGGCAAGTGGTGGGACGGCCTCGACCCGCAACATCTGTATAACGGCCCGATCATGCCCATGCCCAAAGGCATCACCACCATCAAAGAGGCCAACGCTTTTCACAATGCGAACGATCGCAAATGGGATGAAGCGCCGCCGCCGAATAATCCTGAATTCGTGGAGCGCTGGTTCCTGCGGTGCCAGGAACTCATCGATAAGTACCAGCCCGATTTGCTGTATTTCGATAACACGGAGTTGCCGCTTGGCCAGGCCGGCCTCGATATTGCGGCGCATTATTACAACTCGAACATGAAGAATCGCGGCGGCAATCTGGAAGCGGTGCTGAATTCGAAGGGGCTGCAGCCCGGCCACATCGGCACCATGGTTCTCGACATCGAGCGCGGCAAAGCGGATCAGATTCTGCCCAATGCGTGGCAGACCGATACCTGCATCGGCGACTGGCACTACAAGCGCGCCACATTCGAAAATCACAAATATAAAACGGTGCCGCAGGTGGTCCAGATGCTGGCCGATATCGTGAGCAAGAACGGCAACCTGCTGCTCAATATTCCGCTGCGCGGCGATGGCTCCATCGATGAGGACGAGCATGCGTTTCTCACCGGCATCGCGGCCTGGATGGCCCCGAACGGCGAAGCGATTTACGGCACTCGCCCGTTCACTATCTCCGGCGAAGGCGCACCGGAAACCTCCGGCACGAAGAACTTCAACGAGAATCGCAATACGCCCTACACCTCGCAGGACATTCGCTTTACCACGAAAGGTTCCACGCTCTATGCGATTGCGCTCGCGTGGCCGGCCGATGGCAGAATCACCATCCGCACTCTGGCATCGGGCAGTTCTCACTATCCGCGCGAGATTGGCCGCGTCGAAATGCCCGGCGTCAACGGACCACTGCAATTCTCGCGCGATGCACAAGCGCTGACCGTCGATTGCGGCAGCCAGCGCCCCAACAACATCGCCTGCGTACTGAAGATTCAGCCCAAAGCCTGAGAAGCTCCTGAGAAGCCAATGAACCCGCTCGGGCGTCGCGCCTTTCTGTTGCAATCCGCTGCCGTCGCCGCCGCAAGCGCGCAGGGTCCGGGAACCATCGTCATCGACCCAAAGCCGCTCTTCGATATCTCGCCGCTCCTCTATATGCAGTTCATGGAGCCGCTCGGTATCACCGATGGCTCCGTCGAAGCCGCGTGGGACTACGACACCGACGACTGGCGTCGCGACTTCATCGAAGTCGTTGCCGATCTCGCGCCGGGCGCTATGCGCTTCGGCGGACTCTGCAGCCGCTATTACCACTGGCGCGATGGCATCGGACCACCGGCGAACCGGCCACTCGTTCGAAATTATTCGTGGGGCGGCAAAGAGACCAATCGCGTCGGCACGCATGAGTTTGTCGATTTCTGCCGCCGCGTGAAGGCCGAGCCGTTCTACTGCGTGAACTTTCTCAGTGACGGCGACCCGCGCTACGCCACTATGCGCGAGGGTAACCGCACCGGCGACGCGAAAGAAGCGGCCGACTGGGTCGAGTACGCCAATGATCCGGATAACGCCGAGCGCCGCCGCAATGGCTCCGCGCAGCCTCTCAATATCAAGCTGTGGCAACTGGGCAACGAGACCTCATACGGCGACGCGACTTTCAATAAGGACCAGTCGATTGCCCGCACCATCGAATTCGCGCGCGCGATGAAGAAGCGCGATCCATCGATACGGCTGATTGGCTGGGGCGATAAGGGCCATGGCGAGGGGCTATGGGCGAAGAATCTGATCGAACGCGCCGGCGAACATCTCGATTTCGTCGCGATACACATGATGGGCCAGTCGCCGAAGCGCCCGAATTCGGTGCTGAAGGGTTTGCAGTATCAGCAGGAGCCCGAGCGCGCGTGGGAAGAGCTACTGGAGCTGTCGAACGCGGTGGAGACACGCGTGTCCGAACTGGAAGGCGCGATGGCCGCGAATCCGCGCAGAGTTGGTATCGCGATCACCGAAGGCCATCTGAGCCTGGGACCGCGCAACACGCATCCGATACTGTTCGAATGGCTTTCGTCGGCGTATCATGCACGCTCGCTCAATATTTACCAGCGGCACGGCGCCCACGTGAAAATTGCGACGGCGGCGGATTTCGAAGGTACGCGCTGGACCAACAATGCGGTGATGCTCGGGGTGCCATCGGGGAAAACGTTCATGATGCCTGTGGCGTCAATCGCGCGGCTGTTCAAACGTTACAACGGAACGCAGGGCGTTGCTGTCAGCGCCACACCGCCGGGCCTGGATATCGCCGCCAGCCGCACCGGCAACAAAATATATCTGCATGTAGCGAATCTGCGCTATAACGGCGCGGTGGAAACATCGTTCGCGGTGGCGGGCATGAAAATCGCGAGCGGCAAAACGTGGGCCATCGCGCCCGAAAACCTGCGCCAGTTTGTCAGCCTGGATCAGACGGATGTATTCAGGCCCGTCGAGGCCGTAATTCCCGATCAGGCGGTATTGAAGTGGCGATTTCCGGCAGGTTCCGTGACGGCCGTCGAACTCACCTGCGTGTGATCAGAACGCGGATTTCAGCACGCCGCCTTCGGCCCGAACTGCCGCGCCATTGATGGCGGAAGCGAGCGGACTACAGACGAACGCCACCACTGCGGCAATCTCTTCTACCGTCTCGAAGCGCTGCAGCAAAGACGTAGGCCGCACTTTCGCGAAGAACTCGCGCTCGAATTCGCCAAAGTCTTTTCCGCCGGAGAGCTTTTCGACGAAGGCTTCCACGCCTTCCGATCTGGTGGGACCGGGCAGCACGGAATTGACCGTTACTCCGGTCCCGGCCGTTGTCTCGGCGAGCCCGCGGGCGAGCGAAACCTGTGCGCTCTTGGTGACGCCGTAGTGGATCATCTCGGCGGGAATCTGAAAACCGGATTCGCTGGAGATGAAGACGATGCGCCCCCAGTTCCGTTGGAGCATTTGCGGCAGATAAGCGCGGCTCAGCCGGACACCGCTGAGTACGTTGACTTCGAAGAAGCGCAGCCAGTCGGCGTCCGAAATTTCGCCGAAGGGCTTTGGCTCGAAAATGCCCAGACTGTTGACAAGCACGTCGATCTGCGGGTGTTGAGCCGCCAGAAGGTCGGCGCCCGCCTGCGTGCCGGCGTAGGCGGCGACTCCGGATACCGACGCTTTCGCGCCAACGCGGATTTTCGCCATTGCCTCGGCGACGCGCGCCTCCGTGCGGCCGTTGACGACGACGTCGGCGCCTTCGCGTGCGAGTGCCGTGGCTATCGCCATGCCGATGCCTGCCGTGCTGCCCGTGACTAATGCTTTCTTACCGTGAAGTTCCAAATCCATATTGTGATCGCAAGCACTTTACTGGCCAGCGTTACCTCTCGAAATAGGGTCGCGAATTATGTCATGATGATAGCCATGAATAGCAGTAAAGTTACCCTGTCCGGTAGTGAGCGTAAGCCCGTCGGAACGCGTGTGGGCGACCAACCGAACGACGAGATGATCGGGATTTCGGTCATTCTGAAACCGAAGGCGCGAGCGGTGGCACCTCGCAGCGGTGGCGCGACCGTGTCGCGCGAACAGTTCGCGGCCAATCACGGCGCGGATACGGAAGCGATCGCGAAAGTCAGGCAGCTTGCCCAGGAATATGGCCTGACCGTGATCGAGGAGTCGGCGGAGCGCCGTACGGTGAAACTCGAAGGCACCGCGGCCAACATGATGCGCGCGTTCGAAATGGAGTTCGACCGCTACGAACACGACGGCCAGCAGTATCGCGCCCGCACCGGCGGTATTAAACTCCCGGCGGACCTCGCGCCTTCGGTGGAAGCGGTGCTGGGACTGGATAATCGCCCGCAGGCGAAGCCGCACTTTCGCGTGCACAGCGACCCCGCGCGAGGCAAGACTACTCCCACGCCGGTTTCCTACTCGCCGCGCGCGGTTGCGGAGCTCTATAATTTCCCGCTCGACGTGGATGGCACCGGTGAGACCGTGGGTATCCTCGAACTGGGCGGTGGCTATATCGCGGCCGACCTGGCGAGCTATTTCAAGGGTCTGAACATTAAAGAGCCGACTATTACTGCGGTATTGGTGGATAAGGGAAAGAATAAGCCGACCAATGCGAACAGCGCCGATGGCGAAGTGCAGCTGGATATCGAGGTAGTCGGTACGGTTGCGCCTGGCGCGAAGATCGTAGTCTATTTCGCGCCGAATACGACGGCCGGATTTCAGGACGCTCTGACCACGGCGATCCACGACGCCACCAACAAGCCGTCGGTTATCTCCATCAGCTGGGGCGGCCCGGAATCCACCTGGACGGCCCAGTCGATGACGGCAATGGATTCGGCTGCGCAGGATGCCGCTGCGCTGGGCGTTTCGATCTGCGTCGCCTCCGGCGATAACGGATCGAGCGACGGTGTGACGGACGGCGCGAATCACGTGGATTTTCCGGCCTCCAGCCCGCACGTGCTGGCTTGCGGGGGAACCAGCCTGCAAAGCGCTGCGGGCGCCATCACGAGCGAGACGGTATGGAACGACGGAGCGAAGGGCGGGGCAGGGGGCGGCGGTTACAGCGTTCAGTTCGCGTTGCCCACCTGGCAGGCGAGCGCGAGTGTCAAGCCTCCCAAAGGCGGCGGGCGCGGCGTGCCGGATGTGGCGGGCGACGCGGATCCGGAAACGGGCTATAACGTGTCGATCGATGGCACGGCGATGGTCATCGGAGGCACCAGCGCGGTGGCGCCGCTCTGGGCCGGACTGATCGCGCTGCTGAACGAAAAGCTGGGAAAGCCGCTCGGTTTTCTGCAGCCGGTTTTATATGGATTGCCGCCAACGGCGAAGGCTTTTCACGATATAGTGACGGGCACGAATGGCGCGTTTTCAGCCGGTCCGGGATGGGATGCCTGCACCGGTCTCGGTTCGCCCTTCGGCGAGAGTCTGCTGGTGGCGCTGGGCGGAACGGCGTCGACGACAACTACGCAGAAATCTCACTCTGCAAAGGCCGGCAAGAAGGACTGATCACAGGCGCAGCAGAGGCTTGTCGAGAAACTCCACGAAGGGAGTAATGGCCTCGAAGCGCGTGGCGACCTCGCGCACCAGCTTCGGTGTGGTGGCGATAGCCGGGTCGAGCTTCGTATAGAGCACGAAGCTTTTATGGCGGAGCAGATCGGCCGCGGGATGCTCCGCGAGGAAGCCCTTCGGAACGCGTTTGGTCTGCTCGCCCTGCAGCTCGCCCATCAGACGACGGACGGTTTTCGATTCGAACGTGGCACGGAAGGCCGGCGTGTCGGCCGCGATTTGCCGGCGCACCGCCAGCAGTGCTGCCGGTTCAGCCTTATAGAGACCGCCTCCCACCGCGACGTGTTCCGGTGAGATGGAAAGAAAGAAGCCGCCGCCGGAGTTCTTATCCAGCCGATTGTGCCAGAACAACGCCTCCGTGCTGGTTTTGTAGGGCGTTTTGTTCTTCGAAAAGCGAGTGTCGCGGTAAACCCGGTAGACGCATTTGGCCGGCTCGCCAACATAGGCGGGCGCGAAACGCAGCATCTCGACGTGCAGGCTGTGTACCAGTTCGACCATGGGCTCGCGAACCAGCCGCTTATACTCGTCGAGCTTCGGAGTAAACCATTCGCGATCGTTGTGCTTCTTCAGTTCGCGCAGAAACGCGATGCCTTCGGTGGGGAAGCCTTTGAATTTCATATCCAGTACCTATAATGAGACCTGATGAATCTAACTGCGCAGGCCTCCGGGATCTTCGATCGCATCGGACGCCTTCGGGACATCACGCTGCTGCGCGATGTCCCGCTTTCACAATATACGCGGTTCGGTATCGGCGGCCCGGCGGACTTTTACCTGGAGACCGCGAACCCCGCCAGCTTCGCGCAGGCGCTGGCGATGGTGCGGGCGAGCGATATCGGGTCCGTGGTGATTGGCGGCGGCACCAACCTGATCGTGGCCGATGAAGGTTTTCGCGGCGTATGCCTAAAGCTCACCAGCGACGGGATCGCCGCCGATGGCGTTCGCGTGGACGCGGCATGCGGGGCTTCGCTGCAGGCGCTGGTCGATTTCACCGTGCAACGCGGCCTGAAGGGCATGGAAACGATGACGGGTATCCCGGGGTCTGTGGGCGCGGCGGTCTACGGCAATGCGGGCGCATATGGACATTCGATTCAGGAACGCGTCCGGGCGGTGCGCTTTCTCGATGGCGAGGCGGTCCGCGAATTCGACAATGCGGAGTGCAGCTTTCACTACCGCGAAAGCGTTTTCAAGAGCAATAAGCAGTGGATTATTCTGTCGGTCACGCTCGAAATGGAACCGGGCGATGCGGCGGTGTTGCGAGAAACCGCGGACCGGATACTCACGACGAGGAACCGCAAGTATCCGCCGACCATGAAGTGCGCGGGCAGTATTTTCAAGAACTTCCTGCTCTCGGAATTACCGCCTGACGTTGTGGCTGAGCTTCCCGGGACGGTGGTGATCGAAGGAAAGGTGCCATCGGCCTGGTTTCTGGAGCAGGTGGAAGCCAAGGGGATGAAGCGCGGCGGGATAGAAGTGGCGGATTACCATGCCAACCTGATCTATAACGCGGGCGGCGGCACGGCCAGCGATCTGGTGGGGATTATAGCCGAATTGAAGCGCCGCGTGCGGGAACGGTGGGGGATTCCGCTTGAAGAAGAGGTTCAATATGTTGGGTTTACGGAACTCGCCCGGCACGCATGAAAATCTGGAACTAAATTCCGGCGTTCGTCAATACCTTGCAGAGTACCTTGGGTCGCCGATTCGCTCAAGCAATTCCCTTACAACCCTCATGGCTCGGCGGCCCTTCCCTCTCATTCCCCCCCCTTTCGCAGTAACCTGAATTCATGAAGCTCGTCGCGTTGTCTTGCCTGGGAGCGGTCTCGCTCGTTTTCGCCGCAGCTATGCCTTCGGGCGAAAGCCTGATCGCGCAATGCATCCAAAGCGAAGGCGGTGCCAGTGCCATCGAGCGCGCGCGGACCGCGATCATGACGGGTACCGTGGAGATCGTCGGCCGCAACATGTCCGGCCCGCTCGAAATGTACCAGGACGGCGATAAGGCGTACACCGAGATCTACCTGCCGGGCATCGGCAAGGTGCAGGAAGGTTTCGATGGCGAGGTTGCCTGGGAAATGAATCTTCTGCAGGGCGCGCGGGTTAAAGACGGCGAGGAACTCGACGCGGCCAAACGCGCCGCGCGTATGTCGGTGCTGAGCGACTGGAAGGATTACTACAAATCCGCCGTAACGGAGGGCGTGGAAGAAGTTGGCGGGAAGCCCGTCTGGAATGTTGTCATGACCCCCGCGCACGGACAGAGCGTGGAGCATTTTTTCTTCGATCGGGACTCGGGGTTGGTGGTTAAAATGACGCAGACGCTGCCGACCTCGATGGG
>Ga0302198_10006936_pt1 | contig 10088 bp, 5 predicted proteins | sample II_Bog_N2_2_FD_193521 | JGI IMG/M metagenome (GOLD analysis project Ga0302198, IMG submission 193521) | Peat permafrost microbial communities from Stordalen Mire near Abisko, Sweden - II_Bog_N2_2 | ecosystem: Environmental > Terrestrial > Soil > Wetlands > Peat | place: Sweden: Abisko, Stordalen... | reverse complement strand
ATCCTTTGAATCTTCCGGCGCCTTCGGAGCCGGAACGCTCGGCACATCCCTTAGTTGCTGGTAATTCAAAATCGCATTGAACACCAGCGCGTACGTCCCCACCGTCTCCCCGCGATACACCGGGTTGTTCCCGAACAACAGCACATTCCCCTCGCCCAAATGCGCATCCACCACCACCGCATGCTCGGCAATCGATCCGCCCTTGTCCAGCAGCCCATCCAACAGCAGCCCCTTGCCATCCGCAAAGCGCAAAATCACATTCGGCCGCAGCTTTTCCGGGATCACGTTCATGTTATCGCGCATCTCTTCCTCGTTCAGCTTCTTCGCCTCCCAGGGCTCCTGCTTTTCCAGCGGTTCAGCCTCGGTAATCTTGCGTCCCGTCGGCGTGTCGCTGTCGTCCACGGTGCCCCGGCCTGTCGGCCTTTCCGCATACGGGTCCATCAGCATCCGACCGCCGCGCCCGCCCAACGTGTTGCTGATCGAAAACGTCATTCCATTCGCGCTGATCACCGGAACTCCCGCACCATATCCAAACGCCACCGGGCTGTTCTTGTCCACAAACACCGTGTTCAAAATCGTCCCCACCACGCGCGCATCCGAGTGTCCGCCCGATGTCACGCCCGGCGCCATGCCGGTATCAATGGCAAACTGCGCCGTATCCTCGCAGGTAATCAGCAGCCCACCCTTTTCCACAAACGTCTTCAGATGCTCCAGTCCCCCATATCCCAGACCCGGTCGAATATCCGCCGTCGAATCCACCCGCCCCATGTTTGGCGTCAGGTCTGTCTTCTCCCAAGGCATCGCGTTGTTCCACATCGGAATGCCGTTCAGAATCGACTCCGTTCCCGCATACCCCACCGGCGCAAACACAATCACGTCGTACTTGGCTCGCAGGTCCGCCTCAGCCGACGCCGTCTGCGTGCTGATGTAGTCGTATGGCACGCCCGCCGTGTCAAACGCATACCGCCACCAGCCCTCCGTCTGCGTTGAAAGCCATGTATGCATAATCGCCACCCGCGGCGCCGTCGCCCCATGGGTAGCAACCGATGGCGCCGCGCTCAGGTATGACCCATCCAGCGCCAAATCGTGCAGCATCCCCTTGATCTTGCCATCTTCGGCCCCGGTAATCAGCAGCGATCCAGCCGCGTAATGCTTCCCATCCGCGTCGAACTCCTTCTCCGCCACCTGCACTCCGCTGCCCTTCAGCTTGTACACCAGCGGCAGAAGCGAAACCTGCGCCGTATTGGCCACAGCCAGCACCGCTCCCGCCCCGCTCACCTTCCCCGTCAGCGACGCCGGATCGTCCACCATCGCCATCTTCGCCGAAAGAATCGCCGGGTCCGTCACACGCACAACCTTCAGATTGAACAAATGGGAAAACGACCAGCCCGTATCGTCATACGGATGCTTCTGCGGATCGTCCGGCGCCCAGAACTGCCGGTCCAGCAGCGCATCCGCCGCCCGCGAATACGGCTGATCCATGCGCACCACCAGGCTTCCCGCCGGGAACGTCTCGGTCGTCGGCTTGTCTCCGCGCTTGGCCGCCGGAACGCTCGACGTCGTCGCCTCCGCAAGCTGCTCCACCTCAACATGCTGCCGCTTCATCACCTTCAGCAACTCCACCTGCCGGTTCGCGTCCGCATCGCTTGCCGCAATCACATACGCCGCCGGCCCCTCCAGCGTCGGCTTCTCCACACTCCGCTTGCTCTTGATGTAGTAGTTCTCCAAAAAGTGATGCGTATGCTGCGAAAAATATGAAATCGTAGTCAGCAACGCAGACTCTTCGTAGTTGTTATTGTCCCGCTGCGACCACATCACCACCGGCAGCGGAGGATTCTGCCTGTACCACGTCCGCGAATACTCCTCCGGCTCCAGAATCCGCTTCTCCGTGTCCGCGCCGCCGTTGCCAAACGTCTCATAAAGCCGGCTGATCCCGTTGTGCATCCCCGCCAGAAACATCAGGTACCCAGGGCTCCACGTATCGAAATCCCCATGAGTAAATACACCCGGCATCCCCAGCGACTGCATCTGGGCGACATTATTCCAACCGAGTTCCGCCCACTCATCGGCCAGCGTCGGATCGACCCACGCGTTATACGGCCCATCCCCAACCGTGTTGTCGTAGAGAAACGGAACCGACTCGTGCAGATCGTGCAGCACCTGCGCATGCCAGCCCAGGTAGGTATCCAGCACATTGCGCGTCAGGTCCAGCGTCATGCCCATCGCGTCGCGGTTGTTGTCATGCGCCACATAGTGGCCCCAATAAATCAGGTGCGGATACTTCTCATCCAAATGCGCCCTGTGCCACTTGTAAAGGTCCACCATGCGATCGCGCCCATCCACCTCCACCACCGGCGTAATCAGCACAATCATGTGCTTGCGGATGTACTGGATATACGGCGCATTGTCCACTGCCAGCCGATAAGCCAGTTCCATCAGCGCCGTCGGCGCGCCCGTCTCCGTCGAGTGGATCGTCCCGGTGATGTAATACACCGGATACGACTGGTCCACCAACTGCCGCGCTGCCCCGTCGTCCATCTTGATCGTCCGCGGATCGGCCAGCTTGGCCAGCCGCTCGTCATTCGCCTTTTGCCCCGCCAACAGCGCCGGATCGGCAACCGCCACCGCAATCATTTCGCGGCCTTCTTCGCTGTGCCCAATACTCACCACCTTCACGCAAGGGCTCGCCGCCTCAAGCATGCGAAAGTATTGATAAACATCCTCCGCATACGGCAGCATGTTCGGCGCGCCAGACACATCTCCCAGCACCTTCTCCGGCGTCGGAACCGTCTTCGAAGCGGGCAGATAGCTCACCAGCGGCGACAGAAACTCGGGGTCGGTCGTGTACTTCTTGATCTGGTCCGAATAGTGCTGGTCGATCGCCTGCTGCGGGTCACGCGCAAAGTTCGAGTTCAAATCCTGACTTGCGGATTGGCTGACCAGCGGGCTAGCGGCGGCGAATAAGGCAACAAAAACGGAAAACAGATGCAGCTTTGCAGTGCGCATAGGGCCTCTTTAGTTATTTTGGAATCGAGCGTGTGGGTTCTAACCCGGAAGAATTCCGTGACAGCCAGTGTCCCACAAAAGGGCAGCGCGTGGGAATCGACGGGTCAAAAACGGAGGGAGCAGGTCTTTTGTTCGTCAGGAGCAGCCTGACTCGCCGCGTCGAGTTACGGCTACCATGAACGCCGAAGATCCCCCAGAAAGTTCATCACCACCACACTGTCATCCCGAGCAACCGACTCGCTTTAGCGAGTTACAAAATAAATCAACTGTCATCCTGAGCGAAAGGGGCCCCAAGCGCACTTCATTTCCGGGGTCCCCGGCGACAGGTCTTCGTCGCTGGGGTGGAGTTCCGGGGTCCCCGGCGACAGGTCTTCGTCGCTGGGGTGGAGTTCCGGGGTCCCCGGCGACAGGTCTTCGTCGCTGGGGTGGAGTTCCGGGGTCCCCGGCGACAGGTCTTCGTCGCTGGGGTGGAGGTGGGGGGTGGTGAGTCGAAGGACCTGCATTTGTTCTTGCCTCGCCAGCCAATTGAAGATTCACATGGAACTCTTTTCAGCACCCGAATGGCGTCGCACCAGCTGGCTCGATTCGGCCAACGACCCCACCTGCGGTTTTCCCCTGCAAAGCCTCCCCTACTGCATCTTCTCCGATCAAGACAACCGGCCACGACCCGGCGTAGGCATTGGCACTTTCATCCTCGACCTCCGCTGGTTAAGTGGCGCAGGCCTCCTCGAAGGTCTTCCGCCCTCCCTCCACGCCGCCCTCCAGGCGTCCACGCTCAATCCGCTCATCGCCTGCGGTTCCCGAGCCCACTCCGCCCTGCGCGGTCGCCTAACGGACCTACTCGACGCCACCGCCGACCAAGCCACCCGCGATTCCGTCGGCGGCGCCCTCGTGCCGATGCAATCCGCAACGCTGCTCAAGCCCGTCCACCCACCCAACTACACCGACTTTTACGCATCCATCCACCACGCCCTGCGTGTCGGCCGCCTCTTCCGCCCGGAAAACCCGCTGCTGCCCAACTACATGTACGTCCCCATCGGCTATAACGGCCGCGCCTCCTCCATCGTTGGCAGCGGATCCCCAATTCGCCGCCCCAGCGGCCAATCCAAACCCTCCGCTGCCGGCGAAGCTCCCAATTTCGGCCCCAGCAAATTCCTCGACTACGAAGTCGAAGTCGGCATCTATATTGCCGAAGGCAACCCGCTCGGCGAACCAATCCCCATCCGCCAGGCCGGCAGGCACATTTTCGGCCTATCCCTCCTCAACGACTGGTCTGCCCGCGACATCCAGTCCTGGGAAAACCAGCCTCTCGGTCCGTTCCTGGGTAAAAGCTTCGCCACCAGCGTCTCTCCCTGGGTCGTTCCGCCTGCCGCACTCGCCCCTTTCCGCGTTCCCGCCAAACTGCGCCCTGCCGACGATCCCGGCCCGCTCCCCTATCTCTGGGACGCCGTCGATCAATATACCGGCGCATTCGACATGACCGTTGAAGCACACATCCTGACCCCAGCCATGCGCGCCGCCGGCCAACCGCCTCACCGGCTAAGTCAGGCCAACCTCGCCGAACTCTGGTGGACACCCGCCCAGCTCATCGCCCACCACACCAGCAACGGCTGCAACCTGCTGCCCGGTGACCTGCTCGCCACCGGCACCATCTCCAACCATGCCGACGAATCCGCAGGCTGCCTTCTTGAAATGACTGTCGGAGGCAAGCAACCCATCGCCCTCCCCAACGGCGAATCCCGCTCCGCCCTTGAAGACGGCGACGAGGTCATCCTGCGCGGCTTTTGCCGCCGGCAAGGCTATCCAGACATCTCTCTCGGAGAGTGTCGAGGCTTGGTTCTGCCAGCGCTATAGGCCAACCTTTGATTCTTAAGCCAATCCGCCCCTTCACTTCCAGAATGGCAAGTGCATCGCCATCTTTTTCGATAAACCGGTATTCATTGTCGTCATTCCGTCGGCCTATCCTCATGGTCAGTTGGTCCAGTTGGTTCAGGGAACTACCCCGCAGTTTCTTCCCCTCGCCAGCCACCCGGAGGTCCCGATGGCTACCTTTGCCCCAAGTACCGTCACCAGCAGTCAGGATTTCCTGCCCCTCAAGGGCACCGATCACGTCGAGTTCTATGTGGGGAACGCGCGCCAGGCGGCCTATTTCTACCGAGCCGCCTTTGGCATGAGCATGGTGGCCTATGCCGGCCCCGAGACGGGACAGCGCGACCGTGCGTCCTATGTCGTGCAGCAGGGCAAAGTACGTTTCGTTCTGACTACTTCATTGCGCCCCGGCTGCCCCATCGCCGAGCATGTTGCCCGCCACGGCGACGGCGTCCGCGTCATCGCCCTTGAAGTGGACGACGCCCGCCAGGCGTGGCTCGAAACCACCGCTCGCGGCGCACGCTCGATAGCGGCCCCCGTGCAGACAGCCGACAACTTCGGCCGAATCACCACCGCCTCGATCGCCGCCTACGGCGACACCATCCACACCTTCGTCGAACGCGGCCACTACAACGGCGCATTCCTTCCCGGCTTCCGCGCCGAACCTGCCGACACCGTCGCCCGCCCCACCGGCCTCAAGCATGTAGACCACATGGTGGGCAACGTGGGCTGGCACGCCATGGACGAGTGGGTCGAGTTCTACTCCCATGTGATGGGTTTTCAGCTTTACCAGCACTTCGATGAGAAGGACATTTCAACGGAATACTCCGCTCTCATGTCGAAGGTGATGGCCAACGGCAACGGATTCGTAAAGTTCCCCATCAACGAGCCGGCAGAAGGCCGCAGGCGCTCCCAGATCGAAGAATATCTCGACTTTTACCAGGGCCCGGGCGTGCAGCACATCGCCCTCGCCACCGACGACATTCTCGCCACCGTCTCCCGCATGCAGGCTCAGGGCATCGAATTCCTCACCGTCCCCCACACCTACTACACCGAGCTCGTCCGCCGGGTGGGCGCCATCGACGAGCCAATTGAAGAGCTGGAGCGCCTCGGGATTCTTGTCGATAGAGACGACGAGGGCTACATGCTCCAGATCTTCACCCGTCCTGTCGAAGACCGGCCGACCCTGTTCTACGAGATCATCCAGCGCAAAGGCAGCCGCAGTTTCGGCAAAGGCAATTTCAAGGCTCTCTTTGAAGCCATCGAACGCGAGCAGGCCCTGCGGGGGAACCTCTAATGGCTACAGCAGTTGCCCAACCCAAAACCGCGCCGTTTCTCCCCAAGGCCGCTCCCTTCCTGATAGCACAGGATTATGACGCTTACTCCACCGAGCAACATAGTGTCTGGGCGGAACTGGTGCGCCGACGCATGCCACAGCTTGAGCGCCACGCCGCGCAGGAATATCTCGACGGCTTCGAATCGCTCTGCCTGCCCTATGACCGTCTCCCAAACCTGGCCGCCGTCTCTGCCAAACTCGAGCGCCGCACCGGTTGGAACGCCACCCCCGTTAGCGGATTCATGCCCGCCCCCGCGTTTTTTGAGATGCTCGCCGCGCGACGCTTTCCCACCACCACCTGGCTGCGCGGTTCCAACTCGCTGGAATACACCCCAGAGCCCGACATCTTTCACGACGTCTTCGGGCACGTTCCAATGCACGCCCACCCGGTCTTCGCGGACTTCCTCGCCCATTACGGCCAGCTCTGCGCACGCATTCGCGATGAAGCAATTCTGGAACGCATCGGCCGCGTCTTCTGGTACACCGTCGAATTCGGACTCATCCGCCAGAGTGGCGAAATCAAGGTCTACGGCAGCGGGCTTATCAGTTCCAATGGCGAATGTTCCAACGTGCTCGAAAGCGGCTGCGAAGTGCGCCCCTTCAACCTCAACGAAGTGCTGCGAACGCCGGTCAGGGTAGACCAGATGCACCACCTGCTCTTCGCCATCGAAAGCTTTGACGAGATTTACCACGCCATGCACACGCTCCAAGCCCGCATCGACGCTGGTGCCCGCCTCCGCGACTGAATCCATGTGGTCCATTCAGTGCCCATCTCTCATCCGTCTGTCCTTTTCAGCAAGGTGAATCTGTGCCCCATTCATCGCGGTTTTATCCAGATGAGTGGGCCGACACAAACCTTTCGATCCCTGTTCTAAACTCACAAAGTCCCCAACCCTGCATCCAATATCCACAGACGCAGAACACATGCTATAGTCGTCGAGTTTTCAAGAAGAGCGCAATCAGGAACGGTGGAATGCCGGAAGATCTGAAGTTTGACAACAGTCTGCAATCGAAGTTCGATGTAGAGTCGCCGCGCTCCAAAGCCAACCGCGCTGCCCTCGCCGAACTCATGGCATCCACGCGCACCGAAGAAGATTCCATCCGTCTCGGCGGCGGCGCAAAAGCAGCGGAAGCGCAGCACTCCAAAGGCCGCCTCACCGTGCGCGAACGGCTCCGGCTTCTGCTCGACGAGGGAACCGAGCTTCTCGAGCTTGGCCTCTGGGCCGCTTATGGCATGTACTCGGATTACGGGGGCGCCCCCGGCGCAGGCGTCGTTACTGGCCTTGGCCGAGTCTGCGGCCGCCTCTGCATGATCATTGCCAACGACGCCACGGTCAAGGCCGGCGCCTTCTTCCCCATGACCGCCAAAAAGGTCCTCCGTGCCCAGACCATCGCCCTCGAAAATCGCATCCCCACCCTTTATCTGGTCGACTCTTCCGGCGTCTTTTTGCCTCTCCAGGAAGATGTCTTCCCCGACACAGACGACTTCGGCCGCGTGTTCCGCAACAATGCCGTGATGAGTTCGATGGGCATTCCGCAAATCACCGCCATCATGGGCATGTGCGTGGCTGGCGGCGCTTATCTCCCGGTGATGACTGACACCGTTCTCATGACCGAGGGCTCCGGCCTGTTTCTTGCCGGCCCATCGCTGGTTCAAGCGGCCATTGGCCAAAAGACCGATCCCGAAGAATTAGGCGGCGCATCCATGCACGCCGAAATCTCCGGCACCGTCGATTTCAAGGAGCCTAACGATCATCTCTGCATCGCGCGCCTGCGTTCCCTGGTCCATAAGATCGGACAACGGCAATCCGCAGCCGGAATTTATAGCTCACTGCCATTCGATCAAGCACACGATGCGCCAAAATTTCCGCCTGACGACTTATACGCTTTGTTGAATCCCGCTCCCGGCGCCAGCAACGTCTACGACATGCACGAAGTGATCGCTCGCATCGTAGACCGCAGTGAGTTCGATGAGTATAAAGCCGACTTCGGCCGAACTCTCCTTTGCGGTTATGCGCGCATAGGCGGCCGCGCCGTCGGCATTGTCGCAAACCAGAAGGTCAATCAAAATCAGACCGTCGCCATGGGCCCCGCGGCCGGAATGCAGCGCATTGAAGTCGGCGGCGTCATCTATACAGAGAGCGCACAGAAAGCCGCCCGCTTCATCATGGATTGCAATCAGAACCTCGTTCCGCTGATCTTTCTGCATGATGTCAACGGATTCATGGTGGGCAAAGATGCCGAGTGGTCGGGCATCATCCGTGCCGGCGCAAAGATGGTGTCCGCAGTCAGCACCAGCGTCGTGCCAAAAATCGCCGTAATCCTTGGCGGCAGCTTCGGTGCGGGCCACTACGCCATGTGCGGCAAGGCTTACGACCCACGATTTCTTTTCGCCTGGCCCACGGCGCGCTATGCCGTGATGAGCGGCGCGTCAGCCGCCAACACCCTCGCCGAGGTACGCGCAAAGCAGTTGGAACGCGGCGGCAAAACGCTTTCAGACACTGACCGTAAAGCCATCTACGACGAAATCAAAGCCACCTACGATGCGCAGGCCGATCCGCGTTATGGCGCAGCCCGCCTGTGGATTGACGCCATCATCGATCCCGCAAAAACAAGAGACGTGCTTATCCAGGCATTAGCCGCATGCGCCCTCAACCCCGACGTCCCCAAGTTCAACCCCGGCGTGCTCCAAACCTGAAGCTTCGCCGGGACCCCGCTACGACTCTCTGTGCCCCATCCATTCGCGTCCTTTGCGAATGGGTGGGAGGCGGAAGTCAATGATGAAGGGTACGGGCTTCAGCCCGTACAACGATCCAAGCAACAAACCTGGGCTTCAGCCCCCGAGGGAATGCAACCTTTCCCAGCCAATCGGCCCCTCCAAAGGAACTCAAATGACCGTAACCACCCAACCCGTTTCAAGCCTTTACCCCTTCGTCCTCAGCGAAGACCAGGAGCACCTCCGCCGCGAGATTCGCGACTTCGCCGCCCGCGAGATCGCGCCCAACATCATGGCCTGGGACGAGGCCGGCGAATTCCCCTCCGCCGTCGTCAAAAAGCTCGGCGTCATGGGCCTGCTCGGCGTCATCTTCCCGCCTGAGCTGGGCGGTGCGGGCCTCGGCTATGTTGACTATGTGCTGGCCATCGAGGAGCTCTCCGCCGTCGACGGCTCCATTGGCATCATCGTCGCCGCCCACAACTCACTCGGCACCAACCACATCTTCCTCGCCGGCAATGAAGCCCAGAAGAAGAAGTACGTCTCGCGTCTCGCATCCGGCGAGTGGCTGGGCGCATGGGCGCTGACCGAGCCCGGCTCCGGCTCCGACGCCAGCGCCGCCAAAACGACCGCCGTCAAAAAAGGCGACCACTACGTCCTCAACGGCAGCAAGACCTTCATCACCAACGGCCGCTACGCCGACGTCGCCACCGTCATCGCCGTCACCGACAAGACCAGGGGCACGCATGGTCTGTCAGCGTTCATCGTCGAGAAAGGCACGCCCGGCTTTCGCCCCGGCAAGAAGGAAAACAAGCTGGGCCTGCGCGCCAGTGACACCAGCGAGCTCATCTTTGAAGACTGCGAGATCCCCGCAGAAAACCTGCTCGGCAACGAAGGCGAGGGCTTCGTCGATGCCATGCGCGTGCTCGACGGAGGCCGCATCTCCATCGCGGCTCTCGCGCTGGGCATCGGCCGCGGCGCGCTCGACGCCGCAACAAAATACGTCAAGGAACGCCGCCAGTTCGGCAAAGCCATCGCCGAGTTTCAGGGCATCCAGTGGAAGCTGGCCGACATGGCCACGGAGCTCGACGCCGCCCGCCTGCTCACCCAGCGCGCGGCCGTCTTGAAAGACGCCGGCCGCAAGGTTACGCGCGAGTCCGCCAT
>Ga0302198_10006930_pt1 | contig 10091 bp, 10 predicted proteins | sample II_Bog_N2_2_FD_193521 | JGI IMG/M metagenome (GOLD analysis project Ga0302198, IMG submission 193521) | Peat permafrost microbial communities from Stordalen Mire near Abisko, Sweden - II_Bog_N2_2 | ecosystem: Environmental > Terrestrial > Soil > Wetlands > Peat | place: Sweden: Abisko... | reverse complement strand
GATCTCTCTTCCGTCCTCGAGTTCTTCTCTGATCGTGTGCGCGACAATCAGCAGAGATAAACCTTCAACCTCACCAATCGCCTGCCAGCGTTCTTCCCCATCCTGAACACGCTCTTTCCATGACAGGTAGAGGGGGTCTTTGAAGACCTGAGCGGCTTCCTCAAAACTCACGCCATGCTTGCGCTGATTCGAGAGATTCTTTGCCAAATCCCACTCAAACTGGAGATTGCTCACCTCTCAATTATAATACATATTTGTAAATATAAGAATTGGTCTTCTCGTTCTTAAATGCTTTGTTTTCTCCGTGCCCTATTTAAGCCCTCTGCTCAGAACCCCTGGTGAATAACCTGAGCGTACCACAGCACCGGAGCTGCCAGCAGCAGGGCGTCTACCCGATCCAGAACGCCGCCATGGCCGGGCAGCAGGGCGCCAGAATCCTTGACGCCCACCGAGCGCTTGAGCGCCGACTCGGCCAAATCGCCCACCTGCGCCGCCACGTTCACCAGCACGGCCAGCCCCAGCCAATACCAAAGATCCTCGGGGTACGACAGCCTCGCCGAGTCCCACTGCGCCAGCCAGGTGGACAGGTAAACCAAGCCACCGGCAGCAGCCATGCTGCCTGCCACTGAACCCAGCGTGCCCTCCCAGGTCTTGTTGGGGCTCAGTGAGGGCGCCAGTTTGAGCCGGCCGAGGGTGCGGCCAACATAGAGTGCGGCGATGTCTCCTGCCCAAACCACGCACAGCAAAAAGGCCACCAGCGAAGGGCCGTTGGTCTCCTCGCGCAGGCTGGGCAAGGCAAGCAGGGTGAGTCCCACATAAAGCAGGCAGAAAACGGAGGTCGCCGCATCCGCAAGCAAGTGGTCGATGGATGAGCGGAAGGTGCAGTAAATCAGCAGGCCCAGGCTGAGGCCGCCAAACAAGGGCGCGGTCTGGTCAGGGTATGCAAAGTTGCCGGCGAACAACAGCCCCACGGCCACAAGCACCGCAACGCGCGGCGGCTTGGCCCCGCTCTTTTCCGCCAGGCCCAGGTATTCCCAGGCAGCCAGCGCGGCTACCCCGGCAACAGCCAGCGTAAACAGCCACTGCCAGCGCGGCCCCACAAACACCATGAGGAGGACCAGAGGAATCAATACGAGCGCGGTTAGGATGCGTTTCATGCCAAGGGAGAGGATACACTGCCGCGCTTGGGTCGAGGAGACCCTTTGGCAATTGGTCTGCACGATATAAGCCATGGGGCGAAGAATATAACAAACAGTTCATTGACAAACAGAGTGTTCTTTTGATATTCTGCACTTGCCGTTTAGGATGAGTTATTTTGCTAGGCGCGGCGGAAAGGGAATCTATGAACCACGGATTGAGCGATCAAGTTCGGACCGTTGCCCTGGAAAAATATGTGCATCCGGCGATCAGTGCAGGCAAAGCGCAGTTTTCTGTCGCGGTACGGGATATTATGCAGCATTTGCAGGCTCAAGGTTTCCCGGCCAAAAACTGGCCTCAGGTCTGCACCGCACTCCAAACAGAGAAGTTTCTTCGTACCAATGGACTTGAGATTGACGGCATTGATGGTCCCCCGTCCAAGATGAGCACCACTGTAGTCGTTCGGTATCGCGTGGCAAATCTCGGTGCGCTGCCGGCCAAGGCCGAGAATCTGCAAGCGGGTGGAAGAATGGAAACAAGGGAGGAAAACCCCTCGGCCCGAGCGTTTCGGCTGACTGAGAAGATGCGTGGCCTTCTGAAAGAAGAACTGGCGGAGTACGGAGGCGGTGAAGCGTTCCTGCGGTGGGTAAGGTCGGAGGATGAGGACGCCGCATGAGCCGTATTTACTGGGACACTATGCTGTTTATTTATCTGTTGGATGACCATCCAACATTCGGTACACGAGCACGGCATCTGCTCGACCGGTCGTATCGGCGAGGCGACTCGCTTTACACGAGTTACCTCGCCCTGGGGGAAGTCATGGCCGGCGCGGAAAAATCGCCCGATCCACAGAAGGCGCTGGCCGTGCGCGAGATAATCCGGGAGATGGGATTCTCTTGCTTACCTTTCGATGAAGGAGCAGTCGCTCCGTTCGCCAGGCTGCGCTCAAAAGAGAGATTGAAAGTCGCTGACGCAATCCACATGGCTTGTGCGGCCTCGGCAGGGATCGACCTGTTTCTCACTGGCGACGGACAGCTCGTGAAACTGGACGTGCCAGGCATCCAATTCATTGCCGATTTCAACACGCCTGTCTTGTAGGTGCATTTCGATAGGGCGGGTTGACCGCATCCATCGCCGCCAGCCCGCCGCCCTCATTGCAAACAAACGGCATTTTGTCCGGACAAATCCTAATCACACGCTCTACTTGCCATCCGAGCGCAACCAGTGGACGAATTCCTCAGATCCACCACGCTGCACCATTGCTTCCTTGAGCCGGAAGCGCAATTTCTCGGCCAGTTGCTTCGCTTTGGCCGCGGAATCCTCTGCCTTCGGCGCCCTCTTTACGTTTTCCAATGAATTCTTGCCTCCCTTTGGACCTTCGACAGGATGTGCCCGCAAGATTAGACTTGTATATCTAAATAAATCCTTATGAACATCGAAAGTAATCAAACGACTAATCTTTTGGGTGATCACCCAGTCACGATCTTGATGCGCTCGGCTTCTTCTTCTACTTCGCCCGAACCCTCGCTGAGACCGCCATACCGGCGCTCACGGCGCTGGAAGTCGGCAATAGCCTCCAGCAGATGGATTCCACGAAAGTCCGGCCAGAGGCGTTCAGTGACGAAAATCTCCGTATAGGCCACCTGCCATAAAAGATAATTCGACAGTCTCATCTCGCCCGAGGTGCGAATCAGCAGGTCGGGGTCAGGCATGTGCGCAGTGTACAGATGGCGGTGAATATCCTGCTCGGTGATGCGGTTGGGGCTGATGTGCTTGAGTTCGATCTCAGCCGCCAGGGACCGGAAGGCGTCCACCAGCTCAGAGCGGCCACCGTAATTCAGGGCCAAGGTAAGCGTAGTGCCGGTGTTGCGCGCCGTGGCGTCCGCGGCCCAGGCCATCTTGTCCTGGACCTCGGGAGGCAGTTCGTGGGTGCGGCCGATGTACTTCATGCGCACGTTGTTGTCCATCATGCGCTGCACATTGCCCTCCAGGTAGGTCTTGAGGAGGCGCATGAGAAAGCTGACCTCGGCGCGTGGGCGGCGCAAGCTGTTCTCTAAAGAAAAGGCGTAGAGCGTGAGCCAGGGAAGGCCGATGCGAGAGGCGGTCTCTGTGACCAACTGAACGCTCTTGGCGCCTTGCTGGTGGCCCTGGAATCGCTTGAGCGAGCGGTGGCCGGCCCAGCGGCCATTGCCGTCCATGATAATAGCCACGTGCGCGGGCAGGCATTCGGGCTTCAGAGCCGCATAAACAGCGCGCTCCTCCGAGGTCAGCTCATGTACGCGCAGCGTGCCGGATGGATACAAAGGACTCGCCTCTAAATTGCTCTTGCGGCTTCAAGGACGACGCTCTGGCGGCATCCCAAAGGAACACCGGAGCGGATGCGCCGGAACCGAATCGACGGGCTACACACCACAGCGGGTTAGCAGACCAGGAATTGATTCTCCCTTGGCCGGAGCCGAAGTGTTGCATCATCGACCGTAGCACAAGCGCCCCGCAGCCGCAATCTGCTGCCAACCTTTGACGCATTCGCGCCGAATTGGAAAGGCCTCTACGCGGTGCGCCGGCGGCCCAGGGCTGCATCCCGCACAGCGCCAGAGAACAGCATCCGCTGCATTGAGTCCAACTGGGGCAGCAAAGCCGCAATCTCGGCCAGGAATGGGTCGGCAAGCATGGCAGCCACCTGTTCGTCGCGGCGGCTGCGGGCGTCCCGCACCAAGTGGCACACATCCACTTCGAGGGCGGCTGCCAGCCGCTCGAGCGAACCGAGAGTGGGGATCGCCTTGCCGTTCTCGATCTTTGAAATATAGGTGCGAGGCACCTGCATGCGCCCGGCCAGTTGGCGCTGGCTCAGGTGACGCGCCTTGCGAATCTCGCGCACCTGCCCGGCAACCTGCAATCCGGCTTCGGCGGAAGCCGGCACTGACTGGCTGACCACAAGTTGAGGCGCCAATTGCATGGGCTCCTCAACATCGAGGGGCCTGTGGCACTTTCTGCAAAGGGAATTGCTGGTCCTGAACTGCACCAAACCACAGCAGTCGCACCGCAGTACTTCGCGTGCATCCACACTCACAAGCGTGATAGCCATAGGCTTTGTGCGGAGTGCCAGAGCGGGAACTCCGGGGTGCCTTTTCGCACCGCGATATGCGTTACTTTCGGGGAAGTGAACCATAATTGTCAAGTGGAAACTTAGGGTCAAACCTAAGATTCTCCCATCATACCCGGAAAAACCCTAAGAATCACGAACCAAGTTGTGCAACAGGAAGAAAAATAATTATTGATCGCAATGGAGGAGTATGGCAGGCGCCACGTGCACCTAGAGTTAGCCGCGAATTTCGACGGCGAGCTGAGGGCTGCTTGTCGCGCATGTGTTCCGCGGGCGGAAACGGCGAAATAATATGAAACGGGCCTGGGAAGCGCGTCCTTGGTCGAATCGTCGATCCCATGCACCAAAAGCTGTGCGGATGCCACGAGTGGGGTATGTCGCGACCGCGCTTTTGATGGTTAAGATGGGTTGTCTTGTTGCAAATCGACCCGGCGACCACTGATATTTTGGGAGTTTCCGGTCGTGCTTGCGCCTCGGAATTGCGCTTGCACGGCGCGCGATTTGCGTTTCTCGACGAGAAATCTAATGGGGAGGATAAGGATGGACTGGTATCTGCTTGCCTGGAAGAGGGCCGCCGAGTTCTACGGGCGGTCGCGGCGCAAAGAGTATTGGATGTTTACGCTTTTCCATTTCCTGGTCTCGTTCGGGCTGCTTCTCTTCGCACTCGCAATTCGAGAGATGGTAAATGGCACAACGGCGCTCGCCCTCTATAGCGTCTATTCGCTGCTCGCCATCATTCCTTCCACTTCGTGCACGGTGCGGAGGCTCCACGATACCGATAAGAGCGGCTGGTGGCTCCTGGTCTCCGCGATTCCCTTCGTCGGTTTGATTGTGCTCGTGTTCCTGGCGCTGGATGGCGATTCAGGCTCCAATCGATATGGTTCCGATCCCAAGCAACCGGCGAAGGCTTCCGCCGCGGATCCGTTGAGCCCTGCCCCCGGCGAACCAGTTGTTTTTGCCGCCGTCTCCACCGAATTCGGCACGAGTGCCTCCGTCGCCTCCTCCTCCGCGTTCGTTGCCACCACGGAAGATTACGATGCGTGGAATTACCACCTCGCCCACCGCAACCCGCTGGCCAGAAAGCCGGGAACAACCATCAGGGACGAATACGATCAATTCATGGCCCGCCGCGCCAAGAACCGTCCTCCTGTTCCTGCAGGTCCCCCGGTTTCTGTAGAAAACAGCATGGCATGAATCCCAGCCTGCGGGTTCGCGCGGGTTTGGTTTTGAACGTCGAGTACCGCCGCAAAGACGATGGGAAAGCGCACCGCGGAGTTTGGCCTGAATGGAACAGGTTTTGGGCATAACACGCTGGTTTCGCAGCACCCTTCGGACTATTTCATTGGATTCAGATGATTGGATTGGAATCCCGGATGGGCGTGCCTTTGCTGCCAAATCGACCAAGGGCGGATTCTTCGGGGGCGTGCCGCGAGATCTAAAATATCCCCTTCATCGGCAAGGGAAATGTATGGTGCGCCCGGAGAGATTCGAACTCCCGACCTAACGCTCCGGAGGCGTTCGCTCTATCCAGCTGAGCTACGGGCGCGCATATCCAGCATACCGCACTTCCGGGTTCGAAGGGCGCAGCACTCTTCCAGCACAGTTTAAATGAAAGAGTTGCGCATCCTTGTTGTTGCCGGCGAGTGGTGGCAGGCCTGCTCGGTAGATCTGCAGCGAAGAGAGAATGCAGCAGTTGGCGGCAACAGGTCCGAGGTCCCCCGGGATCGGTTCTGCCGGGCTCTAGACGAGAGCGGAAACGGCTCAAATCCCTGCCCGGAAACACGGCTAGCGCCCGAAGCTTACACGGCCTTCCGAGCAGGCTCCTCACCGAAGCCATAAAACCTAGCAAAATAAGGACTTATTTATCCGCTTCCGCCTTGATAAAACAGCCCCTGAAAAGGTAAAATGAAAGCATAGCCCGCGCAGTCCGGCCCCGCTTTCACCGGAACCGTTATTGCCGCTTTGCGGCGAGCTAAGAAAACCTTATGGCAGACGATCAGAACCCCCTCCTCCCTCTCGAAGGCGGCACGCCGCCAAACAGCGGCACGAACCTCATCCCGATCAACATTGAAGAGGAGATGCGCCGCTCCTATCTCGACTACTCGATGTCGGTGATCATCGGGCGCGCCTTGCCGGATGCCCGCGACGGGTTGAAGCCCGTGCATCGGCGAGTGCTCTACACGCTGAGCGAGATGGGGCTGGAGCACAACAAGAAATACGCCAAATGCGCCAAAGTGGTGGGTCAGGCGATGGGCGTGTACCATCCGCACGGCGACTCGGCCATCTACGACACGCTGGTGCGCATGGCACAGCCGTTCTCGCTGCGCTATCCGCTGGTGGACGGGCAGGGAAACTTCGGCTCTGTGGACGGCGATCCGCCGGCGGCCATGCGCTATACCGAGTGCCGCCTGATGCGTATTGCCGGCGAAATGCTGGCTGACATCGAGATGGAGACTGTGGACTTTACGCCCAACTACGACGAGTCCACGTTTGAGCCGACGGTTTTGCCGACGCGCATTCCGAACCTGATTGTGAATGGATCGAGCGGCATCGCGGTTGGCATGGCGACCAATATTCCGCCGCACAACCTGACCGAGGTGGTGAACGCGGCCATTGAGCTGGTGCTGAATCCCGGCGCAGGTCTCGCCGAGGTGCTGAAGCACGTGCAGGGGCCGGACTTCCCAACCGGAGGATTCCTCTACGGCAAGAGCGGCATTCCCCAGGCCTACAAGACCGGGCGCGGGCGCTTCATGATGCGCGCCAAAGTGGCGACGGAGTACCTGACCAAGGAAAAGCAAGCGATCATCGTCACCGAGATCCCCTATCAGGTGAACAAGTCGAAGCTGATCGAGCGCATTGCCGAACTGGTGAACGACAAGATCGTGGACGACATCAGCGACGTGCGCGACGAGAGCGATCGCGACGGCATGAGGATCGTGATCGAGCTGAAGCGCGGCGCGCAGCCGGAGATTGTGCTCAATCAGCTCTACAAGCACACGCAGATGCAAGAGAGCTTCTCCATGATTTTCCTGGCGGTGCTGAATGGACAGCCGCGGGAGCTGGGGCTCGACCAGGCCATTCGCTGCTTTATCAATCACCGCATCGACGTGGTGCAGCGGCGGACGGTCTTCCTGCTGCGCAAGGCGCGCGAGCGCGAGCACATTCTGGAAGGCTACAAGATTGCGCTCGACAATCTGGACACCGTGATTCGCATCATCCGCGCTTCCGGTTCGCGCGTCGAGGCGCGCGAAAACCTTTATGCGTGGGGCAAAGGCTCGGAGATCGTTGTCACGCTGGATCGCGCGCGGCTGCCGCACGAGGAGAAGGGCCTGACGCTGCGCCAGATCGACGCGATTCTGGAGTTGCAGCTCTACAGGCTCACGCAACTCTCTATCGACGAGTTGCTGAAGGAACTGGCGCAACGGCGCGCAGAGATCGCAGAGTACGAATCGATCCTGGGCAGCGACCCCAAGCTGCGCGCGGTGATTGTGAAGGAGCTGGAAGAGGTTCGCGACAAGTACGGCGACGCGCGCCGCACGCAGATTGTGGACGAGAGCGCCGAGCTGCAGCTTGAGGATCTGATCGCCGACGAGCAGGTTGCGGTCACGGTGAGCCATCAGGGCTACCTCAAGCGCACGCCCATCAGCATCTATCGCCAGCAGCGGCGGGGCGGCACGGGGCGCACCGGCATGAAGACGCGCGAAGAGGATTTTGTCGCGCAGTTGATTGTGGACTCGACGCACGCGTTCCTGCTTTGCTTTACCAACACCGGGCGCGTGTATTGGCTCAAGGTGTATGAGATTCCCGATGTGAGCGCGGCGGGCAAAGGCAAATCCATGCAGAGCCTTCTCGATTTGCAGCCCGGCGAAAACGTCCGCGCCATTTTGCCTGTCCGCGATCTTGAAGAAGAAGGAAAATTCATCTTCTTTACCACCCAGAAAGGAACGGTAAAGAAGACTCCGCTCAAGGACTTCTCGAACGTCATGGCGCGCGGCATCATCGCCATCGGCATTGACAAGGACGATGAACTGGTCAAGGCGCGCATCACCGACGGCAGCCAGATTGTCTTCCTGGCCACGCATCTCGGCATGGCCATCCGCTTCGACGAAAACGACGTGCGCTCGATGGGCCGGCCGGCCTATGGTGTGCGCGGCATCGACCTGGCCAAGAACGATTACGTGGTTGGCGTGGCCGTTACGCCCAAGGAGCACGAGCCGGGCGAGTACCGGATTCTTGCCATCACAGAAAACGGCTTTGGCAAGCGCACCGACGTGGAGATGTACCGGTTGCAGACGCGCGGCGGCAAGGGCGTCAAGAATATGGCCGTGACGCCGCGCATCGGGCGCGTCAGCTCAATCCAGTTGGTGGACGACACCTCGGAGCTGATGGTGATCAGCCAGTTCGGCAAGATCATCCGCATCGACACCAAGACCATCCGCGCCGCCGGCCGCGCCACACAGGGAGTACGGCTGTTGAACCTCGAGGCGGATGACAAGGTAGCCGCGGCGGTGATCATTCCGCCCGAGGAACTGAAGGACGACGAGCCGACGCTGCTGCAGTAGGGAGCATGTGCATGGACAAGACACTTCGCCGCGTGACCGACCTTGACGAGCAGCAGGCCGAGACATATCGCTATTGGCAAAGTCAGTCGATTGGTGCCCGCCTGATTGCCGTCTCGGAATTGAGCCAGACCGCATACGCATTCGCAGCCGCTTTCAAGGGAGTGCCTGTCAATGATGAGCAAGGACTTTCAGGACATTCTGCGCGCATTCAACGGCCATAAGGTTAAGTACCTGGTCGTTGGGGGCTTCGCCTTCGGTGTGCACTTGGAACCGCGCACTACCAAGGATATCGACCTCTGGATTCGTACAGATCCAGAGAATGCAAGGGCTGTGTTTCGGGCGCTCGCTGAGTTCGGCGCTCCGATCAGCGGAATGACGCCGGACGATTTCATGGACGGCACAGTTTTTCAAATGGGTCAGCCGCCGGATCGCATTGACATACTTCAGCAGGTTTCAGGACTGGATTTCGACAGCGCCTGGGAGCATCGCCTGGAGGGGTTCATCGACGAGAATACCCCTGCGATGGTCATTTCGAGAGACGATTTGATTCGTAATAAACTCGCCAGTGGGCGCGACCAGGATCTTCTCGATGTAAAGAGGCTGCGAACTGCTGAGCAGGCCTCAAGGTCGCCGCGACGGTAATCGGTCTGCAGGAAGATCTGAAAGGCGAAAAGCCAACGCTGTTGCAATGACATGATTGGTAGATTTCCAGGTCTCGGAATCGAGGCTGCCCATTTATTTTGCAGGGCCGGACCTGCGCCACCCGCCAGCAAGCCAACCCGGAATTGCGATTCGCTTGTCGTTTGTTTTTCCCATCGCTCCTCGCTTCGACGACCGCAACACAGTTACCCCCGCAGCGCCTTCAACACCTTGGCCGTCGTCACCACCTGCCCCACATGCCTCTGGGTATGGTCGGCCACGTGAATCAGCGCGCCGCCAATCGACGTAGGCAACTGCTTCCGGCCCACGCCGCGCATGGTATCGAAGTTGGCAGTAGCCAGCACCCGCACCCGCTCCGCCGCGTTGCTGAAAGATGCTTCAACCTCGGCCAGCAGTTCCGCCAGCGTCTCATCGCCAGCCGACAACTCGGCCTTGAGTGATGTCAACTTCTCCGACGAAAGTTGCTTCCCCTCCGCGTAGCTCAGCAGCCGGTCGGTCGAGCACGCGATGTGGCGCAGATGGAAGGCCACCGAGGTAAGCCCCAGCGGCTCCGAGTGAACCTCGGCATCGGTCAGCCCCTCAGTCCATTTGCTCAAATCGTCGAGAGCCAGATCGAGCGCGTGCAGCAC
>Ga0302198_10006928_pt1 | contig 10093 bp, 12 predicted proteins | sample II_Bog_N2_2_FD_193521 | JGI IMG/M metagenome (GOLD analysis project Ga0302198, IMG submission 193521) | Peat permafrost microbial communities from Stordalen Mire near Abisko, Sweden - II_Bog_N2_2 | ecosystem: Environmental > Terrestrial > Soil > Wetlands > Peat | place: Sweden: Abisko... | reverse complement strand
AAGGAGGGGGCATCCAAAGCGCAAGAAAAAGGAGAAGTCAGATGAAAACTAGCAAATGGGACAAGATCTTTGATGGGTGTGTCGTTCTACTTCAGGACTCCGCTGACAGGATTGATCCGTACGTTCCTGGAGGAATGTCATACGAAAAGATCAATGTTTTGTCGTTCTGTGTGGTGCTGCCAGTTGTTATGGGGGTTTCCTTGGGATTGAACGCCTACCTGTTTCGCAAATTGCTCGCCAAGGGGAGGCAACTTCCATGAAAAGCGGTTCACCGGTGACCGAAGTGCAGCTCGATACAGCTGCAAATGGTAAAAGTGCCTCCTTCAGTCCTTTTAGAAGGAGTGAAGGAGGCTGTTTTCTAGTCTAATGGAGCCTAAAATAGTGCTCCCCCTAAGGTAGGTTTGATCTCAAACAGTTTTCCTCGTCGTCTTTGAGGATCCGTGGCTTTTTGTTTGAGGTCTGCTTCATCTTTTGGGTGATTTATCGAGAGACACCTGACCTGATTCTCTCGGGGTTTGGTTGTTTTTGGCAGGTAGGTTTTAGACAGTAACTCGCGCTGGAATGTTCATGAGATTCTGCAAAAAGCCCGATCTCAGAATGGAGAGAACTGTTACCGTTCTGATTCTATCTTGAAGTTGAAAAGTGCCTCCTTCAGTCCTTCTAGAAGGAGTGAAGGACCCTATTTTGAATTCAAATTGGGAGAAATAAGCACTCTCCTCGTGGATTTGGCTGATCCAGCGTGGGGATTGGCTTCTGCAATCCCTATTAGAATCTAAAACACCCTCCTTCAGTCCTTCAGAAGGAGTGAAGGAGGCTGTTTTGAGTGCAAGGGGGGGAGTAAAACCAGTCCCCATTCTCCCATAATCCCCTGGATCTGGAGTTCGCTTTCAGCGGCGGACTCCGATCATAAAATAACACCTCTCAGCAGTGAAGAGGCCCATCAAATTGATGGGCTTTTTTCGTGTCTGGGAACAACCACCAAAACACATGCCAGTTATCATTACCGCCTGCGTCAGCAAGAAAGTTGGCCAGGCCAATTACGGTTCAGCGGGATATTCCCTGACCGTTCAAAGCGAGGTCTCAAACCTCGATCAAGTTCAGGAAGAAAGCCACAAGCTCTATCAACTCCTGAATGAGTCAGTAAATCAGGAGCTTGGGACGGAACCTGCACCTAAAAATGCAGAGTGGCCGAGGCTTCAACGCAACAACGGCAACACTCAGCAGGAATGGAAGTGCTCCGACAAGCAGAGGGATTTGATCCTGAAACTCATTGAGGAGCACCATCTTCAGAAGGATGTCGTCCAGAATCTGGCAAAGGACCTGTTTGGAACGAGTGAGGTTTCCTCTCTCAACAAGCTCCAAGCCAGCGGGCTCATCGATCACCTGATTGAGCAATATGGTGGCACAAGCAACCGGAGAGGAACAACTCCTGCCGGACGCTTTAATGGGAAATCCTCGCGATGATCGCCCTTGTCGAGCCTCCCAAAGAGGAGCGGCACAGTGTGCTGGATGAACCAGTGTCAGCTTCACGGCTGACACTTTTTCATTCCTGCCGATTGAAATTCTTCTTCCGATATGTGAAGAGGATCCAGAAGCCTGCATCTGCAGCTCTCCACGTGGGGAAAGCTGTCCATGCCGGACTCCAGCACTGGAGCAAGCGGCGCTGGATGGGTAAACCATGTGGTGCTGAGGAAATCAAATCCGACTTTGAAAACCACTGGTCTCTTTCCCAAGCGGAAGAGCCCGTGGTGTTCGAGGCCGGTGAAGTGGAAGTTCAACGGGAGAAGGCATGGGGACTTGTGGAGATGTATCTCCGTGAGACTCCAGTTCCTCCTGAAGAAAAACCCGAAGCTGTGGAGGTCGGTGTGGAAGCCGATCTCAGCAGTCACGGTCTTCCGGTGCTCAGGGGATTCATCGATCTGGTTCGCCCAGGTGGACTGATCGTGGACTTTAAGACCACGGCTCAAACTCCCAATGAGGATCAGGTATTCCACCGCAACGAAACTCAGCTCACTGCGTACGGTCTTCTTTACCACGAAGCCACCGGCAGCAAAGAGCAGGGGTTTGAGTTGCATCACCTGATCAAGACGAAGGTCCCCAAGCTGCTCATCACGCACCACAAGCCAGTGACCCAGCAGCAGGAGAGCAAACTCTTCCGGTCCATCGAATCCTATGTGGATGGGGTGGAACGGGAGGACTTTGTACCGAGTCCTGGGATTCAATGTGCCGCCTGTGAGTTCTTCAACGAATGCAGAGGAGGTGCAACATGATCGAACGACTCATCCTCGTGTATGCAGCAAGGGCTGTGTCCATCGTCTTAATAATTGTGGAGGCAACACAGGCAGTCAGAAAAATCAGGGAGGTCTTCGAGAAGCCTCCCAAACAGTAAATCACAACACCGAAGAGAGGGGCTGGAGAACACGACGTTCTTTAGCCCCTTCTTCATTTCCAAAAACAACCAATGAATTCAGTCAGTTTGTATTATCGGGAGGGCAGCTCTGATAAAGTCTATCAGGCAGCCATCGAACCCAAAGAGGGTGGGTATGTGGTCAACTTCGCTTACGGGCGCAGGGGATCTACGCTCACCAGTGGAACTAAGACATCAACTCCGGTTGGTCGCTTGGATGCTGAGAAAATCTTCGAACGCCTTGTGGCCGAGAAGATGAAGAAGGGATACCGGCAGGGAGAATCTTCCGGTTCCTACACGGTGGTAAGCGTTGAGAGTACGGGAATCTTCCCGCAGTTGCTCAACCCTGCCAGCGAACAGGAATTGGAACACCTGCTTCTCAATGACCGGTTCCTGATCCAACAGAAGTTGGACGGGAAGCGTCTCCTACTCCGAAAGGAGTCAGGAGTGGTCACCGGCATCAACCGTCGTGGCATGGTGTGTGGAATTCCAGAAAGTCTCCTCAGTGATGCTCAGTCTCTACCAGGGGACTGGCTCCTTGATGGGGAAATCATCGGCACCACATACCACGCCTTTGATCTCTTGGAACACGACGGCTCCCTCAGGGCCAAAGGGTTCAAGGATCGTATCGTGGCACTGCTCAACTTCCTCTCTCCCGCTCAGGTTTCCTCCATTCATTTCGTTTCTCCCATTTATGGGGTGCCGATGAAGAAAAGGATGTTTGAGATCTGGAAGGAAGAGGGGCAGGAGGGTGTCGTCTTCAAACGGTTAGATGCTTCCTACATCCTAGGCAGACCGAACAGTGGTGGCGATCAGTTCAAATTCAAGTTCGTGCAGTCTGCCTCTGTGGTGGTCACTGCTCAGAACGGCAGTAGATCCCTAGTAAGTCCCATTTCACGCAACATCCCTCGACCTAATGCAGGAAAATCACGAAGCCAGTCTGCAAGCTTAACCCCATCTAGAATACGTATATCATGCCGTCCGTCCTCTTTTCGCTGATTGCGCCATTTTGTTTTGCTTCGGCTCATTCCACCCACCACGCTCGGAGCTTCTAGGCGTAACAAAAACAAACACTGTTTTTGCCATTTCTTCTGGAGTAGTTTGCCTCATCCATTTCGAATATTCTGTGGTAGCCTTTGTTTGTGGGTTATTACCTGTGCCAATTTCCCAGAGTGATTTCCCCTGCGGAACAAATTCATGAAAGCCATTTGACGACTCAACTCTGCCATTAGCACCGGGTTGATTTACGGCGTCATTATAAGGAATCCGGCATACTGTTATGGTTGGATCAGAAACACGAATGAGGTCGTAAACAAGCCCCGGAATAACTCCCTGAGACACTGTGCGATCTGCATAATCGCTTAAATTTGCAGCAGTAATAAGATGTGTATGATCCATGGCAAATTTGGGTGTGATATTTGGAGATTTCTGCGCAGGGTGTCATGGAGCTGAAGGAGAAACAACAGGGAAAGCTGTAGCCGCCCTGAATGCTTTCAGCCGCTGAATGAGTCCTAGATGGGCTACTTATTAGGTATTTGGGCTGATTCTCTTTCATTCCAACTCTCCGGTGACCTAAAGCAGCAACTTCCCCCAAAGATTCACCAAGAGAAAAATAGGTATATAGAAAAGTTTAGGGGAGAAGACTGAAATAGGTCACCCAAGTACTGGGGATTGATCTCAATGTGGCGCGGGATCACTCTTTGCTAGACACGAACGTTTGTTCGGTATCATTCTTGCCTTATGGAGATCTCAACCCCCATCCCCTTCAAGCCAGGTTCCTCCCTTCGTATTCCGCTGCTGACTGCCATTGTCGATGCAGGCTTTCCGTCACCCGCTGACGACCACCTCGAACGTTCCATTAATCTCAATGAGGAACTGATTAGAAACAATGCAGCGACCTATTGCGTCAGGGTTCAGGGTGAATCGATGAGGGATGCCGGTATTCACTCCGGTGATGTCCTGGTGGTGGATCGCGCTGTTACTCCTTCCAACAAACAAATCGTGATAGCCATGATCGACGGAGAGTTCACCGTGAAACGCTTCAGAAAGTACGGAGAAAAACTCTTCCTTGAAGCGGCAAATCCCGACTTTGCCTCCATTCAGATTGGAGAGAATCAGGAACTGGTCATCTGGGGAGTTGTCACCTACATCATCCACAAGGCTATCTAGGGATGAGCCGGGTTTGCACCATCGTGCTGCTTATGGCAGGGATGCTGACACCGCTGCTTGCAGACAATACGATGACGGTGACCTCCCCCAGTTTCGACGAAGGGAAGCCAATCCCTGGACGCTTTGCTTACCATTCGGAAAATCATCCCCCATCGCTTACTTTCAGCAAGCCCCACAAGGGACAAAATCCCTGGCAGTCATCGTTGACGATCCTGACGCTCCCGCAGGACTCTGGACTCATTGGGTAATCTGGAACATCCCAGCTTCGATTCATTCTATCGAGGAGAACACCGTTCCTTCATTTGCACTCCAAGGACGCAATAGTTTTGGAAATTGCAGATATGACGGACCGGCTCCTCTAAGCGGTACTCATCGGTATTTCTTTCATGTTTATGCCCTCGATACCGTGCTCCCACTCCCGTCTGGAGCCAGCAGAGGGAAACTTGAAGCGGCCATGAAGGATCATGTTCTGGCTGGAGCTGAAACGTATGGCACCTTCTCTGCCTCTCCCTGAGAATTACCCCATGAATCTGGAGATAAATCCCTCTGTTTCCCGCATCGCCCTGGTGGACTGCAACAACTTCTTCTGCAGTTGTGAGCGGGTCTTTGATCCTTCTCTCATAGGAAAGCCAGTGGTGGTGCTCTCCAATAACGACGGCTGCATCATCTCCCGTTCTCAGGAGGCCAAGGATATTGGCATTCCGATGGGTGCTCCTCTCCATCAGCAACAGGAGATGATCAGGAAACATGGCGTCAGGGTCTTTTCTTCCAACTACACGCTATATAGGGATATGTCTGCACGGGTCATGTCGATTTTGAGGGATGCCGTACCGGCTATTGAGGTCTATTCCATTGATGAAGCTTTCTTGGAATTGCCTGATCTCATGGACGAGGAGAAGGCCCGAGAACTGAGAACCAAGATCCTTCAATGGACAGGCATTCCGGTTTGTATTGGGATTGCAGGGACAAAGTTGCTTGCGAAGTTTGCCAATAGGTATGCCAAGAAGAACAAGGAGATTACCGGCGGTGTCTTTGATCTGACGACTTATTGGGATCCTGAAAGTCTGATAGCTGATGCTCCTTGTGAGGCTCTCTGGGGAGTTGCAAAGAACACGGCTAGGACACTTTCAAAAATAGGAATCCGCAATGTTCTGGAGTTTCAACAGGCCGATCCAACTGCCGTGCGTAAATCTCTGGGGGTGGTAGGGGAACGCTTGTTCCGGGAACTGAACGGCATCTCCTGCCTGGAACTGGAGGAGATGCCGCTCTCTCGAAAAGGGGTGATGGCTTCCCGTTCGTTTGGTAGTCCTGTCGAGGAACTGGAGGATCTGGAAGAGGCCCTTGCCAATCATGTGGCTCGTGCCAGTGAAAAGATTAGGCGCTTTGGACTCTTGGCCACCCACATCGAAGTATTTCTTCAGACCAACCGCTTCAGGAAAGATCTGCCCCAGTACTACCCAACACGAGGGATGACCCTTCCTGTACCAACAGCCTCAACTTCGGAGTTGATGGCAACCGCCCGGCAACTGCTGCATTCCATCTATCGTTCAGGCTATCGCTACAAAAAGACCGGTGTGATGCTGGCTCATTTGGTGTCAGAGGAGGAATATCAGCCAAGTCTCTTTGGGCCACCTGCCATCAAGGGAAGAGGGCTGGACATCGACAAGATCGTCGATGAGATCAATCACCGTATGGGAGATAACCGTACTCCTGTGATCACTCGCGCCGCCATGGGAACAGAATCTTCAGGGAAGGGATGGAAGATGAGAGCGGAGAGGCATTCTCCCAACTACACGACGAACTGGCAGGAGTTACCGGTTGCGAATGCATGAAACGCATCCTCCTCATCCTGCTTGTTTCGATTGTTCCTCTCTACGCTCAGCAGGAACCACACGATCTCCATTCCTATTAAAAGTTCACACGCTTCCTTCTCCGCCCAGGATGGACAATACTCCAACAACCAACTCGAAACCAACCCAAGCTAGGGATCAATCCACTACTTCCTCCAAATCATGAGTCCCCTCGACACGATCTGATGAAACGTACCTATCCCATTAATACATTTTGCTTGTCATCATTCACGGCTCCTCTGCTGTTGCTTGCTTCATTTCTGAGTCTTTCCACTGCAATAGGACAAGTGCTCGTTGTTGGTAGTAACTCTTCAAGCCAAAACACCAATTTCACCTCGGGAACAAATCAATACAGCGATGCCTACGTTGGCTATAACACCGGTGACTCGAATAACACGGTCAGCGTCGTCAATACCAATACGTTGCTCTCCATCGGCGCCGATCTAACTATCGGCATTAGTGGAAGTAGCAACACCCTCACGATTTTGAGTGGGGGAACGGTATCCAATGATGGCTGTGGTACTCTTGGCAGCAACTCATCCTCATCGAACAACTCGGTAATTGTGACTGATGCTGACTCAAGTTGGGTCAATAGCTCTGATCTGAACATTGGCTATGACGGATCCGGCAATACTCTAACAATTTCCAATGGGGGTATGGCTTCTGTTGCAGGGAGCAACAATGGGATCGTAATCGGCATGAATGCAGATTCCTCGAACAACTCGGCGATTATCACGGGAACCAATGCCAACGGCTCCCCATCTACTCTAACAACCACAATGGATCTATTTGTTGGCACCGATGGATCCGGCAATAATTTGACCATTTCCAATGGGGGAATGGTCACTATTAGCGATTTGAACGGCAACTATGGCGTGGTGATCGGCTTGAACGCCGACTCCTCCAACAATTCCATTTTGGTAACAGGAAGCAACTCTGGGATGACCAATGCACACGATATGATTATCGGTAACGACGGATCCGGCAACAATTTGACCATTTCCAATGGGGCGACCGTTGGTTCCTATTATTTCCAGAATTATGGCACGGTGATTGGATTTAATGGGGACGCTTCGAATAATTCAGTCGTTGTGACCGGGAGCAATTCGACCTGGCTGAACATGCAACTGATTATTGGCGAGAATGGCACCGGCACCAGCGCATCGGGCAACTCACTGGTGATTTCCAAGGGAGGTACAGTTTCTGTATTTGGCGACGGATACATCGGTTTTCAGTCAGCTGTCGGCAACTCGACGTTGGTGACTGATCAGGGATCCCTTTGGACGAACTCCGGAAGCCTTTACATTGGATATTATTCTTCAGTCAGCAATTCGCTGACGATTTCCAATGGTGGCATTGTGGCGGTAGCGGGGATGGGCATCATTGGTAATGATGCTTCCTCATCGAACAATTCGGTTCTCGTTACAGGCAACGGATCCACATGGACGAACTCTGGTGGTCTCATTGTAGGCAACAGTGGAAGCGGCAATACACTTACGATTACCAATGGGGGAATGGTGTTCTCTGATTACGGTTTTTTGGGTTACGACCCCAGCTCGTCGAATAATTCGGCCATAGTCTCCGGGACAAACTCCCGTTGGATGAACAACCACAGCCTCTATGTCGGGTATGGAGGCAATGGTACCCTCACCGTGGCAAACGGTGGCAGCGTTGTTTCTCAGAATATTATCATTTCTTACCAGGGAGGTTCCGTCGGCACGTTGAATATAGGCTCTTTTGGCACTAATGACACGGCAGGCTACCTCTCCACTCCGTACATTTCATTTGGTGCTGGCCCCGGAGGAACCCTCAACTTCAACCAGAGCGACACAACTCTGCTAACCAGTTCTATAACTGGTTTTGGGACGCTCCAGCAGTTAGGCAATGGAACGACGATTCTGGGTAGCAGTAACAGCTATAGTGGTACCACCATCGTCTTGGCTGGCAGCCTGCTTCTCAATGAAAGCAATTCTGGCTCAGGCACGATAACTGTCCGTGGAACAGGTACACTCGGAGGTGATGGGTCAACAGCCAATACCGTAATGATTGGTAGTGGTGGAACACTAGCTGCCGGAGTCAGTGGAACTGGTATTCTTGGCATCGGAGGAGGTCTCACCCTCCAGAGTGGCAGTACTACTGTGTTCAATATAGCAGGTACCAACGCCTTCTCCTCTCTGAGTTTTAGTGGCAGTAGCATCATTTACAATGGGAATCTTCAACTCTACTTAGGTGGATCCTACTTCGGAACTGCTGGCGATACCTTCAGCCTCTTTGGACCAGGAGTGAGTTCTCTGACTGAAACCGGATTCTTCAGTAACGTCTCTTTGCTCGGTAATGTATCCTCCAGCTTCCTCTATGATGGTTCAGACGATTGGTATGCGACTAATGGGGGTCTCATTTATGATTTCAGCCAACCAACCGGCACTCTTACCATCACTTCAACAGTCCCTGAACCGTCCATCTACGGCCTCTTTGTATTAGGTGTGCTGGTGATTATTGGAGTAAGTCGTCGCTCAGCTTAGTCACTGCTGCACTTCACAGAACGCCAGCAATCGTCCCCAGACTAACCCATCGACCGGCTCAAATAAATGAAGTCATGTCAGTCTGAAGTGGATCAGGTTTTTCTTCCAGTCAACATCTTGCACCAGAAGGGCCGCAGCTTCTCCATTGCCGATACCGGCACCTGCAAGAAAGCTTAAAAAATCAGCAGATTCCTCCCCTGTAACACTCAGCGGCTCATTTCTGATATGCTCAATGATCCGTTTGACTTGTTCTATCTCGGGCAGGGGTTCCTCCTTTTTTCCTTCCTCGACGCGTGTTTCTTTCATTGTTGCCGCAGGATTATCGGCGATGACTTTGGCTTCCTTGGCGTGCTCAAAAAATGCCTTGAGCACTTCGAGATAGTCTTTTGCTGTCCCAACGCCAGTATCCTCCACGAGCACAGGGTAAAAGCGCTCCAAGGTTGATTTGTCGATCTTGGTCAACTTACGATCCCCGAGCCGTCCCTCTGGTCCATGTTTATCCTCGTACTTACAGAGAGCATTGAGGACACGCTTGTATCGAAGCTGTGTTTTGTGCGCCAAAAGCTCCTTCGTTTCTAGGAAGCTCTTCACCTGTTCGGAGAGGGTTCGCTTGATGGTGTCCTGATTGATTTTCTGAAGTTTTTCACGCTCGTCATCACGATTACGCTTCGCGGTGGCCAGATCACTGGTTTGAAGATTGACCCGCCTCTGCTTTCCTCCTACTTTGACCAACGCAAAATATTGACCCGATGGAACGTACCGATACAGGCACTCAGCCACTTTCAACCACTTTGATTTCTCTTCCTTGGGGGATTTCTCAGTCTCTGACTGAGTATCAGGTTACAATATCGGCTACAATCACCAATATGTTGTCGTCTTCAGCGAGTCATATCTCTCTGTAGATAAGTAGTTTAGGGCAGTTAGCTCAGCGGTAGAGCGGCTCGCTTACACCGAGTTGGTCGGGGGTTCGATTCCCTCACTGCCCACCACTCCTTATTACTTTGCCGTCAGTGTCTCCGGGAGTTGATCTGCGGCGGTCGAGAAATAGGGGGCAAGTGGATCGGGAGTTAACCCCTTCAGGCCTACAACGACAGCGGCGGCGTTGTAAGCTGCGCCCTCAGGAGTGGAGTGAGTTCGTTGATCTC
>Ga0302198_10006919_pt1 | contig 10100 bp, 9 predicted proteins | sample II_Bog_N2_2_FD_193521 | JGI IMG/M metagenome (GOLD analysis project Ga0302198, IMG submission 193521) | Peat permafrost microbial communities from Stordalen Mire near Abisko, Sweden - II_Bog_N2_2 | ecosystem: Environmental > Terrestrial > Soil > Wetlands > Peat | place: Sweden: Abisko, Stordalen... | reverse complement strand
CTGCGACAGATGACGGTGATTGCCGAGAATGAGGCCCGCAAGCCGGGCCGAAAGCTGCTGATCTGGGTGGGGCCGGGCTGGCCCATGCTGATCGGCGACAACTACATGTTTAACGCAAGGGACCAGCTTGGCTACTTCAAAGCGATTGTGGAGCTTTCGAGCACAATGCGCGAGGCGCGGATGGCGCTTTACAGCGTTTCGCCGGCAAACTCAGGAGACCCGGGAGGGAGGGATTTTCTGTACAGGGACTTCCTGAAGGGTGTGCCTGTGGCCACAAAGGCGGATACCGGCAACCTGGCGTTGAAGGTACTGGCTGCGCAAAGCGGCGGGCGAATTCTGGGGCCGGACAACGATGTGGCGGGGCAGATCAACAACTGCATCGCCGACGCGAATGCTTTTTACAGGCTGAGCTTCAATCCCCCGGCGGCCGAACATGCGGACGAGTACCACGACCTGAAGGTGGTGGTGGACAAGCCGGGGCTGACGGTGCGGACGACCAGCGGGTATTACGGGCAGCCGTAGATGCTGAGCCGAGCTGTTTCTATCAGCCATTTCCAGCGGCCGGCGGAAAGGACCGAATTAGACCGCTCAGCGTGACAATAGCCGGATGACAGCGAATCCGATCATGCCTGCAATCAGGAATATGAACTTCGCTCGTCGCAGGCGCCTCGGCTCGTCGGGGTCAATTGACCTATACACCCAACGCTTATTGCGTCTTTCGCTCGGCCTGTAGAAGGTTGCCATCGGGTTGATAATTTCATGTTTTGTGCAGCCCAACAAGTTGCAAGCGGGGCGATGTGGTCCGCTTGTTGACACGACCCATCCCACTGCCTAGAATTAAAGAGGAATACTTTACCATTTTTCTGTTGCAAGTTGCAGAATCTTTGGAAGTTAGTGCAAGTCGGCCAGGCCTGGGCGTTGTCCTTGTGAGCAGTTTCGAGGGGCAATCACGGCGCAGGCCGGAAGCAGGAAAGCATGGCGGAACCACGTGTCAGCCCGCGGGAACGGCTGGTGCTGACGGCCATTATCGAGATGTACATCGCTAGCGGCGAGCCTGTTGCTTCGCAGGCGGTTGCGCATACGTTTGTCGATCGCGAGGGGTTCAGTTCCGCGACCATTCGCAACGTGATGGCGACTCTGGGCGAGGCGGGTCTGCTGGAGCAGCTGCATACTTCCGCCGGGCGGGTGCCGACGGCGGCGGCGTTTCGCTACTACGTTGAGCAGATTACGCAGCCGGGCCGGATGGGCGGGGCAGCGCAGCAGGCGGGACCGCTGGGGCAGGGTGCGACAAATATTGCGTCTGGGCTGGGCGCCAATCTTGCGCCAGGTCTGTTGAGTGAGGCGCGCCGCGAACAGATTGAAGACAGCTTTACAGGCGTGAACAGCTCGCATGAATACCTTGAACGCACCTCGCGGGTGCTGGCGCTTTTATCCAGCGGGCTGGGTGTGGCCCTGGCGAGCGCGACCGCGACGCAGATTCTGGAGCATATCCATTTTTCCCGCTTGTCGACGGGCCGTGTGCTGGCCGTGCTGGTAACCCAGGCGGGTGCTGTGCAGGACCGGGTGTTAATGCTGGACCATGAACTGACGCATCTCGAACTGGAGACGGCTGCGCGCTATCTGAATGAGAACTTTCGCGGCTGGCCGGTAGAGCGAATCCGCGCCGAGGTGGCGCGCCGCGTAGACATGGAGCGCGAGGCCTACGCGCGAATGCTGGGTTCGGTGGAAGAGCTTTGCCGCAAGGGTGCGCTGGCGGCAGGCGAAGGCATGCCCGAGATTTTTGTGGACGGGATGGCCAACCTGATTACCGCCGAGCTGGACCGCGAACGGCTGCGCCAGATGCTGCTTGCGCTTGAGGCCAAGCAACGGCTGGTTGAGCTGTTGACGGCGTATGTGGACGGCAGCCAGCAGGAGGTTCGCGTCGTGGTGGGCCTGGACGAGACTTCCCCGGCCATGCAGGATCTTGTGCTGATTGGCGCTCCGGTTCGGCTGGGCGTGTCCAATTTGGGAACAGTCGCCGTGATCGCTTCCACGCGCATCCAATACCAGGAGATGATTCAGGCGGTCCGCTACATTGCGCGCCTGTCCGAACGCCTTTTGGATGTGCCGGCGGACTAGGCTCAGGCACGCCAATCGGTTTCGAGCCCCGGCCCTCTTTCTGAAGCAAGTTCCCGAGGGTGGAGCAATCGCAATCGTCACTAAAAATAGGATGGAATCAGGCACAGTTGATTTTTCGGAGAAAACACAGAGCTATGTCAAAACACGAATCAGAGTTGACCGTATTGGAATCGCAGGAAGCCGGGACCGCATCGCAGGGCGAAGAAGTTTCCGCGGCACCTCAGGGCGGCGCCGACCTGCTGACCAGCCAGGTGGAGATTGAGCAGCTCAAGGGCGAGCGCGACCAGTTGCTGGACAGGATTGCACGGCTGCAGGCGGAGTTTGAAAACGCCCGCAAGCGTGCTGAACGCGAGCGGGTGGAATATCGCGACTACGCCACGGGCAGCGTGGTTGAGCAGTTTTTGCCGGTGGTAGACAATTTCGAGCTGGCCCTGAAAGCCAAGGGAACAGCCGAGCAACTGCGCCACGGCGTAGAGCTTATTGTGAAGCAGATGGAAGAGATTCTGCGCCAGTTGCAGGTCAACCCGATTCCGGCCGTGGGCGAGGCCTTCGATCCGCGGGTACACGAGGCGCTGGGTTCAGTGGAGCGCGAGGATCTGCCCGACCAGCATGTGGCTGAGGAGATTCGCCGCGGCTATAAGCTGCGTGAGCGGCTGTTGCGTCCGGCGATGGTGCGTGTGGCGCACAATCCGAAACAGACCGCCGAGTAAAGCCTGATCCGTATGTTGATTTGAAGCTTGAAATTCACGAAATGAGTCCTTACACAAACAAATGAGTTCTAATACAAACGTGAGCAAAGCAGATTTTTATGAGGTTCTGGGCGTTTCCCGGGAAGTCAGCGACCAGGAGTTGAAGAGCGCGTATCGCAAGCAGGCGCTCAAGTATCATCCTGACCGCAACCCAGGGGATCACGCCGCGGAAGAGAAGTTCAAAGAAGCCAGCGAGGCCTATCAGGTGCTGAGCGACGCCGACAAGCGCGCCGCGTACGACCGCTATGGCCACGCAGGGCTGGGCGGCCAGGGCGGCTTCAACAGCGGTCCCTTTGCCGGCGGCGTGGACATCGGCGATATCTTCGGCGATCTTTTCGGCGAGATGTTCAACCCTGGCGGCAGCCAGCAGCGCGGCTCGCGGCAGCAGCGCGGCGACGACTTGCGCTGTGACTTGACCATCGACTTTGAAGACGCCTTTTTTGGCACGCAGACTGAAGTGAAGATTCGCCGCCTTGAAACCTGCACCACCTGCAACGGAAAAGGCACGGCTTCAAGCCGCGGTCCGAGCGTGTGTACACAGTGCCAGGGACGCGGGCAACTGCGGTACCAGCAGGGATTTTTCTCAGTGGCGCGCACCTGCGGGGCTTGCGGCGGAACCGGACAGGTGATTGGCGACCCCTGCACAACCTGCCGCGGACAAACGCGGGTCAGCAGCGAATTCAAGCTGAACGTGAAGGTTCCTCCGGGCGTGGAAGAGGGCACGCGCATTCGCTATACGGGCGAGGGCGATGCCGGGCTCTCGGTGCGGCCGCACGACTTTTTTGAGCGCCAGGGCAACGACCTGCACTGCGTGGTTCCGATCAGTTTTCCGCAGGCGGCGCTGGGCGACGAGTTTGAGATTCCGGGAATCGACGGACCGATCAACCTGAAGATTCCGGAAGGCACGCAGAGTGGGCGCGAGATCAAGATTCGCGGGCGCGGCGTTCCGATCCTCAATTCCAAGGGCAACGGCGACCTGGTGGTCAAGGTGCTGGTGCAGGTGCCGCGCAAGCTCTCCCGGTCGCAGCGGGAACTGGTGGTGAAGCTTGGCGAGTCGCTTTCAGTGGACAACAAGCCGACGTCGGCCGGGCTGCTGGACAAGATGAAGGACCTTTTTAACTAGGGACCAGGGACTGAGGGATTAGTGGTGTCCGCCACGCAGATGGTCATTTATGTTTTGAAAGGGCACGACTTCAGTCGTGCCGCAAACGGACCGAAATGGTCTGGGCTTTAGAGGCTGCGGAAAAACTCTTGATCTGTGCGGATTTGATAGCCAAGAACCCGCGGGGGCTAAAGAGGCTGCGGAAAAAGTCGGGTTTTGAGTCAAGATTCACAAAGAACATCCCTCGGGGTCTAAAGCCCAGCGTTTATTTTCAGCCACTTGCGGCACCCTTCGACTTCGCTCAGGGCAGGCTATTGAAGCCGTGCGCTTTCAAAACTTCGGCCATTTGGTAGTTTTTCCGCAGCCTGTAAAGCCCAACGTTGATTTGATTGGCTTTATTGGCATAGGACCCCGACCCAGAGGGTTCCCCGGTACCCCGGTCATGCCCTGATACAAAGCCTTCAAGAATGGGCTCGACAAGGAGTTTTTCCGCAGCCTGCTTAGCCCCTGAGGGATGGTTTCTTACCGTTTGAATTCAAATTTGGAGCCAGACAAAAAGGACTCTATCTCTGGCGAACTCCACCAGGGAATAGGGACTGGGGTACAGTTCAGCCCTTCCATGGATTGACTACCGGCACGCCGGCGGCTTCGCGCTCAAACGCGAGAAATCGATCGGCAAAGTAGTTCGCGAGCGTTGCCTGCACCACAGTCGCCATCCCGCTTTTTCGTTTCCCGTCGGGAAGGAGCGAGATGCCGAGTAGCACTTCCATCAGGACAGGCGCGCAGGACAGGCGCGCACAGATAGAGCGTTGGTTTCGGCTGCCGGTCCAGCCACGCAACCACGACCGGATCAGCGAGCGGCTTCATCGGTTCCGAGAGCACATTCGTGTCAAGGACGATCACGAGAAATCTGCCGGTTCGGCGGGTCTTGGTTCGCGAACGATGTCGAGTTCAATGCCCCCATAGCGACGCCCGAATGCAGCTAATTGCGAACCGAGTCCCGCAGGCGCAGGAGTGGAAACCGCGTCCTCGAGAATCCTTCGGATCTCAGCCTCGGTGCTGCGGCCGTTTTGCGCCGCGCGTAGTTTGAGCGCGCGATGGGTTGCCTCGGGAATATTGCGGACGGTGACAGCAGGCATGGGTTTCGCTCCCTTTGGCTATGATGTCAGTGACATCGATTTGCTACTAATGATTTCAGGGGCTCAGTTCGGCTCAAATCGCCAGCAGGGCAATGATGACCACCGCAATGCCGATAACCTGGCTCATGGGGTCGGTGAGCGCGAAGGCGACCGGGTCCTCGTCCAACTGTCCGCGCGAGGCGAGCAGCCACACGCGGTTAAGCCACAGGGTGATGAGCGGGACGCTGAGCCACAGCAGCCTCGAATGGCGGTAGAGCCTGGACACGTCAGGGCCGGTGATGTAGATGGCGAATACGACGACGGCAGCGTAGGCGCTGGCGGTGCCGAAACTGCGCAGTTGATCCATGTCCGCAAGCAGGTAGCCGCGGTCGTTGTTGGGGGCCATGTTGGCCGCGCGCAGGTTCTGCAACTCTGAGAACCGCTTGACGATGGCCAGCGAGAGAAAGAGAAACAGGGAGAAGCCGGCCAGCCAGTGGGAGATGGGTGTCTGGGTCACCGAACTGCCGGCCAGCAGTCGCGAAATGTAGAGCCCCGCAAGCACCATGACATCGACCAGGGCAAAGCGCTTCAGTATGCCGGAGTAGGCCAGTGTGACGCCGAGGTAGACCAGCAGCCACGAAAAGAACGCTCCCGGAAGCAGAGCTCCGCCTGAGAGTCCGGCAACCAGAAGCAGGACCGCGGTGAGGACGCCGCTGAGACCGGAGAGTTCGCCGGAAGCGAAGGGGCGGCGGCGCTTGAGCGGGTGGCGGCGGTCGGATTCGATATCCAGCAGGTCATTGACGATGTATGCCGACGATGCGGTGAAGGAAAAGCAGAAGAACGCAGCCAGCGCTGTGAGCAGCTTGCCGGCGCTGAGCGCGTGCGAACACAGCAGCGGGACAAAGATGAGCAGATTCTTCGACCACTGGTGGGGGCGCAGGGCTTTGAGCAGACATTTCAGAAATCCGCTGCGCTCATGGAAGGTCTGGCTGGGTCGAATGCCGCGAGCCTTGAGGTGCATGCGCAGACGGAGACTGGGGTTGGCCACCATGGGCTCCGCGGAAGCGGCCAGGAGCGGCACGTCTGGGGTGTCATTGCCGATGTAATCGAATGGGGTGCCGTCCAGGTGTGCGCGCAGGAGGTCAAGTTTTCGGTTGCCGGTCAAGTTGGTGGCGCCGTCTGAGGCCAGGACCCCGGTAAAGATTTCCAGATGTTCGGCTACGCGCCGGGCCAGGCGGTCATCAGCGCCGGTAGTCAGGTAGAGCGCTCGACCGCGCCCATGTTCCTGGCGAAGGAACTGGAGCAATTGTTGGTTGTAAGGCAGATGTACCACATCCAGCGAGACGGATTCAGCAACGAAGGCCTTGAGTGCCGCCTTGCCTCGCAGCAGGCGGATCGGCAGCTTGAGCAGCAGTTCCGGGTGCAGTCGCGCCAGGACGAACAGGGAATCCACCAGCGTATCGGACTTCACCAGCGTCCCATCGAGATCGACGCAGAGCGGGCGCAGCGCGGTGGTGGGCGCTCGCGGCAATTCGGCTTGGACAGACTGGGGCAACTGCGCCTCGATGGGGAGAATCGGGCCCGCGATCGGCAGGCACCCCAAGTATACAGTTGGTCTGGATTGAATTTGAGAGACGCAAAGTGCGCACAGAAGCAGGGAACCCTGGCAGGCACCTGCGGATTTTGGGGAAACCTGGAGGGATTTGGTGGAGCTGAGCGGGATCGAACCGCTGGCCTCCTCGTTGCGAACGAGGCGCTCTCCCAGCTGAGCTACAGCCCCACGACTTAACTATCTTATCAGCGCGCGGCGAATCAGGAAAGGTGCAGCGCACACCGGGGGTGATTCATTTTGAGCCCAAGGCCAAAGCCGTTGGATGCTTTGGCTGGTAGAGGCCCACCACACCGCCGCCGGGAAGGCTGATTTTGGCGATCGAGCCCCATCTTGCCTCCTCAATATCTGAACAAGGAACACCCTTGGTCCCCAGTGTGGCGATCTCGGCTTGCAGATCGTCACACATCAGATAAAGCTCATGGTGGTCGTTCTGGTCGGCAGGGTGAACGGCCAGTTCCGCCGGAGGCAACGCGAAGATCAGCCACCCATGGCCGGCGTCAACAGAAGCGAGCCCCAGCACATCGCGAAAAAAAGCGCGATCGGCCTCTGCATCCTTGCTGTACACCACGACATGAGCACCGAAGATCACCTCCGTTGCCTCCTATGGCGATGAAATTACAACTGGTTCATGTTGGCGAGGAACTCGGCGTTGTTGCGAACCTTTTCCAGGCGCGTAATCAACAGCTCCATGGCTTCAACCGGCGACAGCGGATTGAGTACACGGCGCAGGATGAAGATGCGCTGCAGGTCTTCCTTGGGGATGAGGAGTTCTTCCTTGCGGGTTCCGGAGCGCTGGATGTCGATGGCCGGGAAGACACGCTTGTCCACCAGCTTGCGGTCAAGGATGATTTCCATATTGCCGGTGCCCTTGAACTCTTCAAAAATGACTTCGTCCATGCGCGAGCCGGTGTCGACCAGAGCCGTGGAGATAATTGTCAGAGACCCGCCCTCTTCAATGTTGCGGGCCGCGCCGAAGAAGCGCTTGGGGCGCTGCAGGGCGTTCGAATCGACGCCGCCTGAGAGCACTTTTCCGGAGGGAGGCACGATGGTGTTGTAGGCGCGCGCCAGGCGGGTGATGGAGTCCAGCAGGATGACGACGTCGCGCTTGTGTTCGACCAGACGCTTGGCCTTTTCGATGACCATCTCGGCAACTTGCACGTGACGCGCGGCGGGCTCGTCAAAGGTTGAACTGATGACCTCACCCTTGACCGAGCGCTGCATATCGGTGACTTCTTCGGGCCGCTCATCAATGAGCAGTACGATCAGCACAACCTCAGGATGGTTGGTGGAGATGGAGTTGGCGATCGACTGCAGCAGCATGGTTTTGCCGGTGCGCGGCGGAGCGACAATGAGACCGCGCTGGCCCTTCCCCACCGGTGTAAGCAGGTCCATCACGCGGCCGCTCACGCTCTCGCGGACCGTTTCCATCTTGATGCGTTCCTGGGGATAGAGCGGGGTCAGATTGTCGAAGAGTATCTTGTTGCGGGTTTCCTCGGGCGACTCGAAGTTGATGGCTTCAATCTTGACCAGGGCGAAGTATTTTTCGCCTTCATGCGGGGGGCGGACGTTGCCGCTGATGGAGTCGCCGGTCTTGAGGTCGAACTTGCGAATCTGCGACGGGGAGACATAGATGTCGTCGGGGCCGGGCAGGTAGTTGTAATCGGGGGAGCGCAGAAAGCCGTAACCGTCGGGCAGAATCTCCAGCACGCCGTCGGCGAAGATGTGCCCCTCCTTTTCGCTTTGTGCCTGAAGAATCTTGAAGATCAGATCCTGTTTACGAAGGCCGCTCGCTCCTGGGATTTCCAAGGTGCGCGCAATGCGGCTCAGTTCTGTGATGTTTTTTTCTTTGAGTTCAGCGATGGTCATGGTCACCTGCGGTGGGAAGGGATGGGAGTGGGTGGTGCGGAATGGAGGTGTGTTCCAGGAGGAGATCGTACGGGGACAATGCATGCTGCCGGCGCAGGCCGCGCCCGTAGCAACACCCCAAGATCAATGAGGAAGACTGAAACTCCGGAGGAATGCGGCTGACCTGGCCGGCCAGCCGCCTTGAAACCGTTGCCTTGAATCAACTATACCTTGCGTGAAAACCCCTAGGCGGCGCGACGCCGCTCAACGAGCTCGGCTGACTGCGCCTCAAAAGGTGCCGGAGACCCAGGATTGGTGGTCTGGAAGCGTCCCAGAACTTCATTGGTGGTGTCTTGCAGCCTTGTACTGGGCTTGTGAAGCTTGCGGGTTGCCTTGCTAGCCAGTTGACAGAGCTGGTAGCGGTTGGACACATGAGAAAGTGCCCCAAAAACTAAATCAGAACGCATGATACTTCTCTCCTTGCTTGAATTACCTGTCCTGCAGCACTAGCCTGGCGCTGCGAGGTCCAGTTGGGCAGCCCCATGAAGCCTGGGCCATCCCGACATTCTTGTTCACCACTCTTAGACGCACGAAGCGTGTGTCCAGTTCAAAATTCTTGACGCACATGTGCGCCGGAAAATTGCATTGTGCCTATTCAGTGATACAGATTGGCGCTCCAGGAATCGATGCGGCCCGTGTTTCCCTTCCCAGCAAAGTTCGTAAACGCAGGGGTACATCAAAGGGTGAGCCTCAGCTCAGTATGATGCGGAAACCACAGACGGGCGCGCACATTCGATCTGCGCAATCTGCCCTGTGAAGGATGGCACTCATCAATGTATACCCACTTTTCTTCCGGGTCAACTCTTTTCTGCACTTTTTTGCCCCCTGCGGCGGCAATGGCGCAAGTGTTTGGATATGGCAGCTAAGCTATTCAAAATAAACAGAATAGGCTGGCCATGGAAACGAAGATATTGCATCGGCGGGCACTGCGCCACATTGCGGGACGAGTGGCTGCCGAGGTGGAACCTGGCTGATTATTCCGGTCCGCTGGGCCGGCCGTCGGGATCAAGAAAGACTGCATGTCCCCGAGAATCGACCCCGCGGGACGGATGAAGCCGTTTGGGAATCTTCCTGGTGTTGGCGGCGCCCTGATCGAACCTCAGCAGGCCGGCAAGAAGGACCAGAACAAGGGGAACTGCAACCAGAAAAGCATCCCGAGTGGATCCCATGAAAACCATTTGCATGCTTAGCCTCCGCAAACCTGGGGCCGGCACTCTTGCCTGCCAAGAGGAGCGTCCCGATGTGCAATACAGGGGAGGAAGCACGTCGGATGCCAAAACGGGGAATACTCGTCTTACTTGCTTTTCTGTCTGAAACCGGAGGGCCGTCCGTCTGGGTCGACGAGAATGGGTTCTCCCTTTTCGTTCATGCCACAGGCCTTTCTGTGCTTGTTATCTGTCACGGAAGACCCCTTGGGAGCGAAAAAGAAGGTATCCACGCGAAAGATAGCCAAGGCCAGAATCGCAAGAAAGGGGACCCCAATGAGCAAGGTGTCA
>Ga0302198_10006910_pt1 | contig 10113 bp, 14 predicted proteins | sample II_Bog_N2_2_FD_193521 | JGI IMG/M metagenome (GOLD analysis project Ga0302198, IMG submission 193521) | Peat permafrost microbial communities from Stordalen Mire near Abisko, Sweden - II_Bog_N2_2 | ecosystem: Environmental > Terrestrial > Soil > Wetlands > Peat | place: Sweden: Abisko... | reverse complement strand
CGTGCTCCAGCAGCAGCTCGAGCACATAGTCGGGCTCTGTCGTCGATCGCGAGATCGGCCGGAAGACCCCCACCCGGCCCGCCTCGCGGACGAGGGTTTCAAGCACGCCGAGCGCGACCGTCGACTTGCCGGTGTGCCCCTCGGCCGATGTGACATAGATGCGAGTGGGCACACCCCAAGCCTAGGCATCGATGCCGGATGGCGACACCGCCGGGACAGGCTAGGATTCTCTTTGGTCCGCTGGCCCGCCAGCGCCCAAGGAGAATTCGCCTAGTGGCCTATGGCGCACGCTTGGAAAGCGTGTTGGGTGCAAGCCCTCGGGGGTTCGAATCCCCCATTCTCCGCCGATTTTTCTCGCCAAAACGTTGATTTTCCGGGGCTTTTCAGCGGCTGGTCGAACTCGCCACCCTCAAATCACCCTTGTTTCGTGACGGTCTGCGCGAAGTGGGATTGCTAATTTCGTCGCGCGAGACCTGGGCCACCGCCTAATCATCTGTCGATCGGTGGGGCTGAATCGGGCTATTAGCCGGGTCCGCATGCTTGCTCTCGATCTCTAGATCCTTTGCGGCCTTTGCCATTGCCTCGCGTTCGTACCGTCGATACCACCGACGCAACACAATCCCACCAACAACGAACGCCACGCCCATTGTGAAGAAGACGATCGGCTCCTGGGTTGTCCGGAGCGCCCCGACCGCTACGCCGGCCGCGCCGATCAGAAGCGCGATCGCACCGCCAACGACCAGAACGAGCCAGTTCCACCTCATGCTGTTCATAAGGTCAGGCTGCCCAGTACGCGCGCTGAACTTGAGCCGCCGTAAATGTTGTGGCGGATCGCGCCGGCCTTGAACCCATTCGAAACATCACCCATTGGATGAGCATAGGTCAGCCCTCGTAAGCTTCGAATTGTGATGATCAGCGACGGACACTCGGACGATCTCGTCGAACTCGTTCCGGTCAGTTATCAATTTGAAACCCTCCCCGATGACAACTGGGACGCTAATTGGCTGATGATTCAGGGCAGCGTCAGACTGCACGGTGAACGCTGGAACTTCGTTGATCCCGCACTTCTCGTCTGGGAGGCACTCGAACTCGGTGAGTGGCTGAGACAAGTCAGTGACGACGAAGTCGAAGTTGCTGTACCTGATGACGACGGCGAGCTGTACCCCCAAGTTTCATTTCTTGAGCCCAACCTTGGCGTGGCCGTTGTTGCGAGAACGCCCGCTGCGGTCACCATGCGCTTTTTCTTCTCACACGAGTCGGTACGACCGGATCTCATTCCTGCGGTTGTGAAATCGAGAACGGACACATCGGTCGACCTGACGGTCGGGCGATCCTCGATCGCAAACGCCGCGACAGATTGGCTAGCCGAGCTTCAGCAGTTCCCCGAGCGCACGGGCCGGCGACGATAGGTGCCTTGTTGTAGTCAAATCCGATCGTTCATCCGAACTACTCAACGTGGCACCCGGTCTGGGGCGCGCCCAAGTCCTGCTTGCTCGCTACCGTTATTCACCGAGGACGATCGAGTGAGTCACACAGTTCTACGGGGTAATGGCGATGGTTGAAGGAGTAGGCAGCCTGACGACTTCTTCAACCCAGGGAACCGTGTGGGTGGTCGTCTTACTAGCCGTGGTGCTCTGCGCGACGCTCGCGCTGATACTTCTTGGTCTGAGGCGGAGGCGGCTCGTGTACGGAGCAAGCGTTGCGCTGAAACACTTGGAGGACCTTAACTTGCGATTCCAACCGTCCGTCGTTCACAGCGCGCCGATCAAGGTCGCTTGGAAGACCCAGGTGAACTCCAAATCCAAGTACGACCGATTCGACCTCTCGGCTGCCATGTCGCGAAGCGTTCTGGATAAGGAAGAGTGGTTCAAACAGGAATTGTCGCTGCGCGTCCTAGCAACTCAAAATTTCTCGCTCTATCGGGCCGATGCCGATGCCCTCGCGGTTGGCTGGCTCGGGAGGAGCACGCACCCTCGGGTTGCCGAGAAACACTTCGTGGCCATTGAAAAAAAAGCGTTCGCGAAGCGACAGTTCACCTACCCGGTACCGCTGGCCAAGATCACGTCGACGGTTAGCTACGTTAGCCCGAAGGGGCAAAACTCCTACGCTCGACACCTCGATTGGGATTTCACCCAACTGCAAAACGGCCTGAGAGCGGCTCTCGAGGTTCGAGCGAACCAATCAACCCAGCAGTATCTGCGGCAGCGCGAACGAAGCTTGATGTCGGCCTCGCTCCGCGTCGCCATCCTGCGACGGGACGGTTCGAGATGCCGAATGTGTGGTGCGTCCGCCGCGGCGGGCGCAACTCTTCACATCGACCACATCGTCCCGGTGAGCCTCGGCGGGCAAACGGTGCCCGAGAACCTGCAAACCTTGTGCGACTCCTGCAACTACGGGAAGAGCAACAAGTTCATCGGCTAGTGGGGAGCGATCCTTCTCGCTCGCACATCGTCCAGCCGTTCTGACACCGCATCGAGATCGTCGTCGAACAGATCGGCGTAAGTGTCGAGAGTCATGGCGGCGGATGCGTGACCGAGCATTCGCTGCACGGCCTTCACGTTCGCGCCCGCGCTGATAGCAAGGCTGGCCGCCGTATGCCTGAGGTCGTGGAGCGTGACTTTCGGGAATGTGGGATCCGTAGCGCGACATTCGTCGACAGCTCGAGCGAACCATCCGTGCCATGTGTGTGGGCGCAGTATGTGGATACCCGCGAAACCGAAGAGCAGATCCTCTGGCGTCTTGTCTCGCGATGCCAGAACGATCCGCTCGAGCAAGAATCGCGGCACTGGAACCGACCGTGTCTCGTGGGTCTTGGGAGTTCCAATGGCCATCGCCGTTCCGACGCGAACCGCGTTTTCGTCGATTCGAATTCGCCGCCTTGACGTGTCGATGCTTCGGACACGGATTGCCGTTGCCTCGCCCCAGCGCAGGCCCGTATAACTCAGGAGATAGACGAGAGTCGAGTGATCGCCCACGTGCGAGACGAGAAGCTCGACTTGTTCGACGGTCAGGTATGCGCGCGGCTTCGGGACTTTGCGTGGGAGCATCACTCCCCTGGCCGGATTGCTCGCGATCCGGTGGTCACGCATCGCGGAGTCGAGGATACCCGCGAGGATCCCGTGTGCGCGCTTCACAGTTGTCGCGCTCTTGCGGGCGCTGAGCGAACCGACCCACGCCTGCACCTCTGAGTATCGAATCTCGACGACACGTCGGTCACCCCAGACCGGAAGGACGTGGACTCGCCACGCCACCTCCAGCGAGTGCCACGTGGACGGTTTCAGATGCGGACGATTCGCAAGCCACGCGACTCCCAGCTCGCCGATCGTGGCGCGGCCGGCGGCAGGATCGACATACTCACCGCGGGCGGTACGAACGGTGACGCCGGCGAGAAATTCTTCGGCGTCTTTCTTGGTTCTGAATCCACGTTTCTCCCGCTGATGATGAGCGGGGTCCCAGTACCGGGCACGATACCGGCGACCGTCCGTAGTCTCGTATGGTCGGATGCTTGGCATGACGGGCTTCAGAAAAGTCGGTTGGCTGGAACCGGACGCTGTCCGTCAACCGAGCGTGCGCGGATGATGCGCGACTGGAGGATCTCGCTCGGGCTAGTGTCCTCGTTCGGCGCCGATGTCCATTCCTCGGGAAACCGTCCCGAGGTGTCGATCCAGGTGCCGCGTTTGTCGAACGCGGTGATCGTGACGAGCAGTGACTTGTCATCGCGGAACAGTAACTTGTCGGCTTCACGCCGCACCATGCGTGTCGCGTCCGCAGTGCAGAGATAGACGACACGGGTGATTCCCTCACGGGACATCCGCCACGAGTGGCTGTTGACGATCGGTGCGTACCGTTCGATCGCCTTCGGGGTCAGCTCGACCTCGACCAACTCTGTTTCGTCACCTCGTCTGGCGATGCCGTCCGCTTGATGGTCGTGATAGCTCGACGCCTTCCGGTCTCGTGCCCATGACCATCCATTGAAGAGGTAGCGGGCCGAGGCGGACGCCACTGCGACCTCATGACGGAAGGTCTGGCCAAGAAGGTTCAGCGGGCGCATCCCGGTCGCTCGTTGGGTGGCCCAGATCGCGGACCCGTCCTGCAACGTCAATCGCTCTTTCTCGACGAGTCCCAGCTCGACTAGGCGGGCGACCCACTGCTGCGCACGACGCAACGTGACCGGCTGGTTCGCATCCGCGAACGCTGCCAGGGCAAATCTGACTGACTCCATATCCGTGACCCGAACGACTTTCAGCCATTCGATCATCTGCTCATCCCGTGCCGTCACCAACACCATTCCCGCGCTCCCCCGATCTCTCTTCCTTGTTGCTCGCCCGGCCCCGAACTTGTTTCTTCTTTTTCTTCTTCTATTTCTTTTCTCTTTGTCCCTGTCCCACCGCTGCTGCTTTACTTCCCAACCCCTCCCATGAACTGGTGAGTGTGAGGGGTTGGGAAGCGCGCAATGCGCGGCAGCAGCGGTGGGACAGGGGTAAAGACCCCTTGAGCCTTCGTTCACCCCTTCGCGCCCGACGAACGAGCTGGCGAAGTACGAAAGTGGTGATTTGCATGGTTTGACAATATCGCGTTTTTAACACTTTTATTGTCTTTTCTGTGTTGTTTTAACACTCATACTTGAAATCTTCACCATGCTCACACTCAGCACGGCGATACGCTGTCGAGGTGGCAGACTTCAGAACAGCAACCAGCGTTGGTGCCCGCATCGCAGCAGCCAGGAAGATGCGCGGCTTCAAGAGCACGAAGGATTTGGCTGCCGCAATCCCAGGCGATTCGGTTACCGGTTCGATCCTTCAAAACATCGAAGCCGGCCGGAAGAACGACCTCGCCGTTGCCCAACTCTTGAACATCGCGGCAGCGTTGAAACTCTCTCCGCTGTTCATCCTCGCCCCGCTCGGATCCCCACATGAGCACCTCGACCTGCCCAACATCTCTCCTGCCGTAGCGGGCATGTCGGTGGCCGAATTCGACGCATGGGTATCGGGCCTTACGGACGGCAGCTACCGAGCGCTGAGCGCTGACGAACTCAGCGAACGTACCCAGCTCGAGGCGTTCCGCGAACTGCTTGCCGCACGCCGAGAGTTGCGCCGCCTCGAACTCAGACCTCGGACCGACGAAACCCAAGAGTGGCAAGTGGCACCTGCCGGAGCCGATGACCAAGCCATCCTGGACGATGCTCAATACCGAATCGACGACCTCCATCGCCGGATCAGCCAGCTCGAGATCTACCTCGGCTCCGCTGGCTGGGGCCTTGGTGGCAAATAAACCATTCGGGCTGGCGCTAGTCGTCGTCCTTTAAGTAGAAGCTTTCGATGGGCTCGTCAATGTCGAAGCGTCGCTGCGCCTCCCAGTCGGCCAAGTGAATCTCAGGGGATCTAGCAGCGAGCGCGGTCACAAACGTGTTGATTCCCTTACCGTCGTTGACTCTCACGGTGCGTCCGTCGCGCAAAACGATGACCGTTCGAGTTCGTCGCCACTGGAAGGTCTGCTCCGTCCAAATGGAGTCGATTTCAGCGATGGAGGCTTGGCCTTTCATCCGATGAAACGGCAAGAACCAATAGAGCGTTTCGTCATTCATTTCGAGGCGACAGGGCCGCCGAAAGTACGCGACGTAGCTCATGAAGAGTCCGAGAACGAAGAAGAGGGGCGGGACGACCAACGTTGGCACCGGCGAGTTTCCTGTACGCGGATCCGAGAGGAGCGAAAGCGATAGCGACACCGAGAGCATGCCACCCAAGACAACGAACCAAGGACCCAAAAGCAACTCGACGTTCCTATTGAATCCTGACGAATAGACCAATTCAGGTCGCGGAAGTCGCAAGCGAATCCCTCCGTGGTCATATGGCGTCAGGTAACTGGCACGTTGCAGGGGTCGAGAAAGATCACGACTCACGCGAACGTTAGCATCAGCGGGCTGCTCGATTGGGCCCGGTCGGATCAATGGCCAGTAGGAAATGAACCGCCGGCCGCGTGGGCACGCGGAGGCTTTCAACGATTGCGGACCCACACGGCAGGGAGCGTAAGCTCACAATCAACCTTCCGTAGGGGGAGGCCGCACTAACGAAGTCCTTTAGGAGGACACATGAAAAGGGATATCCCGCTGCTCAGCCACGTTGCCCAGTTGCTCGCACTTGAGATTAAGAATCAAGACTGGTCGGACGCTCACAATCGCAGCGATGGCGCGCGACATGACCGGGCCGCCGATCGGACACAGACGCCGCGCCTCCAACCCGATGAGGCCGCCACAGTCAAGTTGAACGTTGTCTGGGTGGTTGCACAGGCGCTTGCTGCCGCCGAGCCAGGATTCAACGCTCGTGCCTTCGCCGAGCTGGCCGAGGTTGATCCTGGGTACCTTCTGACTCGTCGCGGTACGCCCAACGGGATGATCGAGGCCGGCATTCGCCACGTTGATGGCCCGATCATGATCGCGGAGTACGGCGGCACTTGGACCGCTACATTGCCTTCGGCGCGTCCGGATGGTCAGCTCGCGGTCGTAGTCGCGGGGTCCCCACAGGAGGCCCTCGAGGTATTGCTCGCCGGGTAGGCGTGGCGACCAGAGTGGGCTGAACGCCCTGGCCGAGACTTGGCGTCGGGCCCACTCTGGGGACGACCGGGCTTGTGAGCTTCGCTGAAGCTGCGGGCGAAAAATCTCGAACACTGTAAAAACATGAGGCTGCCACCGTGCGGTATGCATCACCTATTGTGAATCCATGACCGGCGTCGGCGACTGGACCATCAGCCATTTCTCGCAGAGCAACCCCAAGGGCGACGGTCAGGGTGATGTCTCATCGTTGCTCCGTCGGGTGGCCGACTCGATCGATGAACTCGGAGATGTGCAGATCGAGGACATCACCTTCTCGTCAGCTATTGATGACGGCGAGGACGACCTGGCGATAACTGTGTACTTCCACAAACAACCTCGCCGGCGGTAGAACCCTGGGGACCGGCTCGTCGCCTCAGTCGCCCCACCGATCTTCTGCCCCAAAGAGAAGCTCCCCACCGACGGCGAAGGCTTCGTTCGGACCATCGAGGCGCGGCAGGCCGTCCGCGAATTCAAGCGGCTCTTCGGGCACGATGACCTGAGTGATTGCTCCCAGAGGGTCAAGGCCATCCGTGCGATTCAACGACTCGAGGCCATGGGCATGGATCAATTGATGTATCGCCGCACCCAATCCGATCTTCCTAGTCGCCGCTGCCATGTCCTCACCGGAATGCTCCTGATAGCTGCGCCTTCCACCAGTGAGCACGATCTCTTCGTCAGCGACACGGAAGTCGGCCCTCAACAGCACGCTGACCACGTCGCCGCGCTCGGGCTTCTCGTTCTCATCGTCGCCCTCGTCGTCCTTCTCGATTGATTCAAGGAACCCGAAAGGATGCCAGTGGCCCGAGAAATCGAAGTATGCATCGGCGTACTCGATGGCTGCGGCTTCGACGCCACTCGAACTCGAATTCACAGACTCATCGTCCGTTCGCGCGTCCGCGTTTTGGAGCAGTCGAATCTGTTTCTCAATTGACTCGAGCAGAGATCTCCCGGCTGTCACGAAACGTGCGCGAGCCGCGGGTGTCCATTGCGTTTCGAGGTCATCGTCATACAAATCGTCATTCATGGTCCGAGGATACGGGTGTGTGGTGTCCATGCCCGGAACTACTGAATGGCCACGATTCGGGAAGACTTTGTTGAGAGCGACGTATCGACGTGGCATCTGGCGCGACTGCTCACGACAGCCCCCTTCGTATCGAGCTAGGGCAAGACAAATTGCGCGCCCTCGGCACGGAGCATGTCCCATGGCGATACGCACGGCACACCGTGAGCGCCGCAAGCGTCGGGGACCTTGATCTTGCTCCTCCTCAACGGCTCGGACTTCTCCATGGTGACCACGGTGAGGTTATGGGCTGCCGCATAGGCAACCAATTCGTAGTCCGCGGCCGACAAAAATTCCGCGACTGCGGCAGGAGTGAAGTGACCCGAGTTTGCCCACGTCGCGACCGCACGGAGCCACACTGCGCATGCAGCATCCATTGGAAGGAACAGACCTGCTCGGCCGGCAGCCCAAGTTGAGAGGTCAGTTCCACCCGCTGCGATCTCACTTCCCACCTTCCGAATAGAGCAAACGTCTCCTGCAGCATGAGCCCTATCCAGCCACTCCCAGAAGGCAGGAACGAAGTCGAGCCCGTAGTGGGCACGATTGGACTGAATGAATATGTTCGCGTCGAGTACGTACGTCATCCGACCCCCAGCGTGGAGGCGAGTCGATCGAACGTTTCTCGCTTAGCAGCGCCGAGAAGGCCAAAGGCGTCGCGGTACAGCGTCCTGCCCTCGCGCGTGTCCACGATGACGGCCCGAGCGAAGTTACGGCTCAGCCGCAACGGCTGCGTGTTGTAGTAGTTGCCGCCGCTACCTTGACGGGCATCAACGATCGCCCGGACTCTGTCCACCTCGTCGATGTAGCGAGCACGGTAGTCATCCCATTGGAGGTAACCACCGTCAAAAATGCGTTTGAGTATGACCAAGGTGCTCACCTTGTACAACCCAGCAAGGCGGACTAGCTCAGGCAGATCCGCCGAATTTCGGTAGTCGGTCCGAAGGCGAGCTATTGGTACCAACACTTCGGCCGCAACCTGATTCGCCCACAGTTCACTTCCCGTGGTGGAATTTGATCCCAGTTGCGCATCCGAGAGAGCAGTCTCACCGAGCCATACATGAGCCAGTTCATGGATCATTGTGAAAATCTGCGCCGACTTCGAGTCGCTGCCATTGATGAAGATTAAGGCGGACAGCGGATCGGTCAAGGCGAAGCCGCGGAATTCTTCGGGGTCCAACTTTCGTCGAGTATTTCCCCCGACGATGCCACTGATCATCACGAGTACGCCAATGCTCTCGACTGAATCGATTAGCTGTCTTAGGGCGTCTTCCCAGTTGCTGAAGTTGGCGCGCTGGTCCATGGTGAACCCGATGGCGCGCCGAATCCTTTCAGCAACCTGCTCAACCGGATCGCTGACGGTCGCGGTGCCGACGAAGGGCAGTGGATCGAAGCCTTGCTCGGCGGCATAGGTTCGGTACCAGTCTTGCCGCATCTGGCAGTCATAGATCGTGTCCAGTAGGTCAGGTGACGGGCTCGCGACCCCCGAGTTGCCCACGGTCCGAAAATCTGGAATCGGAACCGTCTCGACTGGCGGCTGGTTCAGGAACAGGTAACCAAGCGGCGCATGGGTCGCGTTGGCGAACGCCTCCAGCTGCTTGAAGGTCGGCTGTTCGTCACCGGCGGCCCACCGGGAAAAGCGCTCATAGCGCTTGTCGTTGTCGCTGATTCGCGACCGGTCTAACGCCCAGGCGAGTAGGGCAGGGCTGACGTCAACACGCTCGACCATTGCCCGCTCCCCTTCGCTCGCGTTGAGCTGAATATACACAACTACGCAGTGCGTATCCGCGAGCACACTCGTTCATACCGGCCACGTCCGACTATCCACAGTTTCAGAACGTCGAACCGCTGGCGGACCCGCAATCCTGTTTGCCGACCGGGGCGGCTGCACTTTTACGCGGAGCTGATCGCCGTGCTTGACGGCAACTGAACCAACGCCGGGGTCGTCAGAGGCGGAGAAGGTCCGCTGGATGGCCCTGTTGTGATCGGACTTACAGAGGACCTCCTCGAGGGCGGACGCGAAGCGTTCAGCGATCGACAGCACCTCCATGGATTCTGACGGCGACACCGTGAGCGAGGTTTCACCCTCAATTCACCCTCAATCGAGTGAAATCGAGCGACTTTCTCGGTGATTCCTTGGCATCGAAATCAGCGGATATTCCTTCAAAATGGGCTCCAATCAGCTCTAAATGATCGAGGCTTTCGAGTTCGAATCCCCCATTCTCCGCCGATTTTTCGCCGGTTTTTGGCCCAACTTCGCCCGTTTGGGAGGTTTTCGCCCGCGCGCGCGGGCGAAAACGTCTCGAGCAGGTGGTCCTCCGCGAGTTGCATTTACAGGCTTGCCCGCAAGTCTGGTCGGCTAGGGCTATCCATGGTCCTTGAGATAGGGGTCTCCGATTCGCTCGTCAATGTCGAAGCGTCGTTGTGCCTCCCAGTCTGCCAAGTGAATTTCCGGCGAGCGAGCGGC
>Ga0302198_10006909_pt1 | contig 10114 bp, 10 predicted proteins | sample II_Bog_N2_2_FD_193521 | JGI IMG/M metagenome (GOLD analysis project Ga0302198, IMG submission 193521) | Peat permafrost microbial communities from Stordalen Mire near Abisko, Sweden - II_Bog_N2_2 | ecosystem: Environmental > Terrestrial > Soil > Wetlands > Peat | place: Sweden: Abisko... | reverse complement strand
CTTCGGATTCCGCCTCGTCTGGACCCATTTTCGTCCGCAACGCCGCTCGCGCGAAAGTTCATAACAGGCTCTAGCGTCCAATTGGAATATAGGCGGGTTGCGAGTGGCCCAGGTCTCGATTCTGACACCAGGGAGAGCATTGCAGCTTCAGCGAAAACACATTGCTCCCGATAAGGCGCCTAGTATTCAAGATTTGAGGTGCACTTGATCGTCGCCGGGCAAGAGCAAAGCCTATGCGGTCCTTCTGCGCGGCTTCGACATGTGGGTTGATCTCTAAGCGATCGTGCTCGGTGTTGCGGCGCCCTTCGGCTTCGTTCTGGGCGGGCTTTGAAGTCTTGCCCTTTCAAAGCCATACCCTTTCCTGTAGCCTGCGAGGCGTGGCCCTTCAGACTGATTCAGTGCCAGGTGGGCAGAGCAGTGGCGCGGGCGGCGCGGCTTGTGATTGAATCGAGAGTGCAGGCTGCCGGGCCGAGAGGTCTCAAGAAGATGGCGCGGCCGGCCTGGGTGCGTTGCACATGCCCGAAGACTGGAGAGAAATCCATGGCAAATTCCCTGCTTCCCCCCGAAGAACGCAACTTGACTCCCGACCAGGTGGAGGCGCTGGATAAGCGGCGCGACCTGGGCCACACCTTGCTGGTGATCGCCGGGCAGTTTGCGGCGATTGCTACGATCCTGCTGTTGTGGGTGGGCCAGGATCTGGCCTGGTCGCCGGGCTGGGCGCATCCGATCGGCTACTATTTCGCTTTCGCGATGACCGCAATTGTGGTCTGCACAGGCGCTGGCTCGTGGCTGAGCCGAGGCACACCGCGGATCGACTGAGATTTTGGGTGCTGTTGGGGTCGTTCAAGCCAGGGAAACAGGCCATTTTTCAAGCGAAATGGCCGAAGAGCGTACCTCAGGGGCTAGGTTCTGCTTGGCGAATCTGCCGAGTGTTCGGCACGCGGAGAGATACCTCCCGCTGGGGCTAAAGCCCGATTGGTTTTGCCGGGTTTTCGGCACGACTAAAGTCGTGCCTAGGAAGAAACAAAATTCTGTCTGTTCTGTAAGTTGAACAATCTAAAAGAAGATGGTTGCGAAAAATCTTCAGTCAAAAGCGGCGAGTTAGTCCCGCTTCGAGGAATTGGCGGGTTAGCAAGTTGGCGGATGGCAGCGGTCGGGGCAAGTTTCATCCCCCGCGGTCGGCCAGGCCGGTGGACGACTGAAACAAGACAGGTGTTTTTTTCCCGGATCTTGCGACAAAGGCACGGAGTCAACGTGCAAATACGGTAGCAATGGAGAGCCCAATGGCTGCTGTTTCCCTGAACCCGCATTTGACTCCCTCCGCCGCGCGGCTGACGGATAGCCATGGGCGCGTCATCCACGATCTGCGCGTCTCGATCACCGACCGCTGCAACTATAAGTGCGTCTACTGCCGTACGGGCGAGGTAGGTGCGCAGTATCCCGAGTTGGCCATCGAAGAGTACCTAAGACTGATTCGGGTTTTTGTGGGGCTGGGCATCACAAAGGTGCGGCTTACGGGGGGCGAACCGCTGTTGCGGCGCGGGCTGGTGGAGCTTATTCAGGAGCTGGGGCGGCTGCGCACGCTGAGCGACGAGCCCCTGGAGCTTGCGCTGACGACCAACGGTCATCTCTTGGATAGGCTGGCCGTGCCGCTCAAGGCAGCCGGACTGCAGCGCGTCACGGTGAGCATGGACGCGGTGGAGGCGGCGACCTTCGAGCGCATTACGAGAGTTCCGGGTAGCTATGAGGCAGTCCTCGGCGGGATTCGCGCGGCGCGTGCGGCGGGCCTTGAGCCGATGAAGATCAATTGCGTGCTGCTGCGCGGCTTCAACGACGATCAGATTGAGGGCTTTGCTGAGTTTGCACGCAGAGAAAATGTTGTGGTCCGGTTTATCGAGTTCATGCCGCTCGAGGAGGGGCGGCTGTGGACGCCGGAGATTGTGGTTCCCCTGGCGGAGATTGTCGCACGGATCGGTCGCGTGCTGCCGCTGGTTGAGCTGGCTCCGCGCGAGGCCAGCGAGACAGCCAAGCGTTACACCTTTGCCGACGGAGTGGGCGAGATTGGGATCATCGCGCCGGTCAGCCGGGCCTTTTGCGGAGCCTGCAGCCGGGTGCGGCTCACCTCGGATGGCAAGATTCGCACCTGCCTCTTCTCCCAGGTCGAGCACGACCTGTATGGCCGCCTGCGCGCCGGGGCCAGCGATGGGGAACTGGCCGCCTATGTTGTTCGTACTATTGAAAGCAAGGAGGCGCGCCATCATATCGGCGAGCCGGGATTCCTGAAGCCCTCCCGCTCGATGGTTCACATTGGCGGCTGAGGCGATCTGAAAGATAAGTGGACGTGGAGGCATTGGCAGAGTAAATTCTCCATGGGAAGTAGATCTCCTTCGTTGTTTTTTGTGCGGAGCCTGCAAAAGGCTCGAGAACCATCACCCTCCCCCGGGAAGGCTGAAGAGCCGGTTCTATGCGCATGTGGCGGGCGCGCCTTGGATATTCAAGCGCCTGACAATCGCCGTGTGCAAGAATTGCAAGAAGACTCCTCACACCAGGCGCCCGGATGACCAAGAAGACGGAAAGCCGCATCCCGATCGACGACCTTCTCGTCTTCCACCAGGTTGCGCGCTCGCTGACCTCGAGCTTCGACCTGGATACGATCCTGCGCACCATTATTGAGCATATGGAGCGGTTCATCGAGGCGGAGCTATGGACGCTTCTGATGCTGGACGAGGCGCGGCAGGAGCTCTACTACGCGATTATCGCGGGCGCCGACGAGTCCGCGCTGCGCAATGTGCGCATCAAGGTGGGCGAGGGCGTGGCCGGCTGGGTGGTGCAGCACGGCGAGACGCTGCTTGTTCCCGAGGCCGATAATGACCCGCGAATCCAGCAGTCGCAGGGCGGCAGGCCGCAAAAGGTGCGCTCGGTGATCGCGCTTCCCTTGCGTGGGCGCAAGGGAACCCACGGCGCCATTGAGATCTTCAACCCGAAGGCCGACCAGCTCACCGACTACACCATTGCCTTTCTGCATATCCTCGCCGACCACGCGGCCATTGCGATCGAGAATGCGCATGACGTGTCCCGGATTCAGCAACTGACCATCACGGACGACTGCACGGGCCTGTATAACGTGCGTTATCTCTACGAGCTTCTGGGCCGGGAGATGGAGCGATGCAGCCGCAAGCGACCGGTGAGCCTGGCATTTATCGACCTGGATCACTTCAAGCTGGTCAACGACGAACATGGCCACCTGGTGGGCAGCGAACTGCTGGGGCGCGCCGGCCAGCGGATTCAAGAGCTGAGCCGCAAGCAGGACTGGTGCTTCCGCTACGGCGGCGATGAGTTCGTGATCTTGATGCCGGAGACGGGCTCCGATGCCGCACTGACGCAGGGCGCCAAGCTGCACCGCGCGCTGTTGGATACCGAGTTCAGGATGAAGAGCGGGCAGAATTTGTTTGTGAGCGCCAGCATGGGCGTCGCGACCGGCCCCGCTGACGGCGCTACCGTTCACAGCTTGATCGGAACCGCCGATATGCGCATGTATGCGGTGAAGGTGCGTGGGCGCGGGGCAGTGCGGGGGGAGTAGGGCGGCAGAATCAAACCGCTCGTCTGGGCCCTCTGTCAGACGCGAGAACCATGAACCTTCAGTTTCGCGGATTCTCCGCGGTCGCCTCCAGCTTTACTATTCGCGGCCACCATAAGTCTCATTCCCAATGCTTCAAGGACCGATGAAAGAGTTTCAAAGGTCGGATTCCCCTGTTCGGAAAAGGAGCGGTAGAGCGTTTCACGCTGGATGCCGGCATCCTTGGCGACCTGGGACATCTGGCGGGATTGAGCTACGTTTTTGAGAGCCTTGAGAAAGGCCTCCGGCGAGTCTTCGATGGCGGCGTTCAGATACGCTGAGGCTTCCGCCGGATCCATCAAGGCTTCCAGCAGGGACTGGCGATAGGAACTCGTCTTGTTAGCCATGCAACCTCCAAAACCTTTGCGCGAAAGCGATGTCGCGAGCTTGGGTCTGCTTTGATCCGCCAAGAATCAAGTGCACTTCATTGCCCTTTTGGCCGAAGTAAACTCGATACCCTGGTCCAAAACCCAACCTCAGTTCTGAAACTCCCTCTCCGGCCGGTTCAACGTCTCCAAAGTTGCCTTCCTCGACGCGATCAATACGAACGCGAACTCTGGCCCTTGTTTGCACGTCAAGCGTAGCCAGCCACTCGCTGAACGGCTCCCGGCCCTCTTCGTCCTGACAGATCAGAATCTCTCTGGGAATCGCTTCCACGGTCTCTCGCAGGTCAAGCTTGTGTGATTTTTAAGTCACACCAAGAGCATATCACTACCCTTGCAGGTTTTCAAGATGAACGCCGATTACTCAGGGGGCCCCAGGACAAATTCATTGTCGAGATTGGCAACCCCCACAGGGGCTGAAGCCCGCGTTGAATTGGCCGACTTTGCGGCACGACTGAAGTCGTGCCTTTTCAAAATCTCAACTTAATCAGAAGTTCCATAGTCATCTTCGCCCGACGGCTTTTCGGTGATCTGGTCGCCGGCGAGGCGCTCCAGCTGGTTGCGCCAGTCGAGGGATTCTACGAAGCTCTTCGATTCGCGCCAGTTGGGCTCGACGATGACATGCAACTCCAGGTAAACCCGCGTGCCGAGCAGGGACTCGATCTGGCGGCGGGCGCCGGTGCCGATTTCTTTCAGCTTGGAGCCGCCTTTGCCAATGAGAATCGCTTTCTGGCCGTCGCGTTCACAATAAATCGCAGCCGCGATGCGGGTCAGCGGCAGCCGCGCCGGGACTGCACCTTTCTTCCTCGGCACAAAGGGCGCGGGCTCTTCGAAGCGCTCAATCACAACAGCGGAGGCGTAGGGAACCTCTTCGCCGGTCTCGACAAGAATGCTCTCGCGAATCAGTTCGGCGACCATGAAGCGCTGCGGCTGGTCGGTGTACTGATCTTTGGGGTAGTAGCGTTCGCCTACAGGGAGCGCGTCGACAATTTTGCGGACCAGAATATCCATGCCGTCGCGTTTGCGGGCGCTGATGGGGATGACTTGAGCAAAGCCGAAGTGGCGAGTGAGGGTGTCGATCAGCGGCAATAACTGATCCTTGGCCACGAGATCGATCTTGGTGAGCAGCAGGAATACCGGACAGTCGAGCTTGCGGATAAGGCCGAAGAGAAACTCATCCTCACTGGCCCAATTGGTGCGTTCGTGCTTGGAAGAAGACGCCGCTGGGAGATTCTCCGAAGCGTGTACCTCAGGGGCTAAAGCCCCGGCTGATTTTTTCTGCAGGATGTCAGGGCTAAAGCCCAGACCTACCGAGGCCGACTCTGTCGTGCGATCGGGCTTGTCTTCCGGTTCCGCGGCGGCTTCCAGTTGCACGCGGCGGGTTGCGTCCATCAATACCAGTACCAGGTCGCGGGTTTCGAGGGCCTCGTAGACCTCCTGCAGCATCCGGCGGTCGAGATGCGAGCCGGGCTTGTGGACGCCAGGAGTATCGACAAAGACGATCTGCGCCGCCGGGTGCTGGCCCTTGCGTGCCGGGACCTCGACCACCCCGGCGATGCGGTTGCGGGTGGTTTGCGGCTTGGCGGAGACGATGGCGACTTTTTCGCCGGTGAGGGCGTTGAGCAACGTACTTTTGCCGGCGTTGGGCCGGCCGAGAATGGCGACAAATCCAGATTTCAAAGGGTTTTCATACTCCTGTTCCCTATTATCGCGGATTGCGAGATCAGGCGTCGGCACAATCTGCTTATGCCTTCGGGAAGGCACCACTGAACGACTCCTTCTGTGACCGCTGGAGATGGCCAATGCGGTGCAGATCAAGGCTTCGGGCGAATTCTCGAATTGAATGCCGCTACCAGATGAACGGCGCGAGACGGAACCTGACTCCCTGGCAATAGCCTGTATAGCCTGGCAGACTTTTTTGTAAGAATCTCTCTTCATCGAGAAGCCGCAAAACGAGAGCGAAGATCATGGGAATGATCATGAGTGTTCCCCACCATGATCCGAGAGCGAGCGGCGTTCCGAAGAGAAGGACCAGCGCACCAGCATACATCGGATGACGAACAATTGCGTAAGGGCCGGTTGATACGACTCTTTGATCGGCGGCCACTTCAATCGTCGCAGAGGTGAAGGAGTTCTCCTTGTACACCAAAAAGACAGCAAGAAACCCAAGGGCGACCAGAACGTCACCCGCGATCACGACGAAGAGCGGCGCGTGCGACCAAAGATAGCGGTGGTCAAGGGACGGAACAGCTAGAATCCCAATAAACGCCAGTGATGCAAAGATCTGGATGATCTTTTGACTTCTTTGTTTCTCAGCTCGTGGTCCGGCCTCTACGCGGCGTTCGAGCAGTTTTCGATCGTGCTTCCAAAGATAGGCAGTTATCAGCGCCGAGGATGCTGTAAAGACGATCAGGTAGACCCAGGCCTGCCAGAAATCGAGCGTCCAAGCTGGGGCAAAGAGTGCCGCACCTAAGAAAACGAAGATTTGCGTGAATCCGAGGATGGTTTTTGCCGCAAGCGTGTTCACACTCTCAGCTTATGGCTTCGAGGCGCCCCTGCGAACTGAACCAACGCAATTCGGCCAACCCTTAGGGCAAAAGCTCTCGGGTGGCTTCACCAGCCGGCGGGAAGACGCGCATGCGTTCGACGAGGCGGTCGGTAGAGGCGACGACCTCCATCTTCATGCCCGGGGATTCAAGGTGCACGATCTCGCCGGGGAGCGGGATACGGCCCTCGATCTCGCTGACCAGGCCGCCGAGCGTGGTGGCTTCGTAGCCGTTGCCCAAATCGCCAAGCTCGGCCGACTCGCCGAAGAGATCGGTCAACTGATCGACGGGAAAGTTGCCTGGAACTAGCCAGACGCCGCCGGGTTCGCGCTGCGGCTCGGCGTAAACTGAGCCGGGGGGGGCGTCTTCCTCGTGCTCATCCTTGATATTGCCGACGATCTGCTCCAGCAAATCTTCAATGGTCACCAGGCCGGAGACGCCGCCGTACTCATCGATCACGATGCGCATGTGCTGCTTTTCGCGCTGCATCTCGCGCAACAGTTCGTAGCCACGCTTGGTCTCTGGAACGAAGACGGCCTCGTGCTCGATGGTGGAGACAGTGCGCGTGCGGGCCTCCTCGTCGGTGATTTGCAGCAGGTCATGGGCGAAGGCGATGCCGGTGACGTTGTCGATGGAGCCGGAATAAACCGGAACACGGGAGAAGTTGTGTTCGCGGAGTTGTTCGAGGAAGGCTTCAAGGGTGATGTCGCCTGGGACGGCGAAGACCTCGGGGCGCGGAGTCATCACTTCGCGCACCAGCTTGTCGCCGAATTCGACGGCGGAGCGAACCAGATCGCGGTCGCTTTCCTCGAGAATGCCCTCCTCTTCACCGGCTTCGAGCAGCGCCTCGACATCGACGGCGGTTTCCTCCTCTGGAGTGACTTGCTCCTCGGCCAGCGAGGCCACGGAGAAGAAGAAGCGCACGAAGACGGTGATGGGGGTCATCAGCCAGAGCAGCAGGCGGATGGGCCAAATCAGACGCGCAGCCCAGCGGCCACGGGTGCGGTCGAAGAGCAGTGTGGGCAGAAGCTGGTTGCAGAAGACGACGATCAGCACAACGGCCAGAATGGCCTGGGCGATTTCGGCAGCGCTGGGCCGCGTGAAGCCGCCGCGATCGAAGAGGATGGCTCCGAATTCAAGGGCGATCAGGCCCAGGGTGAACTGCTGCAGGACCGCGGCGGAGATGGCGGCGTGCTGGCGGGTGAGACCGAGTTGCGGCTCGACCAGTTCCTCCCAGGCGTCGAGGTTTTCTTCGATCTCGCGGGTGAGGATTTTGCCGAACTCGGCGTAGACACGGCTGATGTAGGAGGCCAGCGTCTCGACCGCGGCGAGGAAGACGATGAGGAGGAGGATGGGGAGGGTCATGGCTTGCGACCCCGGTGGCGGGTTTGGGTTCGTGGTTTTCCAGGTTTCCGCGATGTTGCGACAGGGGCTAAAGCCCTACCTTTGTTTTGTTCGGCTTGCGGCACGACTGAAGTCGTGCCCTGACACTTGTCGCTGCTCCGCAGGAGTTTTTCCGCAGCCTGTGAAGTCGCGCCCTGATTCGGTCGTGAGGTGGAACCGAACGGTCCCTCGGCGGCTAAAGCCGGGGACTTTTTTGGGGCTTTTACGGCGCGGCTAAAGCCGCGCCCCTTCAAAACTCGGGCCTTGGGGGTGTTCACTGAGCGTTCGATCAAGCCTTGCGGCAGGCTTAGGCGGGCGCGGAGTTGGCTTTCGCGGCGGGCCATTTTGCCTTCATCGACTTCGTGGTCATAACCGGCGAGATGGAGCAGGCCGTGGAGGATGAGAACCTTGATCTCGGTCGCGAGGGGATGGCCCTGCTCGATGGCCTGCTTGCGCGCGGTGGGAACTGAGATCGCCAGGTCGCCGGCGATCTCTTCTGCACCGATCCCATCGGCGGGAAAGGAGAGCACGTCAGTGGCCTTGTCTTTGTCGCGAAACTGGCGGTTGAGGCGGCGAATGGCTGCGTCGGTGGTGAGCAGGAGGGTGACCTCGCCTTTGAGTCGGACTGCGGCCTGGGCCTCGGACAGAAAGCGGGACAGGGTGCGGGCGGAGGGGAGGCGGGGAGTCTTATTGGGGGCTGATGAGATCGGGGCAGCCTTCTTCTTCGCCGATGGGGTGGTCGGCGCGGGGTCGGGGTCCAAATCTGGGTCGAGAAGGATCATCTTGCTCGGGGGCGTTGTGTGCGCGGCGCCGGTAGCTCTCATTCTACGCGGGTTCGATCATCGCTGCGATAGTTTGCATCGGCAGAATCAGACGCATCGACTCCGGAAGCTGGATGAATCCGTGCGCCGCGTAGAACTTTGCCGCATGATCGCCGATTGCGTCCACGACGACCATGGACGAGCCAACCTGCGCGGCGTTCTCGTATGCCTTGGCGAGCGCTTTGGCCAGGAGAATGGAACCAAGGCCATGGCCCTGAAACTCCGCGGAGACGGCAAGCCGCCCCAGCAGGGTCGCGCTCACCATCGGGTAGCGGGGAATGTGCTTGTGCGCCGCTTCAGGAATGGTTCCAGGCGCAAGCACATAGGCGCACAGGGTGAAGTAACCGGCGATCCGGCTTGGCAGATCGAAGGGCGTCAATACAAAGACAGCATTGGCCTTGCGGCGCATATCCTGCGAGGCCTGAGCTTTCAGATAGAGGTCAAGGCTCTCGACACCGCAATGAAATCCGGAGCGGTCATGATGTTTGCCGAGCGGCTCCAGATGAAACAGATCGGCACGCGCGCCCATCAGGCAACGACCCGCTCCCGCGCCGCGCGAAAGGCCCGCCGGAGCCGCGCGTTTGGCTTGGGTGGGTGAACCAGGGCATCGAAGAATGCCGCGCGGTCGCGCTCGGAGAGGACCAAGCTCTCGTGGCGGGTGATTGTCGCGTGGGTTGCATCGGTGAGCGCGGAGAGGCAGAAGTCGGTCAGGCTGCGCCGTTCGAGAGCGGCGGCGCGCTCGACGAGTCGCTTGGTCTCGGCGTCAACGCGAAAGCCAAGGCGATAAGCGCGGGCGCGGCGTTCGGCGGGAGATACGGCGGTTACGGATTGCGGCATGGGGATCGCTCCTCGATTCCGAGACGATTTAAGTGTACGTCCAATGGGAGAACAAAGCAATATTGAAGAATTCGGCGGTTCGTACATGGGGTTCCTAGTTTCCCACCCTTCGCAAAAAACGCGAAGGATGGGGCACCCGGCGGGTTCCAGATTTACTGCGGTTTTGCCGGATGCAAGGGCTGGGCCTGCGTGCGGTCTTCGCGGGGCTGGGGGCCGACTTGTATGGCTTCGCCTAACGCCAGCGGCAGCTCTTGCTGCTGGGACTTGACTGACTCGTAGGCGCGGACAATCCTCTGCACGAGCGCGTGGCGGACCACGTCTACGTCTTCGAAGTGGCAGAAGTGGATGCCCTCGACGCCGTTGAGAATATTGATCGCGTCGAGCAGGCCGGACTTGCGGGGGTTGGGCAGGTCGATCTGCGTGATGTCGCCGGTGATGACCGCCTTGGAGTTGTTGCCCATGCGGGTGAGGAACATCTTCATCTGCTCGATGGTGGTGTTTTGCGCCTCGTCCATGATGATGAAGGCG
>Ga0302198_10006904_pt1 | contig 10118 bp, 8 predicted proteins | sample II_Bog_N2_2_FD_193521 | JGI IMG/M metagenome (GOLD analysis project Ga0302198, IMG submission 193521) | Peat permafrost microbial communities from Stordalen Mire near Abisko, Sweden - II_Bog_N2_2 | ecosystem: Environmental > Terrestrial > Soil > Wetlands > Peat | place: Sweden: Abisko, Stordalen... | reverse complement strand
CTTCGACCCGCCCTGCGAGCTTGCGATTCAGCTGACGCCCAGCTTGTCCGCCGATGCATCTTTCGCAGACGACAGCGCCTCATCCGCGATTTGTTTCATTTGCTCTCCGACATTGGAAAACTGGGTTTTCAGGAACTCCGATTGAATCCGGATGGCGTCCTTGTAATCGGTTGCATGAACCGGCTTGCGGACGTGGTCGAACGACGCCTTGGTATTCTGTTCGGCCAGCGACAAGGCCTTTTTCGACATTTCCGCGGCAGGTGACGGGGCTGAGGCGACCGATTTGCTGACCGCAACAGCGCCTCGGATAATCAAGCATTGATCTGCATCAAGCATCCTTTTCGATCTTTTTTGCTTTGGTCGGACAGCGAACAGACTCCGGCTCCCTGCGAATGATCGATTGCCAAAAAGGGGAGAGCGCGATGGGCGAAATGACGCCCAATATTTTTGATCCCGTGGAGATCGTCCGGCTGAAAGCGGTGTTGAGCGAGATCGTGCTTTCGCTTCCGAAGAAGCGCAGCTGCGCGATGCAGGTTTCTATCGCCGCCCAGCTTCTCGAGCTCGCCGCGGGGGAAGGATGCAACAAGGCTTAAACGGCTAGCGGCGCAGGAGCAGGAAATTGGACCTAGACGATTATGCCGGTCAGCAGAATCAGGAGCTTTATCGAAAGCTTCTTGCCGAACTACCCGGCCGCGATACGAGACGCACGCTGCTCGTCAAACTGCTCGGGGAGGAAAAAGCCAAGGAGGCGGCCCGAGCCAGGATACGCAGCTCGAAGAAAAACCGGTTTCGCACCGGACGAGTGAGGTCGCGATGGGGTGCCCCCACCCCAAGACCGGCATCTTGCTGCGACAGGGCCGCCAAACCCCCAATTTGGCGGCCCTGATATTTCGAGCTCCATCGAACCGCCTGAAGGCGAAGCCGTAACCGGGTGGCGTGGAGGCCGGGTCGCCGCGCTCAATCCGCGTAGCGGCTCGCAATATCCTTGAACTCGTCGGTTATCGCAGCGAATGCATCGACAATGTCCGGGTCGAAGTGCTGGTTCCTGCCTTCGATGACGATCGCAACCGCCTCCTCATGATGCATGGCCTCCTTGTAGACGCGGCGGCTGGTCAGCGCGTCGTAAACGTCGGCCACCGCCATCAGGCGGGCCGAGATTGGAATGGTGCTGCCCGCCAGTTTTCTCGGATAGCCGCTGCCATCCCACTTTTCCTGATGGCTCAGGGCAATTTCCTTGGCGCAGGCGAGAAACTCGACGGTCATGCCGAGTTGCTTTTCGGCGTTCTCGATGGCGTCGTAGCCAAGCGTCGTGTGGGTCTTCATGATCTCGAATTCGTCCGGGTCGAGCTTGCCCGGCTTCAGCAGGATGCTGTCGGGAATGCCGACCTTGCCGATGTCGTGAAGCGGAGCGGACTTGAACAGAATGTCGATCTGATGTTCCACCAGATAGTCGGCAAAGGCGGGGTGAGATCGCAGTTTGCGGGCGAGCGCCCTGACATAGTACTGGGTACGGCGAATGTGGTTGCCGGTTTCGTTGTCGCGGGTCTCGACCAGGGACGCCAGAATGACGATGGTCGCGTCCTGGGTTTCTTGCAGGGTGCGGGTGCGCTTTTCAACTTCGAGTTCCAGAAGCTCGTTCTGGCTCCTCAGGAAATCCTCGGCCGCCTTCAGGGTCGTCTGGGTCGAGAAGTTCTTGCGAAGCACGAATTCCCGCCACCAGCCGATTGCCGCCGCGAGCGTGAACAAGGTCACGACGTGATAGGACCAGTAGCAAAACAGGCCCCAGTCCTTGCCGAACTCGGTCAGCATTGCCGTCTCGAACATCAGGAGGATCACTATTCCCGATGCCAGGGCATATCTGAACTGAACGCCAAGGATGACGAAGCAATAAAACTCGAGAAACACGAAGTTGAGCATTCCGACCCAGGACCTCAGTCCCATGCCGCCCTCTTCGTCGATGACCAGCAAGATCCAGAACAGACTGCCGGAAACCAGCACGATGAATCCGGACATCACGGATTGCCAATGTTGTCGGGCATAGCGCGTAAAGGAATAGGCAATGCCGATTCCAAGCACCGGCAGGCAGAGCTCGATTCGATATATGTTTGCGATTTCGTTGTCGAAAGCCAGGTGGTCGACCAGAAAATCGGCAAAGATCAGCACGATCCCGGCGACGAGACTCGCCTGGGCATAGCGATAGTAGAAAGCCTGATAGTATTGAACGAAATCCCGCTCGTAGGAGGCCCCGGAAAAAGCAAGGTTCGGCCGCAAGCGCAACGTGTCGGATCGCTCGAGACCATCCGCGGTCGCTTGCTCCCAGCGAGGTTGAGTGGCTGCGGGCGAGGCCAAACGTCCGGGGGACGCCAAAACCGGCATGGAACCGACCGCCGATTCCGATACGGAGTTCAAGATTGACATCAAATTTACCTTGAGGAACTGGATATCGGGAAAAAGTCAGAACGCAGCATTCAGCTCGGTTTCGAAAAAAGCCCGACGCGCCGTTTTGGCCAAGCCTTTCATCGACAGCTTAAACGACGGTGAAATATCGGCCCCGTAGAAATACCGCGTGAAGCATGGATATCGCCGACGATCCCGGCTCCGGTAGCGACACGCAGTCCTGACAGCCCGCGCTTGGCGATGCCTGCAGGTTGACTGCCGGTCGGTGGTTTGCGGCAAAAGTCAGGAAACAGGCCGAAGTCAGCAATGAGTCGTTCCGCACTCCTGCAAGGCCTGCCGGATGGCCAGCTCCACTGGAGAATAATCGTTATTGGCGCGATCAAGCTGCAGCGGATCGATTCTGACAAAGCCATCTCGAATGAATTGCGCTATTTGCTCGCCGCTGAGCAGGCGCGTGGATTCACTGGCAGGCATGAAACCCTTTCATAAAGCCCGGCCGGCAATCATGGCCCGCTCACGGCGGGTTGGTCGGCAAATCCGGCTGTGCCTTCTCGATCCGTGCGGCGGAGCTGCCCCCCGGTTTGGTGTCGGCATCAGGATTCGTCGTTATCCGCCGGCGCAGTTTTGGACGCGGACGAAGCAAAAAGTCTTTCGCGGTACGCCTCCAGGCCACCGCGCCAGTCCTTGCCTTCGACCCATTCGCCGGTTTCATCCATGACGCCGGCCTCAAGCATCGCCGCGGCACATTGCCAATGAAGATCGACCCAACGGTCGATCTGGCTTTCCGGCATCTGGCTGTCGCGACAGAGGTTTCTGGTGATGTCGCGGGCGATCGGTTCGATGTTGGACGTCATCGGCTGTCGATCCGTCTATCTGGGAGAGGGATATTATAGGCCGAGTTTGTTGCCTTTGCGACCACGCTCGCGGGCGACGATTTGTCGGTGGGCGTCCGACCTGTCGTGTCGAAGATGGCGGGGCCGCTCGGCAGCGGCATTTGTGTGAACTGGTTCATATCAGCGGTGTGCGGGCCGGCCTAAAGTGGGGGCTGGATTTCGCCGTGGCTTTTCCAGGCGCGACATTTGCGACGGAGGACACGAACATGCTCGCCGAGAAGTTCTTTCTTCTGCTGGAAACCATCAAAAGCCGCACCTATGCCGATGGGGGGCCGCGTGTGGTAAGCACGTCCCGGCACGTGCCGATCGAACTGCCGAAAGCCAGCTGACGGGCTAACTGGCCCCGGCTCCGGCAAACGTCGCCATACGGCGACTGGATCGCACCTGCAGGGCAGTTGAATCCCCCCGTATATATCCGAACCTTTCGCCTTCGCCGTCGCAGCCACGGGTCTGCGTGCTGTTTAATTCGACATGGCGAGAAGCTCCTGCGGATGCCATGTCCCCGCAGTCCGTCCGATCAAGCGATACGGTCAGCCCCCGGCATGACGCAAAGCCGATGGTTCCGAGTCGCTGCGCAATCCAACTATTTTTCCGATTCAAGAACCGATGCAATAAAATCCCGCTTCGCCCGCGTGTATGTCGAACGATCCGTAATCTGAGCGTCGATGAGACGTCGCTTTTGTTCAACATAGCGTGCGACCAGCTCGGGATTTGCGGCAAGTCGGTCACGGAAGTTCCGCAGCATATCCGCCTCGGCACTCCCCTCGGGAATCAGATGAACATGAAGCCGAAAGACAGACCCATCGAAGGTGAAGCTGCCTCCTCGCATCGGCCTGTTATCGGGATGTCTTATTCCTCCCGACTGATGCTGAAAGCCCATGGCGTCAACGACTGCGCACACTTCGTTCAAATGCCCGTCGGGAATCAACAGCATCAGGTCAAGAATGCCCTTGCCTTCGCAGCCGGGCACGGATGTGCTGCCCACGTGCTCCATGGCAATTGCCGGCATGGCGGTTTGAAGCAATCGCATGACGCTGTCGGCTGCCGCCGGTCCGCGAGCATCCCAGGGTCGCAGGCCCACCACATCTGGTGATCCCGGCGCATCGTAGGGGCCAATCAGGAATGAGCTACTCACAAGCTCTGGCCTTTTGCTTCGCAATTCGAACCGGATGATGACGGTCAGGCTGCCATCAATGCCGGCTTTGGGTGCGCTGACAATTCAATTTATGGATGCCGGAAGGAGCCAGGGTGACGCTTCGCCGGCGCGATCGGCCCGGCAGCAGTCCCCCGCCGCCGATAGAGGCATCGGCTGCCCGTTGTTAGTGCTTGATCCCTGCCGGAACCGGTGTTCTGCTTAAAAAAGCTGCTGGAGTTGCCCCACTGTGTCGATCTTCGTCGCACTACATCACGTCACCCACTACAAATACGACCGTCCGATCGATCTCGGCCCCCAAACCATCCGCTTGCGCCCGGCGCCGCACACCCGCACGCCGATCCTGAGCTATTCGCTCAAGGTCACGCCATCCAACCACTTCGTCAACTGGCAGCAGGACCCGCAGGGCAACTGGCTGGCCCGCTTCGTCTTCCCCGAAAAGGCCACCGAGCTCAAGATCGAGGTCGATTTCACGGCGCAGATGACCGTGATCAATCCGTTCGATTTCTTTGTCGAGCCCTACGCCGACAGCTTTCCGTTCGCCTATACCGCGGATCTGAAGACCGAGCTGGCGCCCTATCTGGCGACCAGCGAGGAGGGGCCGCTGTTTGCCGCCTGTCTCGCCGGCATTGCGCGCGAGGCGCCGAGCACGGTCAATTTCCTGGTCGATCTCAATGCCAGGCTGCAGAAGAAGATCCGCTATATCATCCGCATGGAGCCGGGCATCCAGACCCCGGAACAGACGCTCGCCTCAGGCGCCGGATCGTGCCGCGACTCGGCCTGGCTTTTGATCCAGATCCTGCGGCATCTCGGGCTCGCCGCCCGTTTCGTCTCCGGCTACCTGATCCAGCTGCGCCCCGACATCGATCCGGTCGAAGGGCCACGCGAGGTCGAGAACGATTTTACCGACCTGCACGCCTGGGCCGAGGTCTATCTGCCCGGCGCGGGCTGGATCGGCTTCGACGTCACCTCGGGCATGCTGACCGGCGAGGGGCACATTCCGGTCGCCGCCACGCCGCATTACCGTTCGGCGGCGCCGATCAGCGGGGCGGTCGGATTTGCCGAAGTGGAATTCGGTTTCGAGATGAGCGTCAAGCGGATCCGCGAAGCGCCGCGGATCACCAAGCCGTTCTCCGACGAATCCTGGGCGCGGCTTGACCGGCTCGGCGAAAAGGTCGATGCCGACCTCGCGGCTGGCGACGTCCGCCTGACCATGGGCGGCGAGCCGACCTTCGTTTCCGTCGACGACCTGGAATCGCCGGAATGGAATATCGCCGCGGTCGGTCCGACCAAGCGCGGGCTGGCCGACGATCTGATCCGCAAATTGCGGACCCGGTTCGCGCCGGGCGGCCTTCTGCATTTCGGGCAGGGCAAATGGTATCCGGGCGAAAGCCTGCCGCGCTGGGCGTTCGGACTGTACTGGCGCAAGGACGGGGTGCCGATCTGGAAGAACTCCGATTCCATCGCCAAGGTCGAAGGGCCGCGCCAGGCCGCCATCGAAGATGCCGAGCGTTTTGCGGAAGGCACCGCGAAAAAACTCGGCGTCGATCCCGAATACATCCTGCCGGCGTTCGAGGATCCCGGCCATTGGCTGCAGAAGGAAGCCGGCCTGCCGCCCAATGTCGACCCAGCCGATTCCAGGCTCTCCGATCCGGAAGAACGCGCGCGCATGGCGCGGGTCTTCGACCAGGGGCTGAACGTTCCCAAGGGATTCGTGCTGCCGATCCAGCGCTGGAACGCCGATGCCGGCCAATCTTCCTCGCGCTGGCGCAGCGAGCGCTGGAAGCTGCGGCGCGGCAACCTGTTCCTGACGCCGGGCGATTCCCCGCTCGGATTGCGGCTGCCGATCGCGTCGCTGCCGCACATTCCCGCCGAGGATTTTCCCTACATCGTCGAGCAGGACCCGCTGGAGCCGCGCGAGCCATTGCCGGTGTATGACCAGACCGGCACGGCCGAGACCGCGCCGCATCAGGAAGTGCAGGAGCAGCAGTTGAAGCGCGGCGCTGTCCGCACCGCGATGTCGATCGAAATCCGCGACGGCATCCTGTGCGCCTTCATGCCGCCGGTGGAAAGGCTCGAGGATTATCTGGAACTGGTCACCGCGGTGGAGGCGACCGCCGAGGAGATGCAGCTGCAGGTGCATATCGAAGGCTATCCGCCGCCGTTCGATCCACGGGTTGAAGTGATAAAGGTGACGCCAGATCCCGGCGTGATCGAGGTCAACATCCAGCCGGCGTCGAGCTGGCGCGAATCCGTCGACATCACCTTCGGCCTTTACGAAGACGCCGCCCAAGTCCGGCTCGGCGCCAATCGCTTCCTGGTCGATGGCCGCCACACCGGTACCGGCGGCGGCAATCACGTGGTGGTCGGCGGCGTCACCCCGGCCGACTCGCCGTTCCTGCGCCGTCCCGATCTGCTGAAGAGTCTGGTGTTGTACTGGCAGCGGCATCCGTCGCTGTCCTATTTGTTTTCGGGCATGTTCATCGGTCCCACCAGCCAGGCGCCGCGCATCGACGAGGCCCGGCATGACGGCCTCTATGAACTGGAGATCGCGCTCGCCCATGTGCCGCCGCCGGGCGTCACCGCGCCGCTATGGCTGGTCGATCGGCTGTTCCGGCACATCCTGGTCGACATCACCGGCAATACCCATCGCGCCGAGATCTGCATCGACAAGCTTTACTCGCCTGACGGCACCACCGGCCGGCTCGGGCTGGTGGAATTCCGCGCCCTGGAAATGCCGCCCGACCCGCGCATGAGTCTGGCGCAGCAATTGCTGATCCGGGCCCTGATCGCAAAACTCTGGCGCGAGCCGCAGCAGGGCAGCTTCGTGCGCTGGGGCACGACCTTGCACGACCGCTTCATGCTGCCGCACTTCCTCTGGGAGGATTTCCTGGACGTGCTCTCCGAACTGCGGCAGTCCGGCTATGATTTTTCGCCGGACTGGTACGCGGCGCAGCTCGAATTCCGTTTCCCGGCGTTCGGCCGGGTCCACCATGGCGGCGTCGCGCTGGAACTGCGCCAGGCGCTGGAGCCCTGGCACGTCCTCGGCGAGGAGAACGCGGCGGGGGGCACCGTGCGCTATGTCGATAGTTCGGTGGAACGGTTGCAGGTCAAGGCCAACGGCTTTGTCGAAGGCCGCCACGTCATCACCTGCAACGGCAGGCGGATGCCGATGACCGAAACCGGCCGCTCCGGCGAGGCGGTCGCCGGGGTCCGCTTCAAGGCCTGGCAGCCGGCCTCGGGCCTGCACCCGACGATTCCGGTGCACGCGCCGCTGACCTTCGATTTGATCGACACCTGGAACGGCCGGTCGCTGGGCGGCTGCGTCTATCATGTCGCGCATCCCGGCGGCCGCAGCTACGACACCAAACCGGTCAATTCCTATGAAGCGGAGGCGCGACGGCTGGCCCGGTTCCAGGACCACGGCCACACGCCCGGCAAGATCGATCCGCCGGGCGAGGAACGCAGCCTCGAGTTTCCCTTGACCCTCGACTTGAGGACGCCACTCCTGCATTGAGAATGGGGTTCGGGCGGGAGAGTCGGAATGGCGGGACAGTCCGGCCACGGAAGTCAGGGAAGCAAGGCCCGGCCGGGCAACCGGCGGGTGGCGCAGTGGACCCGCGCCTATGCCCGGCTGCCGGACATCCCCGACGAGTACATCGCCCAGGACGGGTCGCCGCGCAAGGTCTGGACCCGCTTCTTCGAGGCCTTCGCCGAATTGACGCCCGGGGACATCGAGCGGCGGTTCGGGGCCGCCGACCGGCATCTGCGGGAAGCCGGCGTGACCTATCGGGCGCCCGGCGAGAACGCCGACCGGCTGTGGCCGCTCAGCCATCTGCCGCTTCTGATCGACGAGGCCGAATGGCAGCAATTGAGCGCGGGCATCGTGCAGCGCGCCGAATTGCTCGAACTGGTATTGAGCGACCTCTATGGCGAGGGCCGCCTGGTCGCCGAAGGCGCGGTGCCGGCGGCGGCAATCGCCGGCAGCACTGAATATCTTCGCGCGGTGTGCGGCATCAAGCCGCCGGGCGGACGCTATCTCAACCTGTATGCCGCCGATGTCGGCCGCGGTCCCGACGGCCGCTGGTGGGTGCTGGGCGACCGCACCCAGGCGCCGTCGGGTGCCGGCTATGCGCTGGAAAACCGCCTGGTGCTGTCGCGGGCTTTCACCTCGCTCTACAAATCGATGAATGTCGAGCGGGTCGCGCCGTTCTTCGAGGCGTTCCGCGATGCGCTGCGCGCCAGCGCCGACCGCGACGAGCCGAGAATCGGATTGCTGACGCCCGGCACTTTCAGCGAAACCTATTTCGAGCACGCCACGCTGGCGCGCTATCTCGGATTCCTGCTGGTCGAAGGCGACGACCTCGCGGTCAGCGGCGACCGCATCCACATCCGCACCGTCGCCGGCCTGAAGCGGCTCGATGTGCTGCTGCGCCGGGTCGATTCCAATTCGCTCGATCCGCTGGAACTCGACGCCTCCTCGCAGCTCGGCGTGCCCGGCCTGATCGACGTGCTGCGCAAGAACGGCGTCGTGGTCGCCAACATGCCGGGCTCCGGCGTGATGGAGGCCCGCGCGCTGCTCGGCTTTTTGCCCAGCCTGAGCCGGCGCTTCTTCGGCGAGGATCTCAAGATGCCGCACATCGCGACCTGGTGGTGCGGCCAGAAATCGGCCCGCGAGGAAGTGCTGTCGCGGCTCGATGAGGTTGCCATCGAGGGCGCCTATGGCAGGGGCGTACCAGGTTTTCCAGGCAAGATCCCGGTCCTGGCCAGCGAGCTGTCGAAGGCCGAGCGCCAGCGACTCAAGACGGCGATCAACGATCGCGGCATCGATTATGTCGGACAGGAACTGGTTCGGCTGTCGACCACGCCGGTGTGGGACAATGGCCGGATCACGCCGCGCCCTTTCGTGCTGCGGATTTTCGCCGCCGCCACTCCCGGCGGCTGGACCATCATGCCCGGCGGCTTTTGCCGGATCGCCGAGCAACTCGATGCCCGTGCGGTATCGATGGGCGACGGCGCGCGGGCGGCCGATGTCTGGGTGATTTCCGACAAGGCGGTTTCGGCCGCCACCCTGCTGCCGGCCGGCGACACGGTGCGGATCAGACGCATTGCCGGCTGGGTGCCGAGCCGGGCCGCCGACAACCTGTTCTGGCTCGGCCGCTATCTCGAGCGCGCCGAGGCGACGCTGCGGCTGGTGCGGGCGCTGGCCGCACCGTTGCGCGATCCCGGCAAGGGGTCGTCGACCGCGCTGCATTCGGTCGAGCGCATCCAGCGACTGCTGGTGACCTGGGGGGCGACCTCGCTGGCGGCGCGGGCGCAGCCGGGCAGGATCGCCGCCGAGGCGCTGCAGGGCGAAAGCAAGTTCGGCTCCGCGCTGTCGCTGCTGCGGGCGGCACAGCGAACCGCGACGTCGCTGCGCGAGCGGCTGTCGCCGGATGCGTGGCAGGTCATTACCGAGATGACCGAGCGTCTCGCCGAGGAAGTCGACGACGACGACGGCGTTGTCAGCGCCGCCGAACTGACGCTGCAGGAACTGGCGAGCTTCGCAGGTCTGGCGCAGGAGAACATGAACCGGGCCGCCGGCTGGCGTTTTCTCGAAATGGGCCGGCGCGCCGAGCGGGCGATCAACACCGTGCGGTTCGCGCGCCAGTTCGCCTATGACGAAGCCGGCAGCG
>Ga0302198_10006898_pt1 | contig 10122 bp, 6 predicted proteins | sample II_Bog_N2_2_FD_193521 | JGI IMG/M metagenome (GOLD analysis project Ga0302198, IMG submission 193521) | Peat permafrost microbial communities from Stordalen Mire near Abisko, Sweden - II_Bog_N2_2 | ecosystem: Environmental > Terrestrial > Soil > Wetlands > Peat | place: Sweden: Abisko, Stordalen... | reverse complement strand
CTGACTCCTAGACCCTAACCCCTAGACCCTAACCCCTAGACCCTGTTTTACCGGTAGCTGATGGAGATGAGCAGGCCGACGATGCCGAGGATGGTGCCGAGGGTGCCGTTGGAGATGGCGGCCTTGATGTCGCTGCTGGGCAGGAAGACGATGTCGTTGGGCTGGAGGATGGGGTCGGGGGCCTTGCCGTAGAGCACGTTGTGGATGTTGACCTTGACCACGGAGCGGTGGTCGCCGGAGGTGCGGATGATGCGCAGGTCAGAGTACTTGCCCTCAAAGGTGGGGCCACCGGAGAGGGCGGTGGCCTGCATGAGGGTGAGCTGGGCGTAGGGGGTGAGCGGGATGGTGCCGGTGCTCTTGAAGGCGCCGATCATGTAGATAACGCCGATGCGGGCGACGACGATGGTGTCGCCGGCGAAGACGGGGATGTCCGCGAGGGAGGAGTGCAGGGGGTCTGTGCCGAGGTCGACGACGATGGGCTGGGCGACGCCGGGGCGATGGATGGTGATGATGTGGCTGGCGGAGTTGGGCAGGCCACCGACGGTGGAGATGACGTCCAGCAGGCGGCGCGTGCCGGTCACAGGGACGACGCCGTGGGCTTCGCCGACGACGGTGATGACGGCGTTGGGGCCTTCCATGAGTTGGAGGGTGACCTGGGGGTCACGGTAGAAGCCGCCGCTGACCAGCTTCTGGGCGATGAGCTGCTCAGCCTGGGTGATGGAGAGGCCGGCGAGGTGAATGACGCCGATCAGCGGCAGGGTGGCTTCGCCGCCGATGGCGATGCGGACCAGTGGGGTGAAGTCCGGCTGGCCGAAGAGGTGAACGGAGATGAGGTCGCCGCCGCTGAGTTGGAGGTCGTGCTCGACCGGGAAGAGCAGAGTGCGGTCGGTGGTGAGGACGGCGGGTGGGGGCGCCTGGGGGCTGGTGTCGGAGGGCGGGCCGCTGTACTGGGCGAGGGCGGGCGCGGCGAGCGCGGCGGCGCAGAGTAGAGCTGAGAGCAGGGCCGGGAGCAGGCGGCGATGGAGAGGACGATAGCCGGGACGAGGGATCATTGGTGGCCTCCCGGGAAGGGGCCGCGCGGTTCTTCCTCATGGGACTCCCAGCCGGCGCTGTCGACGCCGGCGGAGGAGTACCCGGAGTACCCGTAGTACCCGTAGTAGGCGTAGTACTCGGGAGAGTTGAGGTCGACGGCGTTGACGGCGAGGCCGGTGACGCGGGCGCCGGAGCGGACGAGGAGGTCGCGGGCGCGGCGCACGGCATGTTTGCTGCTCTTGCCGTGGCGGAGGATGAGCACGATGGCGTCGGCGTCGCGGGCGAGGACGACGGAGTCTGTGACGGAGAGCAGCGGTGGTGAGTCCAGCACGATGTGGGTGTAGATGCCGCGGGATTTTTCGAGCAACTGTCGCATGGTCTCCGAGCCGAGCATCTCGGTGGGGAAGGGAGGCACGGGGCCGCTGACCAGGACGTCGAGTGTGGGGACTTCGGGGACGTGCTGGATGGCCTCTTCCAGGGTGACGCTGCCAGTGAGGACCGAGGTGAGGCCGACCTTGCCGTTGAGGCCGAGGCGGTGATGGACGGTGGGGCGGCGCAGGTCAGCGTCAATCAGCAGAACGCGGACGTTGCGCTGGGCGAGCACGCAGGCGAGGTTGGTGGAGACGGTGGTCTTGCCTTCCGAGGGGGTGGCGCTGGTGAGCAGGATGACGTGGGGCTCACCGCCGGCGACGGAGAGCAGAAGCGACGTCCGCAGCGCGCGAAATGCCTCAGCGAACTGCGACTTGGGATTGGAGAGCACGCCGATGTTGCGCATGGGGATGCTGAGCTTGCCCTGGTCGGAGGTGTCGCGGCGGGTGCGGGGGATGAGCGCAAGCGAGGGCAGGCCGGAGACGGCTTCGATCTCGGCGACGCTGCGTAGGCCGGTGTCCAGGCTGTCCATCACAAAGGCGATGATGAGGCCGAGGATGAGCATCATGGTGCCATCGATGATCACCATGGTGGAGCGCGAGCGCAGCGAGGGGCCGATGGCGGGAACGGCCACGTCGATGTTGTCGATCTCGGTGGACTCGAGGCCGGCCTGGACGGCGGCGGTGCGCAGGCGCTGCAGCAGGTCCTCGTAGAGGGTGCGGTTGGTCTCGTAGTCGCGCTGGCGTGCGGTGAGATCGATGAGGTCGTCACGCAGCTTGTAGGCGTCCGTGGTCTGATCGGCGAGCACGGCGCGGGTCTGGTTCTCTTGAGCCTGGGCGGCGATGTAGGCCTCGCGGGCCTCGGTCAGGACGCGGTCCTGCTCCTCGTGGAGTTCGAGAGAGAGCTCGGCGATCTGGTCCTTGAGGGCCTTGACCTGGGGATGGTTGGGCCCGAGGGTAGCGGAGAGCTGGGCGAGTTGGGCGCGGGCGGTATCGATCTGCACGCGCAGGCCGGGGACGCCGCCGCTGTCGCGGCCGGCGTCGGGCGGCAGGGCGAGCGAGTTGCGGTCCATGCCGGCGAGCACCTGGTAGTGGGTCTGGGCCTGGATGCGATTTAGCTCGGCGGCGTTGACGGCTTTGGTGAGGTCGCTAAGGCTGGAGGTGATGGTGTTGTTGGTCGGGTCAAAGCCGACCACGCCCATGCGCTTCTGCAGGTCGATCATCTGCTCCTGCGCGTCCTGCACCTCCTGCTTCAGGTCGTCGAGCTGGTGGGCGAAGAAGCGGGAGACGCGCTGCGAGGCGTCGGCGCGCGACTGGAAGCTGCGCAGGATGTACTCCTCCACCAGCTTGTTGGCGATGTCCGAGGAGAGCCTGGGGTTGAGCGTGGTGCAACTGATGCGGATGATGTCGGTCTTGGGCACCGCCTCCACGCCGACATCCCCTTGCAGGGCGTTGATGGTGGACTGGCGAATGACCGGGTCGTCGATATTGCGGAAGGGAAACGGGCCTTTGGCGCCGACGAAGTCCTGGTTGTTGGCCAGGTTTAGGTCGCGGGCAACGGCCAGCATCAGGGTGTCGCTCTTGAGGATGGCGACCTGCGTGGGCAGGCTGGAGGTGGGTTCGGCGCCGGTGGTGGCGCTGCCGACGCGGTACTCATTGGAGGAACCGCTGCGAATCTCGATGGTGGCGCTGGAGACATAGAGCCGGGGCTGAATGAGTCCCTGGTAAAAACCGTACCCCGCGCCCAGCAGACCGGCGGCGAGGATGATGTACTTCCGCTTGCGAATGGTCACCCACGCTTCGGACAGAGTGGTATCTGCCGTGTTGGCCGAAGCGGACGAGGATGCCGGAGAGAAGTCCGGCTCGTAGGTCGGACTCTGGAATCGAGCGGAACTCATTACGGTTCAGTCTACGCGAACAGGCCAGCGGCCTGCATGGACAGGGCCCCCGTGGCTATTGGCTATGCGGCTGCGCTTCCTATATTGGGAGGGATGGGGAGTGTGCGGCTCTGCGATAATACGATGGGTGCAAAGGGTGCAATGAAGCAACCGATCCAGATAGCGGTCGTGGGCTCCGGGTATGTCGGCCTGGTGGCGGCGATGTGCTTTGCCGAGATGGGCCACCGGGTGATCTGCGTCGATAACGACGAGAGCAAGGTGGCGGCCCTGAAGAGCGGCGACTCGCTGATCCATGAGAAGCACCTGCCGGAGCTGCTGGAGCGCTATCGCAACACGCGGGTGCGCTTTATGACCGACCTGGCCGAGGCCACGCGGGAGTGCGAAGCCATCTTTATCGCGGTGGGCACGCCGCAGTCGGAGACCGGCGACGCCGACCTGTCCTATGTGGAGGCCGTGGCCAGCGAGATTGCGCGCTCCATCAACGGCTACAAGGTGATCGTGGAGAAGAGCACGGTCCCGGTTTATACCAACGAGTGGATTCGCCGGGTGATTGAGCGCAACGGCGTGAAGCGCGAGGCCTTTGACGTGGTCTCCAACCCGGAGTTTCTGCGCGAGGGAACTGCTGTAGAGGACTTTCTCCACCCGGATAGGATCGTGGTGGGGGCCGACAGCGAGCGGGCGAGCGATCTGCTGGGCCGCATCTATGCCCCGCTGACCAGCGGCGACTACTACAACCAGCCGGAGCGGATTGCAGGCAGTTGCTCCAGCGCGCGTCCGCCGGTACTGCTGCTGACCTCGACCAAGAGCGCTGAGATTATCAAGCACGCCTCGAACGCCTTTCTGGCGCTGAAGATCTCGTTCATCAACGCGGTCAGCAACCTGTGCGAGGCGGCGGATGCGAACGTGGAGCAGGTGGCCGAGGGCATGGGTCTGGACTCGCGCATCGGGCCGAAGTTTCTGCGCCCGGGCATCGGCTACGGCGGTTCGTGCTTTCCCAAGGATGTGGCCGCTTTCCGCTCGGTTGCCGAGCAGATGGGCGTGGACTTCAACCTGCTGAGCGAAGTGGAGAAGATCAACGGCAACCAGAAGAAGCGCTTTCTGGGCAAGGTGCGGTCGGCGCTGTGGACGCTGCGTGGCAAGCGGCTGGCGGTGCTGGGTCTGTCGTTCAAGGGCGGCACGGATGACATTCGGGAGTCGCCGGCGATGGACCTGGTGGAGATGCTGCTGGCCGAAGGCTGCGCCGTGGTGGCTTACGATCCGGCAGCGATGAAGCGCGCCGCACTGGAACTGCCCGCGAGCGCGCAACTGCGCTATGCGGAGAGCGTGGACGACGCCGTGCAGGACGCGGATGCGGCGCTGATTCTGACCGACTGGGAGGAGTTTGCGCGGCTGGACCTGGATCGCCTGCACGGAGCACTGCGTTATCCCATCGTTGTGGACGGTCGCAATCTTTATGACCCGAAGACGATGATGGAGCGCGGCTTCACGTATCTGAGCATCGGGCGGGCGGCGGCCACGCCGGAGCGCGAGCCCGCGGCTGCGGGAGCCTAGAGCGAATGGCAGAGCTCGATATTCTGGTCACCGGCGCGGCGGGGTTCCTGGGATCTCACCTGTGCGATGCGCTGCTGGCCGAGGGCCATCGCGTACTTGGAGTCGATAATCTTTCGACCGGCAGGCTGAGCAATCTTGCGCAACTGAAGACTGAGCCGCGATTTCGCTTCGAGGAGTTGGACATCTGCGAGCCCTTTGATGTGGGGCGCGTGGACTACGTCTACAACTTCGCCTCGCCGGCCAGCCCGCCGGATTATCTGCGGCTGGGAGTGGAGACGCTGCGGGTGGGCTCGGCGGGTACGCTGAACACACTGGAGATTGCGAAGAAGTACGGAGCGGGCTATCTTCATGCCTCCACATCCGAGTGCTACGGCGACCCCGAGGTGCATCCGCAGGTGGAGAGCTACTGGGGCAACGTGAATCCGGTGGGGCCGCGCTCGGTGTACGACGAGGCGAAGCGGTTCTCCGAGGCGGCAGTGGCTGCATACTACCGCTACTACGGAGTGGACACGCACCTGGTACGCATCTTCAACACCTATGGGCCGCGGCTTAACCCCAGCGATGGGCGCGTGATCTCCAACCTGATGATGCAGGCGCTGCGCGGCGAGCCACTGACGGTGTATGGCGATGGCTCGCAGACGCGGAGCTTCTGCTATGTCTCGGATTTGATCGATGGGATTTTGCGACTGGCGAAGAGTGACGAGCATGATCCGGTAAACATCGGCAACCCCGACGAGTGGACCATCCTGGAGTGCGCACAGGAGATTCAGGCGCTGGTTGGGTCGCACTGCGCGATTGAGTTCCGGCCGCTACCGCAGGATGATCCAACACGGCGACGGCCCGATATCACCCGCGCGAAGACGCTGCTGGGATGGGAGCCGAAGGTATCGCTGCGCGAGGGGCTGGGAAAGTCAATGGAGTACTTCAGGGAAGCGGCGATGTAAGTTGTAAGTTCTAAGTTATAAGTAAAACCGCATCTACTTACAACTTAGAACTTACAACTTCCCACTTATCACTTGCTTCTGAGTCCCAGCGCGCTGCGCAGTTTGGGGTACCAGGTAATCTGCGCGGCGATGACGTTGTCTGTCTGGGCGTTGGCGTAGTAGAGCGGACCACCGGTGACGTTGAACGAGTTGTTTCCAGTGATTTGAGGCACGGGCGCCTTCCAGCGCTCGTACTGGTACCAGGCATCGAGTTCGATGTCCTTGTGCAGGCGCTTGACGAGCTCAATCTTCAACTGGTCCTGAGATGTGCCGCCGGGGACAAAGTCCCTGGGCACCTTCATATATCGGTACTCGGCCTGCACCCACTCGTTGCCGGAGAGGTGCCATGTGAGCCAGGCCTGTCCGCCCTTGGCCTGGCGGCCGACCCAGTCGCCCATGATGAAGCCCTTGTTGGTGTAGCCCTGCTTCTGGACGTTCTCGTAGTAGTTGAACTCGCCCTCCGTACTGCGTGTGGTGGAGGTGTCGGTGTTGGCGCCTTCGATGCGGAAGTCGAGTTTGGGTAGATGCGGGAACTGCGAGATGTAGACGCCGGGACGGTAGGCGGCGCGGCGCGGTGCGCTGATCGGAGTGACGTCGTCGTGGCAGATGGAGTCTGTGTAGAGCGTGACGTAGTGGTGCATGTACGGCAGACGCCAGGAGAAGTAGAAGTCGCTGTAGCGCGCCCCGGGGTCATCGCTGGAGAGCTTTACGGCACCGGTCGTGTCGTTGAAGGAGAAGAAGCTCTTCAGGAAGGTATGAAGATTGATGGGTTCGCCGCAGGGGGTAGTTGAACTGACCGTACCCGGAATCAGGCAGGGGTGCCCGTGTCCGCCCCAGATGACGGTGCGCTGGAAGCCGAACTGGAGGTTGGGTGTGGGAGCTGCGCTGACAGTCTCCTGGTGGACCCAGGGCTCGTTGGGATAGACGTGGCCCTTCAGCGAGCCGACGAAGAAGTCATAGCGAATGGGGCCAATGACGTGGGAGAGCAGAGGGATGTGCATCGGCTCTACGCGGTTGATGCGGAAGGAGTAGATGTCCTCTGCGTTGTTGCTCCAGGCCATGCCGCCGCCGAGGCCGGGGCCGATCCAGTCGTCGGACTTGCCGCCGGAGATCTCATGGCCGAGGATGTGGAAGGAGAGGACGGCCTCCTGCAGGCGGAAGGGATTTTGCGCGGCGATGGGGCCGGTGGGGATGGTGGCCTGGTTCAGGTCCTCGTTGTTGGTGCCGGGGTAGGGAATGCCGTCGATGTTCGCCAACTCGGCGGTGAGCGCTGTCGAGTAGCCGATACCCGCGGGCGAGTGCTGGTACTCGCCGCGAACATAGAGCGAGAAGCGGCCCATCTCATTGATGGTGGAGAAGCCGGTGATGTTGTTGAAGCCGGCCTGGTAGGGGCGGCCGTAGTCATTCACGATGGTCTGGCCGAGGTGATAGCTGTCGCGCAGGGTCTGGCCGGTGATGCCCAGCAGGCGCGTGTAAACGGTGTTCACACCATAGATGGTGCCGCGATTGAATCTGTCACTGGTGGGGTTCTCAGCAGAGACGTAGTCGGTGAGCTTGGCGAGTAACTCGACGGCCTGGGGGTTGCCTTCCGCCATGATCTGGTCATGCGAATCATTCAGCATGTGCAGGAGGCTGAGCCGCGTCCAGGGACGCAGATTGATGAAGGCTGTGTCCAGGTAGCCCAGAGAGTAGAGCCGCAGCGCCATGGGATAGATGGGGCTGTCGACCGGTATGTAGGTGGAGGAGAGTTTGCTTTCGCCGTCATTGAGCGGCTGAAGATCGTAAGGGCCAAAGGAGGGCAACGAGCTCACAGAGGCAGGCGGCGGCACCTTCACCGGTGGCGTAGCTGCGCCGGGCCCGACGTTAACCGGGGACAGCAACGGATCCTGATAGCCCGGTACCGAAGGAACGCTGGAGGCCGGGACCTGGGTCGCCGGCGGAACGGACGAGGGTGCCGGCGCGGGCTGGGATTGCTGATTGTCCGGGGCTGTTGGCGCGGTCGGGGGCGGTGTCTGTGTCTGGGCCAGGAGCGCGACGCTGCCGCCCATGAGCGCGAAGCTGCTTGCGAGGATGGTGCGCCGGTTGAACCTGTAGCAAGACATGCCCATTAGTGTAACGCCTGCTTGAAGGGCTTAGCGGCGCAGAGGTATATGCCGCGCCGCAAGATAGCTCTGGAGCCGCGCCAACGGCAGATGGGCGCGCGCGGGGCGCTGCGGCGAGAGCACGGCCCAGAAGACTGCAGGGCCACCGCCGGCGCGGGCGCGCATCACTGACTCCTGCATGACGCGGTAGACGGCAACGGCGTCCTCGCCATCGACTGCGAAGACGGGCAGGCGCAGCTTCTTTGCAAGGCGCTGCATCTGCAGCCAGTCGAGGCGAGGCTCTTTCGCGGCGCGATTTGCTTTGCCGCCGGTGGCGTCTGAGCAGGCCAGCAGCAGCGGGAGCTTCGCGGAGTGTGCCCAGTCCAGCGCGGCAGCCCAGCCGGGTTCGGTGGCACCGGCGCGGGTGAAGGCGAGTACGAGGCCCTCTGCTCCGGCGGCTTGCAGACCGTGGGCCATGGCTGCGGCGAGAGCAAGACGCGGCGCGGGCAGCGCGGTAGATGGAGTCGGCGTGGCGGATTTTGGTTTGGGCGCGAGTGCGACGGCAGTGCGGTCTCCGGGCTCGGCGAGCAGCAGGTCGCCGGGGAGAAGCTGCATGGTGGTCGCGGCTAAGAGGGCCTCGCGCGCGACGGTGCGCGGCTGGCGGCGTGCCTGATTTCGTTCCAGACCGCGGCAACGTTCGATGAGTGCATACAACTCGCGCAGCTTGCGGTTAGGGAGGAGCGGGTTTTGGGGCAAGCGGGACCTCGGTGGCGGACAGTAAAGGAAAATACAGGGGTCCTTCGACTCCGCCGTGTCACGGTGAGACTGTGACACGGCTCCGCTCAGGATGACGACGGTATAGGTGATGCCGAAAGGAAGAACAAAGATAGTGTAGCGGTCAGGCCTTCGCGGCGCTGGGGGCATCGGGGCTGAGGCCGAGGTCGGCGAAGGCTTTCGCGGCCAGCTTCGGTTTGACGACGCCTTCGCGTGCGAGCTTGGAGAGCGTGGCAGCGACGATGGACTCGGCATCGACCTCGAAGTGGCGGCGCAGGTGCTCGCGGTTGTCGCTGCGGCCAAAGCCATCTGTGCCGAGCGAGACGAGGCGCGGCCCGAGCCATGGGCTGAGCGCATCGGGCAGCGACTTCATGTAATCGCTGGCCGCGATGATGGGGCCGGCAGCGGCGCCGAGCGCAGTGACGATGTACGGAGTGCGCTCCTTCTCGGCCGGATGCAGGCGGTTCCAGCGCTCGGTTTCGACGCAGTCGCGGCGCAGCTCGTTGTAGCTGGTGACGGACCAGACGTCGGCGGCGATGGAGTACTTCTCCGCAAGAATCTGCTGCGCGCGGACGGCCTCATTCAGGATGGGGCCTGAGCCGAAGAGCTGGGCCTGCGCTTCGCCCTTCTTCGCAGTCTTGAACTTGTACAGGCCGCGCAGGATGCCCTCACGAATGCCGTCGCCTTCAGGCATCGCTGGGTTCGCATAGTCCTCGTTGTACATGGTGATGTAGTAGAAGCAGTTTTCGCTGTTCTCATACATGCGGCGAAGTCCGTCCTGGATGATGACCGCCATCTCGTACACATACGCGGGGTCGTAGGTCAGGCAGGTGGGTACGGTGCTGGAGAGGATGGGGCTGTGGCCATCTTGATGCTGGAGGCCTTCGCCAAGCATGGTGGTGCGGCCGGCGGTGCCCCCCATCAGGAAGCCCTTGCCGCGCGAGTCCGCGAAGGCCCACGCCATGTCGCCGATGCGCTGGAAGCCGAACATGGAGTAGTAGAGATAGAAGGGAATCATCGGCACCTTGTAGTTCGAGTACGCGGTGCCGGCGGCGGTGAAGCTGGCCATGGAGCCGGCTTCAGTGATGCCTTCTTCGAGGATCTGCCCGTTCTTCTTCTCGTTGTAGCCGAGCAGCATGTCGGCGTCGTGCGGGACGTACTTCTGGCCCTCGGGGGCGTAGATGCCCACCTGCTTCATCACGCTCTCAAAGCCGAAGGTGCGGCCTTCATCGGGGATGATGGGGACGATGAGCTTGCCGATCTCAGGGTTCTTCAACATGCCGTTCAGCATGTTTACAAAGCCCATGGTGGTGGAGATGGTGCGGCCCTTGGAGCCGGCGAGCCAGGTCTGGAAGAAGTCGAGCTTGGGCGCGACGAAGGTGCTGGGCGGAACCTCGCGTGTGGGCAGGTAGCCACCCAGTTCGGCACGGCGGGC
>Ga0302198_10006892_pt1 | contig 10124 bp, 9 predicted proteins | sample II_Bog_N2_2_FD_193521 | JGI IMG/M metagenome (GOLD analysis project Ga0302198, IMG submission 193521) | Peat permafrost microbial communities from Stordalen Mire near Abisko, Sweden - II_Bog_N2_2 | ecosystem: Environmental > Terrestrial > Soil > Wetlands > Peat | place: Sweden: Abisko, Stordalen... | reverse complement strand
CGGCCAGGTAGCGGACGGTGGCTTCCAGGGCGGCCTTGGCCACGCCCATCACGTTGTATCCCTGCATCACTTTTTCCGCGCCAAGGTAGGTGAGGGTGATGATGCTGCCGCCCTCGGTCATCAGCGGCTCGGCTGCCCGCGAGATGGCGATGAGCGAATAGACGCTGACGTCCTGCGCGATGCGGAAGCCCTCGCGGCTGGTCAGCAGGAAGTCGTTCTTCAGGTCTTCGGCCGGAGCGTAGGCCACGCTGTGCACCAAGGTGTGAATCTTGCCGTGGTAGCGCTCGCCGATCTGGCGAAAGACCTCGGCGATCTCCTCGTCCTTGCTGACGTCGCATTGGAAGCCGGTGGCGCCGGGCAGGCTCTGGATCATGTCCTCGGCTTCCAGGCGCAGGCGCTCGTTCTGGTAGGTAATGGCGATCTCGGCGCCTTCTTGGTGCAGCTTCTGGGCGATGGCCCAGGCGATGCTGCGCTTGTTGGCGAGGCCGAAGATAACGGCCACGCGCCCGTGCAGGCTATTTGCCATTTTGCGGTGTGCTCCCAAAATTGTCGCTAAAGGAATGAATCCCGTATTACGTAAGGATAACAGCCGGAAGGGACTTTGGGGAACCCGGGCGCTGCGTCAGGCGGCTGCCCGGCGGTCCGGCATCACGCCCGGATGTGAGTTTCATCACGGTACGGCAGGGGAAAGCTGGCTACTCTTTGACTCGCTATGACGGACAAGAACCTCGAAACCATTGCCGTGACTCCCGAAGCAAGTGCTTGTGAGCCACACCGGGGAGCTTGTGTTGAGTTCGTGAAGTTCTGCAAGGAGCAGCATCTCAGCTCCCGTGCAGCCAACACGTTCCTGCGCGTGCTCCACAATCATAACTGGGAAACCGAACGCGACCACATCCGCGAGTCCATGCGCCCCGAAGTGGATCGCCTGTTTGAACCGGCGGAACAAGCCCTGAAGGAAGGCCGCAACTGCATTGAAGTGCTGAATGTGCTGATGGCCACCCTGCACAAGAACGAGGACCTGTAAGCACCGCTATTTTATCCAGGAGTCAGCAGTCTTCATTCCATAAGCAAGACCCTTGCCCGCCCTCACCGGCGGGCTTTGTTGTTGGTGTGGCGGGCATGACCTTCTGCGACTCTTCCACTCTGCAGCTCATCTACAATGCAGGCTAAAGGAGCCTTCCATGAAACTAACGGGCAACACGATTCTCATCACCGGCGGAGGCAGCGGCATTGGCCGCGGGCTGGCCGAAGGCTTTCAAAAGCTGGGCAATCAGGTCATCATCGGCGGCCGCCGCAAAAGCGTGCTGGACGAGGTGACGGCCGCCAATCCCGGCATGAAGAGCGTGGTCTTTGACGTGGAGGACAAGGCCGGCATACTGGCCCTGGCTGCCAAGCTCCGCGCCGATTACCCGGCGCTGAACGTGCTGATCAACAACGCTGGCATCATGCGGCCTGAGGATCTGCTCCACCAGCCGCAGCTGCTGGTGGACGCCGAGGCCATCGTCACCACCAACCTGCTTGGCCCCATCCGTTTGACGGCTGCGTTGCTGCCCCAGCTCCGGCAGAAATCTTACGCAGCGATCGTGAACGTCAGCAGCGGGCTGGCTTTTGTGCCGCTGGCCACCACGCCCACGTATTCGGCCACAAAGGCGGCTCTGCACTCCTATACCCAGAGCCTGCGTTATCAGCTCAAGGGCTCACCGGTAGAGGTTTTGGAGCTGATTCCGCCCTATGTGCAGACCGAACTGATGGACGGTGCCGCCGACCCGAGGGCGATGCCTCTGAAGGAGTTCCTGGCCGAGGTGTTTGGAATTTTGCAGGCCAATCCTACGGTCCAGGAGATATGCGTGGAGCGGGTCAAGGGCCTGCGCCTTGCCGAGAAGAGTGGAAAACACGAGTTGATCTTCGCCGGACTGAATGACTCTATGTCAAAGCCAGTAAAGGAGTAAGGAGCGTCCAGCCGGCTAATTCCAGAGTGCGAAAATCGCCGGTTGTGAGCAAAATGACACTATTCTGGACTGGTCTGCACCAGATTAACGGACTTTTGTTCTAAAATGAGACGCGTCGGAGACGGCGGTGATTGTCTCCACCTAATGCTGTGGCAATTGATGTTGTTGGCAGCCCCGTGTGGGGGTTCCCTGCATTGCCACGGAATCCATTCCAAAAATACGAAAGAGCTGTAGGCCTGGAGGTCTAAATGAATTTGCGTCGTTTCAAGTTGGTTGCTTTGCTGGTGGCGGCCCTGGTGGTTGTTCCCACGCTGCTGTCGGCCCAGAGCACGGATGTGCCCAAGTACTCCATCTTCGGTGGTTACTCCTTCTATCACCCGGGTGGCAATGTGGACACCTATGGCGTTGAGCCGTTTGCCCATCCCATGGCTCCGGCCGGTAATGGCGACTTTGCGGTCACCGATCTGAAGAAGGGCTGGGCGGGCCAGTTCACCTACAACCTGAACCGCTGGGCCGGACTCACGGCCGACGTCAACGGTCATTATGGCAATTATTCGACGGCGTACTCGCTGGCTGCAGGCCCGCAGTTCCGTCTGCGGACCGAGCTGGTGCAGCCTTTTGCCGAAGTGCTCGTCGGCTGGCAGCAGATTTCTCCCAAGTATTATCCGGACCAGAACACGGCCACCTTCTGGGTGGGCGGCGGCCTGGATTACCCGGTCTCGCAGCGTTTCGCCATCCGCCTGATCCAGGCGGATTACGTGAACTCCTACTACAACAAGCTCACGTCGGGCTCTAACAACTACTTCAACGGACTGCGCCTGCAGGCCGGCCTGCTGTACAACTTCGGGCTGCCGAAGGTGGTCAACAACGCCAGCGCGAGCTGTGCGGTTGAGCCCGCCGCGGTGGATGCCGGCGTGCAGGTCAAGGTTCTGCTGACGGCTTCGGGGTTCAATCCCAAGCGCAAGCTGGCCTACACCTATTCGAGCACCGCCTCCGCCAAGATCAGCTCGGTGGATGGCGTGGCCACGGTGGATACCACCAATCTTGCGCCGGGCAAGTACGCGGTGAATGCCCGCGTCAGCGATGACGGCAAGGCCCCGCACCAGGCTTCGGCCAGCTGCTCGGCCAGCTTCAGCGTCAACCAGCCGCCGCAGCATCCGCCGGTCCTTTCGGTGTCGGCCCGTCCGGCCTCACTGGTCTCCGGCGATGCCTCGGTGATCACGGCCACGGGCAGCAGCCCGGACAACCGTCCGCTGAGCTACACCTGCACCTCCAACGCCGGCCATTTGAGCGGCAGCGGCACAAGCTACACGCTGGATACGGCGGGCGTGGGCGCGGGCCTGGTGACCATCAGCTGCACGGTCACGGATGACCGCAGCCTTACGGCCACGGCCAGCACGACGGTGAACGTTTCGGTTCCGCCGGCGCCGCCGGTGGCGCGTGAGTTCGGCAAGATCCAGTTCGAGCATGACGCCAAGCGTCCGGCCCGTGTGGACAACGAAGCCAAGGGCGAGCTCGACCGCTATGCCGACGCTCTGGCCGCCGATCCGAACGCCAAGGGCTACGTGGTGGGCTATGAGACGGAGCAGGAACTGGCCGCGCACAAGGGCAAGAAGACGCCCAGCCTGGCCGCCGAGCGCGCCGTTAACACCAAGGACTACCTGGTGCACGAGAAGGGTGTGGATGCCCAGCGCATCACTCCTCTGACCGGCTCCGGCAGCAGCGAAAAGACCACCGATCTGTGGGTCGTTCCGGCGGGAGCAACCTTCCCGGCGGCGGGCACCACGGCGGTGGACGAAGCCAAAGTGAAGGCCGTGCCGCGCGTGGCGGTGGTCGTCAAGGCCAAAAAGGCTGCCGCGAAGCGGTAATCCGCACCAACGAACAAGCCGGGCGCGGCCATAAACCCGCCCGGCACAATACCTTCCGGCCGGGACATTTTGCTCCGGCCGGTTTTTAATGTCCGTAGAGGTCTGAATGCTGATTTCACGTTCCCGTTGCTTCCTTGTTGCGGTACTTCTTCTGCTTCTCGCTGCTCCCGGCCTCGGCCAGTGGACGCCCATCGGCCCCTGGGGCGGCAACGCCCGCGCCCTGGCCTACGATCCTTTCACCCCCGGCCATGTTCTGCTGGGCGCGCCGGCCGGCGCCATCTTTGAATCCACTGACGGCGGGCGCAACTGGCACTACTTCGTGCATCTCGGCCTGCGCCATGAGTTGATGCCGGAGAACATCCTCTTTGACACCTCGCGCCAGGGCACCATCTATGTGGCGGGATGGAACGTGACCGGTGCCGGCGGCGGCTTCTGGGTGAGCCGCAATGGCGGACGAAGCTGGTCGCAGCCCGCGCAACTGCGCGACCGCAGCATACAGGCCCTGACCCTGGCCGCCTCCTCGCCGGGGACGATCGTGGCGGGCGCGCTCGATGGCCTGTACCGCAGCCTGAATTACGGAGAGAGCTGGGAGCGCATCACTCCCGCGGGCCACGCCGACCTGAAGAACTTTGAGAGCGTCGCCGTGGACGAGCACAACCGGGACGTCATCTACGCCGGCACCTGGCACCTGCCCTGGAAGACCACCGACGGCGGCGCGCACTGGTTCAACATCAAGCAGGGCGTCATTGACGACTCCGACGTCTTCAGCATCATCCTCGACCACTCGAACCAGAGCACGGTCTTTCTCAGCGCCTGTTCGGGCATCTACAAGAGCGAGAACGCGGGTGAGCTCTTCCACAAGGTGCAGGGCATTCCGGGCACCGCCCGCCGCACCCGCGTGCTGGAACAGGATCCGGTGGACGCCATGGCCGTCTACGCCGGTACCACCGAAGGGCTTTGGAAGACCACCGACGGCGGCAGAAACTTTCATCTGATCTCACCGCCGAACTACATCTTGAACGACGTGCTGGTGGAGGCGCAGAATCCGCACAGGGTGCTGATTGCCACCGACCGCGGAGGCGTCTACTCGAGCGACGATGCCGGTGCGAGCTTTCACCCCTCGAATCACGGCTTCAGCAAGCGCCAGGTGAGCGCCTTGGTGGCCGACCAGCGGGAACCGGGCACACTCTACGCCGCGGTGCTGAATGACAAGGAGTTTGGTGGGGTCTTCCGTTACCGCGCGGGGGAGTGGACGCAGTTTGGCAAGGGCCTGGAAGGGCTGGAGGTATTCGACCTGGCTCAGTCTCCGAATGGAGCGCTGATGGCGGCCACCAACCGCGGAGTGTACCTGTATGAGTCAGCAAGCGGGCTGTGGGCGGCGCGCACCGATGTGGTCAACCAACACGCTGCGGCGCAGACGCGCGTGGTGCGCAAGGTGAATGGGAAGCTCATACAGCCCACGCCCCGGCCACCGATTGTGGTGCGCAGCAGCTTCAAGGGACGCGCCTCCGCCATTGCCTTTGGCGAGCGCTGGTACGCCGCCACGGAGAACGGCCTGCTGCGGAGCGAGGACCAGGGAAAGACCTGGCAGGGCGGTGCATTCAATGGCGAGAAGGACGGCGGCGAAAAGGAACTGCAGGCGGTGGCAGCGCGCGGAGCCTTGGTGGTTACCGCGGGCCTGCACGAGGTCTGGCAGAGTCAGGACGGGGCACGCAACTTCGTCCGGCTGATGTTGCCCACCTGGGTGACGCGGCTGTACGGCGTGGCCATCGCCACGGACGGTGCGCTCTGGGTGGCCAGCCGCGAGGGCGCCCTGCGCTACGATGCCGCAACCAACTCCTGGGAGCACGTGCTGGCCGGGCTTCCGGCGCGCGAGGTCACCTCGTTCCGCTCCCAGGGAGAGCTGCTGCTGGCGACCGCCGATGGCATGGAGAGCGTCGCCCTGAGCCGCGACCAGGGTAAGAGCTGGCAGGTGCAGCCCACCACCGGATACGAGGTCAGCGGGGCCGTGCTCGAAGGTGGCAGGCTTTACCTGGCCACGCGCCACCATGGAGTTCTGGCCGGGGGAGTTCTCGCCGGAGCTGCGCTGTCGCGCTAGTCGGCGGCGCCGAGCCGTCTGGTTCCTGACGCGCTGGACTTTTCCCGCCGCCGCCGTGCTTCCCGGCGGCGCGGAAGAGCGCGTCCGGCGCAAAGTGGTTTTTCTTTCCTGGGGTTGCGGGGGGTGAAGATGAGCCTCCCGCTTTGGTCCCAGTTCCATTTCGAAATTTCCCTCCCGATTTGAAAAGAATTCTCCCATCCGGGTAAATGCAACATGGGCGTGGATTTAATAGCATGTGCCCGTCCAGACAGGTTCGGAAGCGGGAATTGCGCGCTGCGCAGTGGATGCGGCCGTGTTTGCGCCTGATGTCTGCAACTGGCCGTATATCAATCATTTGCGATTTCTAAGCCAATTTGGCACGCGGCTTGCTTTTCAAAATGGCGTGGAAACCGAAATGAACGCGAACGGCGCGGCACCGTCGAATGAGCCGCAAGGGATTTGGCTGAGTGACCAGAGCGTGCGGCAGATGCGTAGCCAACTGCACGAGCTGGCCAACACCCTGACTGGAGTGATGATCGCCGGTGGACTGCTGACGCAGTTTCTGGAAGGCGGATCGCTGGCCGGTTACGCGGCCGACGTCTGCGAGGCCTCGGAGCGCGGGAGCCTTCTGGTATGCGAGCTGCGCGGGCATCTGCTGGCCGCCTGCGGTGAAGCCGAGGCCATTGGCGCAGTGCCGCCGCGGGCGCAGAGGGAAGACAAAAGGGCCGCAGAGCCGTAGGGCCGAGGGATCACAAAAGAAGACTTCACCAGTTCGTTGCTTGCATTCTTTGCACACATTTTTTTGGCGCGGCGGTCTTAAGCCAGCGCGGAGGCGGAACAGGATGACGATCAAGGGATTGACCGCACGCAGCGTGTTACAGGCGTCTGCGGGCTCAGCGACGGGGCAGGCCGGCAGAGGGTTGCCCGGCGGGGGTCACACGCCGGGGGTGCCACAGGGCACAGGAGCGCGTGATGAGGGCCCTTCCGGTCACGAGGTTCCAATCAGTACCATTCTGGGCGCGCTCGCCATGGAACCTACACGCGACAAAGCGGAGGCGAATCTTCTGAACCTGCTCATCGTGGACGATGAGCGGACGATCCGGGAGGGCTGTCGCGATGTGGCCCAGGGCATCGGCTACTCCACCTACGTGGCCGACAACGCCGAGCATGCCTTCCGTGTGCTGGACACCACAAGCATTGACGTCGTGCTGCTGGACCTGCGCCTGCCCGGCCTGGGCGGCCTGGAAGTGTTGAAGGAAGTGAAGCGCCGCCGGCCGGAGACCGTGGTCGTCGTGATGACCGGTTATGCCAGCGTGCAGAGCGCCGTGCAGGCGATGAAGCAGGGCGCCTTCGACTACGTGACCAAGCCCTTCAACCTGGAGGAACTGCGGCTGATTCTGGACCGCGTGCTCGGCCACCTGCAACTGTCGAGCGAAAACCGCATCCTGCGCCAGCAGGTGAAGAGCAAGGAAGGCTTCGGCTCCATCGTCGGCCGTTCGCCGGAGATGGAAAAGCTCTACCGCATCATCAGCAAGGCGGCGCACAGCTCGCACCCGGTGCTCATCCTGGGCGAGAGCGGCACGGGCAAGGAGCTGGTGGCGCGCTCGATCCACTACAGCGGCCCCTATCGCGACAAGCCCTTCGTCGCCGTGGACTGCGGCTCGCTGGTGCCATCGCTGATCGAGAGCGAACTCTTCGGCTACGTCAAGGGCGCCTTTACCGGCGCGGCGAAGAACAAGGACGGCCTTCTGCAGGCCGCCGACGGAGGAACGATCTTCCTCGACGAGATTGGCGAGCTGCCGGTGGATTTGCAGAGCAAGCTGCTGCGCGCGCTACAGGAAAAAGAGATCCGTCCGGTGGGCGGCACCAAGGCCATTCCGGTGGATGTGCGCGTGCTGGCGGCCACCAACCGCGACCTGGAGCAGGCCGTGGCGCAGGGCGATTTCCGCAAAGACCTCTACTTCCGCCTGAATGTGCTGAGCCTGCGCATCCCCTCGCTGCGCCAGCGCAAGCAGGACATCCCGCTGCTGGTGGGGCACTTCCTGGAGCGGTTGACGCGTTCCACCGGGGTGCAGCGCAACATCAGCGACGACGCGCTGAAGCTGATGCTGGCCTACGAGTGGCCGGGCAACATCCGCGAGCTGGAGAACTGCATTGAGCGCGCCTGCGCCCTGACCAGCGGTCCGACGGTGCACGTGGCCGATCTGCCAACCTCCATCCAGAACTGGCGAGAGCAGACGGAGACGGCTTCGGGCAGCCAGGCTCCGGTGCGGCTCGGCATTCTGCCCATCGCCGAGATGGAAAAGCAGGCGATCCTGAGCGCGATTGAGATGCTGCACGGCGACAAGCTGGAAGCGGCGCGGCTGCTCGGCATCGGCAAGACCACCCTTTACCGCAAACTGAAGGAATACGGCGCGCTGCAGTAGTTGCCGGGTTGGCGCTGCGTCACCGGAGTACATTCCGGGCACCCGCCCCTGCGCGCGGCGCCCACCATCTTAGAGGAGACCATGATTCTACTTGTGACATCGAGCAACCGCCGCGTTGAGGTTGGACAGGCCCTGGAGCAGGCGCTGGGCGAGAGCGTCGAGGTATGTGAGAGCGTGCGCCGCGCCTCCGGCCTGCTGCGCAACAACGAGTATTCCGCCGTGCTGCTGGACGACCCGATGGTGGAGGCCGAGGGCGACGCCCTGGATGGCCTCCTGCATCACCTCGGACTGGCCGTGCCGGTGTACGTCAACCTGGCCATCAGCAACGCCGAGCGCATCACGCGCGAGCTGCGGCTGGCCCTGCGCCGCAACCGCGAATCGCGGCTGATCGCCATTCGGGCGGCCGAGAGCCTGCTGCGCAGCGAGATTCGCGATGCCGTGACGGGCATTCTTTTGAGCACGGAGCTGGCCATGCGCACCCCTGAGATGCCGCCGGAGGCCGTCGAACGCTTGAGCTCGGTGTGCCAACTGGCTTCCGGCATTCGCTCGCGGCTGGAGAGCGTCAACTAGCGTGGCGGCCGGCAGAGTCCGGCCGTTGCCTGCCCGCCACCGGTCCTCCCACCGGTGGCGGATTCTCCTTACGGGGAATTGCAGTGCGGGTGCCCAAAGGTGTCCGGTGTGCGAGAATCCTCGTTGGAGGAATCATGGCCAAGGTAAAGATCAGCGTGCGTCCCAACGGACCCTTTCGCGTGGAAGACCCCGAAGGACTTGTCGAAGTATTGGATCCGAACGGCACTCCGTACGACATGACCGGCAAGCCGGTCTTCGCGCTCTGCCGCTGCGGACAGAGCGCCATTCGCCCCTTCTGCGACGGCGAACACAAGCGCTGCGGATTTCAGGCGGCCGAGGCGCTGCCTCTGCCGGGCGAAGCCCAGTAAGAGCTCCCTGCATCATCATCTTCACGCTGCATCATCGCGCTGGGCCCGAAGTTGGAATCATGCCAACTCGGGGCTGCCCGCGGTGACTGACTGCCTCCCATGTCTGGCCAAAAGCTGCCCAGACATGGGGCACCAGTCCCTCCTGCTTAGGGAAAACGAGGACCCAGTCTACGAACCGCTGGAGCAGTCGTTGCAGGAGTTTCCGGCGGACTTTGCGGGATCGAATCTGGAACCTTTGGGAACCGGGTACGAGGCTTTCGTCGCCGGACGGTTTTGCAGCGCCGCAATGTAGTCCGCGGGCAGGCCATTCTCGGTGGCGCCGCGCACAATGTGCTCCAGATACTCGCGGCTGGGATCGCGCGGCTCGCCCTGCGCATTCTTCCGATAGAGGCGGATGAAGTGCTCGCGCCCCTCGCGGTCGGTGACCGTGGCGGGAGAGTGGAAGTACGCGCCGGAGCCATCCATGCGCGCGTCCTGGCAATCGTCCAGGTTCTCCCAGTCGCGGTGGCTGAGGCGAAAGAGCACGCCCCAGACATGGCTGCCCGGCGCGGGCTCGACCGTTTCGAGCGCGCCATCCCAGGTTACGCTGTGTCCGTAGAAGCTGAGGCGAAAGTCCGACAGGCGCGCCGCGGAGACCACCTCCGGACGGCTGCAACGCGAGCGGATCTGTTCGAGGTTCATGTTGGAGCCGTAGGCGAAGTAGTAGGCGCTCGACTCCGCATTGGCCGCCGCAGAACGATCCCCCAAGATCGAAATCAACGTGTTTCCACTCATCTGCTCTGTCCCCCACTATTGATCTTCTTATCTTAGCGAAAGATGCTCCACTGCGGTACGGAGCTTGAGCATCTACCCCACCCCCCCAACCC
>Ga0302198_10006883_pt1 | contig 10133 bp, 8 predicted proteins | sample II_Bog_N2_2_FD_193521 | JGI IMG/M metagenome (GOLD analysis project Ga0302198, IMG submission 193521) | Peat permafrost microbial communities from Stordalen Mire near Abisko, Sweden - II_Bog_N2_2 | ecosystem: Environmental > Terrestrial > Soil > Wetlands > Peat | place: Sweden: Abisko, Stordalen... | reverse complement strand
GCCCAGAACGCCGAGCGTCAACACAAGCCGGGTACGGTGACCCAGTGCGCTCTGCGCCAGCGCCATGAGAGACAGAATGCCGCCTTCGCCGCGATTGTCGGCGCGCATCATGAAGGTCACATATTTGATCGTAACGACGATCATCAGCGCCCAGAAGGTCAGGGACACGACGCCCAGAATCTCGGCGTCGCCGACCACTCCTCGCGACGCCTGGCTGACCGCAGTCTTGAAACCATAGATCGGGCTGGTTCCGATATCGCCGAACACGACGCCCATCGATCCCAACATGAGGCGGCCGAAGCGCTTGCGAGTCGCCAGGGCGCTCGGAGCGGCGGCGATGTCATCCAGCGCGGCGTGCATGGGGGCCGCCTTTAGGCCGCCTGAAGCAGAATGGGAATGGGGATCACCCTGCGCAGAGGCGCTTGAGGGATAGCCAGTCAGTCAAAGCGGCATTCACTCTCTCAGGCGCCTCCTGCTGCACCCAGTGCGACACGCCCGGAAGACGCACGAGCGTAAAGTCCTTCACGAGGGCCTCGTAGCCCTGGGTGCATTCGATACCGAGCGCCGCATCCTCCTCACCCCAGACCATCAAGGTGGGAACCTGGATTTGAGGCGAGCCATCCCCGAAGCGAGAGGCGATGTCGCCGTTAGCGCGATAGTAGTTGATCATCGCGGTCATGGCGCCAGGGATCAGCGCGTTCTGGCGGTAAACGTCTGTGACCTCGGGGGGAAAGCGAGATTTATCTACCGCCATGCCGGTGAAGGCGTCGGCTATCGCTTTGGCGCCGCGGGCGATCGCCCCCGCCTCAGGGAGGCCCGGCAACTGGAAGAAAGCCACGTACCACGAACGCAGCCATTGCCTCGGCGAAGTTCGCATGACTCGGGCGAAGACCGCGGGGTGGGGCACGTTCATGATCACGAGTCCATCGATTGGCAGCCGCGCCTGGATGGCGAACACCCACGCGACCATGGCGCCCCAGTCATGACCGATAAGCAGGCGGCGGCGCGCCCCGACCGCGTCGAAGAGCCCCGCGACGTCATCAACGAGGTTGTCCACGGCATAGGCGGCCTTGCCCGTGGGACGGCTCGAACGGCCATAGCCGCGCAGATCGGGCGCGATCACCCGCCAGCCCAGGTCGGCAAGCAAAGGGATCTGATAGCGCCAGGAGAACCGGCTTTCCGGGAACCCGTGCAGGAGAACGGCGACGGAGTCGCCCTCGCCGGCCTCGTCGACCTCGAAGGAGAGGCCATTGGCGTCGATCCGCCGTGTGGTCACCTTCACCATGATCTTTTCCCCCTCTTGCCTTACGCTGCGGCGCACCCTTCATGAAACCCTAGCAAGTCGAGGGAGATACGGCGATGCCCGAGAGTGTGGTGGTTCTGGGAGCGGGAATTGCCGGCCTGTGCACGGCGCTCGCCCTGGCGCCGACCGGCCGGCACATCACGCTTCTGGAGCGAGACGCGCCACCGCCGGAGGGCGGAACCGAAGCGGCGTTCGACGAATGGAACCGGCGTGGGGCGACTCAGCTTCGCCACAGCCACGCCTTCCTGGCGCGACTCCGAAAGCTGATCGGCGACGAACATCCAGGCCTTCTTGACGCCCTACGCCAGGCCGGCGCCCGGGAACTTCGATTCGCCGATGGACTGCCCGAGCCCATCCGCGCCCGCTATGTTCCCTCGCCCGCCGACGAGGAGATGGCCATCATCGTCAGCCGCCGCACCACCCTGGAGACGGTCATCCGCCGATACGTCGAGCGGTCGCCAAACGTCACCGTCCGATCCAAGGTGTTCGTCAAGGGGTTGGTCAGCGAGAGAGACGGCGGCGGGCGCCTCGTGGCGCGCGGTCTTGAGCTTGAGGATGGGACATCGGTGCTCGCTGACATCGTGGTGGACGCCGGGGGGCGCGGATCGCCCGTGGTCGACTGGCTGGCGGAGGCGGGCGTAACGGCGCCGGAAGAGGCTGAGGACTGCGCCATCCTCTACTATACGCGGTTCTATCGACTGGCCGCGGGGATGAGCGACCCCCCACGGGGTCGGTTTCCGCCCAACGGCGACCTCGGGTTTCTCAAGTTCGGCGTGTTCCCGGCGGACAACGGCACGTTCTCGATCACCATGGCCGTACCTGAGGTCGAGGAGGCCCTGCGCGCGGCTGTGGTTCGGCCGGAAATCTTCGAGGCGATCTGCAGCCGGCTTCCGGGCCTTGCGCCCTGGACGGACCCGGCCCGGGGCGAGCCTGTGAGCAAGGTCTACGCCATGGGCGACCTGCAGAGCCGCTGGCGGGAGTTCGCGGCAAAGGAATCGGCGCCGGTTCTGGGCCTGTTCTGCGTCGGGGACAGTCTGGTGCGCACCAACCCCCTGTTCGGGCGGGGCTGCTCCTTCGCCGCCATCGAAGCCCATGTTCTTCGCGACGTGCTGGCGGAAACCCCCGACCCGGCTCAAAGGCTGACCGCCTACGCCACACGGGTTCGAAAGACACTTCGCCCCTTCTACGAGGATATGCGCGATCAGGACCGAACCGCTGCGCGCCGCGCCGAGAACGGCCTCAACGAAAATTACAAACCGCCGCTGCGCGCACGCCTGATGAAACGGTTCCTGGAGGACGGTGTGGCCATCGCGCTTCGCGAGGATGTGGACATGCTCCGTCAGGCCATGCGCGCCTTCCACATGCTGGCGCCGCCAAGGGCCTGGCTCGGACGGCCAGGGAACCTGGCGAAGATATTCGCGGTCATGGCGCGCGGCCGCAAGGCCAACGCCCACCTCTACGCCGAGAAACCAGGACCCGGTCGCCTGGAAATGCTCACGGCCCTTGGACTGCCCACCAGGGCCGATCTTGGGCCCGTGAAGGCGGCGGCCTAGACGGGCCGGGCTCTAGCCCCGCGGATCGAGGATCATCTTCAATCCGTATTTCGGCTGCAGAGTCACATTAAGCCTGAGTGCAACCGTGGCGTCGGGCGCGAGGCGCGGACTGAAGTGCTGGGCAAGGGTCGCGAGAATGAGCACAGCCTCGTTCAAAGCCAGAACCTGACCGATGCATACCCTGGGGCCGGCGCCGAAGGGCAGGAAGGCGAACCTCGGTCGGGCAGCCGAGCGCGCAGCCAGAAACCGGTCGGGATCGAATCGTTCAGGGTCGTCCCATAGGGCGCGATGCCGATGCAGCACCCAGGGCAGCACGCCGATGCTGGTCCCCTTGGCGATCTTGCGACCGCAGATCTCGTCGTCGTCCAGAGCCACCCGCGTGGAGATCGCGGGCGCGGCCGGATAGAGGCGCATGGCCTCGTCCACCACGCGCCTGGTCAGCGGCAGGCGCAGCAGATCGTCCTGACCGGCCGGTCGCCCGCCAAGGACCTCGTCAAGCTCCTCCCGCAGGGCCGCCGCTTCGGCGGGATGTTGAGAGAGCAGGTACCAGATCCAGTCCAGGGTGTTGGCTGTAGTCTCGTGTCCGGCCATGAAGATGGTCACGACCTCATCGCGCACCTCTCTCGCGGACAGGCTGGCGCCAGTCTCCTGATCCGTCGCCGCGATGAGCCTGCCGAGAAGATCCGCCGGACCGCTCGCGCCAGCCGTCTGTCGATCCGCAATGAGTCTGGCCACCATGGCGTCCAGGGGCGCAAAGACCCGCGCAACGTTGGTCTCGCGCCGGCGCATGCGCAGGCTGGAGACAACCGGCAGCACATCCAGAAGGTTCACATCGCCGACCTCGTTGACCCCTGCCCTCAGCGATCGGCTGATCGCGTCCAGCGAGGCGGCGTCATCGGTGGAGAACATCGTCAGGGCGATGATCCGCAGCGCCAGTTCGGTCATCTCGGCCGCCATGTCGATCGTGGCGCCAGGAGGGAGGGCGCGCCACCGCGTCAGGAGCGCGCCGGCGGCGGCGGTCACCGCCGGGCCGTAGGTCGCCACAGAGCGAGGGTCGAAGGAGGGGGCCATGATCCGTCGGTGCGTCCGCCACAGCTCCCCGTCCGTTCCCAGCAAACCCGCACCGAAGATGACCTTGAAAAAGCGCTGCTCGAGAGGGGTCTTGGGGTAGTTCGCGACGTTCTCCACGAGCACCCGACGCACCCCCGCCGGGTCGCTTATCAGGGCGAAGCGCCCGAATGGCGTGTTCGAGATCAGGATCGGCTCGTCATAGGCGCTTTCCGGGACGGCAGGAAAAAGCCGGGCTTTGCGGTCGCGGATACGCTGGAAAAATCCTCGCCGCCCCGGCGAGGGTACGGCGCCGGCAAGCCTTGGACGGGCGTGCGCGTCAGGGGCGGCGGAGATCATGGCGTAACTCCGGTTCATCGCGCGGGAGCCTACGCCAGCGCAGGCTCGGCGGTCACTGTTGACTTGTCTATGCCCGCCCGCCCCTCAACCCACGATTTCCGGATCCATGGGCGGGCGGGCCAGGAGATCGAGCGGGGGCGCGCCGGTCGCAAGCTCCGCGTCGCGGGCCTCAAGACGGGCGCGAATCTCGCCGTGTCGCTTTGCGTCGAGCCGCCAGCCGATCACGCAGGCGCCGCCCAGCATCACGAAGACTATCGGACCGATGATGAAGGCCAGGTCGAGGTTGTGAATCGCCGTCGGCGTGTTCACCACCCCGTCCGCAGGATTGAAACCGAGGCTGGCGAGCAGAGGAAAAGTCAGACCGATGGCGAAGGCCGCGGCCAGCTTGGCCGCCAGGGCGTTGACGGCATAGAGAAGGCTGATGCGCTGCTTGCCCTGATCGAGCCGCACCTCGTCGCCCACGTCGGCCAGCATGGCCTGGGTCAGGAGGCCATAGCCGGAGGCCATGGCGCCCTCGAAAGCCATGGCGGGCAAGAACGCCAGGAGGTTGGCCTTGGGCAGGATGAACACAGCGAGCAGGCCCAGTGAGAAGGCCGACGTGGTGACCATGAGGGTGCGGTGCTTGCCGATGCGCCGGGCGAGCGCAGCGGTCAGCAGGGCGCCGGGGATCCCCGCCAGAACGTAGACGGCCAGCAGGATGGAAGCTTGCTGAGTCGTGAACCCCCGCGAATCGGTAAAGAAAAACAGGTAGATCGCGCTCATCCAGCCGGGTCCGAGCGTCAGCGCCATGGACGCCAGAAAGAGCCGCAGCAGGTCAGGCTTGGTCAGGACTTCCCAATAGTCGCGCCAGGGAATGCGCTCGGATTTGGCGTCCACCGGGATGTCTTCGGGCGTGCGGAGGACCGCGAGCCCGATCGTCAGCGGAATGAGCGCGATGATGAACCATCCGGCCGCCCGCACGCCCTGGGCGTCGCTGAATTTCAGCGTCGGAGCGCCGATGACAATGGCGAGAACCGCCATCACCCCGACGACACCCACGGCGGTGATGATGCTGAACAGCCGCGACCGCTCGTTGTAGTCGGTGCTCAGCGTCGAGGTCCACGCCTGGTGCGCCAGGCTGACAATGGAGGTGCCCAGGTACATCACCGCAAGCCAGCCGAAGAGGTAGCCGCCGCTGAAGCCGTGGGGCGCCATGAACAACCTGTAGAGCGCCAGCATCAGCACGGGGGCGCCGAGCATCAGCCAGAGCCGGTAGCGCCCCAGTTGTGTGCGGGTCCGGTCCATGCCGAGCGCCAGAAAAACGTCCACCGGGATGTCCAGAAGGCGCACGGCCATCCAGACAAAGCCGATTGTCACCATGGTCACGCCCAGGTGCCCCGAGAAATAGGGGGGCAGGTAGACGAACACCGCGACGCTGAGAGCGGCGATGGGAAGGTTGGGCGTCGAGAACGGTAGGATGGTGGAAAGCGGCAATCGCCGGCGCGAGGTCGAACGATCGTCCTGGGTCAAAAGGCGCCTCCGGGCGTGCATCACCAAACCGCAGGCATGACGCCTGCTTCCCTCGCCATTGGCAATAGGCGGCGCCCGCGCTAAGCCGTTCGACGGGCGGTTTGGCGAGGGCGACGACGGCATGACTGATTTGGCCGCGCTCGCGGAGGCGCTGGAGACGCCGGCGCCCTACGACCCGATCCTCAAGCGCCATGTCGCCGCTGCCGTGATCGGCAATGGATTGGAGTTTTACGACTTCATCACCTACGCGACCTTCGCCGTGCCCATCGCCCACACCTTCTTTCCCAACCATTCGCCGTTCGTCAGCCAGATGCTGTCCCTGGCGACGTTCGGCGCGGGATTCATTCCAAGACCCCTCGGGGCAATCCTGATCGGGCGTTATGCCGACCGAGTCGGCCGCAAGCCGGCGATGATCTTCAGCTTCACGCTCATGGGTCTGGCGATCCTGGGTCTGGCGCTGACGCCCTCCTTTGCCCAGATCGGCGTGGCGGCGCCGATACTGGCCGTCACCTGGCGCCTGCTGCAAGGCTTCGCCCTGGGCGGCGAGGTGGGGCCCACCACAGCTTTCCTTATCGAGGCGGCGCCGCCGGAGCGCCGCGCGTTCTTCGCCGTCTGGCAAAACATCAGCCAGAATCTCGCAGCAATGGGAGGCGGACTGGTGGGTGTGACCATGGCGGCGCTCATCGGCGCTACGCTGCTCGAGGCCTGGGGCTGGCGGGTCGCGTTCCTGCTCGGCGCCCTGACGCTGCCGGTGGGTTTCTGGCTGCGCCGCAGTCTGCCTGAGACGTTGCACCGCAAGTCCTCTTCCACCGGGGCCCACCCGGACAGAGCGCACCTTCTCGTCCACGTCAGAATCTTCCTGATCGGTCTTGGTCTCGTCGCGGCAGGCACCGTCTCGACCTATGTCTTCGCCTACATGACCACCTACGCCATCACGACCCTGCACCTGCCCACGGGCATCGCGCTGAGCGTCTCAATCGTGACCGGCGCGGTGGGCATTGTCTTCGGACTGGCCGGGGCGCTTCTTTCGGACCGGATAGGACGCCGCCCCCTGCTCATCTGGCCCCGCGTGGCGTTTCTGCTCGCGACCTGGCCGGCGTTCCATCTGATGGTCCAAAACCACGACGCCGTAACATTGCTGGTGGCCAATGGAGTGCTCGCCGCCATCGGGTCCTTCATGGGCGCCTCATTGATCGTGGGAGTGGCCGAGTCGATCCACAAGGACATGCGCGGCACGGGCCTTGGCACAGTCTACGCCACCGCCGTGGCGGTGTTCGGCGGCACGACCCAGCCGGTGATTCACTGGCTGATCCACATCACCGGCGACCCGCTTGCCCCCGGCTGGTACATGATGGCCTTCACCTGTGTCGGTCTGGCGGCGTCTCTGTTCTTCAAGGAATCGGCGCATCGGCAAGTCAACGCCGCCGCCTGAGGACCCAACATGTTCCTGACCGTAAATGGCGCTCGCATCTTCTTTGACGTGGTCGGCTCGCAGCTCGTTCCCGACGGCCCCCGGATGACGGAGCGTCCCAGCCTGCTCGTGCTGCATGGCGGTCCGGGCTTCGACCACTCGCTGATGCGGCCCTACTTCGACCGCTTCGCCGACACCCATCAGGTGATCTTCATCGATCACCGGGGGAACGGCCGCTCCGGAGGCGCGCGCGACACCTGGCGGCTGGCTCAGTGGGGCGACGACATCGCCGTCTTTTGCGACACTCTGGGGATCGTCAAACCGGTGGTCCTCGGCCTCTCATTCGGCGGCATGGTGGCCATGTCCTACGGCATCCGCCATCCGCACCATCCGTCCAGGCTCGTTCTGTCGTCCACGGCGGCGCGGCTGAATCTGGAGGCAACCTACGCAATGATGGCCAAGCTCGGCGGCCCGGAAGCCGCGACCATCGCCCGCCAGTTTTGGACCGACCCCACCGAGGAGAGCCGGGCGCAATACATGTCTGTCTGCATGCCTCTCTATAATCCGAGCCGCGACCCCGCCCTGGCGGAGACCCGTGATCGGGCGATCGCCCGCTTCGAGGTCATGAGCGACTTCATCCATGGCGAACAGCGCACCATGGACATGGTGGCCGACCTGGCGAAGATCGCCTGCCCGACCCTGGTGCTGGCCGGCGCCCAGGACCCGATCACCCCGGTCGCCTGCGCCGAGGAGATCTTCGCAGCCATCCCCACCGGCCTGGCTCGGCTGGAGGTGTTTGACGACGCCGGGCACGGCGTTCAGCGCGATCAGCCGGTCCGCGCCGAGACCGTGCTGCGGACATTCTTCGCCGAGGGATAGAGACCATGAACTCCGCCGACAGCTTCAGCGTCGACTATGACGCGGCGCGGACGAAATTTCGCGAGGCGGCGGCGTCCGCGGGCGGCGCTCTGGAGAGTCTCACCCATCCCGAACGGACACCCGCAGGCGGGGACATCACCACCGACGTCACCTGGTTTGGTCCACGCGACGCCGACAAGGCGCTCGTGATGATCGCCGGCACCCACGGCGTCGAAGGCTTTTGCGGCTCGGGCGCCCAGATCGACTGGCTTCGTCGCGGAGAGTTGGCCCGACTTACGGCGGGCATGGCCGTGCTCATGATCCACGGCGTCAATCCCTATGGCTTCGCCTGGCTGAGACGCGTGACGCACGAGAACGTGGATCTCAACCGCAACTGGGTGGACTTTTCCGGGCCGCTGCCGGCCAACCCAGGCTACGACGAACTGGCTGATGCGATTGTGCCGACAGAGTGGACAGACGAGAGTCAGGCCAAGAGCGTCCGAGTCCTTGGCGGCTATGGCCAGGCGCACGGCGCGATGGCCCTGCAACAGGCGCTCAGCGGCGGCCAGCACCGCCATCCCAAGGGCGTGTTCTTCGGCGGCGTCGCCCCCACCTGGTCGCGCCAGACACAGACAGCGATCTACGCCCATTACCTGGGCGGCGCGGCCAGGGTGGCCATCATCGACTATCATACGGGACTGGGCCCATGGGGGTATGGCGAGCGTATCGTCACCGAAATTCCGGGAAGCCCCGGCTACGCGCGCGCCAGGTCCTGGTGGGGCGCGGCGATCACATCGCCGGCCACGGGTGACTCCACCTCGGCGGACATCACCGGCGATGGGCTGAACGCGGCGCCGATCCTGCTGCCTCACGCGGAGGTCACCAGCATGGCCCTTGAGGTGGGAACCCTCTCGCTCAACGAGGTGTTCGGCGCGGTGCGCGCGGACGCCTGGCTTCACGGCTACGGCGAGGTGGACTCGGTCCAGGGCCGCGCCATCAAGGCCCAGATCAGGGCCGCGTTCTACGGCGACGCCGACGACTGGAAAGGCATGGTCGCCGGCCAGTCGCTGTTGGCCTGCCGCGAAGCAATCGCTGGTCTAACGAATTAGGCCGCGGCCGGAGCCGCCGGCGGCTCCCAGAGTTCGACTTTCAGGCCGGCGGGATCGAGCAGCCAGGCAAAGCGTCCGTCCTTGTCGTCCAGACGGGCCAGGGGGACCTCGCCGGCGGCTTCGGCGGCGATGAGGACGCCGTCGATGTCATCAACAATGAGATTGATCATGACCGGGTGTTCGGAGGGCGCGAAATAAGTGGACTCCGCCGCAAAGGGCGAGAGGATGGTGTACCCGCGATTGGGGTGCGGGAAGATCGCGCCACCGAAGTCCTCGAGCGTGACACCCAGCACCCGGCGGTACCAGTGCTTCCACGCCTCCACATCGGGAGCTTTGATGAAGACGCCGCCGACACCCATTACGCACGCCATCGAGTCGCACCCCTGTTGCTGGCCCGCTTCTAGGCCTGATGGATGACGATTCGCACCTGTTGATGGCGGCTGCGGCGGGGACTTTTTTGGCGCTCGCTCCAGGGGCGGCGGCGGGCTAGAGAGTTGACCCATAACAAATGGAGAGACGCGTCCGTGGCGACCATGAAACGCTGGGTGCTCAAGCGCCGGCCGGCAGGCGAGATCAAGCACGGCGACCTGGAGCTGGTGGAGACGCCGATCCCTGACCTGGCCGATGGCGAGGTTTTGATCCGCACCGTCTATTTGTCTCTCGACCCCACCAACCGGATCTGGATGAGCGATCAGGATCAGTACCTCCCGCCGGTCGAGCTGGGCGAGACCATGCGCGGCGGGGCTATCGGCGTTGTCGAGCGCTCTCGCTCCGACCTGTTCAAGCAAGGCGACGTGGTGAATCCCGGCCTGGCCGGGTGGTCCACCCACACGGTGGCCAGGGCCGAAGCGGTCAATCCCAGCCCCACGATTCCAGGCGTGCCGCTCACCGCCTTCATGAGCGTCCTGGGCGCCACCGGCCTAACCGCCTGGTTCGGCATGATCGATATCGGCAAACCCCAGGCCGGCGAGACTGTTGTGGTC
>Ga0302198_10006870_pt1 | contig 10148 bp, 9 predicted proteins | sample II_Bog_N2_2_FD_193521 | JGI IMG/M metagenome (GOLD analysis project Ga0302198, IMG submission 193521) | Peat permafrost microbial communities from Stordalen Mire near Abisko, Sweden - II_Bog_N2_2 | ecosystem: Environmental > Terrestrial > Soil > Wetlands > Peat | place: Sweden: Abisko, Stordalen... | reverse complement strand
GGACCCGGCGGCGTCGACATCAGGTTCGGCGCGGCGTGGCAGGGCTTTGCCCCGATGCTGGATCGCTGGCTGACGGTGATCGAGGGCCGCGGCGAGCGGCCGGTGATGCAGGTCTACCAGGATACGCTGGCCGGACGCGTGCCGCCCGAGCAGGGACATATCCTGACATTGCTGCCGTGAGCCCCAATCATCACTCCGTCCTTTCTGGGCGATCCCAAACGGTATAGCTTTTGTCACCAGGGAAACGCCGCGAAGACGGCCCGGTGAGAAAACGCGCATGCTCGACAGAACCGACGATGTCTCGACCGCCGCCGCGAACTGGCTGGCGCAGTTCGAAACCGCGCTCGCAAAGCCCGACGACGTTCTGCTGAAGACCCTGTTTCACCCGGAAAGCTACTGGCGCGACGTGCTGGCGCTGAGCTGGAAGCTGCAGACCATCAACGGCGTCGACGCCATCCTGCGCGAGTTGCAGGCTTGCGCGGGCAGCGCCGCGCCCACGGGCTTCGCGATCGATCCCGACCGCGCGCCGCCGCGCCGGGTGACCCGCGCCGGCACCGTCTCGATCGAGGCGATCTTCAAATTCGAGACCGCGCAGGGCCGCGGCAGCGGCATCCTGCGGCTGACGCCCGATGCCGCCGACGGCAACCGGCCGAAAGCCTGGACGCTGCTGACGGCGCTCGACGAGTTGAAGGGCTTTGAGGAACAGCTCGGCTCCTCGCGGCCGCGGGGGCAGGCCTATTCGCGCGATTTCCGCGGCCCCAACTGGCTCGACCTGCGCAAGGCGGCGGCCGGATATGACGGCCGCGATCCCGACGTGCTGGTGGTCGGGGGCGGCCAGGCGGGGCTCGCGATCGCCGCGCGCCTGAAGCAATTGCGGATCGACACGCTGATCGTCGACCGCGAGGCGCGTATCGGCGACAACTGGCGCAAGCGCTACCACGCGCTGACCCTGCACAACCAGGTGCAGGTCAACCACCTGCCCTACATGCCGTTCCCGCCGAACTGGCCGGTCTATCTCCCCAAGGACAAGCTCGCCAACTGGTTCGAGGCCTATGCCGAGGCCATGGAGCTCAACTTCTGGACCGGCACCGAGTTCGAGCGCGGCGGTTACGACGAAGCCGAAGGACGCTGGTCGGTGGTGCTGCGCCGCGCCGACGGCAGCAGGCGAAAGATGCATCCGCGTCACGTGGTGATGGCCACCGGCGTCAGCGGCATTCCGAACCTGCCTGAGATCGCCGGCCTCAAGAACTTTGCCGGCACAGTACTGCATTCCATCCAGTATGACGACGGCGAGGCCTGGAAGGGCAAGCGCGCGATCGTGATCGGCACCGGCAACAGCGGCCACGACATCGCGCAGGACCTGCATTCGAGCGGCGCTGACGTCACGCTGGTGCAGCGCTCCCCGACGCTGGTCACCAATATCGAACCGTCGGCGCAGCTGGCCTATGCGGCCTATAACGAGGGCACGCTCGACGACAACGACCTGATCGCGACCTCGATGCCGCTGGCTTTGGCGAGGCGAAGCCACGTGATGCTGACGGAACAGTCGAAGAAGCTGGACAAGGATCTGCTCGACGGGCTGACACGCGTCGGTTTCAAGCTCGATTTCGGCGACGGCGGCACCGGCTGGCAGTTCAAATACCTGACCCGCGGCGGCGGCTATTATTTCAACGTCGGCTGTTCCGATCTGGTCGCGAGCGGCGCGATCAGACTGATCCAGTTTTCCGACATCGACGGCTTCGCCGCCGACGGCGTGCGGATGAAGGACGGCGAGCGGATCGGCGCCGAGCTGATCTTGCTGGCGACCGGCTACCAGCCGCAGGAACAGCTGGTGCGCACGCTGTTCGGCGACGACATCGCCAACCGCGTCGGACCGATCTGGGGTTTTGGCGACGGCCAGGAACTGCGCAATATGTACACCCGCACTGGCCAGCCCGGCCTCTGGTTCATCGCCGGCAGCCTGGCGCAGTGCCGCATCAACTCGAAATACCTGGCGCTGCAGATCAAGGCGATCGAGCAAGGGCTGCTGCCGCCGAGCGCGTAGGGTCGATTTCACTGCTCCTCATGGTCCAGTATCTCGCGAACGATAAAGGATTCCGCGTGGCGCCAGGCCTTGTCGTTGTCGCCGCGGAAGGTGACGAGGCGATTGAAGACGACGTTGCGCGTTTTCACCTCGACAAGGTCGAATTTTGCCCATTGCACCAGTGTGCTCATCTTGTGAAAGCTGCTGATCAGGAGATAGCCGGCGCCGGCCGCTTGCGCCTTGTCCAGCAACTGATCTGCGTCGATGTCGCCGACCGAACAGGCGCCTGGCGGGCAATCGAGGCCGACGTTTCGCACTTTTCCGCTTGCCGCCAGATCGGCGCGCAACGACGCCTCGAATTCGCGCAGACGCTGGAAATGGGCGGCGCTTTGGTCGATCACCTCGCCTGACGTGTCGGCATATTGGATTTCGGCAACCGCGAGCACGGGCGCCTCGCCTTGCGCCCGGCTTTGCCGAACCGGACCGACCTGGAGCATGGCGGCGACAACCAAAGCGAGGAGCGCGGACTTAGGTTTCATTGGCTCTTGCATGTGAAACGGCCCCCTTGGCGATGTGCGTCCCAGCATCCCGCCGCAATCATATCCAGCAACCTCACGGGTGGCTTTTGTGTTCCGCGCTAGTTCGGCTTTTCCAGCAGACGGCGTTGAATCAGCCAGCGCGCCCCCCGGCTCCAGGCCGAATTGGCGCCCGCGCGCAGGTCGGTCTGCTCGACGTCAACCAGCGCCCCGGACTGGGTGTCGCGAATCTTGTAGGTCACCGCGTAATCCGTCCGACTGATGCGCGTGACGATCCCGATCATGGACTGATCGGCGTTGAGGCCAGCGGCGATCCTGGCTTCGCAACCATCGCAAAGATGCAATTTGCCGCCCTTGGCCGCCTCGTCGCTCACCGTGCCGACGTCCACCAGTTGATAGCGGCCGGATTGCGCGATCAGCCGGCGCGCCTCTTCAGTCGAAAGCCGCAATTGCTCGCGGTCGATTTCATCAGGCGCGATATACGCCGCCGCCGCGCTGAAATCCTCCAGTTCAACCGGAAACACCGCAAGTTTGATCGGTTGCGGTGCGGCAGGTTCGGCCGCGCTGGCGACGGCGAACCCTGCAGCAACCATGGCCGTAACGAGGATGAAAGGACTGCCGCGCATGGACCAATCCCGGTTTGAGAAATCGCGACCATATCGGCCGACCCACAGCGTTCGCGAAATGGCGATTTTCCCTGGAATGACCGGGTGAAATGCCCGACCTGGCCCAACGGCCCTTTCTTCCCGGCGAAATTTGCTTCTAAATGCGCCGGACACGGGAGGGAGCTTGCAACAGGCCCCTAAATCCATGGCGGCCCCTGCGCGCGCCGTCGATCTGAAACTGCGGCTGGCATTGCGCGTCGCAGCGCTCGCTGCGGTTTGCTTCCTCGCGGTCGCCGCCTATGCCTTGTTCGACAGCGACCGGGCCGCCAGAGCCAAGACGAGCCGTATCGCCGGGATTGTCGCCAGGGACATATCGCTACAGCAGTCGCAAGCGCAATGGTATTCCCTGTCCGGCAGTTCGACTCCGGACCTGCAGCGGATCGCCGCGCCGTTGATGGAACCCGGCCTCTGCATCGCCTATCGGAACAACGTCGGGGATTTCCGCCAGGGTATTTGCAACGGCGCGCTCGCCGACGAGGCCGTCGCGCCTGAAAGTTTCGCCGCGCTCTATCGTGCCATCTTTTATCCCGGCCAGCCGGTCTCGATGCCGCTTCTCGTCGAGGGCAACGCCTCCGGCGTGGCGGTCGCGACCTTCGATCCCGCCACGCAGATCGGCCAGAGCTGGCGCGAGACCAGCCGCCTGCTCTCCATCATGGCTTTCGCCCTGGCGGGGCTCTGCCTTGCGGTGTACGCCGCGCTCGCGCGGGCGCTGCGGCCGACGCGCATCATTCGCGCCGGGCTGACGCAGCTTGCCTCAAACGATCTGTCCACGCGCCTGCCGAGCTTCGATCTCGCGGAGCTCTCGGCGATTTCCGACGTCTTCAACACGCTTGCGCAGAAGCTGGAGGCCACCCTTGCCGAACGCAATGCGCTGACGCGAAAGCTGATCGCCGTGCAGGACGAGGAGCGGCGTCATCTCGCCCGCGAATTGCACGATGAATTCGGTCAGTCGCTGACCGCCATCGCAGCGCAGGCCGCTTCTGCCGCCCACACGGCGGAGCGCGAATGTCCGCCGCTGTTCGAGGAATGCCGGGGCATCTCGCGCACCACGGCGGGCATGATGGAAACGCTGCGCGGCGCGCTGGTGCGCCTGCGGCCACCCGACATCGAGGAACTCGGCCTCACGCTGAGCCTCGAAAGCCTGGTTGCAAGCTGGAACGGTTTCGAAAAGGGCCGCACCCGATTCGACATCGCCATATCGGGCAAAGTCGACGATCTACCACCAAGCGTCTGCGCCAACCTCTATCGCATTGCGCAGGAAGCGATCACCAATGCGGCCAAGCATGCTCAGGCGAGACGCGTGCAACTGCGTCTCGAGGCTGCACAGGCCGAGATCGTCATGACCGTCGAAGACGACGGAGAGGCAACCAACGGGAACCCCGCACCAACAGCCGGCATGGGACTGCTCGGCATGCAGGAGCGGGTCGTCTCGCTCGGCGGCACGCTGCGTTTCGAGCGGCGGCCGGCGGGCGGCGCCCAGCTCGTCGCGGCCATTCCCAATTTGGGGTCGGAACCGTGGGCATAGCCGAATCCGGGAACTTCACGCGCGTGATGCTGGCGGACGACCATGCCATCGTGCGCGAGGGCTATCGCTCGCTGTTGCACAAGCAGGATCGCCTGCGGGTCGTCGCCGAGGCCGACAACGGGGCTGAGGCCTATCGTGTCTACAAGGAGGTCGAGCCCGACCTCGTCATCATGGATGTATCGATGCCGGGAATCGGCGGAATCGAGGCGATCCGGCGCATCCGGCGATGGGACCATTTCGCGCGTATCTTGGTGTTCACCATGCATCAGAGCGCCGCCTACGCGGTCCAGGCCATCAGGGCGGGCGCACGCGGCTTTGTCACCAAAAGCAACCCGCCGGATGCGCTGCTGCACGCGATCGCCGAGGTCATGGCCGGACGCATCGCGCTCAGCCCCGATATCGACCACGAACTCGCCATCGACCGTCTCGCCGACGAACCTTCGGCCGTCGACGCACTGAGCCCGCGGGAATTCGAAATCCTGCGCATGCTGCTGGCCGACAAATCCGTGGGTGACATCGCGGAGACGCTGCATATCAGCGTCAAGACCGCGGCCAACACGCGCTATCTCATCCGCGCCAAACTGGGCGTCGGGTCCGACATCGAGCTCGTGCGTCTGGCGCTTCGCCAGCGGATCATCGCCGCGGAGGATATCGGGAGCTAAAGCGGACCATGCCGCCTCACTCCCCCTTGAGGCCGGACGCCTTGATGATCGGCCACCAGCGGTCCATCTCGGCCTTCTGGAAAGCGCGCAGGGCTTCGGGCGACTGCTGATCAAGCGGCGTGATCTGGATGCCGAGCTCCGCGAAACGCTGCCTGACCGGAAGACTGGCGAGAATCTGCGTCATGGCGGCGTTCAATTTGGCGACGATGTCCTTCGGCGTATCCTTCGGGACCCACAATCCGTACCAAAGCGAGGCGAAAAAGCCCGGCAGTCCCGCCTCGTCCGCGGTCGGAATATCCGGTGCGGATGCAAGCCGCGTCCGGCCGGTGATGGCAAACGGCTTGACGCTGCCGGCGGCGACCAGCGACCTGAAATTGGACGACGGCTCGATCATGAAATCGATGTTGCCCGCCAGCAGATCCTGCATCGCCGGCGCATTGCCGCGATACGGCACGAACTGGAATTGGGTGACGGTCGCCTTCCGGAACGCGATCCCGGCGAGATGGCCGGTGGCGCCGACGCCGGCGATGCCGACCGACGCCTTGTCGGGATTGGCCTTGAGCCAGGAGATCAGCCCCTTCAGGTCGTCCGCCGGCAGCGTCTTCTTGCCGACGATCAGCAGCGGTTCGCTGCCGATCTGGATGACGGGCGCGAGATCCTTCAACAGGTCGAAGGACAGCGCGTAGAGTCCGCCGGTCAACATATGTGTGGTCGAGGTGCCGATCGAGAGCGTGTAGCCGTCGGCGGGCGCGCGCACGGCCCGTCCGACGCCGATGCTGCCGGCGGCGCCGCCGATATTCTCGATGATGACGGGCTGGCCGAGCACGCCGCGCATCTGCTCGCCCAGGAAACGGGCCAGCGTGTCGGTGGCGCCGCCGGCCGGGAACGGCACGATCATGGTGATCGGGTGCGTCGGATAGTCCTGCGCGGCCGCCATGCCGGTCCACCCCGAAGCGGCCATCATTGCGGCCATCACCGCCAGCCATTGACGCATCTGGTTCCCCCCGATTCGCGCTTTTGCGCTTATCTGTAACGCATTCCTGCCGCTGCGGCGCCGCTCACACCTCGCCCAGAACCTCGCGCCGCCGTTGCTCGGATTCTTCCGCATAGCGCCGCATCGCGTGGGCTTCGGAGAGAACGCCGATGGGTCGGTGCTCCCCGTCGGTATCGACCACGACCAGCGTTTCCGCTTCCGCCGCGTCGAACACGGCGATGGCTTCCTGGATGTTCATGCCGGGATGCAGCACGACATCGCGATAGTGCAGCAAGTCGATCAGGCCGTTCGCGGCCGCGACATCCGGCGTATGCGCGTCGGCCACAAGCGCCAGCCCGACATAGCGGCCGGCGCCGTCGACCGCGACCACCTGGGTCTTCGAGCCCAGCGGAAATTTTTCGCGGAATTCCTCGATGCCCATGCCGGCGTCGACGGTGGCGAGGTCCTGCCGCATCAGGCTGCGCACCGTGAGATCGCGGATCCAGCCGATATCGGCGGCGCTGCGGATGGTCTCGCCGCGCAAATGCAGCCGCCAGGTCGCGAACGAGTAACCGAACAGCTCGCGGGTGATCTGGGTCGAGATGATGACCGCGACCAGCACCGCCGTGGTCAGCCACAGATTGCTGGTCGATTCCAGCGCGATGAACGACATCGTCAGCGGCCCACCGATCACCGACGCCGACAGCGCGCTCATGCCGATGATGGCGTAGACGTTCGGGCTGAGGTTGAGGCCGGGCCAGACCGTGTCGAAACCGGCGGCGAACAAATGACCGCCGAGCGCGCCGAGAAACAGGGTCGCGAAGAACAATCCGCCGCGAAAGCCCGATCCCAGCGAGATGATGGAGGCGAGCGCCTTCAGGAGGAAGATGGTCGCGACCACCTGCAGCGGGATCGACACGAATCCGGCGAAATGCAGCGCGCCATGCCCCGACGACATCACCTGCGGCGTGATCAGGGCCAGCAGGCCGACGCCGAGACCACCGAGCGCCGGCCGCAGCGGCGGCCACAGCCGGATCCGGCTCAGCAGCATCTCGCACAAGGTCACGCCGCGCATGATGGTGATGCCGACCAGTGCGGCGACAATGCCGAGCAAGGCCGCGACGGCGAGGTCGCGCCCGAGCACGTCGCCGACCGGGCCGATGCCGACCCCGAGCGTCAGCTCGGTGAACCCGTGGGCCACGAAATAACCGGCCACGGCGGCGACCCCGACCGGCGTCAGGCTGGCCGGCGTATAGCCTCCGATCACCAGCTCGAAGGCGTAGAACGCGCCGGCGAGCGGTGCGCCGAACGCGGCCGCGATCGCGGCCGCGGCGCCGCAGCCGACCATCATGCGCTGGTCGGCGCGGCGCAGATGAAAGCCGCGGCCCAGCGAAGCGGCGATGCCGCTGGCGAGCTGGGTGTAGCCGGCTTCCAGCCCGACCGACGCGCCGACGCCGCTCGACCACACCGTCTGCAGCGCCACGATCACGCTGCCGCGGAACGACATCCGTCCGCCATGCAGGGCGTTGGCCTCGATCGGATCGACTTCGCGCGCCGGCCGGAACCGCTGCAGCAGCAGGAACGCCAGACCCAGCAACAATCCGCCGAGGCTCGGTACCAGCAGGGCGCGCAGCGGCTCGATCCGGAACTGGCTGGAAAGCCGGTCGCCCATTTCGAGGTCGAACAGCACCACGTGCAGCACTTCGACAACGGCGCCCATCGCGGCCACCACCAATCCGCCAATGGTTCCGATTAGCGCCGCCAGCACAACCAGGCTGGTTTCATGGGCGCGCACGAAGGCCCGCAACCGGCGCGGCGCCTCGAAATGACGGGAGGAAGCAATCATCCTGATCCGGTCCGCCGGCGGCCGAAAAAGGCCCCGCCCGCCTCATTTAGCGGTGTTGGCGGCGGTGACGCAACCCGGCCCTGCCATGGCGGATAAGGCCCGGAACGCTCTTCACAATCCCGTCACGCTGCCTGTAGTATGTCAACGTATGCTGCTTCGCAGCTAATATGGGAGTCAGGAGCGTTAATTGAACGCACATGTCTCGCAAGGCGGTTGGCCGGTGCTGGTGCTGAACGCGGATTTTCGTCCGCTCAGTTACTATCCGCTGTCGCTCTGGTCGTGGCAGGACGCGATCAAGGCGGTGTTCCTCGATCGCGTCAACATCGTCGAGCATTACGACCGCGCGGTGCGCAGCCCCACCTTCGAAATCCAGCTGCCCAGCGTGGTGTCGCTGAAGTCTTTCGTCAAGCCGACCACGCATCCGGCCTTCACCCGGTTCAACGTGTTCCTGCGCGACCGCTTCTCCTGCCAGTACTGCCTGGCGCATGACGATCTGACCTTCGATCACATCATCCCGCGCAGCAAGGGCGGCCAGACCACCTGGGAGAACGTCGTCGCGGCGTGCTCGCCGTGCAATCTGCGCAAGGGCAATTTGACGCCGCAGCAGGCGCGGATGTTCCCGCGGCAACACCCGTTCGCGCCGACCGTGCACCAGTTGCACCGCAACGGCCGGCTGTTCCCGCCGAACTACCTGCACGACAGCTGGCTCGATTATTTGTACTGGGACACGGAACTCGATCCGTAGCCGATGCGCTTGCAGTTTGTAGCGCGACACATAAGAGTGTCAAACACCACATAAGAGTGTCACGTTTGAATCCTTGAAATCGAGTCCTTGGTAGAGTTAACGGTGCAACCTGAGATAATAGAATGAGACAAATCCAGATGGCCGTAACTCGTCGCACTATCAGCAAGGGAATGGTTGCGGTCGCTGCCTTGGCTGCGCTGTCGTCCGGCGTGATGGCAAGTACGCCGCCGGCATCATCTGCCGTCGACTCGTTTGCGGAATGGACAGCCGACAATCTTGCTGGAGCGATCTACGCGCGCATCTACCCCAGTGACGGGTCAGGTCCCGAGATGTGGGAAGGCAGGATATTGCACATGGTAAGAAGCGTGGTCCGTGCGATGGCTTGGAAACGCGACCAAGGTCGGATCGTTCTCGATGCAGAAACGATTGGCGGTCAGATCACCTTGGAGCATCTGATCGCGATCGAGAGCGATCAGGACCTGCCACCGGACCTTCGCGCCGGCGTTCGCGGTGTCCTGTCGTGGGTGCCGGGTTATTCGCTCGCAGGCCGCAGAGGTGGGTCTGACGAGTACGTCGGCTTTATGCGGACGCATATCTTGCGGGCGATGAGGGATTTCCAGGCGGGCATAGCCTAGAAGTTAACGCCACAACCTCGGCGTGAGACTGTCGACTTGGCCGCAGATTCTGTTACCGTCTTATGTGTCGCACGACCCCGTTTGTTACCGTCTTATGCGTCGCACGTGACATTCTTATGGGGTGTAGCCCCACCGGAATCATTGAACAATTTTCGCATCCGTGACACTTTTATGTGTCGCGCAACAGCGGTGGTGATGCTTTCCGCCACGCGGCCGTCGGGATGGTTCGGGAATGAACAACATCGATCTGGCGAAAGCGCTCCACCACATCTGGAACAGCGGCGAGCTCGCGCTGATCGAGCGCGTCTATGCCCATGATTTCCTGGCGCACTGGCCGGCGAGTTCGGAGGTCCCCGAGCGGCGCGGAGTGGAGGGCATTCGCTTCGGCGTGATGCGGATCAGGACCGCGTTCCCCGACTGGCACGAAGAGGTGGCGGACGTGTTCGGCTCCGCCGACAGGGTCGCCAGCCGCTATGTTTCCACCGGCACGCACCAGGGCCCGTTCTGGGGCATCGAACCGACCGGACGGCGGATCGAG